>CEOP01007127.1_pt1 | contig 17018 bp, 17 predicted proteins | sample 361301 | NCBI WGS metagenome assembly CEOP01 (sample SAMEA2619548, study PRJEB7988) | marine metagenome | biome: marine biome (ENVO:00000447); feature: deep chlorophyll maximum layer (ENVO:xxxxxxxx); material: "saline water (ENVO:00002010), including plankton (ENVO:xxxxxxxx)" | depth 55 m
GTTTTGTCGTCTTTAGATGTTGACGATGAATCAATGGGTCGGCTTCATCAAGCCTTCATTGCCGCTCAATTCACTGGGATGTCACACAGCAATATTGGTGAGAAAAGAAATCGCGGAGCGGATGAAAAAGGGCCCGCACTCTCCGACCATACCGATGAATTCGATCGCGAGAGAACGCGCGTTGACCCTTCTGAGCATGAAGAGGAATATGAAGGACTTGAGGGGCCACTTCGGCCGAGTGAACATCTGCTGAGAGATGCTGACCTCGCTTATGCAAAACAGGCTGAAGAACGTTGGAATGCTGCTGAATCTAAAGACATCGACCTCGTTGAAGCAGGCGTTGAACGATTGGGGGATTTAGTGGCAACTGGTTGGTTTGAAAAGAATGCCCAAGACGGCGCTGTTTCAGACCTCATGAAATCGGACGATACTCAATAGGCAATATGGGCAGTTTCAATACAGGGTCACTGTGTGGTACCTCCATGGAGGTAAAGGCCATTCTAATTGCAGGAGGGCATGGAAGCCGCCTCTATCCCTTTACCCGCTATGCTCAGAAGACAATGCTCCCATTGTATGAACGCCCTGTTATCGACTACGCCTTAGGTACCATAAGAAGGGCTGGAATCAAAGATATCACGATTGTTTCAAACCAATTTATTGGACAAATCACCAGCCATGTTGGCCAGGGTCTTGAAGGCGAACGAATCCATTACGTCATCGAAGAAGAGCCACGAGGGGTCGCCCATGCACTCAAACTTGCGCGACCTTACAACGACAATGTGCGACTGCTCATCTACTTCTCAGACAACATCACAACCATGGAATTGGACGGGATCGTCGCTGATTTTGAACGTGCCAAATCACCCCCGGGGTGCATCTTAATGGCTCGTGAAGAAGAGCACCCAGAGGCTTTTGGCGTTGGAGTTCTCGACGATGAAGGGAATGTTGTTGATATTGTTGAAAAGCCAGAGACGCCCCCTTCAAATCTGGCCATTGGAGGGATTTACCTCTTTGATGAGCGATTTTGGTCCTACCTTGATGCCGCTGAAGAACTCCATGGAGACGGGACATCAATTTCAGATGTTAATCGCATGTATGTCAAAAATAACGAAGCAGAATTGATCTCCATTGGCGAAGAGACCTGGGTTGATTGCGGAACGCCTGACACCCTTCTGCAAGCCTCAATAATGGCCAAGGAAGGGAAACTGGACCCTACCCCCCACCGATAAGGAAGATGCGTTATGAAAATTGGAATTATTGGTGCAGGAATGGTTGGCGGGGCCATTGAACATTGCTTTTCGCATGCGCATGAATTGTTCATTCATGACCCTGCAAGAGGCACCGTTCTAGAAGATGTGATTGGAAAGGTGGACTTTGCTTACATTGCTGTTCCAACCCCGCCTCACCCAGAGACCGGAGCGTGTGACACTCGGATCGTTGAGGAGGTACTCGATGCGCTCCCTGATGGATTTACGGCCGTCATCAAGAGCACGGTTGTTCCGGGGACAACCCAGCTATACCATGAACGATACCCACATCTCAAGATCGCTTATTCCCCTGAGTTTTTGGTCGAACGTCAGCGGCTGGAAGATTTCGCTAATCAGGATATTCTCGTGGTCGGTACTCATCATGAAGACGTTGTTCAACGGGTGTTCCAGCAGCACAAAGAAGCAGGCGTCTTGCGAAGAGAGCAATTGTTCCATGTGACGCCAACTCAAGCTGAACTCGTCAAGTATACGAAAAATACATTCTACGCAGTGAAGGTTACGTTTGCAAATCAACTCTACGATATCTGCCAAGCCATGGGTGAAGATTGGTACGCCATCCGCGACATCATCACTGCTGAACAGGCCCAACCAATCGGCCCATCCCATCTTGACCCAATCTTTGGCCTAATGCGAGGTTTTGGCGGTAAATGCCTGCCAAAAGACAGCCTAGCTCTCGGTGTCTTAGCGGATGAATTGGGCGTGAAGTACGCACTTATGGATGCGATTCAAGAAGACAATGCTGCATTACGAGAAATAATGACTGGTAAGCCCAGCGACGTTGTAACCAACGACGATTAACATGCCACAAGAACCTGTGTTCAATCGCCTTGCTCCAAGAGGTTCACTCCAACGATTCGCCATCACCGGAAGCTTCAACAGCGCAGCTTTTTTTGTAGTATGGGAGTTGTTTCTATGGGGATTTACAAGTACGGATGTTCGGGTGTTATGGGGCATTGCTTGGGGAATCACTGGAATTATGGCTCATTTTGTCCACCGAATCTATACATTTGACAACCGAAAACCGATCAAATGGACTATTGCGACATCAATGCCAACCTATCTCTTCAGCCTTATTGGGTCCAGTTATACCATCGGCCTCCTAACAGAAAACTATCCTAACAACATACGATGGCTAGCGGTGTTGAACATGCTCGCATGGGGATTCGTTATTTGGGGGATGATGAGGGTTCTTGTATTCCAGTACAAAAATGAAGACACCCCTCATACGGCGTGAGTTTCCAAGACGGCGAGAGGGATTACGTCAAGTGCACGCTCGTGGGTAGCTTCCAAATCAACAGGGCATGCTTGACCTGCGTTGACCGCTTGCAGCCAAGTACGTGCGCAAACACACCATGAATCTCCAGGCTTTAGGCCGGGAAAATTGAATTGGGGAGCGGGAGTAATCAAATCGTTTCCTTGGCCCTTTGCGAATTGGAGAAAGTTCTCATTGAGGACGCAGCACACCGTATGAGATCCGCGATCGTTCTCATCGGTATTGCAGCAACCATCCCTAAACCAACCCGTCAATGGCGCCTCTGAACATGTTTGAAGAGCCCCGCCGAGCACATTGATACTTGAGTCCATGAGTGCATTGGGGATTCCAAGGTCCTTCAAGACTTGCTTTCCATGTTATCTTAAACCAGCCCATGCGCGAAACCGTTGCCAAGCCGTTCGTTGGGGAAGCGTGTTTGCTAGCCCGAGCATCACATCAAGTTCCCCTGATTTGTCAAGGAGCAATAAATTATCAAAACCACCAACAAGCGAACCGTTGATTATGATTTGTGGGACTGTTTTAGCCCCCTTAGAGGCCAAAGCAAACGCTCGTTGAATCGAAGGGGTGTTCTTGAGTCGTCGCTCGGTTACATCGATCTGTTTGCGCTCAAACAATTGCTTTGCCCGAACACAAGCGCCGCATCCCCTATTGGTCCAAATGACCACCTCCGGGTTTTGCTTTCCACTCACATGCCTCGGTGGTCGCTAGAAGGTTTGAAGATAGCCCTCTTGACATGGGTCCCAACCGTTGAGTTCATGGGTGAGGAGTGTTCGTGTGGGTTCAATGCTACCCGACACGGTTCACAAACTGCCCAGAGAAGAACGGTTTGCTTATGCACGATTGCTCGCCTACATGGCTCGAATTGACGATGAATTGACCATTAGTGAAATGGCAATGTTTGAACAACGACTCGGCGCAGCACTCCTGTCTCCAGATCAACGCGACACGATACGCGAAGAATTGAGAAATCCGCCTTCCTTGGAAAATTGTATGGAGAATTTGTCAGGTGAAGCAGGGCGCTTAGCATTGCGAGACGCCGTCCTCATGGCGGCAGCTGACGGCAATGTTGACGAGGATGAGCGTGATGCTCTCGAAGACATCTCAGAAATGTTGGGACTTCGCGAGGACGCGGTTGAGCAATTGCTTAATTGGACCGTGAACGGCTACAAGTGGATGAAAGAGGGTTTTGACATTCTCGAGAATCTTGAGGAATGAACAATGTTTCCTGATGGTTTGGGCCATCGAACCCCCCAAGAGTTACGACGTTACGCAGATATTCTTGTTTACATCGCAGCAGCCGATGGTGAACTTGTCCGTGAAGAAATCGCCGTTATTGAAGCGATGATGGGGCGATGCATGATTCATCCCGAAGTTCGGGTTGACATCCGCTCAGGATTTGAGCACCCCGTGCCCCTTGAACAGTCCCTCGTGGATTTGGATCCGGAGTTGATTCGTTTTATTTTACGGGACGCTGCCTTTGTTGCAGCGATTGATGGGAGTTATGATCCTAAAGAAATCAAGGCACTGAAAGCCATAGCGAAGGCCGGCGGAGTCAGTAAGGATGTGTTGTCTTCCCTTCTTGACTGGGTGGGGGCCGGCTGGAATTGGTACCAAGATTTTTCTGAAATTCTCTAACCAAAACGATATTTTTTGAGCCTTGCTTCAAGAGTCACATTCAAAGATAGAAAGCCGACCCGCTTGGAGTGGTGGGGATGATGCAAAACGGAGTCAGCGGATGGTACGCACGCCTAGATCGATGTCTTGCTGACCGCAACAAACAGATTGACATCTGGCTCAGTACATGGGAGCAGTCCCTCAAATCCTTCCAACCAATCGCCGCTCTTCTTCCAGAAGATTGGCCTACACTTCCAGCAAATCTACTCACCGATCCTGGCCATGTTCTTGATCATCTCTTGGCTCGGCACGATGCAGAATCCGACGGCCGCTCACCTCGTGGCGCCCACCCAACCCCTCCTCGACTGGCTGACGCCGTTATCGCCTCTGAAATGCGTGAAACGCTCATCAATCCCAAAAAGCCGGTACAGCAATCCAATTTCCTCATGAGCAGCCTCCCTCCCGGCTTCCGCCAACACCTTGAACAACTCAACCTTCCAGTTGCTTCTCAAGAAAACGAAGTTGACAATGAAGCGGAAGCGGAAGCCGTTGAAAACGGTCGCCGCACGCTCAGCGGGATTCCTCTTCCCGTAGCAGATACCGCCACTGGCGGAGGTCTGTTCCACGCACGCCTCATCCGCCGCCATGCTGATGCACACGATGATGCCGATGCGGAACTGAAGAAAGAGGACACTCGCAGGTTCTTCAACAACATCCAACTGCTTGACATCGATCCCTTGGTTGTCAAGAGCACAAAGGTCCGCCTTCTTCTCGAGTCAATACGTCATGAACTCGTAAGTTTCGGACCCGAAACTCCTGGAAAAATTTCACGAAAGGAGATGGAGGCTCTGTTGGACGAAGGTGTCCAAGAGGGTGATGCTCTTCAGGGCGAATGGCCATGGTCGCAACAACCACGACTGGTCCTGACCAACCCCCCGTGGCTCCGAATCAAGGACCGATTCCGTGGAATGGAAGATGGAAGCCGCCTTAGAAAGGATCTCGGTGAACAACTTCGTGCGCTCCAAGACAACGGCAAGCCTCGGTTCTCAACCATGCGAGGGAATGTCAACCTCTATCGGCTCTTTATCGAGCGAAGTTTACAGATTTTGGAAGAAGGGGGCCGTCTGCGAATGGTCGCCCCTGACAGTTTACTTCGGGAACAATCATCCCATCCACTAAGGGAACTGTTGGTTATGGAGCATGCATGGACTCAGGTTTGGGCGATTGAAGAAGCAAATCTTTTGTTCCCGGGAATGACACAAGGCGTTGTCGTTTTGGGAATTACTGCAAATGGAGAGCGAACCAATTTGAAGATTCATGGGCCGATCACCCGCTCTGACTTACGACGCGACGGTGAAGGATTGTCCAGTCGTGTGCCAGTCTTTGAACTCAAAGACGAGCGGTGGGTTTCCTGGGCCCGTGACACACGGGCTGTTCCTCGCCTCCCTCGTGACCGTATTGAACGCAAATACACACTTGAGGTCCTTGACAGATTGGCATTGCTGCCTCGCCTAAGTGATGAATCTCATCCATTGACGACCAACATGTGTCAAGTTCGTGTCCGCGTGGGAGAAATTGACCAAACCGCTCATGCCAAATTCATTGAAACTTGGGTCAAAGGAAAGCGAAGTCGCCCATTCATCCGGGGAGTTCACTTCTCAGAACATGAAGATGGAGGCGTATTTATTCGCCATCCTGCGTTTAGAACAGATATTCCTTCTCGAGCCAGTGAGCGTCAGCTCGCTATGTGGATTGGCGACCATCAGCCTCACTTCGGCCCTCGCCTTGCTTGCCAGGCCATCGTCAACGCACATCAAGACCGGCGCCTGCGATGGGCAGTCATCCCAGAAGGAAGCGTTTTGGGCAACAGCGTCAATCACATTGAGCTCCATCAAGAGATCCAAGAGCGGTTGGTTAACGAACATGAAACACTTCAAAACGGATTGAATTGGTTGTGTGAGCACCTCAACAACGATGACCTCGATGAATGGGCTCGTGCTTGGGCGGCAAATAACAACGTTAACAACTACGAATTGGAGATGCTTCCGCTTGAATTACCCGACGCATTTCCACAATTCAGCACTCTCGCCAACTGATTGTATGATTTTCCGAATTTATTTTCCGAAAAACCTACTTTAGAGCCCTATATTTTATATCACATAAACCATTGGAATTGTTTGTACGACTTTTTGGAGGACGCAATTCATGGGCATTCATCCAAAAATCGGAATCACTGGCTTGCCTCGGAGTGGTAAATCGGCAGTGATGGAAAAAGTCCTCAATATGCTCGTTGACGAGCGCACCCGTGAGATTCACATGCGAGGTGGAACTATTGAGAAACCAATTCTTGGAGGATTGCGTACTGAACCCCTACTCGAAAACGGAGAGCGGCTTGGTTACAAAATCATTGATGTCGTTACGGGCGAAGAAGGAATCATCGCTCACAAAAGTATTGATTCTCGGCTCAGAGTCCTCGGCTATGGGATTGACATTGAAGAGTTGAATCGCGTCGCTATTCCTGCAATCGACTATGCCCAGCATCATTGCGAGGTGTTGGTTATTGACGAAATCGGCAAATTTTCTGTTGAGTCAGAAGCGTTTGTAAGTGCTGTTCGCAGTGCATTGGAAGTTGATATGCCCACCTTGCTGACTCTTCACAAAAAGAGCCGCCACCCTCTCTTACAAGACATTCGTCGCCGTGATGATGGTCGAATCCTAGAAGTTACTCCTGTCAATCGTGCCTTGCTTCCATACAAGATTCACAAGTTGATGCGTGAAACATATTGAATGGGGCAACTACTGGTTCGGGAGAAGAGGTTGGATTGTTCATGCACCCCCCCGCAGTTGCCGTATCCCGCCTCCTCATCGGCTCAGGCTTCGGCTTGTTATTGGGCATTGGTTTCGCATTGCAAAATACGCGGGCATCGCTTACTTCGATCAATGCATTGCACGGTTTTGCAATTGTGGCCATCATTTGTCTAACGCTTGGTTGGCAACTTTCCAACGGCAAAGGGCCTCTCGCTTCACAATTTTCAACAGAAACCGATGAGGCAATGGCTGCGCGTGTACGCGAAGATATAGAAGACGTCAAGCGTTCTTCCGATGTTAACAATGCATGGGCTGAGCTGGAAGCGAAAGTTCTCACCAACGAATTGAGCGAAGAGGAATAAGAGCCCAAAAATCGGTGGATTCATGAGGGCCACCCCCCTCAGTGAACTGAGGCAGAACAATGAGTGAAATCCCAGAAGGTTTGTTTTACACTAAAGAGCACGAATGGTTGAAACTGGAAGGCGATACAGTCACCATTGGAATTACTGACCATGCACAAGAAATGTTGACCGACATTGTCTACATTGAACTCCCCGCCGAAGGAGACGTCATGGAAGACATGGGAGAATTCGCAGTCGTTGAATCTGTCAAATCCGCATCCCCAATTTTTGCGCCTCTTGCAGGAACGATTGTTGCAGTCAACATGGAACTTGAAGACGCACCTGAATTGATGAATACCTCCCCTTATGAAGACGGTTGGATTGTCAAAATGACGCTTGATAATCCAGAAAGCGCTTCATCACTGATGGACGCTGCCGGTTACAAAGCTGAAATCGGCGAGTGACGCATTTGAGTACATCACCCGTGTGGAGCCTCTACGTTGACGGTTCTTGCCTCGGGAACCAAAATGTAGACCGCTTAACGCCCGCGGCTTGGGCTCTTGTGGTTGTCAAGGGCGATTCAGGACTTGGGCGTGGAACCGGCGAAATCGTTGAAGAAACTTCTGGGCGAGTCATTACTGATCCGGACGAAGACGGTTTTATTGGGGCTGAAGTTGGTTCAAACAATACTGCGGAATTGTGTGGTTTCGCTGCAGCCCTTCGTTGGCTTCTCATAGAAGGAGGGAGTGATGCTGCGGTAATTCGCGCCGACTCACAATATGCAGGCAATCTTGCGAGCGGCGTTTGGAAAGCGAAAGCAAACAAAGAATTGGTCCATCAAGTGCAACTGTTGTGGCGAGAAGTTTCTGGTTTGCGTCCGTTGACATGGTCCCATGTCAAAGCACACCGAGGCCACCGCTGGAATGAACGTGCGGACCACTTAGCAGTGAGGCGCGCTCAGGGGGATTTGCCCGAACCCTTGACGTTCTGGAAACCTGGTCAACGTTGATCTGCCAACCTCTGTTGAAGCCATTGTCGCATCGATTCCTGATATTCTGGCCTTCTTAGGGCGTGGTCAATTTGAGCCTGAAGCCAAAGCAATGGCGAGCCAGAATCGTACCACTGCATCCCCTCTAAGAGAAGGCCGTGGAGCGCCCCCTCCTCCATCCAGTGCTGCTGTAAAGCAATGGTCTGTAAATCGCCACATCGCTCATAAGAATACTCCTCAAGCAGGGTTTTGGTCGCCTCGGGAAATACATAACGCCCACACATGGCCATTCGGCTGGGTGCTTGAGATAAAGTTGGTTTCTCGACCATGTTGATGATAGTATCGCCCTTCATTGAAACAATCCCATAATGGCTGACTTGATCTTCTGGGACCTCCATCAACCCGACCGTCGCTTCTCCGTGGATGTTGAATTGGTCCACGAGCTTCTTTGATGCGGTTGAAGGCGAATATGCGGTCGTGGGGCTATGAACATCCATCAGTACATTATCTCCCAGCAGCACCAACATCGGGCCGTTAACGGCGTGCAGAGCACATTGCAAGGCATTACCAACGCCCTTTGCCTCGTGTTGAATGTGTGTGAAAATTTCAATTCCTTTTCCGATATCAAATAAAGCAGCATCAAGTTCTGGCCGTAGTTCTGCTAAATCGGACCTGTCGGCAAGAAAGTCTCCAAGATTTTTACGCGGTGAGAGAATGATGTGAAGGCGAGTTATCCCTGCACATTTGGCTTCCATAACCAAATGAGTAAGGAGCGGAATGTCTACGAGAGGGAGGGTTTCCTTTGGTTGAATTGCACTAACTGGAAACATTCGCGTTCCTAGACCGCCGGCAACAATCAAAGCGTCTCGAACAGGCTGCATGGTACTGCGACAAAGGCACAGGCTTTCAAGCGTAGCCCACCACGGAGTTTCAATGGAGGCAAAATCAATGTCGGGAGCTCTTGCCGTTGCGGGGGGCTTGTTGGTGAGCCAAACCTTCCTTGATTTGGCCCCGAACGGCCCGTGGGATTCCGCTTCATTTACGAGGGGCATTCTTGGACTTGCTGGACTTTGTTGCCTTTACCTAGCATGGTTCCAACGTACCTTTGGTCAATTTGGTGTTGCTCCTACGGTCAATCATTGGGAGCGCCCCGAAGATACCTGGCTAACTGTCGTCGTTTTTGGGTTGGTATGTCTTGTAGCAACCCGCGCTTTATCGTTGTTTGATACCTCGGGAATTGCGCCCGAACCTACTGGACTCATTCTCACTTTAATCGGAACACTTGCTCTTCTCAATGGAGGTTATGTGTGGGCGGTTACCAACGGCCCACTTGTTCTTGATGAAGAAGAATAATCAATCGAGAAAACCAAGTTCTTGGTCAAGAACGTCCAGAGCAGCACCGAGTTCAGGGAGTTCTCCTGGCTCTTCAAGGCTTGATGTAGGAAGTGATTTTTGTGGCGATTTGGGGTGTTGGCCTCCTTCTGAAAGCCACTTTTTCCATGCCGTACAACGTTCAGGGCGCCGGATTGTAAGCAATTCCCAAAGAGGTTCAAGGTCAGCATCATGCTTTTTTAGAGCGGTGACTCGTTGAGCAAACTGTGAGGAGTCAACCTCTTCCATTCGCAAAAGAAGTTCACGAAGTCTTGTTCTGACGACTTCATCTCCATCGCACCAAAGGTCATGAAGAACTCCTCGGGCGTCACTCGGGTCGAATTCAACGTATTCTCGAAGATTCGGAATCAAGTTTCGGCGAACAACCGCAAGTGGGTGATGAACAAGAGAAGCCAATCGGTCAGCCCAATCATCTTTGTTGAGATATTTCAAATCACCAACCGTTGAACTCGCCGCCGCTAGAACACTTTCATCTTCGGATTCCAACATATCATTGAGAAACGGTATGGCGTCTTCTCCCAATCGTCGAAACAAGCGCGTCAGCACATCGGCCAATCCTCGTTGGACCAGCGGCTCGCTACGTTTGTGCAAGCGATGTGTTAATTCAAGTCCGAAATCACGGTCAAATTCAACAGATTTTGCAAGACAAAGCGTGACTTGGGCAGCGATTTCAGGGTCTTTATCAGCTGCTCTTCGCAGCAAGATTTCCCGCAACCCCAAGGGCTCGACAAGGGGCTTTCGTTCCATCAAAAGACGAACCCATTGCATCAATAGCAATCGACGAGGAGACCCGCTGTTTTCAAGGCGTTCAAGAAGCCAACGTGCGGCCTTTACTCCTTGTTCATGAACGACAACGGCAGTTGAGATACGCGGCACGACTGCTGTGGGGTTCCAATCCATATGCTGCGGCCCTGCATCAGGCTGAGTGTGCCATGTACCTGGCCGTTCAGCAAGAGCAATCGATTCCACGAGGTGGTATCCTTGGTGAACCGGTTGTCCATGAGAGACGGTAGAAAGACCGTTGAGGAGGGCTATGCTAAGCCACCATCGGTCTGTATTCGGAGCGTGGGGGTCAAATGCTTGAGCCAACCAATCGGTTGCAATACAAAACAGAAGGCGATTGGAAACATCACCCATCCGGCGCTTCAACCATCGCTCATGAATTTCAAAGGGGTCATCACTTAGGTTCATTCGATGAGGTACAATGAGATCAACAACGGAATTGAGATGTCGGTCAAACATACCACGGTCTACATTGAGGATTCCAAGACCTTGTTCAAACAAAACATGGGGTGATGTTGGGGGAAGGGCAGGGAAATCTGGGTCGCTCATTGGCGGAGGCGGTAGTGGCCAAGCTTCTGTTCCTCGCTCAAGGGCCTCCACCAAGCCGGTCGCTACGAGTTCAAACGCTTCGTTTGAAATCTTTTTCCGAATCTTGCTCACGCAATACACACTCCAATGACTTTATGTTGAGGATTTTATCTCAAATGTCAAGTTCAATGTTGAGGTTTTGAATGAGTTCTTTGTATCGGTTACGAATGGTGACCTCGGTAACTCCTGCAACTTCAGCGACTTCACGTTGAGTACGACGCTTTCCACACAATACAGAAGCGATGTAGATAATTGAGGCTGCGATTCCTGTAGGGCCACGGCCACTGGTCAGCTCTTTTTCTTGAGCGGCTTTGATCAGTTCGTATGCCTTAGCTTCAACTTCTGCATCCAAGCCAAGTCCCGAGCAAAATCGGGAAATGTAATCTTCTGGCCCAGTAGGCATGATTTTCATCTTAAGTTCACGAACCATAAATCGGTATGTGCGTCCGATTTCTTTTCGTCCTGTACGGGACGCTTGGCCAATCTCGTCAAGTGTACGAGGAACGCCGCATTGTCGGCATGCTGCGTAAAGGGACGCTGCTGCAACTCCTTCAATTGAACGACCACGGATCAAACGCTTGTCAACGGCTTTCTTGTAATTGACTGCTGCTGCTTCACGAACAGACTTTGGAAGTTCCAAACGGCTTGCCATACGGTCCAATTCTGCAAGTGCCATAGCTAGGTTACGTTCAGTAGCATTGCTGACTCTGCTGCGCTTCTGCCACTTTCGCATACGATAAAATTGAGAACGATATCGGGAATTGATCGTCTTTCCAGAATAATCCTTGTTCTGCCAGTCGATGTCGGTTGAGAGCCCTTTGTCATGAAGCATGACGGTCATTGGAGCACCGGTACGAGCGCGTTGGTCGCCTTGTTCTGGGGAAAAGACACGCCATTCTGCGCCTTGGTCAATAACGTTGTCTTCCAACACCAATCCACAGTCGTCGCAAACCACTTCGCCACGTGTTTCATCTCTCGATAGTGAACGACTTCCGCAGTCGCTGCACTTGACAATATCCTCTACTTGCTGATCATCCATATTCTCCACTCCAATTCACTAATCTAGTGAATGTATATAAGGGCTTTTGGGTTTCTTATTTAAATTTTTTGAGCGGTACAATCGCAGAAAACCCCGACAAAGTCAACTTCTGCACACTCGTCCATATGCATGAACCTAAATGAACCATCAATGACGCAACCCTATGAGCAGAGATTGGTTCGTACTAATCCTTGTCGTTTTATTCTCTCTCTCAACCTCAGGGTGCATGAGTGAACAAGAGAAATTTTACTATTCACTCGATGACGGAGATAAAGAAACAAACTCCGAACAGACTGCTGATGTACTCTTCACCCTCACCCTTGAAGAAAAAGGAGGGTTTGAAATGGACCTCTCAGAACTGATGATTATCATCACTCATGACGCCAACACCTATCACTGCTCAACCTCCGACACAGAAGGAGATTGTAGTGTTCTTCAAGCATCTGGGGCCGATAATTCGTCTTGGGAACTCGGAGAGACATTACACGTGGCTGAAAATGGCGTGAATATCTGTTCCCATAACTGCATCTTAAGCTTCACAATAAGTGGCCCTGAAGGTTCTGAAGTCGTGGGTCCAACAATACTCAATTCAAGTTAAGCGGACTTAGGGGTGTCTTTGATGCCGTGTAGGGTCACGGGGACTTTTGTGAACCTGTGACATTCACTTATTCACTTCACTAGGCTCGTGAATTAGGTCAACAAATTGGCGGACACCCTCTCCAAGTTTGTTCTGTGACATGACTCCACGCATTCTGGTAAGGAAATCAGGGTCGATCAGGCATTCCACTCTCTCAATCAAAATTGAACTATCCACGCCTGGTTCAAGAGTAAGGAATGTGCTATTTAACTCATTAAAATGGGTCTTGAATTGTTTTACTTCACTTTGTGAACGAATGAGGCACAATGAAGGAGTGTTGGAGTATATCGCCGAATGAAGAGAATAAATATTTGAGTCAACAATTGCGACATCTGCGATTTGAAACATTTCTGCGAGCCCATACCATTGTACTCGCTGAAATCTCGGATGATGTAAGCTCTTTGTATCATTATACCTATTTGTAATGATATGTACCGATTCTTGTTTCAGCATATATTCAATGATTTCCAATGATTGAGTGGTCCTATTGTTTACATTGAAAAACACCAATAGAGTGTCTGAGGGAAGATCGTGCATGTCAATGAAATCTTGCTTTGTATATGCTTCTTTTTGTGGTTTCATTACCATTGGAGCTGTGAAAATTTGCCCAGAGCGCCCAAGGTGGATTTCTGAGGTAGGATGGGGGCGTGTCATTGTTGGGTGTATAATGGCGTCAAATATTTCAAAACTACCATTTGGTAAATTACTGGTCTTCACCTTCTTAAATGTAGACTGAATCCAATACCTATTCATTTGCTTGAAACGACTGATGGAGTTTAAAAGTCCACGAAACGGGTATTTCCCATCAAAGATGAAATATTTAGGATCGTACATTTGGAGGATGGAATCAAGGATGTTTTCAGTCAACCCGTTCCAGTTTTTTGGATTCATTCCCGGAATTTTTGGTCTTGATGGCATATTGTACACTAAACTATCATTCATTTGCGGAAACTGATTTTGAGATTCAAGTGTTATATGGATCACCTGGATATTTTTCCGATTCTGTCTAATGAAGGTTTCAATAGCAAGAGCGCGTTGTAAATGTGTTCCACCAAGGCATTCGTCGGAAAAAATAACGATGCATTCCTTCGCCGTCTTTTTTTCCTCGCCAACACCCAAATCAGCCTTTCTTGATTTAAAAATCATATTAAATAAAAACCAAGGGATCAACAATGGAATGATAAGAAGTTGAATTAGAAATTTAAGTACCCCTTTCCATCCTAGAGTATTGAATATGATCCAAGGGGCCGAGATTGGAAGTGCTAAAACTCTATACGGATTTTCAGCAACTTTGACAAGATGTTGACTCAATTTGTATGATGCAGATTGGTAGATTTTTTCCAATTGCCCATTCAGTTTCCGCTCGCGGGGCGTAAAGTTTTCACCATAGTCCCCTTCATCCACAAGCCATCGATTATAATTTGAAATAAGAGGTTATGCTATGACTCATTTCAATTGATTGAGAGAAATATTTATGTCCCGAAACAACTCGTTGGTATTGTGAACAGAGCAATTGTTAGTGAATCACTCACTAAAAGTTCACGAGACTTTTTTCCACAGGACTATGTTGGCAAAAAAATAGAGCGCGATGGTTTCCGATTCCACCATTCAATCATTGATGTTCGAAATGAATACACACAGGTGAATAAAGGCCAGGAACAGGGGGGTGGCGTCTTATTTCGACAATTATACAGTCTTCGAGAAGATGTAAAGTTACAGAATTATCTTTTGGACAATGTCTTGAACAAAATTCATGATAACCTCGATGATATTGTTCTTTTACTACGTTCACTGTTAAGAACGCGTGATTACAAAAATGTTGTTGATGTATTCCGAATTTCTCCTCTCAAAGGTTCCACAAATCACAATATTGTTTCTGGAGTTATATTGGCCCATTCGATGATTGGTGAATTTAAAGAGATGCTTTTGATGATTGAAGGTATGGATTTAGAAGAGTGCGATGTTGTTGTAAAATCTAATATTTTCCAAGCCTTGATAGTAGCTGATGTCGAGGCTTATGAATTGGATAATTATCTTGAAACAGTTTTGAAAGGGGCTTCTAAAAGTGATATTTATCATTTGATGCGGGCCGCATATAATGGAGGGAATTATGATTATTGTGTTCGTCTTGGAGAGTCTCAAGGAAGTGGACTAAAAGTAACACTTCTTCTTTGTAGAGCATTATGGAGAGTGGGAGAAATAGAGAGGGCATTGGAGTCCTTTAGGAATATAAAGGTCAATGATGATACGATAATTTTAGTTCCACAAATAGTAAATGTTGGGATTCAAATTCAAGCATTTCAAGAAGTCAAAAAATGGGTAAAAGTAGGCGGTCTTGATGACACTGTTGTCAGATATTTAGATGGCATAAAGGAAGGGGATTTGGAAGAAACATTGCAGGCCTTTGCAGATTCTATTGAACGAAAGATTATGCTGCCCGATTTTCAAATATTGAAATGTATTCGGATCTCAAACGACTTTAAGACAACGCTACAAAGATTATTTGCTATTTGTCATAAAGATCCTATTCCCTTAGGTATAATTGCAAGATATTCAGTGATGTATGGTTTTGATGACATTGGACAACAAGCGTTTGACCTTTTGGCCTCTATGTATTTATGCAAACCAAGTGATAAAGATGTCTCCACTTCTCTTTTTGAAAATATATGGAAGACATCTCGGCTTGATTATATTGATTGGGCGTTTGAATTCATTATTTATTCAAAAAGATACGATGATATAGAGCAGGGTTTCGTTGAAAAGGTTTGTGAATTAGCAAAAAACACGCAATGGGTTCCTGGTGAAAAGCCCAACGGTGTTAGAATCGAGCAACTTGCTGAAGTCAAAGTTTTTGAATCTTTAATCCATCAATATGGCCGCGTTGAACCTATTTATTCACCGAAACCCAATTTGGTATTAATCGTAAATAACTCGGTTAGAATCGGGGGGTCGGAACGCCAGGTCGTCAACTGCCTTAGGGCTCAGGGGCATCAATCAATAGTGGTTGTTTACAATGAACATATCAATACGCCAGAGAACTCATTTATAGACGACGTCAAAAAAATGGAAATTGAGATTATGGATTACAGCAAACCATCAGTCATATCAAACAAATCCATTGACCAATTGATCGAACATTTTTTGTCATTATTACCAGTATCTCCAACACTAAATCCTGGTATGAAGAGTAAGATTCGAAATCTTTGTTCAATCATTCTTCAAAAACGCCCCGCTGTAATCCACCTATGGCAGGATACAACTAATATCCTAGGTGCAATAGCAGGATTGATTTGTGGGGTTCCAAGAATCATCATGAATGTTCGTTCTATCCCTCCATACCCTCTCCCAGATAGTGATTTTCCCGAAAAGGGGGCGAAGTACTACTTCAATAATAGATATGTTAGAGAATTATATTCTCTTGTATTGTCATTCCCTACAGTCAAACTTTGCCATAACAGTAAACAGGGAATCCAATACTATGCGAAGTGGTTAAAGATGGATGCAGGGGGCATCAAACAACTCACTAATGGCTTTGACATTACGCATAGCTCTAGATTGCGTCACAAAGTGCACAATAATCTCCCCATAGTAGGGTCTGTCTTTAGGTTCGTTGAAGTTAAACAGCCCAAAATATGGATACAAACAGCTTATGAATTGCATCAAATGATGAAAGGTAAGATCCGTTTTGTGATTGCTGGAGATGGGCCAATGATGGACGAAATGATTCAATTCGCTGATGAGTTGGGGATTGGAGACTGTATTGACTTTCTCGGATATCATTCTGATGTCCTCAATCTCTTGAATACCTTTGATCTATTCCTGCTAACGAGTTCAGTTGAAGGTTTACCGAATGTCTTAATCGAAGCCCAATCAATGGGCGTTCCGGTTGTTTCAACAGATGCAGGTGGGTCTAGAGAAACTTTTGAGGATGGAATCACTGGACATTTGGTGACGGAACCGAATCCTAAATTACTGGCAGAAACCCTCTACAAATGCTTATCGGATTCTGCATGGATGGAAGAGGCAAGAACAAAATCGGTAGGTTTTTTTGAAAGAAACTTTAGTCTTCAAACAATGTTTGGTGTTCTTTCTGACTTACTTTGGAGTAGTGGGGAGTGATGCCTTCAGTACTCCTTATCCCCGACCGCCCCGGTTGGGCTTATGATATTCTTGCCCAACAGCTAAAAGTTCATCTCGTAGATTGGGATGTTGATATCAAATACATCGTTGAGTTCAGAGACAATGTTGATTCGATAGATTTTTCTGATTATGATGTAGTCTTCTTTT
>CEOP01239708.1_pt1 | contig 16997 bp, 12 predicted proteins | sample 361301 | NCBI WGS metagenome assembly CEOP01 (sample SAMEA2619548, study PRJEB7988) | marine metagenome | biome: marine biome (ENVO:00000447); feature: deep chlorophyll maximum layer (ENVO:xxxxxxxx); material: "saline water (ENVO:00002010), including plankton (ENVO:xxxxxxxx)" | depth 55 m
CTTCAGGGAAGAAGTCAACAGTGCAGACGTTGTTTGAGAGTTGCATGGGGTGTGTTCCTTTGACTCTCTTAATATACACGGTTATGGGGTGCTGTGCCACAATAGTGGACACTCCCTCAACTGTCACCCGTGGTTCTCCATAAACTCATCGAGTGTGTAATATTCATCGGTTGATGTTTCTTCAAGCAAATCTTCTAATGAATAACATTCTAACTTCAGACGATACTCCTCAGGTGTGTCATCATCAGGATCAGGATCATCATGGCACAAATAGTCCCATTCATGCACCAATGCATCAACAATTTGTTCTTTTGTATACTTGTTCATGATATGCGTTAAGGATTTGGCAAAGAGTTCAACAATTGATCATATAACTCACTGTCTTGAACATCGTGATAATATGAGTATTGTGTATTATGACCTAAGGGACAACCCATCATCATGTCCAATAGGAACTTAATCTGATTTGGGGTTAGGTGGACCTGTACAGTGACAGGGGGTATATTGTCTTGCATGAGGTATCAATGGCATTACAGGCGATTGTAGAGGGGTCTCAGAGCGTTACAAACTGTTTCCTCGTTGAAAGTTAGAGATGTCTTGCATTGTAATGTCAGTAGCATACTCATATGTGTTAACATTACTAGAGTCAGTATCTACATTAGTAGTGTCTTTCCCTGTCATGTATTCTAAGATATTCTGTGCTTTCTGTTTGTTTAGTTCATGATATGAAATAATATCTTCAAGGCAATCCTTTATATCTTCGTAAAGCATTGCACTAGTCGAATCATGATCTTGTAGGTAATCATCTATAACACCTTGCAGTCGTTCTTTACGCTGTTCCGCATATGTTCCAATTGTCACTTTCATTTGAGGTACATTATCACTGTTGTTATGTAGACCTAACTGTCTTCGTTTTTCATATAGATCAGGATGCGGAGCATAAAGCGGACCTTGGTAATCTTTCTTTTCTATCATAGGAAATTAAGTACAGTTGGGGCAAGAGGTTGAAGTATTTGCATAGCACTATACGGTGTTGTATCTTCTATGTTTACTTCCTTTCCGCATTTTTTACTATTAACTGGCGAATAATAGCATTGTTTCTTGACATTGTAGAATCCCCAGATAGTTTTTGAAGGAGCGCCACCGTTGTAAACGTATTGATTATGATTGCGACACCATATAGCAAGAGTGTTACGTTTGAATTCATAAACCTCATATGAATAGTTTTTTGGTGGTTGGTGAGTAAAAGTACTTGGTAGTTCTATCATTGTTCAGTAGCAGCAACACCTTTGGTGAAAATAAGGTCAACAATACGCTGCAAACGTTTTTCAGTTTGCTTTCCATAGTTGGTGAACACAGGTACTGTAACATATCCTGTGCTCTTACGGTAGGACTCAAGTTTACCGGGGAGAATCTTACCAGCAGCAATGTCAGCAGCATCCTGACGATCAAGACGGATGACACGACCAATTGTCTGCGCCATCTCAATGATAGGAAGATTACGTAGTAAGATACAATGCGTCAAACCAGGAACATTGATACCTTCAGACAGAATGCTGTAGTGGAACATGATAAACTTACGGTTGGGATCTTTGCCCCAAGTATCAAGAGTGGCAAAGAATTCTTGACGACCAACTTTAGTTTTGTTTACATATGCACCATGCTTAGATGTAATATGCATCACGTCATAACCACGATCAGCAAACTCTTGCATCACATTAGTACCAGAGAGTAATGCCCACAACACACGTGTGTTAGGAGCAGCAACCAAGATCTTCTGTGCTGCATCCTCATCAAGTTTGTTGATGATGTCAATCAGAACCTCACGATCATTCTCAGCAGCAAGCAAACTCTTGTTACGCTCAATGTCAACAACATGTGGTTGAATTGTGGGTGGAATGATGCTACCATTGTTAATCAGTTCTGGTGCAGGCACACTGATAAGTTCAGAACCATACACAGTGGTGTTGTTCATACTGATATCACTGCCGCGATACTTAGGAGTAGCAGTGAAATAGTATGCATACGTTGCAGTTATGGATGCAATAGCAACTTCCTTGAAGAAGTCACGACGCACAGAGTTATGTGCTTCATCATAATAAATCATATCAACATCAATACCTGCTTCGTTGACACGACGCAGAGAATTGTAGGTAGTGAAGATCAACTGGTGAATACCAGCTGCAGCACATACACCAGCATGACACTGAATCTGCTGAACTTTAGTGCTGCTATAACAATCAACCTCACCACTATGAACATGCATTGCTGCAACGTCCACAGTACCGTTGAGAGCAGACCAGAACTCTTCATAGAGTTGGACTGCCAGAAGGATGCGAGGAGCAACCACAACGATCGTCTGAGGGGTGGTAGAAGCAGTGAGACGACGCTTCACGTCCTCAATCATCACAAGGGTCTTACCACCACCTGTGGGGATAGTGACACGACCAATGCTAGCAGTCAGCAGAGCATCGAGAGCGCGTTGCTGATGTGGGCGAAGGGTCAGGGTCAAAGGTTGTCTTGTCTTAATGAATATAGTATATGGTATGGAGTATGCAATGTCAAGGGCAGTGTGCCAGTTATTAATCGTCCACCGCATCAACCGACTCAATGTCGCACACTGGCACTTCGTGCTCGCCACCAATAATATACCAATGCATCATTTGACCATGATATTCAGGGTGTGCAACATATTCTGTAGTATACTCACGCTCACCACAATACAACAACTCACTCTCAGGAATACAATGCTCTTTCAACATTGCTTGCAATTGCATATGCTGCAACTCTACTTGGGTTGGTACTTTCATCAACTAAGATTCAATTTAGAATGTAGATTGTATGGTGCATTAACACCCGTATATCCAAGTGCTCCTTTAAAATACACATTAAAGAACAATCTCAATACATCAGTATCACCTTGATTTGGTTGTACTGTATAAGGTACTTTCGATGGCCATAAAGATAACTTGCCTTGTTCAAATGTAGAGAATGCAAATGGAATAGTAGTATATGGAAAATCAATGCCAGGAAATACGTCATTTCTTCCATCAGCAAAAGAAATTTGAGTTCCTTTTTCTGATATGCACACAGATCCAGTTAACATACTGTTAAGATGCATATTAGGAACTTGTCCTACTTTAAAACTATATGCTGCTAACCAAGATTGAGTAACATAAAACTTAATTTCATTTGTTGTTAGCAGTACTTCAGTTGCATATGTATCCAAATGCTTTTGAATATACTCAGACAAGTTACTTAACTCTGGCAATTGTAATACTTGCACTTCAGATTTAAGAGCTTCATCTAAAGATATATTTGGTCTAAATGCATTTACTCTGTTTAGACAATTGAGTTCAGTAGATGAAAATTCATATGAATTCTCCGTTGTTTGATAGAGAATTGGTCCTTGAATTCTCTCTGCAAGATATGACATAATATCCTCAATTTCACTTAACTATTATATTACACTCAATCCTCTTTTGTCAACCTCACACTGGTGTAGGGAATACCGCCTGCTGGAGTAATAACTTGTGCTTCAATAAAGTAATCAGAATCTTCTAAATCTGTTGATTGTGGGAACCACTCTACAGCTGTTTCAGTAGCAATTGCCTGACCTAAAAACTCATAAAATGTGTACTTATTATTAAATACCTCATCAATCTCATCAACAGGAATTACATCTTCATAATATGTTCTTACTTCTGCTTTTTTAGTGTCAGACAGAGTAAAGTAGTGAGTGTTGTCAATTAAAAGAACAAATTTTTCTTTAGTTTTTGCATAATGAGAGACCATCTCATAGATTCTCATCGCATTCATTGATACTAACATCAGATTTCTCCATTTTCAATTCGTGTAATTAATGCTTGCAAATATTCTTCAGCACTCTCTTGTGTGCCATATTTGTCAGTGAGAGTATCTCTAAGATCTTTTGTAATCTCATCATTAGGTCCACGATACTTTGCAACTTCAATTCTACCATATGGAGCTTCATCGGTAGAAAGTGATCTAAGTGCAATATATGTACTCATTCTTTGAGCAAATGCCTTTAATGAATTTGATGATAACTTCCAGAAGTGATATTCACTAGACAAATAATCTTTATCACTACCCTGATGACCATATACATCTAATTGCAATGCAGATAGTTCATATCCTTTTCTTGCCAAATATTCAATTGGACTAATTGGGAAAATGACATCATAAGGACTTTGTGGACTCTGCAATTCCATAAAATCTCTAAGATAATGTCTATATTGTACCCATAATGCTTTCTCTTCTTCAGTTATAGGAGCATCTGATAATTGTGTATAGTCACTGTCCTGTAAAAGGAACAGACGAACCATTTTAACTTTAGACCAAGTTAATAGTTGCCCAATAGCAAACTTCTTTTGAACAGCTGTTTCATAGTCAGATTCAGATTCTTCCTTATATTGAAGGAACTTATCAGTAAGAGAAGCAACTAACTCATTAACAGATACTTCATCTACACCATTAGGATCAAATTCGTATGAAACCCACTTAGTGTCACCTGTTTTAAAGTTTTTGGTGTACTTATTCTTTTCAATTAAATAAGATCCATTCTCTCTATAAACAAATAGTTCCAACCTATCCTTCGGGTTATCCCAAAGAGGATAGAGAATAGGAACAAAATGATCTTCCCAAAAAGTATCGTTAATTTGTTTTTGAACGCCTTTGTAACTGATTGTTTTTTCGTAGGCGTTCAAAAACAACGTAGCATTACTTGTTGCCATTATAGCAGTCCTTTTATCATTGATATTTATCTTAGAATGCCTTGATTAAATACTTGGCACGATGATACCTAGTAATTAATGGAATATTCTCTGTCGTTCTTGCATCAGCAGTAACAGAAACTGGAGTAGAACCAGTTAGAGTAAACAAACCATCAGTGAATCTGATATTTGAATCACTAGAACTAACAGATCTACGAACTACATTGATACCACTAGCTGGTCCACAGTTTGGAGTTGCGTTTCCAGGTAATGTTGCATCGGAAGAAGGAACAAAGACATTTACTGTTACTTCACCAAACACAATACCAAATTGTGCTAAACCCCAGTTGTCATTTCTAAGACCTTCCGGAACAGCATCATTATCACCAGCAGATTCTGGTCTATCTTGTCTTATAACAAGATAAATTCCATTTGCCCGAGCATCATTTTCAGGATCTAAATTCAAAACATAATTTGTATAACCTGCAGGTCCAGTTCCAGCAGTAGCTACTGCTTCTACTAACTTTTCTGTTGGTGTATCAAGTGATGTCTTCATGTAACACATCAAGTTTTCTTCAGGTGAATCACCACCATTTGAATTGTTTCCTTTAATTACAGTGAAGATCAATTGTTCTGCTGCAGCAAGATTTAATGGACCCATTTGTAAAAAACGACTACCAGGACCAGAATATTCAATAAATCTAGTTGCTTTACCATTAGATCTTTGCGTTGCTAATGGGAAATTAGATCCTGTTGATGATCTAACATTGACACCACCACTTGCCGAATGCCAAATGTTATCTGTAATAAAAGTGTCGGGGAAAGATGGATTATCCGTTGGCATACCAGGAACTTCGTAATATCTTCCTTTAGGACTTGTTAATTCAGATTCACCAACTTCTGTCGCAATAATTTCATATGCAATTACTTGGATATATCCACCACCGCCAGCAACTCCGTTGCCAGAACCAGCAGAACCACCGGCACCAACGGTCAATACAATTTGAGATGAAATATCTTCATTGATATAGTCATTTACAGCATATCCAATAGTAAGTCCACCGCCTGCTCCACCGCCACCACCTTTTGGGTTTATGACTTGACCATTGTAAGTAGTTACGTAACTTACACTACCATTACCAGAATTACCATTGCTTACAAATACACCGCTCATGACACTTCTGGCAGCACTTCTACCTGCACGACCACCAGATCCTGATCCAGTGTTAACGTGACCAGCACCAGCAACACCGCCTTGACCACCGCCGCCTCCACCAGAAGGACCAAAACCACCGCCGCCTCCACCACCGCCGCCAGCGGTGCAATTAGATATTCCGCCACTGCCACCGGATCCGGGACCAATAGAATTTGCAATGTAAGTTCCTTGACTTGGACCAAGACCAGGACCACCAGTCCAACATGGGTCAGTAATGCTGCCACCATTCCATCCACCACCTGATCCGCCGCCGCCACCGCCGCCACCAGCGCCGAGAAGATAACCCGCAGAATTTCTTACACCAGATGCACCACCACCTGCGCCACCAGTTGCACCATTTCCACGAGCACCACGACCACCAGAACCACCACTAGCAGCACCAGATCCTACTGAATAATTAGTACTTTCTGCATTTTTATTTGATCCACCTATTTGGTTAAATCCATTACCACCTTTGGTTCCAATAGTATGGGTAAATGTTCCCCCGCCAGCATATGTACCTTGAATTCTTCTACCAGGACTAGCACTACCACCAACAGATCCACCACCACAACCTGAGTTTGCATTGGTATTTCCTCTGCCACCACCACCACCGGAGACAGATATAGTAACACCAGTTACATTAGCATTAGCAGGAATTGCATTATTGGCATTATAACTTCCGGAACTAGAGAAACTTGCACTTACAGATCCAGAAATGATGCTAACGCTGTTACCACCATCACCACCCTTACCATATGCAGCTGAACCACCAGCAGCACCACCAGCACCAGAAGTTCCATTAGATCCTGCTTGCTCGTCAATACTAAATCTATCATCATTCATGATGAGAGCAGGAATACTTACAGATCCTCCATTACCACCAGAACCACCAGAATTTCCGGATCTTCCTCCAGAACCACCAGTGGCACTTATTGTTTGTTGAACACCATCAACAAACACAGAAAGAGATGAATTTCCTCCAGCACCACCATTTCCTTCAGAACCTCCTCCACCGCCGCCGCCAGCATAGATAAAAAATTCATATGAAGAAGTTCTTGCTAGTGCGGGAATAGAACTAGTTCCTGCAGTATCGTAAATGTTATCATATCTAACTTCACCAATACCAACATTTACACCAGGAATTACTTTTCCACCGATTGTTGTAAGATTATCAACAACATAAACTCTTGGTTCTGGAGTATATGTTTGTGGTTCAAAATATCCTGCTGCTTCTCTAACTTTACCACCAGAAACACTTCCTGAGAAGGTACTTACAGCTCTAAAACTAGTTCCACTAAGACCATCTGATAGAACTTCATATGATCCTTCTACTGCAGCATTACCAGTATCAAATATAATAACAGCATCTCCAGGAGAGAATCCATGATCAGAAGATGTTGTCGCATAAATGAATGATCCATCTCCATTTGTTGAAATGAGATCAATTGCTGGTGCTTCTGTGATCCGATAGTTTACACACCCATTTCCTGCATCAACAGTTTCACCAATACCATCAGTATTTCCATATGTAGAGATTCTAGCATTTGATGGTCTACTTCCCAATAATCCATGAGAGTGAGCTTTTGCTGTTCCATCTCCTTCAATTCCACCTGGTACAAATTGTTCTATAGCACCCTTATATCTAACATAATTTGAGGTATAAGTATCTACACCAGAAATAGGAGCATCAGTTTGTTCATCTGGTTGACTATGTAAAATTAAATGATCATGTATTGGTGCTTTATTATAGATATAATCTTGAATGGGTCCAACATTATATTTCTTCTCACCAACCAAATATGGTTCTATCTGTGTAGTAACCTCACCATATCCCGTTGTAATAACATCACTAATTTCAAAAAATTCTGCTGGTGTGTTAATTGTATCTGTTGAAATATACCATCTTCCGCCAACCTCACCTAATCTCATGGTGATTCTATCTTCTACTAGTGGAGTTCCGGCACCCTCAACACCTTCACCGAACCCAATTAGTTTCCTATCTCTATAATCAGGTACTCTAAATTTTCCAAGAATATATGGATAATCAGATAGAAGATATGGTTTTCTAATTCTTATTGTTGGATGTCCTGTCGCTGGAACTGAACCAGTTTGTGGAGAAAATGCAGTAAAATCAACATTTAAATCACTAATTGAAGGATCTGCTACAGGATCTAGATCAGAATCACCACCTTCAACATCAATGTTGACATCATAATATGGTTCTTTAACAATTCCTATAGGAATGAGTGGACCATCACCATAAGAAAAATCGAGAGATTGAACTAAACTCTGACCATCTACTAAGTATGCTTTAACATATATTCTGTAAATATGCTTCTCTCCAAGTGGAGGTTGTGGACCAGAATATCCATTATTGACCCATTCTGAAGAAGTACCAACTGAAGATTGTTGAACCTCAGTTGACCCAAATGATACACCACTAGGCCATATTCCATTTACATTTATTGATGTAGTGGTTTTAGGAATATTTTTGACCCACCAGTGTATAAATGTTGTTTCTACTTCGCCAGTATCAGGATTATCATTAGTACCATTTGTAGATATATCTTCCAATAAGATTTCATAAGAATCAATAGTAGATCCTGTCGGAAGACCAACTAACTGCGACCAATCAAGTGCTAATGTATCATTTCTTGCTCCATTATAAGAGTTATATCCAGTTGGATATCCTGTTCCTGTTAGTGGATCATAAGTATTAGGATCAACTTCGGGTATTGTTCCTGCATGAGCATCTGGTAGCACCAAATAATCTCCACCATCATTAATTAAATTTGTTGAGGATATTTGCCATGTTACTGTCCCACCTTCAGATTCATCAGGATCGGTTGGATTTCCACCGCCGCCAATAATATCGGTAAGTAAAACACGATAAACATGTGTATCACTTTCTTGTGCTAATGATTGATCAGATTGAGTATAGTTAAGTAAATATACAGAATCTTCTGAGAGAATACCTCCAGTTGGCATACTTGCCAAACCTGCAAATTGAATAGATGCATTGTTTGGAATTACTCTATCATAATATGCTGTTCCATCAGGACGAAATTTCTGTTCACCATAAACTTCAATGTAAAAATTACCACCATCAACAAATGATCTATGGATTGTCCCTGGTGGACCATAATAGGCAAAAGTTATAGAATTTACATTAAAATCTGTAGGTTTTAAATATTCATTTCCAATAGATTCGTATAAAGTGGGATAATCTTTAACATAATATTCTGCTCCATCACAATATAAGTATCCTCTATAATCATATTCAGGATCTTGAGTAACTATAGAATTTGACGCATCAGTAGCAACCCCAACGAGAGTAGGCACAATAGCACCAACACTCACATAGGATCCTCCTTTGTCAGAGTAGTAATTTGGTAACGTAGATCTATAAACTGCCATCAGATTTTAATTAGATATTCCGTGATAATGTATGGCTGAATGTATTTATCCGCCTTCCTTGAATTATTAATAGAAATAGTAATTCTAGAGCTCAAACGTCCTGCTGGTTGTGCAGTAGCAGCTCTTGTTTTCAATTGATAAGTATGTGGTTGATCAGAATCAAAATCTAATCTATGTCTATGTGTACCATCATAACCATTTTCTCCAGTTAGTGTTGTTATATTACTAACCCCCGCCATTCCAATTTGATAATTTGCATCATCGAAAGTTGTAAATGGTAAGTTTACTCCATTATCCTCAATCCAGTTTGTTAATTCATCAGAATTCTTATCTGGTATGCTTATTCCATTTGCACCCGCGACACATTCACCAAAAATAGCAAGTGTACATATGCATCTCTGAACATATGTTGACCCGTAATCAATCGTTCCAAACGACTCGCCATCACATTCATTGCCAGAACCATGATTGTTTGAATCTCCAGTTTTAGTAATACACCAATCCGTGTTTTGTACTTCAGGACATAGAGCACTATCTGGCCACAAACAATATCCAGATGACCCAATAAATCCCGAGCAAACATCATTAAAACAAGCACCATATTGCTCACAATACGATGAAGGTCCGCTGAAGAATCTACCACCGTTTTTTCTACCACTAGTAATAATACTAGTCATTGCCCAATAGCATAAGTCCTGCCTAGTATTTTCCCACCATTGACATACATTCAACGAAGAAGGAACTTTTTGGTAGTTGGAAGCAAACGAACTAAAATCTGCATTATTCTTTGCTCTCTGTCTTGCACGGGTTGTTGATGTCCTATGCATATGTGGTTGAAATGCCTGAGCAGGAACATCAATACTCTCGGTATATGCTCCAGTACTAACAGAAAATGCCGGTTCTCCTCTTAAATCTAATGATTGCGGAGGAATATAAAATGATCCTGTATACGACAATTCATAAGGACTCTCTACATTTTGAATAACATCTAGTCCAACACCAGATTTAGGAATTTCATCACCTTGAGTAGTTGTTACAAATAAGTCATTGTATCTACCGATGTTTGATGATGTTGTAGCACGAATATGCTTATTTCTTAAATCAGGAAGTTGTATTTGATTATTAGATAATGCTTGACCTTCTTTGATATATTTACAATCACCACCAGTTCCAAGAACTTCTGCTAATAATGGATATTCTTCTGCAAATAAAATTCTACCATCACATCTAAGATATCCTCCTGGTAGTAATGCTTTATTAATTTCACTTGCTGGATCATCCGAAGTTATTTCTACAGGAAAAGAAATAATCATACCAGTAAGCGAACCCATTTTCGCTTTTTCTTTGTTATAAAATACTGCCATTTTAAAATGCTCTGATTATATACATTACAGTTAAAGAAGGAGTATTAATATTCATCTGTATACTTAATGCGGTATCTACATTTAAAGGAATAGCGGATCCGGTAGAAACATTGTTTACCAATAGAGTTGTTGGAGTACCTAAACTACCCTTACTCATTACAATTTCCATTGCATCATGAGTATGGGATTGCAATCCAATGTCTAACCATCTTTCATATTCGTGGTTTAAAGTTGTGGTAAATGTGTTTGTTACAGCAGTATTTATAGGTTGAGGGGTACTTGCTGGGTCATATGGAACATCATCGACATAATCTGTTGGCATGTTACCTCCTCTATACTCAGAAGGAATATCAGGAGAAGCATAAAAGTTTCTTTTACCTTGATACCTACCAGCAGGTGGAAATACTCCAGTATATGCAGGTTGCTGAATATTAGATACTGCACGATTATCATCGGTATAGTCATTTTCAATAGGAGCTCTTGCTTCAATCGTTCTGCCTTGCGTTAGAACAGTATTATCAGGTACTAATCCTTTAGCAGCATCGATTTCCACTCTATCTAGTCCAGGAACCATGATATCATTTGGATTGTCTGGATTATACCAAGTTAGATTATATTCGGGTTGTGATTTAAAACTATGAGGAAAATTTCCTCGTTGTCCAACTGCAGTTACTGATGTTGTTCCACTTCCATCACCAGCTTGCTCTCCTTTTCCTGGTTGAAACTGCAAAATAGGAGTTCCAGTTCCTTGAGCACCCCAAAATTGATCAAATTCAGAATCAGATGCTGGTCTATGATTATGCGATGGAATATGATCAATACCAAGTTTTCTTGGAATAACATATACTGTATCAAAATAAATTGGATCTTCCATAACAATGCCAGTGATTCTACCAGCAAGATTCTGTGATGGTTCTAAAGTGAATGTAATATCTACATTGGAGTCCTGTAGTATATCAGGAAGATCTCCTTCAGTCCCATTTTTACTAACCGTAGTTGTCAAAACACTTAGGTCGCTAACTGTTAATGCGCTGCTATTAGGGTCTTCACTATCAGTTTCTCTATTTGCCTCAATATCTACTAGTGCTACTTGATTTAAATTCGGCAAAGCAAATGTATCTACATGTGCATTTGGGTTATGTCCTTCTCTTCCTAATGGGGGATTATAAGGGAAATTATTAACTATTCCCCAATTAACACCGATTTGAAAGTTTCCTTCTGGTACTGGCGGACCATAGGTATTTCCCATAACTTTTGCCAAAAGTGGATAATCAGCAGCATTTAATTGTGCTGTGGTCAAATTACAAACAATCCATCCGGGAGGAACATTGTCCAAACTTTGTCCCTGGCGGGATCCCCCGCCCCAAGGCATAATAGTGCCGATTGGGGCGATTTTTGTCGCTTTAATACGATTGTAACTTGCCATTTATCAAACCTCCTTGAGCCACCAACCTTGTACTGCAGAAGAAACAATTGTTCCATTTGAATCAGTACCACCAAGATATACGAGAGTAAATCCGGCATTTGGTGTTTGTACAATTAACTCACCGGCAGTATAATTTGTAGTTCCACCAATTCCAATTGTAGTTCCTGTGCTATCACCCTGAACTTTAGTTCCGATACCTTGTGCTCTCATAACCAATGATGTATCATAAGTTAAATTTCCACCAACTTCAATAACAGAAACCGTATCTCCACTTTGAGGATTTTCGGGTAAGTAAAGAACTAAATTGTCTCCCGCATTTACATTTGCAAAATATTGTACATTTGCAGTTAAGAACTTAGCAGCTTCTTCAGATCCACTAGAAACATATCTGGCATGTCTACCACCTGTAGATGTGTAGAAATTATTAATGCCAAATGAATCGATAGATTGATCTTGATTAACTACAAATTCATTTGCACCATTAGGACCAAGATTTGATAAAATTAATTGTCCTGTTTTTGGCGGAACTTCTACAGGATTACCACGAACAGTTAAGCTAGTACCGATGGTTCCTTCACCAAATGTATTAATCTGGAATGTTACATCACAAGGATGACTAAAGATATCTTCAGGGCAAGAAGTTGAATATAGTTTAATATCACCTCTACCAATGACACCAGCATCAAAGTAGATAGAACCGGAGTGATCTGCGTGACCATCATCGTTATCAACTGCAAGAATCTGAGTTTTGTTTACAGAATCTTTGATACTAATTGAACCACCAATTAAGGAGAGATTATTGTTTAATGTCAGATCTCCAGTTCTGTATGGAACATCTCCCACCTGAATCTCATCATCCATGAAGGTGGAGTGGTATTTCCCCTTAAGACCACCATTAATGAAGAATACTTCGTCTGATAGATTTCCACGAATATCATGGAATCTCAACCAAGAAGAGTAATCAAATTTTTGTTGTGCAATCTGACCTTGATCAAGAACAATTGATACAAAGTCGCCAGTAGCAGTACGAGATCTCGTCTCAATATCTACCAAAGCAGAAGATTCTGGGTGTTTCAGAATTCTCAGAACTGTTGTTGTGGCAGCAGGATAATTCGAGAGGAATCTTTCTGCAGTTCCTTCTTGACCTGGTTCACATCTAATTGTATTAGATGTTGTATCTACAGCAAGAATCTTCATGAATTCCCAATTATTACCGGTCAATCCATTGCCACTAATATCAGCAGTATTGCCAACAATAATTAGATCGTCAACTGCAAATTGTCCTACTCCAATACCAAGAGTTGATAATTGCAAGTATACTCCAGAAAGAACTCCGGTGTTGGCATTTGCATTTAATGTGGCAGATGGTCCACCAGCATTAGTTGCACCAGGGTCAACCCAATAACCATATACTCTTATGTCAGATAGGTTAGAAGAATATGTTGCAGTGCTGTCAGCAGGAGATTGAACATTAGGATAAACTCTTGATACATCAAGGCGTCTAGATTGATTTCCAAGTTCTAATTCCGAAGTACAGGTATCAAAGTAAAGAGAACTTTGATCTTTGCCATTAGTAATAGTAAACTCTTCATTTCTGTATACTTTTACTTTAACATTAGAAATTAAGGAATCTACCTGAATTCTATTGCCAAGTACAATTGTATTATCACCACTAGCATATCTAATTTCAACAACACGTGTTGCTGGGAAAATCAAGGCATTATAAGTTTGCTGAGGATCAAATTTGACTACATCACCAATTTGAACATTTGCAATATCAGTATCAGAAATTCCAGTTAAAAATTCTGTTGCAATACCAAGATATGTACCATTGATTGAACATGTAACTGTTGCTCGAACAGTGGTTTCACATCCACCATTTATAGATAAACCGTTATTAATAGTGACATCACCCTCAATAGTCGTATCACCAGTTACGGAATCAATTACAAATACATTTGTCCCAGTATCACAATCACTAGAAATAGTAAACTTCTTGGGTACAAGATCGATCGGAGTGTCTACCTTAAATACTTCACCTCTATCATAAACAATTGGATTACCTTCTACTGGTGTTTGACTATTGTCTCTACTGATAATTACATAGTCATTTTGCTCAATATTTCCACCAAATTCTGCAAGGTAGATAGTTTCAATAGTACCGATATTATCAATAGGTTGAGTGATCCATGTAGAATCAAACTGCACATTGACCTTATAAATTGGGGTATTATCCGGATGATCGTTTCTTACACCCGTAAAAGTACCAAATGGTTCTCTTTCAACAACAAGATAGTATGGACCGGCATTAATTCTTGGAGTAGAAATAACTCGTAAAAATTCAACGTGGGTTGTGATACTAACCGAACTACCAGTTAAGTAAGTTACCTTAGTGATGCCATAGTTATCAAAGTTACCAGTTTGATTCATCGTATCAGAATTCTGATACAATTGGAATTGGACACCTGCTTGTTGGGCAGCAACGGGAATATCAACACTAAATTTAGCGTAATTAGCTGATTGATTAATCCATTCAATAAATGTTGGCCAAGTTGTTGGATCGTTGTCGTCTAGAGTTGTTGGGCAGATACTTTCAATAGCAGTCCATGTTACGCCATTATCAAGAGAATATCTTAGTACCAGTGCTTCGTTATCAAGATCTGGTATTTCACCACCATTAGTATTATCACCAACATAGATGTCAAACTCCATTCTAGAGATAGCACCACCACCGTTGTAGGAGGATCCATCTACTGCAGCAAATGTACAAATTCTTGGATTTGTGTAGACAGTAGAAGATCCAGTGTGGAAGTGCAAGTAATTTTGTCCTGTAGCAAATCCGCCGCTGGACCCATTTCCAGGACCAGAAGCACTGATATCAACACCAGCATCAAATTCTTGAATAAACGAATATGCACTAGCATCATTGCCTGGAGTAAAAGTACTAAAGTCGGTCTCAGCAAGAAAAGAAGCAATTCCTTCAGGAGAATCAATTAATAGATAATCATTTTCCTTAAAGTGTGGGTTACCATCTGCATCAATTGGTGGATTATTGATAGGGAGATAATACTGATTACCTGTTAATTGAGGTAAATCTTGCGGTTCAATTTGTGGGTTGCCACCAACTGCATTTAATGCATTTTGATATGGAATGCCTCCCCAATTTCCTGCGCCAGCAGTATCTAATTCACAATATTCAGTATCTGTAGGTATCTTTCTATCGACGGTAATAATATCAACATTTTGATTGAATAGATTATTTCCTAAATCACCACTAGCGTGATTAATTTCATCGGAACCAGATATACCTCTATATGCAGTGAACTGGAATGATGCATATCCACCACAAAGAGTGATATTTGAATTAAACGTTGCCGATGCATCAACTTCGAGCTTGTTTCTGACTTTAGTAGTACCACCTTGACCAGCAATTGTAATTGTCGATGCATTAGTAGCAAAGTTTAGGATATTGGTATTACTATTCCCAGCAAAGAAATTAACAGTACCAGCAGTGGATGATAGATTTACAGTATCCGCTAAATCTCTTCTAGTTCCAAGTTGGAAATCTCCAGCAACTTTAAAGGACTTAGTAGCAACTTGAACAAATGATAGTGACTCGTTATTATTATAAGCACCACCAACAATGACCTTGGAAATATTACTATTAAAATCTGGTGTATTACCAATCCAAATGTTGCTATTAATAGAGTTATTACCGACATAGAGGGATTGACCCTGTGTTGTGGTATTGAGTAGATTTAAAGTTTCTACATCATTACCAATGTTAAGTACACCAGTAAATGTAGAATCTGTAACTAGATTAAATGTACCTGTTGTCTGTGATGTTCTGATCTCAGCAATTGCACCATCATCACCATTGACTTCAATATCATGCTCAAAGCGAGCATCATCAGTAAATCTAGATATACCATCAACAACCAACGATCTATCTAATTCAACATTAGTTACATTAATACCAACACGACCACCATTACTGGTAGCAATGCGGAAGGTTGCTTCATTATCCGGAGATGCACTATCACCACCAACTAGAAGTGCATTGTTTTCAGCAGTTTCTGTTCTATTTCCATATACAGTGTGGTCAAGATAATTCTGGATTGTCTTACCACTAATGAATGCATTACCAACAACGTCAAGGTTTGCACGTGGTTCAGTAAGTGGATCAACAAATCCAGTTTTCCATGCCTCATGCTCGGATCTTGCTACAGTGTTAACACCTAACTTGTAATTACCAATATTATTAGTATCGGTTCTTAAAGTTTCGGATCCTAGAACACCTACTTCCTTCCATGCAGAGTTGGAAAATTCCATTCTTACATCAGAATTATTAGCAATTTCAGAAGACCACAAACGTGGATTATCATTTGCTACATTTCCTCTATTTTCAAGAATTGCAATCTGACAACTAGTAGCTTCTGGATTAAATCCGTTAGAGATTATCTGCCATTTGCCGTTAAATCCACTATCACTAAAGTTAGAGATTCTAATTTGAGAACCAGAAGTAACGCCAACCTGCTTATTTTTAAGGTTGTTGCCCCAGTTAATTGTAATAACTGTACTTCCATTCATGAATAGATTCTGAATGTTGGCAGCAGGAATAGATGCAAAGAAGTTTGAATAAATCCACCCCAAAGATCCAGTAACACCAACTTCGTTACCTTTGAGAAGAATGTCCCCTGAGAAAGGTGCGCCAGCATTACCATACTGAACTGCCTGAAGAGGATCAAGAGCAGTTCCTAATCCAGTACTATAAAGCGAACTCTGGTTTGGAGTGTAATTAGATCCTTCAGATCCAACTACATGATTTTGAATCTTATAACCTTGTGCAGCACCATTTG
>CEOP01008180.1_pt1 | contig 16995 bp, 14 predicted proteins | sample 361301 | NCBI WGS metagenome assembly CEOP01 (sample SAMEA2619548, study PRJEB7988) | marine metagenome | biome: marine biome (ENVO:00000447); feature: deep chlorophyll maximum layer (ENVO:xxxxxxxx); material: "saline water (ENVO:00002010), including plankton (ENVO:xxxxxxxx)" | depth 55 m
CTAGTGTTAATAAACATGGTTGTAGATATAGAGCGAGTTGGAGACTATACAAAAAATATTTTAGATCTAGCAAAATACTACCCAAAAAAACTAATCTCAGAAAAAATATCAGGTGATTTAAGAACAATAGAAAGAGCAGTTGTTGAGAGATTTGACAATACCGTAAAAGCTGTACAAGAAATGGATGAGTCTATAGCGAATGAACTTATTAAAACATACAGAAGTGACCTTGGTAAGCTATCAGATAATTTAGTAGCATCTTCTATATCTGGTGTGGTTTCAGTTGGAGAAGAACATAAAGCATCTTCAATGGTTTTGTATGCTAGATATTTAAAACGAATTGGAGCACACTTAAAAAATATCACATCTGTAGTTGTTAATCCTTTTGAATCAATAGGATATAAAAAATAATCTTGTTTTGTTTTTTTAAACATTTTACATATGTTGTTTTTCTATATTTAATAATCGGTCGCCTATCAGCAATAAACGTAAGTTGGTCTGCAGAAACAAGATTAAAAATCGAAAATTATCACGATGACACCACATCAACCTCCGCAACAGCGTCATACTTTCGTGGAAGAATAAACATTGATCTAACTTCTAATATTTATAAAACATATATTCAATTACAAGACTCAAGGTTATTAGGAAATCAAAGCAACTATGCTGGACAAAGTGAACAAGACCAAACCCATCCAACATTTTATCAATTCTACGGCCAAGTAAATGGACCATTTAATGGAAAAAACAAAATGCGGTTTGGTAGATTTGAAATGGCCCTTGGGAACCAAAGGTTATTTGGGAAAAATGGTTGGGGTAATTATGGTAGAAGCTTCGAAGGAATAACAAACAAAAAAAAAACAAGGCGTGGTGATATTTTGTTTTTTCATTTGATTAACACCGAACTCTACCCAATGAATGATCAATTTGATTATATAATCGATGGATTCTATGGCACAGTCAAGCCAAACATTTTTACTGACATTAAAAAAGAATCTATAGATAGCAACAATAATAAACCAATTAGCAAGCCAATGCACTTAGACTATTATTTGTTCAATGAAAACATTGTTGTTAGTTCTGGAGAGAATACAAAAAAAAGACAAACACTCGGCCTTAGAGTTGTTAAAACATTCAGTAAGTTTAATATAGAGAGCGAATTCGCATATCAAACCGGAAAACATTATTTAGATAATATACAAGCATCATTGTTTTCCATAAATATTGAAACACCTACAAGTTTTATTCCACTTACAGAGTCAATATCAATTACAAAAGAATATATTTCGGGGAATAAATATCAATTAGGTAAAAATGATGGCGTCTTAAGCGGTTTCGCAAAACCATTTGGGTCGGGGCATTCTTTTCACGGTTACTATGACAATCCTTTACATAAGACTTTTGCAAATAACTCTCATGCTGGGTTAAATGAGTCGTATATAAAAACAAAGCATTCGCTTTTCTCAAAGATAGATCTTGTTATTAAATATCACAGTTTTAAAGATGCAATAAATGTAAACGACTATGGAAATGAACTAGATTTCGTTCTAACAAAAAAACTCCCACTTGGTGGAAAAATAATTCAAGGATATTCGATATATTTTCCTAAAAGCGGTAAAAAACTTAATGCCGGATATTTTATGGTACTTTTTAATATATAATTAATATATCCTGTTAAACCAATTAATAATTTGATATGCCAAATGAAATAGAAAGAAAGTTTTTAGTCAAATATATTCCTGAAAATCTATTGGGATGCAAAATTAAACAGGGTTATCTCCAAACAGAAAAACATAGAACGGTTAGAATTAGAACTACTGAAACAAAAAAAAACCACAAAGGTTATATAACCATAAAAGGCGCTAGTAATGATAGTGGATTAAGCAGATATGAATTTGAAACTAAAATCCCCATCAATGAAGCTATCTACATGCTAAAACTTTGTAATACTCCATTAATAGAAAAAACTAGATATATATATAAAGCCAAGATTATAACCTGGGAAATAGATGAGTTTCATGGAATGAACAGTGGGCTAGTGGTTGCAGAAGTTGAGCTTTCTAGTGAAAAACAGAAAATTAAACTTCCTGATTTTATTTATAAAGAAGTTACAGGAATAAAAAAATACTACAATAACCAACTCCAAAAAAACCCATATAAATCATGGTGATTCTTTTTGTCTTTTTTATAAGTATAACAAATCATATCTGTCGGTAATTATTCCATCAATCTTAAGCTCCTTACAATAATTAATAGCTGCATCTGAGTTAACTGTCCACGCATTAATTGATATATTTTTTTTATTACATATTTCTATAAGATTATCACTTAAAAGATCAGCTCTTGGATGAAGACAATCTGGGTGGGCAAAGTGAATCCACTTAATCATATTAAGGCTTTCAACTAAATAGCCAATTTTTACATTTGGAATGAACCACCTAGCATAAAAAACAATAAAAGGGTTAAAAGATGAAATTAAAATAGGTTGTTTGATTTTTTTTTTTAGAATTTTTTTTCTTAATTGATATATTGTTGATAAATCAAAAGGACTGGAAAACTTAATTTCAATATTTAATCTAATGTTATTTGGTAATTTTTTTATTACTTGATCAAGCTTTGGCATTTTTTTTTGATTATTGGGATGAGAGTATAAACCTGTTTTGATGCCTTCAAGTTCAGTTGATTTCATTTTATGGATATAACCACAACTAATCGTTTCCTTTTCAAGCTCATGATTGTGTGAACAATATATTTCTCCATCTAATGACGACAAAACATCAATCTCTATACCACTGTACCCTACGTCAACTGAATTGTTATACGCTTCTATTGTGTTTTCAGGATAGATGTTTGTAACTCCCCTGTGTGATATCATCATCGGTCTATCTGTATAAAAACTAGACATCCCCCGCGCACTCCAATACCCGAAATAGCTGACAATAAAAATAGATAAGACTAAAATAGTTATAATCATTTAATCGGTAAAAGTGTAAGTCTTTTAAAGTTTTTATTGTTTTTAATATATGTTTCATTAAACCATGTTGTTCTATATCCCCCGCTATGATATAACTCAGCCTGGTCGTCATAGTGTTTGCTATTATATAATCCAGATTGTCCAGTGGGTATTATCTGTTGTGTTTCATTCAAATTACTAAAATCAACAATCCTTCTCATTGATGCCCCAGCGGTCTGAGCATATGGATTACTAAAAGAATATGAGCCTGCGTTGGGAGTTTTATCTGACCCCCCAGATAAATATGGACCCACATTAAAACCAAAAATCCAATCTAAAATCTTTTTTGAACCAAGTTTGTGATTGTGTGTTAAATAATGAGCACGACCCCATTCCCAATTATTTATATTATGGCCGACTACTTTTTCAATATCTTTAACACCATTAGAAAAAGAAGTTTTTAATATTTCTTCAATCGATTCTATTTTGTTTCTCGTTCTAATATCATCTATCCAAGATGAGTTTCCATCAACTAATATTTTTCTTAAACTTCTGTTGTGTAAATATTTCATCGATGTAAATGCATCTAAATATTTGTCGCCCAACAACTCTAATTCATCAGCAAAAATAGATATAACAACCTGTCTTAAAACTGAATGGAAAATCAAAGCAGCCTTTGAATTTGATGATTCTACAAAATCCCACTTTTCCAATAAGTCCATCGCTTCTTTTAGTTTCCCTGTTTCATTACCTGTTTTTATCGATAATAAATGTGGGGTTATCTCTTTCGCAAATAATGAAGTATAATCCAATTGAATTGATTTCATTTCATCAACTGTTGTTTCTTCCATTGTGTCCAATCTTGCCACAATTTGTTGAGCCCTGCTTGGGTCTGCCCAAAGTCCACTAATATAATATGGAAAACTTTCATCAATCGTTTTATTGTTAGCAGTTGCAATAAACCCCTTTTTGGGGTTCAGTAAAAACGGCATTTTTTTATATGGCACCCTCCCACTCCAATCATAACTTGGATCATCTCCTGGACGAGGTATCAAGCTAGAACCCTCTTTTCTAATTGGAATAAAAACGGCCGGACGCCAACCTATATTACCTTGAACATCAGCGTAAACTATGTTTTGCCCAGGCACTCCAAATTTTTGTACTGCACGAGAAAAATCACTCCAGTTTTTTGATTTTGCTAGGTCAAACAATCCATCAATCTCTTTTGTAAGCCAATTTCCAGTCCAAGCCATCGACATAGAATTGTTTTCACCTTTTAATAAATTATGAACATCAGTAATAATAGGCCCATGATGAGTAAGCCTAATTATTATTGTGGTGTCTCTGCCATTTTTTAATTTAATCGATTCATTTATAATTTTCATATCTAACCACTTACCATCATATAAATATTGATTGTTGTTTTTTGGGTTGATCGTCTCAATAAAAAAATCCATATCATCAACCATTGAATTTGTAAAGCCCCATGCAATATGTTCATTTTGACCGATTATAGGCATGGGAATTCCAGCTAAGCACAATCCACTTACATTAAAACGCCCACCTTTAAGGTGCATTTCATACCACCTTGGTGGTTGCGTAAATCCAAGGTGTGGGTCATTTGCCAATAGTGGTTTCCCTGATTTCGTTCTTGTTCCGGAGATAACCCAATTATTTGATCCCGAAGCTGACGAATTATAACCTAAAAATTTTTCAATGATTAATTCTTGGTTCATTATACTAGAAAAAACCTCTTTTTCTATATTTTTGTTTTTATCTGCTATGGTTGGGTGGTCATCACTATAAAATGGATATATTTCACTAAGTTTATCTTTTCCAAAATAATTTTCAATTGCTCCAAAAACAATTTCTGGCTTCCAAGATGAAGACATCTCCCTGGCCATCATTCTAGAATAACCAGTAACAATAGCTGGACTCCAAACTGGGGGTTTCATGCCTGTTATTTTAAATTCAATGGGGAGGTCATTATGAACCTCTTTTATCCTATAATTAATCCCAGCGCAGAAAGCACCTATTAAATCAACTGTTTCTTTATTTAATTCACCAACTAATTTTTTAGCAGTGTCATGTATTCTCCATGTGCGAAGATAAACATCACTCTTAATCAACTCATCACCAAAAGCATAAGAGAGTTCTCCACGAACAGAATAATTAACAACAGACATTTGAAACAACCTATCTCTAGCAGCATAGTAACCAGCAGCATAAAAAAGGTCTTTCTCGTTTTGAGCAATAATATGAGGAACACCATATGTGTCTGTATATATATCTACAGATTTATTTAAACCATCTAAAGAAACGTGTCCGCTATATTTTGGTAGTGGGTGATATACATACCAAAAAATTGATAAAACAACGCAGACTATAAAAATTATTATAATTCTATTTTTCATATACAGTTAATAATAATCTTTTTTCTGGATCTATTTTTATTTTATTATAATGTGGAATTGCAATCATTGTGGGTTTGTTTGTCAAGGATAGTTTACGATGCCTTAATCCAGTATTTGAATTATAAAAAACATCAACCGGCATAAAAAAGTTTTCATTCTCCCAAAACAACTCTATAAATGTGTGGTTAGATCCGTGTTTGGTTTTTTGTACTAAAACAGGATATTCTTTTTCATATAAATATATTCTGAAAAACCAATCTAATTTCTTTTTTGATTTTTTGTGAACAAGGTTAATAAAATCATTTGTTGTTACTTGATTGTTTGATAATTGTTTTTCCATATGTAAAAATTCATTTAAAATTTCGAAAAAAACCATATCTCCAATTAAATACCGAAGCATGTGTAAAAGATACGCTCCTTTATAATATGGGTCTAATCCAGAAACATCATCTGTTGTGGCGTTTCTATGTGGAATAATTGGCTGTTTTTGTGGGATTTTTTTTAACAACTTTTTTCTAAAAAACTTATTGTATTCATCTATGCCATACTTTTCTTCTAAAAATAAAGACTCTATATAAATAGCAAAGCCTTCATGGATCCAAAGATCTGCCCAATCACCAACACTTAAATAGTTTCCCCACCATTCGTGTGCCATTTCATGAAACAAAAGAAAATCATATCCTTTTTTATTGTTTTTGTACTCATTACCGTATGCTATAATTGTTTGATGTTCCATACCCAAATATGGCGTGTTAACAATTCCAAGTTTTTCATTTATCCATGGATATTGACCAAAGTTTCTAGAAAAAAACTCTAAAAACATTTCTGCTTGATCCAGTAACCCCCCTACTCCTTTTTTATTTTCTTTAAGAACAAAATATTGAACCTTTAGTGGTTTACCTAAAGCTGGTAATATTTTTTCAACTAAATCAAAATGACCAATTGTAAAATTTATATTATATGGGTTGATATTGTATTTTGTTTTCCAGTGCCAAGTGCGCCACTTGTTTTTATGATCTTCAACCCCCTGTAATAAGCCGTTCGATGCTACTGAAAGGGGTTTTTGAACCTTTATATATATATCAACACTATCTGGTTCGTCGCTTGGGTGTTCTTTACTGGGAAACCAAATGTGGGAACCATTTCCCTGACAAGAAACACCAACCCAGGGGTATCCATCCACGCTTTTCTTCCACGTAAACCCACCGCTCCAAGGGGGGTTTATTGCTTCTGGAGGCTTTCCTTTATATACAACCCTAATGCAATGAATCGAACCAACCTCAAGACCACCTGCTTTAATAAAAACCTTATGTTGTTGGTGTTTAAATGGGGTTGATGTGCTGTCAATCGTAATCTTAGATATAAAATATTGTTTAATAAGATCTAACTCTATAAATCTAATTTTTTCTTTTATTTTGATTGTAATATCAACATATCCTGATATCACTTTCCTTTTTGTATCAACCTTAAGTCTAATATCATAGTGCTTTATATCTATTCCAATCTGATCTTTAGAAAGTTCACCACCTGAAGTAACATCAATTGAAAAACAAAGGGATAATAAAAAAAAACAACCAATAATGTTTTTAATCATCTTTTGATCTTGTATTGGTATTGAAAGACTCCATCATCTTTTGATACTTCAACACTCTTTTCAAAAACCAAATCCAATTCACTAACTTGATCAGAGAATAGTTTTACCCCAGTTCCAAAAATATGTGGGTGTGGTGTTATATAAAGGTGTGTTAAAAAGGAATAAAACCGTGAGTTTGTTTTTCCTCCTCCGGCAATAAAACACTTTTTTGATGATATTCCTTTAATAATTTCATTTGGGTTATCATTCCTATTGGCTACAATAACCTCTCTACCTTCGAGTTCTTTTGATAATGTATTAAATGTTTTAGAGCCCATTATAACAGATGAACCCATTGTTTGTTTTTTAAATAAATATAAATCTTTTGTCCATTTTGTTATTTCATTACTATGTCTAGCAATAAAACCATCAATCGTCACAGCCGCAATTAATATAATCTCGTTAGGCATAATAAAATCGACTGTTTTATGATGTTAACTATGTTTTTTAGGAATATATAAATCGGTTACTGTACCTTCGAAAACTTCAGCAGCATTTGCAAATGTTTCTCCTAATGTTGGATGTGGGTGTACAGTAAGACTAATGTCTTCAGCATCAGCACCCATTTCTATTGCCAAAGCACCTTCCGAAATGAGATCGCCAGCGTTTGGACCAACTATACCAACCCCTATTGTTCTTTTTGTTTCTTTATCAAAAATTATTTTAGTTCTGCCTTCATTTCTACCAAGTGCAAGTGACTTACCACTAGCCGCCCAAGGAAATTCACCTTTATCATATGAAATATTTTTTTCTTTTGCCTCATTTTCAGTAACCCCAACCCAGGCAATTTCTGGATCAGTAAAAATAACAGCTGGAATAGCTTTTGCATCAAAAGCTGCAGGTAAACCACATATAACTTCTGCCGCCACCTTACCTTCGTGAGTTGCTTTATGTGCTAACATTGGGTTTCCAGCAATATCCCCAATTGCATATATATTACTAACACTTGTTTTTTGATGTTTATCAACAGAAATAAAACCTTGGTCAGTAATTTTAATGCTTGTTTTTTCTATACCGATTTTTTTTGTGTTGGGTGTTCTTCCCACAGAAACAAGAACTTGGTCAAATTTTTTAGTTATTATCTCATTGTTTTTTTCCATTTTAACAATAAGCCCACCTGTTTTTGCCTTTTTTACGCTTGTTATTTTCGTTGACAAATAAATGTCTTTAAATTCTTTTTTTAATTTTCTTGCAAGTGGCTTTACCAAGTCTGGGTCAGCACCAGGAAGTAAATTGGGTAAGAACTCTGCAACACTTACGCTCGAACCAAGAGCATTATAGACCGTTCCCATTTCAAGCCCAATGTATCCACCACCTATTACTAATAAACTTTTAGGGATTCTTGATAATTCCAGAGCGGTTCTAGATGTTAACACATCTTTATTATCTTTTGGTATACCAGGAATCACAGATGATGATGAACCCGCTGCAATAATACAATAATCAAAAGTTATTTTTTCATTTTTTGTTTTAGTCTTTAACTGCACCTCTTTATCAGATAGAAAACTTGCTTCAGCTTGAATGGTTTTTATTTTTCTAGCCTTAGCCATTTGTCCGATTCCATTCGATAGTTGTGAAACAACTTTAGATTTCCAAGCACGTACCTCATCTATATCTATTTTAGGCTTTAAAAATGAAACCCCCATTTTTTTTAATGAATTTGCTTCTTCTAAAACCTTAGAAATATGTAATAATGTTTTTGAGGGAATGCAACCACGGTTTAAACAAACGCCACCCAGAGTAGGGTCTTTGTCTATAAGTACAACATCTCGCCCAAGATCAGAAGCTCTAAACGCTGCTGCATATCCACCAGGACCAGAGCCAATAACTAATATATCTGTATGTTTTTTTAAAGACATTATCTTTAACTAAAGGTTGAGCTATCAAGAACTGCTTCTAAAAAAAACGATATGAATGAGGCTCCAATTGCACCATCAATAACGCGGTGGTCATAAGAAAGAGAAATTGGCATCGTACAGGTTGGTATGATTTCTTTGTTTTTATTATCGTATATAGGTTTCCATTGGCTTTTTGAAATACCCATGATTGCAACCTCTGGAGGGTTGATAATTGGTGTGAAATGAGATCCACCTATACCCCCAAGGCTAGATATTGTAAAAGAACCTCCTTTTAAATCTTCAGGTTTAAGTTTTCCGGAACGCGCTCTTTCACTAAGGTCCATTAATTCTTTTGAAAGACCCAACACAGATTTATTGTCAGCATTTTTTATCACAGGAACAATTAAGCCAGATGGTGTATCTATGGCAATTCCTATATTGTAATAATTTTTAACAACTAATTTTTCACTTAAGTGATCTAATGAACTATTAAAAACAGGAAACTCTTTAAGTGTTCTAATAATAGCTTTTATTATAAAAGGTAAAAACGTTACCCTGATGTTTTTTTTCAACCCCTCTTTTTTGAACTCTTCTCTTTTTGCATTAAGTATTGAAATATTTGCCTCATCGAACTGTGTAACATGTGGTATTGTTTGCCATGCTTGCTGTAAACGTTCTCCTGTTATTTTTTGTATTTTAGTTAATGGTTTTTCTTCGATTTTTCCCCATTGAGAAAAATCAATTTTTGGCCTCGGTTGAGTTCCACCAACTCCACCTTGTGTCATTTTTTGTTTTATAAAGCCATGTAAATCGTTTTTTGTTATTCGGCCTTTTGGCCCTGTTGCCCCCACTTCTAATAAATTAATTTTTAACTCCCTTGAAAGCCTTCTAACTCCTGGGCTTGCAAATGTTTTATCACCTGTTTTATTTTTTATTTTTTCTTCTTTTGGTTTCGCTATTTCTTTGCTTTCTTTTACTTTTTTTTCAGGGTCTTTTTTTTCTTTTTTTGTCTTTACTTCGTTCTTTTTTTCTGATGATGATTCCATCATTATTAAAACCTCTCCAGTTTTAACTTGGTCACCAACAGAAACAAATATTTTTTTTATAACACCAGCGTCTTCAGTTGGTATTTCCATACTAGCTTTATCAGACTCTAATACCAAAATCGTATCATCTATAGAAACAATATCTCCAGGTGAAACCAACACTTCACTAACATCTGCTGAATCAATTCCCTCACCTAGGTCCGGTAATAATATTTCTTTTAACATATTAAATTGTTGTTGGACTGGGTTTATTTGAATCTATATTATACTTTTTTATTACTTTGTTCACCATGTTCATGTCAACAACCCCATTAACCGCAAGAGCCCTAACTGAAGTTAAAACAATGTAATACCTATCAACTTCAAAAAAATTCCTTAGGTTTTCTCTTGTATCACTACGCCCAAAACCATCCGTACCAAGCGCGTAATAATCACCAGAAACATACCGCGAAATTTGCTCAGATGACATTTTTACATAATCTGAAACAGCAATTGTTGGCACAGGGTTTTTATTTAAGGATTTTTCTAAGTGTGATTGTTTTGGTGTTTTTCCTGGATTAATAATATTCCACCGTTCTATTTCTTCAGCTTCCCTTCGAAGCTCAGTAAAAGAGGTTACATTCCATATTCCTGGTTCAATATTCCAATCATTAATTAATAAATCCGCAGCTGCTACAACCTCATTTAATAGTGGTCCACTACCTAATAATCTAATTGTTGGTTTTTTAGTTGACCTAACTTTATACATCCCTTTTATTATGTCTTTTTCAATTCCTTTAGGCATTTTAGGGTGATTGTAGTTTTCATTTTCAAGTGTAAGATAATAAATCACATCTTGTTGATCATAAAACATTTCTTTTATACCGCGTTGAACAACTACCGCTATCTCATAAGCATATGCAAGGTCATAAGCCTTTATGTTTGGTGTTGCAGCTGCTGCAAGGTGACTATGGCCATCTTGGTGTTGCAACCCCTCTCCATTTAATGTTGTTCTTCCTGCTGTTCCACCAAGCAAAAACCCCCTTGTTCTCATATCTCCTGCTGCCCAAATAAAATCCCACACTCTTTGGAAGCCAAACATAGAATAATAAATATAGAAAGGAATCATGTTTACACCAGTTGTTTGATATGACATTCCAGCTGCTATAAATGAAGATATTGCACCCGCTTCATTAATCCCTTCTTCAAAAATTTGACCATTAACAGCCTCTTTGTAATATAAAAACTGGTCAGAATCTACAGGCTCATAAAGTTGGCCACGGTGTGAATAAATACCTAACTGTCTGAATAAAGGATCCATACCAAAGGTTCTTGCTTCATCTGGAATAATTGGAACAATATGTTTTCCAATTTTTTTATCTTTACACAAAATTGTTAACAGTCGAACAAAAGCCATTGTTGTTGATATTTTTCGGTCACCCGTTCCATCTAATAACTCTTGGAAAATATTAATATTTGGTGGGGTCATTTTTTTATTAAACACCACTCGGCTTGGCAAGGAACCTCCAAGTTCCTCTCTTCTTTTTTTAATATACTTTATTTCTTTACTGTTAGGGTTTGGTTTAAAAAAGGGAGCGGTAATAGTTTCTTGATCTGTTAAGTTAACATTAAATCGATCTCTAAAATACAACAACTCTTTTTCATTAAGTTTTTTTTGATTGTGGGTAATATTCCTTCCTTCTCCCGCTTCGCCCATACCATATCCCTTTATGGTTCTCGCAAGTATAACCGTTGGACGGCCTTTGTGTTCAACTGCTTCTTTATAAGCTGCATACATTTTTACTGGGTCATGTCCACCTAGCTTCATTTTTATTAGATCGTCATCACTAATATGTGAAACAAGCTCAAGTGTTTCTGGGTATTTCCCAAAAAAATGATCTCTGAAATATTTACCCCCCTCAACAACATACTTTAACAAATCACCATCAACAACCTCTTCCATTCTTTCCAAAAGCTTACCCGAAACATCTTTTTCAATTAGTTCGTCCCAATCAGAACCCCAAATAACCTTAATTACATTCCACCCGGCACCCCTAAAAGCACCTTCAAGCTCTTGAATAACCTTTGTGTTTCCTCTAACAGGACCATCAAGTCTTTGTAAATTACAATTAATAACAAAAATTAAATTATCTAGGTCTTCTTTTGCTGCTAATGTGAGTGCGCCTTTAGACTCTGGTTCATCCATTTCACCATCACCAAGAAAAGCCCAAACCTTTCTTGATGATTCTTTTGTTATTTCTCGGTCTACCATATAATTTAAAAACCGCGCTTGATAGATAGCCATAATTGGACCAAGCCCCATTGAAACAGTGGCAAATTGCCAAAAATCTGGCATTAAATATGGATGTGGGTAAGATGATAAGCCACCGGGGGTAAGCTCTCTTCTAAAGTTATCTAAGTTTTCTTTTGTAAGTCTTCCCTCTAAATATGCTCGAGCATAATGCCCTGGAGATCCATGGCCCTGGTAAAAAACAAGATCTCCACCGCTCTTATCCTTCGGTCCTTTAAAAAAATGATTATAAGCAACTTCATTAAGTGTTGCGGATGATGCATATGTAGAAATATGCCCACCAATTCCGGGGGTGTTTATGTTGGCTTTTACAACCATTGCCATCGCATTCCATCGAATAATTGATTTAATTGTCCTTTCAATTTCTCTGTCCCCAGGGTATTCCGGTTGGTCTTGTGGTAAAATAGTGTTAATAAAAGGTGTGTTAGTATTAAAAGGTAGTCTCGCACCCCGTGATTGAGCGTGTTCGACTAATTCTTCTAACAAGAACCTAGCTCTGTCAAAACCGTGTTCTTCTAGAGCATCATCAATAGACTCAAGCCACTCTTGTGTTTCTTGTGGGTCGGTATCTTTTTGTTGTTGTGACAATTTTATATAATATATTTAAACATGAATTTAATACAAACTCTAACTAGACTTCTATTTCTTTCCAATCTCCTTTTTTAACTTTAATCGTTAAAATAATTGCCATTAGTATTAAATATATAGCAAAAATAACCCATGGTAACTTAAACCCAAGGTTAGAATACACACCGAAGTAATAACTTAATGGAAGCATAAAAAACCATATCAATGAAGATTCAACCATTGCTGGGTATAGCGTGTTTCCTGCGCCAGTCAAGGCTAAAAACATTGTGAACCCAACAGCGTCAACAAACTGAATTACACCAATTACTCGGAGACCCCATATACCCATTGTTATAATACTTTGGTCACTTGTAAATAATGATAAAATAAACTCTGGAAAAAATATAAAAAGCAAACCCATTGAACCCATAATGTATTCAGAAATTCTTAATGATTCGCTTATGCTTTTTTCAGATTTTTCGATTTCTTTTGTCCCCATATATTTGCCGACTAATGTTGCACACGCTTGGCCGACACCAAGAGCCGGCATAAATGAGGCATGCATAATAGTAAACAAAAGTTGTGTTGTTGCAAGTTCAATTATGCCAATAATGGCCATAATTTTATAAAAAACAGACCAACCAATTGCTATCATCATTTCTTGTATGCCCATTGGAAAAGAAAGTTGGGTTTGTTTTATTAACATCTTTTTGTTCAATCCCACCTTAACAAAACCACCAAGCGCTTTAACCATATTTTGTTTTTGTAAATATACATAATAGTGTGCTGTCATCCAGAAAGAGGCTATTAGTGTTCCCAGAGCTGCGCCAGAAACGCCCAAGCCATCAAATTCAGCCCAAAACCACAAAAACGAAAAATCAAAAACTTCAAGACTGTTTATAAAAAACTGACTAGCTTTTTCCTTTCCATAAATTAACCCAACATTAAAATACACATTAATTAGGTTGCTCATTATTGTAACATTTAGGTGTACCTTTGTTTTCTCAATACCAGTATAAAAACCTTGAAACACGAAACTAATTGAATTAAAAAACAACCCAATAGACGCAATTCGAAAGTAGCTTATTGCTAACGGTGTTGTGATTTCATCAACAATAAAAAGAGGTATTAACTGGGGGCCATAAAACCAACCAATAATTGATATAGGAAAAGAGTACGCAGCTGCCAAAAAAAAACCATTGTTTAAGGCATTCACACATTCTCGTTTTTTATTTTGCCCAAGTCTTCTAGATGATATTGTTTGAACAGATGTTCTGATTCCTAAAACCAAACTTAGTGCACCCCAAACAAGCATTCCCCCCATTCCTGTTGCCGCAAGAGCTTCTGGACCAAGATGGCCAACCATGGCAACATCAACAAGGCTCATCAAAACTCGACTCAAATTGCTTATTATTACAGGAAGAGCTAAAACCCACACTTCTTTAAAAATAACGTGGTCTTGTGGAAATATAATTTTTTTGAACACCGTTTAAGAAATGATATAATCGAAAATTGCTTCTATTTTGTTTTCTTTTAAATACTTTTTTGTTTTACTACACAGTGGGGCTGTTGTTGCAAGAAAAACAGCAGCGTTTTTCTTTTTTTTTATTTTTTTAGCAATATCTAATATTTTTTTTCCATCACTCATAATAATTCGCGACTTAATGTTTTTTATTATATAATAATCTTGTTTATCATCTATTGCAAGTTTTGTGCGACTTGACAAACTAAGCGCATCAGCACTTATTGGGATTAGTTTTTTTTTGTCTTTCATTTAATACTTATTGTGGGGTCTTTTGTTAATTGATTTTTAAGTTTGTGCTGTGAAATATACTCTATCTAAACAAGTAAAAGATGCGATTAATAATAACAAACCCGTTTTGGCGTTAGAATCAACAATTATTGCCAGCGGCATGCCCTACCCTGAAAATATAAGTTTTTATAAAAAGGCTGTTCAAATTTGTATTAACCACTGTGTTGTACCCGCCACAACGGCAATAATTAAAGGTAAAATACATGTTGGTCTTAACACAGATCAATTGCACCACATAGCAACAAATAAGTCTGTACATAAAATCTCAAAAAGAGAAATTGGGGTTTGTTTACACAAAAAACTATCTGGAGCAACAACAGTTAGTAGCACATCTCACATTGCAAACAGTGTTGGGATTCGTGTTTTTTCCACTGGTGGAATTGGAGGTGTTCACATGGGTTATGGAGAAACACTAGATATGTCACAAGACATTCTCTGCCTTCAAAGCACGCCAATAATTGTTGTGTCATCAGGTGTTAAATCTTTTTTAGATGTAGATAAAACTGTTGAAGCACTTGAAACAATGGGGGTTACACAACTTGGATATAAAACAAATCGCTTTCCTTTGTTTTATTCAAGATCTTCAAAGATAGAGCTTCCATACAGTGTTAATAACCCAAATGATATTGTTGATGTTTATAAAAAAAACATTGAAAGCAATATTTTGTCTTCTGTTTTGGTTCTAAACCCTGTTCCAAAAAACCAAGAAATACCTCAAGAAAAAATAAAAAAAATTATTTCAAAAGCTATTGTTAAAATGAAAAAAAACAAAGTTGTTGGTAAAGACACAACGCCTTTTTTATTATCAGAAATATCAAAACAAACGAAAAACTCGAGTCTAAAAACAAATATTTCTCTTGCTCTAAACAATATTAAACTTGGAGCTAAAATTGCTTCTGCTTTTTAGTTTTTTGTCATTTTGACATCAAGTAAGAAGTGGTATGGTTTTTGAGTTTATTTAATGTATGAATAAAATTAAAACATTAATGCTTAACCATCCTATCGTTTCAATTGTTTTAATATTACCTTTTTCACTTGTCTTTGTTTTTGCAATTCTTGATTTAATTATTAACATAATAATCCCTTTTATGTTTGCTCTTTGGTTAACGGGGTGGGTGTTTAGTTTTATAACAGGCTCATCATTAATTAAGTATATAAACAAACCTTTTTGGTTTATGAGATCAAATCGTTATTAAGTGATTTCTATCTTTTTTTTATTACAAACACCATAACACCGAACTCTAACGCCAACATAGTGCCAAAGTGGAGCTATTATGGCGGCTGCCTCTGAAAAAACCACTCCTTTTTCTTTTTTAGAAACACTAAATCGCTTTGGGCCCAAGGTATGAACAACGTGTCCCTTTTCATTGGTTTTTATTATATATATCCCCGACATATCTGGAAACATTGGGTGTTTTTTGTGAGGTGTTTTTCCTACAAGAAAAGAAATGCCTGAGCGATTAACGTGGTCAAAAATTAAAATGTTTTTTTTTGAGCCCAACACTTGGTCAAACATAACAAGGTTTTTAATTTTATACTTTTCTTTAAGAAGTTGAACATTTTTAGGGGAGAGGTTTTTTTTATCAACACTAACCGGGGTTACAAAAAGAAGTTTTGGTTCTTTATATATTTTGTGCCCAAAAATCGTTTTCTGTAGTTTTGTTTTTATACCAAGTTTTTTTGGGTTTGTGTTAAAATAATATGTTTTCATTTAAGAATAGTTGCGAGCACCAAACAGTCCCGTCCCCACTCGAACCATTGTTGATCCTTCTTGTATTGCAAGTTCATAGTCGTTTGTCATGCCCATTGATAGTTCTTTTATCGCTTGAAACCCAAGCTCATTGTTGATTTTGTTTTTTAACTCTCTTAATAAAATAAATGCACCTCGCTTAGATCGTTCACTATTTGTATTTGGACCAACCGTCATAAGGCCCACGACGTTTAATTGTTTAAGGTCAAAACATGAAATTAATTCGCTTGTTATTTGTGGTTGAAATCCGTGTTTTTGTGGTTCGCCACTTGTGTTTATTTCAATTAAACATTCTACCTTTTTTTTTGTTTCTTGCAATGTGTTGTTTATTTTTTTTGCAAGTTTTATTGTGTCTATACTATCAATAGAATCAAACAGTTTTAAACATTTTTTCGTTTTGTTTGATTGTAGGTGGCCAATAAATCTTTTTTTAATGTTTTCAAACCCAGGAAACCCTAAAAACTTTTTCTCTGCCTCTTGAATTCTATTTTCACCAATTGTTTTTATACCTAAGTGATATAATTCTTCAATCGTTAAAATGTTTCTTGTTTTTGTTGCTGCAATTAACTCAACTTGTTGACCCCAAACAGACTTACTTTTAGATTGTCCTATTTTATCTAAAACTATTTTTAGGTTCTGTTCAAGGGTCAATTTTCTTTGGTTTCTTTGGTTTCTTTGGTTTCTTTGGTTT
>CEOP01117086.1_pt1 | contig 16935 bp, 16 predicted proteins | sample 361301 | NCBI WGS metagenome assembly CEOP01 (sample SAMEA2619548, study PRJEB7988) | marine metagenome | biome: marine biome (ENVO:00000447); feature: deep chlorophyll maximum layer (ENVO:xxxxxxxx); material: "saline water (ENVO:00002010), including plankton (ENVO:xxxxxxxx)" | depth 55 m
AAAGTGCCTGAGTCACTTACTTTACCAGGACCAGTAGCAACGACAGTCCCCTGTTGAGGCTTTTCTTGAGCTGTGTCAGGCAGTATAATGCCCCCAGATGATTTTTCTTCTGCAGCAGCCGGTTCTACTACAACCCTATCAGATAATGGTTTTAAACTTAAACCCATTGTTAAAACTCCTTACTTTGTGTTAGTGTTTTTTATTTATTTTAATTTTTTCCAATATTACAACGGCCGCGAAAATAGTAATGAAATAACCATATTTTCAATGTTTCTTATTAACCAATGTAATTCTTTCTAGTAGAATGTTATTTACAAAAATTATTCCACACTAAATATTGATACATAACATCATAGATTGACAAATCAATTAATGCCAATATGGCATAGAAACAAAATTATTTTCCAGTACTTCCAAAACCTCCATCGCCACGAGAAGTGTCTGACAGAGTGTCTGCTAAAGTAAAATGAATAGCTTCTCCATTGATTGAGACTAATTGAAACAATCTCTGCCCTTTCTCCACAGTGTATGAATAATCCTTTATATTATCTACTGCTGCCATAATTTCACCTCTATAACCAGCATCAATTAAACCAACCGAATTTGATAACCTGAGGGGTGTTTTCGATATGCTTGACCTAGCCATAAGTAAATATGGCTTTTGTTCTAGGTTCTCACAAGATATTCCTAAATGAATCCGACCTGTTTCTCCAGGTTCAATAATTTTATCTTTTATTATAAACAAATCTAAGCCAGCATCACCCTGATGAAAATGACTATGATTATTATACATTGATTGTATATCTTCTGAAAAAGTTTTTATTTTAAGATTCATGCTAATTTTCTTTTTTTATAATGAAAAACAAACCAAAACTAACTACTATTAAGATCAAACCAATGACCGATTCAAAGGTCTGAATTTTAAAAGTATAATACAATACCCAAGAATTTAATATAATAAACAATAATGGAGTCCATGGATATCCCCAAGTAAGGTATGGCCTCATTAAATCTGGTTCTTTAAATCTTAAATAAAAAAGTGAAGCAACTGTAATTGTGGAAGTTATAATCAAAATAATACCAGTATAGAGTAGTACCTGTTCGAATGTTGATGTTATTATAAAGATTAGACTGATAATAAATTGTAAAATAAATGCATTAAGAGGAATGTTTTTAGAATTAGTCTTTGAAAATATTTTCAATCGATTATAGTCACCCCCGATTGATTGTATTATTCTTGGACCAATATACACATAACTACTAACAGTAGAGATAAGTAGTAATCCAATACATAAAGAAATAATCACTGCATACTTATCTCCAAATAAATTTACACCAACAAAATATCCTACTTCTACTTTGCCAACTAATTGATCTATTGGGGTGGTATACAGAAAAGCAAAATTAATCAATATATAAAGCACAGTCACTATGGCGGTTCCGAAAAAAATTGAACTAAATATGTTTTTTTCTGGTTGCACTATTTCTCCAACAACATATACACTCGAATTCCAACCTGCATAAGCATATGAAACCCATACTAGGCTAACTGCAAATTCTGGACTAAAAATAAGGTCAATATCATTTAATGTTGGTAAAAAAAATATCTGCTGATGCTCATCTAAAAATAATCCAGTAATTATAAATATTAGGATTAACATCATTTTAAATATGGTTGTCCATTTCTGGAATATTTTCCCTGTATTTAGTCTGGTAGCATGCAAAACATTAAGACATAAAATAGCAGCTAAAGCTGTAATTGTAATATTAATTGAAGGGAATAATGGTGAAATATACTTTGCAAAAGCAATCGCAGCTAAAACAGCAGGTGCAGAAAACCCGACTGTTGCTGAAACAACACCTGCAACAAAACCAATAGAAGGATGTATTATCCTAGATAATAAATAATATTCTCCTCCCGATCTAGGTAATGCTGCTGCGAGTTCACTATAACTAAGAGCACCAAACAAAGACAAGATACCACCGACTATCCAGAGCATTATAATAGTAAAAACAGAGCGAATATCTACCAATTGATATCCTAGACTTGTGAAAACGCCAGTCCCTATCATACTAGCGATAACTAAAGAAGTTGCTGTAACTAGATTTAGATGTCGATGTGAATTAAAGTTCAAATACTTTAAGGTAATTTGAAAATATTTATAGCGAGTAAAACCCAACTAATGATAAATGCAGTACCTCCAAGCGGAGTAATAATGCCTAATTTTGTATATCCTTTTATTGAAATAAGATATAGACTACCTGAAAATAAAACAATTCCTATTAGCATTATTATTATTGGAATTTCTACAACACTATCTGGTACGTTATAGGCCAATATACCTAAAGATATTATTCCAATAGCATGATACATAAGATACCTTGTTGCGATATCATATACCACTAATTCCTCAGGGTTTAATTTTGTTTTAAGACTATGTGAACCAAATGCACCTATTATTACTCCTATCGCAGACAATAGTGCACCAATTATAATGTAAGTTTTCATATTTTTTCATTTTTATGAATCACAGTACGCATTGGGAATGGTATCTCAATACCCGCATCAGAATATTTTTTATGAAGCAATTTTATAAATTGATGAATTACAGGATTTTGATCCCCATAGCGATTACCTCTAAAATAAACCATAAGGTTTATACTAGACTCCCCGAAATTTTGAAACCGCATTGTTGGCTCATAATTATTATTCGTCTCTTCCATAGTAGTTTGAATATGATCAATAACCTCCTGAGTTACAGTTTCCACTTTTTCAAGGTCAGAGCTATAACCAACTCCAATCGGAATTTTTATAGAAAAACTAGGGTCACCACTATCAAAATTTTTAATTATGGCTGAGGATAGTCTTGTATTTGGAATATGAATTATGTTATTTGTTCTTTCCATGACAGTGGTGTTCCGCCAAGAAATATTTTTTACATAACCCATATCTCCTGTATCTATTTGAATAAAATCACCTACCATCACTTTTTTACTAAGTAAAATATGTAACCCTGCAAACACATCAGAGAGGGTGTCTTTTAACGCTAGAGAAACAGCCAAACCTCCAACACCCAAAGCTGTTATCATTGGTGCAATTGATATACTAAGAGCATCTAAAATAATAAGCACTCCAATAACATAGACAGCGATACGAACAAAATTTGTAAACATCGTTGTTGAGGGGAAACCTTTCTCTTGGTCTTTTGCCCAAAGATCAAAGAGACTTACTGAGAGTTTACCAATCGCTAAAGTGACAGATCCAATTAATACAATAATTAAAAATTTTGGCACATAATCATTAATTATATCAGTCAAATAAGCATTTGGTAGTGCTAATACTTGAATATTTGATACAGCAATAGATAGTGCACCAAGAAAAAACCAAATAACAATATGTGGCTCAATAGCATCAAGTACTGCATCATCTCCAGCCCAATCTGATCTCTTTGCAGCTTTTTTTAAATTTGTATGGACAAACCTTTTAAAAACAAAGCCTAAAATAATCCCAACTACAATAATAAACGCAGGCGGGCCATATATTTCTAAATTATTATAATACCATTCCATTATTTAACACTTAATCAAAGCTCACAGAAACAAGCTTTGATACTCCTTTTTTTTCTTGAGTTACTCCATACATATGATTAGCTATTTCCATGGTAAGTTTATTATGTGTAACAATAATAAATTGAGTTTCATCAGCAAACTGTTTAAGCACTTTTGTAAACTTATGAATATTCACATCATCAAGAGGAGCATCGACCTCATCAAGAATACAATAGGGACTTGGTTTAACCTGATAGATAGCAAAAAGAAGAGAAATTGCAGTTAAAGCCTTTTCTCCACTTGACAATAATCGTAATGAAGAATTCCGTTTACCGGGAGGTTGTGCATCTATTACAATATCTGCCTCTAAGTGGTCTGGATCTCCAACTAATCTAAGATTACCATATCCACCATCGAAAAAAAGATTAAATAATTTCTCATAATTTTTACTAATATGTTTAAATGTTTCCTGAAATTTTTTCCTCGCAATTTTATCAATCTTTTGAATTGTTTCTCTGAGGTTCTCCTCTGATTCAATCAAATCATTTCTTTGTTTTTGTAGATGCTCTAATCTATCAGAATCTTCATTATATTCATCTTGAACAGCCATATTAACTGGACCAATATTTTCCAAACTTCTTTGAATCTTATCTACTTTATAAGACAAGTCATCTTCAGTATCATCTACAATTAGATTTTCTGGTACACTTGCACCATAACGCTCTCTAATTTGCTCATTCACTATCTCAATCTTTTGTTTTAATTCATTAGCCTTAAACTCTGATATTTTTAAATTTTCTAATAAAGATTCTCTGTCCTTCTGCTCAAGTTTGATTTTTGTTTGTATTTGATCAATCGTATCATAGGTCTCTCTGTATACTGATTGCTTTAAATCAATAATTGATCGTTTTTTTTGTACTTCAGCGTTTGTTTTTTCTAACTTTTTTTCGCCATTCAATATTTTTTGATCAAAATCTTTTTTTGATATAATTAACTCTTTTTTTTCATTAAGTATATTATTTTGAACAGACTTAATATCTTCTATTTGCTCATTTGCAGATGAGGATTTATAAATCAAATTATCTCTTTTCGACTCAATATTTACCATCTCTATACGAGCATCCTGCAATACCGTTTGCTGCAAATCTCTAGCTTTTCCAACTTCAGTAACATTCTGATTAGCTTTATCAACTTGATCTTGAAATTTTTCTAAAATATTTTCTGCTTTTTTAATACCTGGCTTTAATTTTTGTAAAGATTTTTTTGAGTCATCTATTATTTTTTCGGTCTCTATAAGGTCTTGTTTCAGCATACTAAGATTCTCTAGAACCTGCGACTGAGTCAAATGGCTTCTAATTAGATCAGACTCTAACTGTCCTAATTGGGTTTGAATTTTTTGAATTGAATTATAATTATTATTTTTTGAGGATTTAAAATTATTTACTTTTTCATCAATTTGTTTTTGACTATTTGATGTCTTTTGTTCTTCTTTTTCAATCTTTTCTATTTCTTTAGCAAGAATTTCAAGTTTTTTCTTTCTACCAATAAGATTACCATGCTCTGAAATCTGCCTACTCTTAATAATTAAGTCACTCCCAGCATATGATCCGCCAAGATCAACAAACGTCCAACCACTTAGGCTTAAGTCATTAGCTGCCTTTTTTAGATCATTTACAATTAATAAATCTCCTAAAATATATTCTGCTAATGCCTTTAGTTTTTTATCTGTTTTTATAATATCAGATGCTCTAGCTATAATATTTTCATTTTTTGGAACATTTTTTAATTGTGTTTTATAATTAATAGCCTCTTTTAATGGAATAATAGTTAAATCACCAGCATTTTTCGCAACAGCTTTATCCAAGGTTTGTAACGCAGATTTTTTATCTTTAGATATTATGCAATGTGATAAATCGCCTAGACCTGTTTCTAGAGAATCCCGGTATTTTTCATCAACCTGAAAAACATCAGCTATCGTTCCTAAAACACCGGGGAATTTTTTAGAATTCTCAAGAATGTATTGTGTGCCTTCTGGGAAACCTTCATTAGAATCGATTAACTCTTTATAAAATTCAGCTTGGTCTTTTAATGAGTCTTTTTTAACTAATAAACTGTTATGATAATTAATCAATTCTTGCTGGTCATCTAATAATTTTTGTAGGCCTTGCTCTGATTTTTTAAACTTTTTCTTTTCAAAAGATAGCTTATCATCTAATACTTTTTGGTTTTTTTCTAATGTTTTAATTGTCGAATTATATATTTCTGACTCATTTTTCTGTTCTAATATTTTTGTTGTTATTAAATCACGACTATTTTTTTTCTCATCAATAAGATTTAATGTCCTATCAAATATTGATCGGTCATTTGCCATTGCTCTTTGTTGCATCCAACGATCATTCTGTAATTGATCTAACTGTTTTAACTCTTGATGATAGCTAACTTCAATTTTTTCTAATTTTTCTTTTTCTTTTTTATAGATAATAAGTGACTGATCAAGACTCTCCTGTAATTCTTTACTCTCTTTTTCATAGTCAACTATTTGTTTATTTAAGACCTTAATTTTATCATTATATGTCGAGTAATCATTCTTACCTCTGTCCATTGTTATAACAGCAGACCTCCCTTTTTCAGTCCATACAAGTATATTTTGTCTTATATCTTGCTGTTCTCCAGTAAGAGTATGCATCTTCGACTGCAAATCATTCAACTCTTCTTCTTGCCTTTTATAGGTTTCTCTATACCTCTCTAAATCTTTTTCATGTATTGAAGATTGGTCAGACTTAGAAGTTTTAAGATGATTATATTCTTTTATTTCTTGTTCAAGAGGAAGCACAATACCACGATATCTATCAATTTTTAAAAATGCTAACTCTATATCTTTCTCGCGCAATTGTTCTGTTAACTTTTCATGTCTCTTAAATCTTTTAAGCTGAAGTTCAAGACCGTGTACTTTTTGTTCAACCTCCGATATTACATCACTAATTCTTTCGAGGTCAAATCTAGTAGCATCAAATTTTCTTAGTGTTGATTTCCTCTGCTTTCTGTATTTATTAATACCGGACGCTTCTTCGAACATTCTTCTTCTATCATCACCATTTTCTGATAAAATCTGTTCAATCATTTTAAGCTCAATAACACTATAAGCATCTGAGCCCATACCAGTATCTATAAATAAGTCATTTATGTCTTTTAAGCGACATGGAGTTTTATTTAGGGTGTACTCGCTCTCACCACTTCTGTATACTCGCCTACCTATTTCAACATCATTGTATTCTATTGGAAGTTTACCTTTATTATTATGAACAGTTAGGGTCACATCGCATACACTTAAGGGTTTCATATTCTCGGCGCCATTAAAAATCACATCTTGCATTTTCCCACCTCGGAGGACTGTAGATTTTTGCTCTCCTAACACCCATCTAATAGCATCGACAATATTTGTTTTACCACACCCATTTGGACCAACGACTGTGGTTACGCCTTCACTTAGCTTAAGAACTTCCTTCTTTGCGAAGGATTTAAAGCCATGCATTTTTAATTCGGAGATATACACTATTTATTGTCTAATATGCGGTGCAGTAGTTTAAGGATTCTCCATTAATATTGCACCAAGAGAATTAAAAATTTTGATTAGTAGTCTTTTTGTAAAAATTTATTAAAAGATATATGAATTAACAGCCCGCTATAATCATCTTTTTCATCTGCTTTTTGACTAAGCTTTAAAATATCTGACCCAATATGCAAAGCAATTGAACTTTGGTTATACCATCGAAATTCAATTCCTGCTCCGATAAAACCAGCCGTAGACCAATATGTTTTTGCCTTACTCCATTTTTGTTTATAGCTCCCATCCCCTTCTTTGCCATCAATTGCTAAATTTGTGCCTCCCCGAATAGTTATAAATGGTGAAAAATTATTTGCGATTTGGCCAGCAAATGGATGATAGTTAACGCCTACTAATATTGGGATTAAAATTAGATTCTGCCCGCTAATTGTAACATATTGATTTGTCCAATAATCATAAACAATACTTTCGGTTTCACCTTTAATATCAAAATACCTCAATTCGCACAATAGATCTAAATTTTTTTGATTGTTACCAACTAGATAATTAAAAAAAACACCTGACCCCTTTGAACCGATATCTAATCCCGGACCATAACGTGTATTTGAAATATTTCCAAAAATATAACTAGATATTAAAACAAATAATAAAAGTTTCTTTTTCACTCTATTAAATTATCTAGTTGTTCTTTATTTGCTATAAGCTCTGGCACTGGATTATTACCAATAACGGAATGTTTAAATATCTTTTTAACATCCCTAATTTTTATCCCCAAATACCAAAATCCATCTGGATAAATTACAACTGCTGGCCCTTGCTCACATATATCTAGGCAACCAGATTTATTAGCTCGAACTTTACCCTTTAGGCCTGATTCATTTATTAATTTCACAAATTTTTTACGTATATCAAGTCCGCCACAACTACCACAGCTCTGCCTTGTATTATTATTAACCCCTCTATCATTTGTACAAATAAATATATGCTTATCAAATTTCATTTATCTTCATACTCTGCATCTTGAATATCCATATTACTTACTTTTCTATGAAAATCAGCTTTCTTTACTTTTTCACTATTTTTCTTTTTAAATATAAAAAAGGGCAACAAAAGCTGACTGAGTCTATAAATAAAATATCCTAACATAGACAAAACAATTAATGTTTTCATTTAATTAAAACTCAGATATAGGATTAAAAAACTTAGTTCCTGATACAGGTTCTCGTATGTAATCAATTACTTCTTTAAGATCACTTTTATTTTCAACAAAATCAATATTGTTTGTGTTAATTATAACTAATGGAGTATCCTGATATCGAAAAAAATACTCTGTATATACCTGATTCAAAGCATCGATATATTCCCAAGTAACATTCCTTTCCATATTTCTGCCACGCTTTTCAATATTTTTCATTAAAATATCTGTATCAGCCTGTAGATATATAACCAAATCAGGTCTAATGATATTCCTTTCAAGCAAGCTTGCGACAGTATCATATAGATGCATTTCTTTATCATCAAGATTTAGAGAAGCGAATAAGCGATCTTTGACAAACATGTAATCAGTAATCAGCAACTTTTGAAATAGATCCACCTGCCTAAGATCTTGTTGCTGACGATATCTTTGTAATAAAAAAAATAATTGAGTCTGAAAACCAAAACGCTCGGGGTCATTGTAAAAATCAGGCAAAAACGGATTATCTTCAAAATCTTCTAGCACCAAACGAGCTCCTAATTCTTTAGATAAAAGTTGTGCGAGACTAGTTTTCCCGACACCTATCGGACCTTCTATCGCAATGTAATATAAATTTCTCATGCTTTATTTCCCATGTCATGCAATCCAACAAAAGATTCATCAATACAATTAACAAGTAGTTCATGGACTGTTAATTTCATAGGTAGAATCTTATAATCAGGAGCAATCTCATCAAATGGAATTAATACAAATTTTCGATGAATTAAATTTGGATGCGGAATTATTAATTCTTTCGTCTCTATAATTGATTCGCCATGGACTAAAATATCAATGTCTATAGTTCTTGGCATATTCTTTTTTCTCTGTTTTTTTCTTCCAAGCATGAACTCGATTTGTTTTATAATATCTAATAACTGGAAAGGTTTTATAATAGTATCAAATCCAATAACAGTATTAATAAAAAAACCCTGGTTTTTATTATATAGTGGTTCCGTATGATAAAATGATGCACTATTCGTATTTTCAATATCCGGAGTAATCTCAATAGCAGATATTGCCTGTGCAATATTTGATTCTCTATCTCCAATATTTGACCCTAATGATAAAAATACTTTATTTAATGTCTTCATTTTTTTTTCTATGTAACTCTACTTCAACATTATCAAAATCAGCTTTAATAGGCGCATGCGGCTTCCTGACTCTTATAATAATACTATCAATTTTAAATTTATTTAATAAGCTATTGCATACTGATTGTGCAGCTGACTCTACCAATGAAAATTGTTTGAATGTGAATGCTTCAATCGTTGCATCTATAACATCCTGATAATTAATTGTATCTTCTAATTTGTCACTTTCTCCAGATTTGTATAAAGACGAAAAAAGTTCTAGATCAATTTCAAAAATACCATCTTTTTCTTTTTCATATTCATATACACCATGTCTAGCAGGAACCTTAAGATTATTAATTCTTATACTATCAATAGACATTTATTTAATAAATATAATTTTTTGAGTAGCTATAAAATCGCCTGCCGATAATTGAATGAAATAAATACCAGTTGCATTATTTTTTGAGTTCCAAAAAACAGAATGAAATCCTACACTAATTCTATTTTTAATTAAATTTTCAATACGTCTACCATTAATATCAAGAATATCTATTCTGATATCCATATCACCAACCTCATGACCGATATAATAATCCATTCTTATCCTAGAATTAAATGGATTTGGATAAGCCTGACTAACCGAAATATTATTCGCAATAATATTATTTAAACCAGCAGTTAAATAGCTAACTTCTTTCAGTATCCAATCATTAGGATCTAGTATTACGCTTTCTAATAAGAAATCTAAATCAGAAAATTCATATATCTGACTAGATTCAGAATTATTAACAACTATAGTAGTATCAGTAGATATAGACCCATGGCTTCCTGTTAGTTTAATATCTATTGGCATTGTGAAATATCCTGTTGTCTGTATCTGATCAATCTTGATTTTATAAATATCACCCGGCTCACTCCACCAAGACAACTGATAATGCGGGTAATAATCTTCAAATATCCACTGCTCAAAAAACTCATCTAGTTCTAATCCGGAAATGTTTTCACAAACATTTTTAAAATCTGAAGTCGCTGCCGCATTGTAGGCGAGGGAGTCATTCGATCCATATGCCTTTAATATTTGAAAAAATGTACTTTCTCCCACAATATTTCTTAACATGTGTAAAACCCATGATGACTTATTATATGATAAAGAAGCATTAAAAATAGCTGAGTTATTTAATGGGTCTTCAACATATATCGTTCCACCACCGTAATATGCATGATCATTCATAAAACTAAAATAGGCTTCTTCCCCATATTGATGTTCAGCCCATAGAGCTTGGCAGTACCTAGCGAATCCTTCATTAAGCCAAATATCATGAAATGTTTTACAGGTTATCAAATTTCCCCACCATTGATGACCAACTTCATGGGCAATTAAATTTTGTGAATATCCTCCCATACTTGTTAGTGTTTGATGTTCCATTCCACCACCCCATCCAAAATCAGCATGACCATATTTTTCATTAATAAAAGGATATTCTCCAAATAGATTAGTAAAAAGAACCAACATATCTTTTGTAAGTAAATAATTTGAATATGAACTATTATATCTATCGGGAAAAACATAATGTTCAATAGTCATCGTATCATTTGATAATGGTGATATATATTGATCATACCATACTGTGTATGGATAAATTGCCAATGAAACTAGATAGGTTGCTATTGGATAGGTCTCTTTCCAATGATATGTTTTTTTATTAATAGTTTGCTCCATACTTTGCAATATGCCATTGGAAGCAACAATAAAATCTGGATCACGTGGAACGGTGATAATAATATCTACTGAATCAGCCTTATCGCTTGGATCATCTTTAGATGGCCACCAGCTTCGGGCACAATAAGCTTCTGATAAAGTCCAAACATGATCAATTCCTAAATGTTCATCAAATTTAAACCCACCAGCACCGCAATGCTGAGGGGTGCCATGATATATAATATTAACTGTAAAATTGTATTCTTCTGGAACGACAACTAATGGCGCAGGTATTTTGACTAAATCATTATGATGTGTAAATGCAACTGACTGTCCATTATATATAACAGTATCAACAACCAAATTGTTTAATAAATTAAATTCAAGTGAATCAGGCTGATTAATTCCAACAATCCCATTAATAATAACAGACCCATAAATAATTTCTGATATAAAATCTATATCTAGCTCAATATTATAATATGAAATATCTATTTTTTCCTGATTTTCAGTTAAAGAAGACTCCGTATCTAACCATCGATTAACTGAGCCTTGATGACTGCATTCATGCTTGAATTCAACCTGAGAAAAAAGAAGAGTAAACGAAGAAAACATTATAAAATATTTTCTATACATTATTAAAAACATGAGCTAAGATGAGTATAACCTAGCCAAGGAATCAAAATATATAATATAGAGTCCCTGATTAGGTAAAAAAGAAAAAAAACTATAAGAACACTCCAACCTTTTTCAGATAATAATTCTTTTATACCACCCCTTTGATACGCATCCAACCAAGACTGCATAAATCGGGGTCTAAAGAATGACATTAATTATCCTTAGGCTTTATCTTTTTAAATTGTAAATCTTCATACTTTTCTAGTAATGTACTACCAGCAGCCTGTTGAAAACGAAATGCAAATTCAAGTGCCTCATAAAAAGGCCTATTTGCATATTCTCCATGACCGTAAAACTCATCGACCCATTTTACCATCTGGTAAATATCAACATGATTAAGGTGATCAAAGATTCCATAAATCAATTCTGCTCTATTATCATAATACCACTCCGTAATACCACCATAACCTATTTCTTTTTTTAGTTCAGTATGAGTCTCATAAACTTGAACAAGGTAAGAGAATAAAAAGGTCTCTTTTTCATCTATAGTTAATGTTTTCCAATAGGTCACTACAGGAGACAAGGCAATATCCTTTTCCTGTACTTGAGCTAGTAGAGTTCCCATTAAACAAAAAATAAGAAGATATTTCTTCATGGCTTCCTCTTTGGTTAAAACGCCCCTAAATAACACCCTAATTATACTATGTAGATAAAATCAGGAACAATGTTAAAGAGAAGAAGAATCAATCCAATCTCCATTTTCTTTTATTAGTTCAATAAGTTCTTCTACAGCCATCTCTGTTGGAATATTTCTTTTTACTACATCCTGCCCTTTATAAAGAGAAATATACCCAGCGCCAGTGCCTACATAACCATAATCGGCATCAGCCATTTCACCTGGACCATTAACTATACAACCCATTATACCAATTTTAATGCCTTTAAGATGGTTTGTTACTTTACGAATTTTACTTGTAGTCTCTTGAAGATCAAATAATGTGCGCCCACAAGATGGACAAGAAATATATTCCGTTTTTGAAATACGCATTCTAGAAGCCTGTAAAATGCCAAATACTGTTTGATTTACAATATTGTGACTAGAACCACTTTCTAACCATACACCGTCTCCAAAACCATCAATAAGTAAAGATCCTATATCAGTCGGACTGTATAGTTGAAATTCTAATACTGACTTGAGATTATAAGATCTATTTAATATCACAGGATTCTTCAATCCTTTATTTATCATATCGATTATAAACTTCCGCTGAACCATAACACTATGGTCATTAGAATTTTTAAGAATAACAACCAAGGTTTTATCACTTGTTAATAATTCATTTAAATTTTCATTGAAAATATCATTATCAATAAATAAAAAATTTAAAACATTTGATTTAATTGATGCCTTTTTATATCCATTGATATCAAAAACTGGAAAGCATTTATCTTGTTTACTCCATATAGAATAATGCTGAATTATTGATAACGTACCTGGAAGTTCAAAATCAATTTTATTTCTACCTGTATAAATATAATCAACTGCCTGCTCAGATAGATGCCACTTATCTTTATCTCTTGAATATAAATATCCAAATGGAGCCAAATCTTCATGATTGATAATTTTCATATTTGACAGATTCGCAAATACACGTGGGACATTATCAAACCCAATATCATTTATTTTAATTGTCTTTCTTCTTTTATGAAAGTAGGGATCATAAGGCAAAGAAATTGTTTTATTTATAGTGCCTTTATTTAACTTTTTATCATAACGCTGAATCAAAACTTTAGCTACCGGAATTTCATTTTCTGGCTCTTCCGTTAATGAAACTCTTATCGTATCGCCTATGCCATCTTCTAGTAATGTTCCTATACCAACTGATGATTTTATCCTTCCATCTTCTCCATCACCGGCTTCAGTAACTCCAAGATGAAGTGGGTAATTCATATTCTCATCATTCATTTTCTTTACTAAAAGTCTATAAGCCTGAACCATGACCTGAGTATTGCTAGATTTCATCGATAAAATTATATCATGGTAATTCCAATACTCACAAATCCGAATAAATTCCATCGCAGACTCAACCATTCCCATTGGAGTATCTCCATAGCGACTAAGGATACGATCAGAGAGTGAGCCATGATTTGTTCCTATACGCATTGCAGTGCCATACTCTTTACAAATTTCAACTAGTGGAGTGAAACGTTTCTTTATCCGCTCTAGTTCATTTTCATATTCTTTATCAGAATATTCATAAAATTCAAATCTCTTTCTATCAGCATAATTACCAGGATTAATTCTAACTTTTTCTACTATCCGCGCCGCTTCTTGTGCTGCATTAGGCGTAAAATGAATATCCGCAACCAAAGGAGTATTATATCCACGTTTCTTAAGACCATCATGAATTAATTTTAAATTTTTAGCCTCTTTAATACTTGGTGCAGTTATCCGAACAATTTCACATCCAGCATCTATCATTCTGACTGATTGCTCTATTGTCTCTCTGGTGTCCATTGTATCAGTTGTTGTCATAGATTGTATACGGATTGGACTACCGTCACCGATTGATACACCCCCAACCATCACCAAACGAGTATTTAATCGTTGATAGTCCGTTAAATTAGAACAATACTCTTGGAGTTGATTATTCATTTATTGATTTTATCATCATATGGAATATTCAAATATTGTTTTGACTCTGATATTGCATAAGAAAAATTATTTAGTTTAATGCATTTTTTATAATACTTAAGTGCTTCATAACGATTCCCTTTTAAATCTAATACTTTAGCTTTTAAAAAAAATAGATTCCCAAGTATAATATCTAACTCTCCAGAATAATTATCGATTGCACTATCAATTAAAGGCAATGTTCTCAGAAACTTTTTCTCAGAAAATAATAGTAATGCTTTTTCATAATCTAGATAAGGGCCATACCAATCTTTTTGACGAGGAGTCAGTGATTCAAACTTATTTTCTAATTCTTTAATTAAAATTTTTGCTTCAGTATGCATATTGGTTTTTATTAATGACTCTAAATGGAGAATATTAAAATAAAAATTGTTCGGAAATTCTTTAGATAGCTTACTTGTATAAGGTACAGCATCATATGGTCTTTCTTCAAGCCATAAATATATAAATGATATAATTCCCGAAGCCTCAATCCAAGCCCATCTACTATTTAATGCAGCATTCACAATCTTTTCTAAAGCTAAATCTTTAGATGATTCTAACCCATACAATGTTACTGCCCAGCGAATGAAAACATTACTAACGCTAGCATAGTATTCAATAATACCGATTGGTAATTGAGCATCTAATAATTCAGGGTCTTTTTCAGCTACCTTTTCAATAATTGAAAACCCTTTGTAGGCTTGAACAAGCACTGATATCCAATCTTTATTCCCAAGGCTTGAACGCGCTCTAAGTCCCCTCGTTGATCCTAAATAAAGTTTATACTCATTATTATCTGGATATTTTTCTAAAAAAAGTTTATAAATAGGCTCAATCTGATTAAGAACATTATCTAAAGTATCGTAGGTAGCATTAACTGGGTCTGAACCTTGACTAATGTAGTATTTTGAAGAAGACCATATAAAATGTACGCCAGGATGATTTGGATATTCTAGACGAGCTTTATCTAAAATATCAATTGAACGATCAAACTCATAGTTATAAAAGGATCTAACTCCTGCCATTACAAGAGAGTCTCCCTTGTTACCAATTGCAAAAGAAAAACTTATGATTGATATAAAACAAACAACCGATTTAATCATAAGCCTGAACTAGAAATAATTATTTTTACAGCTTATGATCCTTGTTCCGAGAGTATTAACCAACCCTGAGATTCATTATTCTCTGGTTTGATACTCATACTCTTGTTCCAAGAACTACGAGCAAGGTCTTTCTCATCCATATTCCAGTAAGTAAGACCTATTCCTAAATATGCCTCTGCATTTTTTGGACTAAGCTCTATAACCTCTTGATATGCTGCAAGAGACTCACGAAACATTCTTTTGTCACGATAATAACCACCAAGCGTAGACATGGAACTCGCTAACCACTGACTCGTATTTTGATTTACAGATAGCGCATTTTTAAATGATTGCCTACCCATTGCTGGATTGCCTAATCGATTATATTCTATCGCTAATATATAATATGTTTGAGGTAATAATACTCTAACGACTTCATTGTCTGGCTTATAATGTAAGAGATCTTCCCATGATGCTGCAGCTCTACCCCATTCTTGAGCCTTAAAATAACTAAGACCTTGCATATATCTAGAATCGGTATCCTCAGGGTCAAGATATATCACATCACTAAATGATAGAGCGGCATAAACGTACTTACCAATGTCAAAATAAAGGTTCGCTAAAGAAATATGAGATTGCTTGTCTTCCGCATTTAATTTAATAGAGCGTTGAAACGCTGACTTAGCATCCTCAACATTACCCATTCCTAATTGCGTCTCACCTATTAACTGCAAAAATCCATTATGAGTTGGAAAATTCTTATGACCTTCCTCTGATAAACGAAGTGCATCAGTATAATTACCTTCGATAAGTCGTTGCCTAATGATAGTTAATTTCTGCGCAGGCCCATCAGGAACTCTTTCCGATGACATACCTAAAATTTTACTACTCAAAGCTTTTTGCTCCGGATTATTTGTATACATAGCCATTGCATCAACTGTGCCTTTATGATCTGGATTTAACTCTAGAGCTTCTTCAAAAGATTGACGAGCTTTTTCATATTCACCAAGCATTGCATAAAATGACCCCAAGTAAAAATGAGCATCAGGATTTGCTGGATGTTTTTTTATTTGCCTTAAATATATATCCTTTGCGCCTTCCCAATTACTAAGCGATTCATAATGCAAACCAAGCTGTCGCTGTATATAAATATTATGTGGATTGTTCTGAGCGTCTGCCTCATAATCACCTGTAGTTAAAAATGGTAAACTCTCAATGTTTTTTATTTTCTTTTTTGGTTTTTCATTATATATATACCTAGTAGCCTTTGCCATTTCTTTATTTGATGCTTCTAACTGCCCCGTTAATTGGTAGAGCTCATCCGCATACGCTGCAACATTAATCTGAGGACCTTTATTTATAATTGGAGAACTCTTAGCTACATCAGGGTTAGACTTCTTCTTTTTTGAAGACTTTTTCTTTTTTGAAGACTTCTTCT
>CEOP01030273.1_pt1 | contig 16806 bp, 13 predicted proteins | sample 361301 | NCBI WGS metagenome assembly CEOP01 (sample SAMEA2619548, study PRJEB7988) | marine metagenome | biome: marine biome (ENVO:00000447); feature: deep chlorophyll maximum layer (ENVO:xxxxxxxx); material: "saline water (ENVO:00002010), including plankton (ENVO:xxxxxxxx)" | depth 55 m
TGGAAAAGAAGAAACATTTATCTTAGCATGGACAACAACGCCATGGACTCTTCCTGCAAACAATGGTCTAGCTGTCGGGAAAAAGATTGATTATGTTCTGATTGAAACTTTTAATAAATACTCTAAAAAAAAGGTCAGAGTTGTATTAGCTAAGAATTGTATTAATAAGTTCTTCTCAGAAGATAATCATGTTGGTGGTCAAATAAAATTCAAAGAGAATCATCTAGAATATAAAGTAATTAAGCAAATTAAAGGATCTGAAATGTGTGGTTTAGATTATCATCAATTATTACCATATGTAAAAGTTAATAAACCTGCTCTGTCTATAATTCATGGAGATTTTGTATCTACTGATGAGGGAACTGGAATTGTTCACATATCCTTAACTTTTGGTTCTGATGATTTTATGGTCTCAAGAAAAAATAATATGCCTGGAGTTTTTGTCAAGGATGATAACAATGAAGATGTACCTATCGTTGATAAGAACGGAAAGTTCGTTGATGAAATAACAGATTTTGCTGGTATGGAAGTCAAGAATTTTTCAGATGAACTAAGTGATCAATTGTCTACTGATGAAAAGATTTCTATTAAATTAAAGCAAGAAAATAAAGCTTTTGATGTAAAGAAATATATTCATAGTTATCCACACTGTTGGAGGACAGACAAACCAATTCTATACTATCCGCTTGAATCCTGGTTTATAAATACAACTAAATTAAAATCTAAATTTATAAAGCTCAATAAAAAAATAAATTGGCAACCAGAATCAACTGGCTCAGGAAGGTTTGGTAATTGGTTAGAAAACCTGGTTGATTGGAATTTAAGTAGGTCAAGATATTGGGGTACTCCACTTCCTATATGGAGGACAGAGAATGGTAAAGATGAGATATGTGTAGGAAGCATAGAGGAGTTAAGAGAGGAAGTTAAAAAGTCTCATCAAGCCGGATTTATGAAAAAAAAATTATCCGAGAGTTTTGATTTACATAGACCATACGTTGATGAAATTATTTTGGTATCTAAAAATAATGAGCCAATGTACAGAGAAAAAGATATCATTGATGTTTGGTATGATTCAGGTTCGGTTCCATTTGCGCAGTATCATTACCCATTTGAAAATGAAAATTTTTTTAAAGATATGTTCCCTGCTGATTTTATTGCAGAGGGAGTAGATCAGACTAGAGGATGGTTTTTCACTTTACATGCACTATCAATAATGTTATTTGGTGAGTCAAGTTTTAAAAATGTCATATCAAATGGGTTGGTGTTAGATAAAGATGGAAATAAAATGTCAAAGAGACTTGGAAATGCAGTAGACCCATTTGAAATCATTGAGAGGTATGGACCTGATGCTACCAGGTGGTATATGATTGCAAACTCAAACCCTTGGGATAATTTAAAATTTAACGAAGACGGAATTGCTGAATTTTCTAGAAAGTTTTTTGGGACATTATCAAATACTTATAACTTTTTTGCTCTATATGCTAATGTGGATGGGTATTCTGGCACTGAAAACTTAATTCCTTATGCTAGAAGAACTTTTGATGATAGATGGATAATAAGCAAGCTTAATTCATTAGTAAAAGAAGTAGAATTATCTATGAATTCCTATAATCCAACTAAAGCGGCAAGATTAATAAATGATTTTATTAATGAAGATTTAAGCAACTGGTATGTAAGGTTGAATAGAAAAAGATTTTGGGTAGGCGACTTGACGGAAGATAAATTAATGGCATACCAGACTCTTCAAGAATGTTTAAAAATAATTTCTATAATTTCTTCTCCTTTTATTCCATTTTATTCTGAAAAGCTTTTTAATGATTTAGCATTTAGTCCAGATAAATTTGATTCTGTTCATCTCACTGATTTTCCTAAATATAAATCCAGTCTAATATCAAATGAACTTGAAAGAAAGATGTTCTATGCTCAAAAAATATCTTCGCTGATTCACTCTGTCAGAAAGAGGGAGAGAATAAGAGTGAGGCAACCTTTAGCGGCTGTAATAATACCTGTTGATACAAAAGAAAAAGAAAAAGAAATACTGTCAGTTTCAGATATTATTTTATCTGAAGTTAATGTTAAGTGTTTAAAAGTAGTAAGAGATAACTCAAATGAAATTTTTGTAAAAAAAGTAAAGCCAAACTTTAAACTATTAGGCTCTATACATGGTTCAAATATGAATATGGTATCAAAGAAAATATTTGAAATGTCTGGTGAAGGTATAAAAGATTTAGAGGTTAAAGGCTCTTGTAAATTTGTTCTTGAAAATGGTGAAAAAATCGAAATATTATTAGAACAAGTTGAAATATCTTTTGGTGAAATAAAAGGTAAGGCAGTTGCTACTAATGAATTTTTTACGATAGCTCTTGAGACAGGTCTTGATGAAGAATTGCTTAGTGAAGGAGTATCTAGAGAATTTATAAATAAAATTCAAAATGAAAGAAAAAATATTGATTTGAATATAACTGATAAAATTAAAATTGAAATCAAAAAATCATCGTCATTTGTTTTTGATTCATTAGTTAAACACAAAGATTTTATATGTAATGAGACTCAGGCATTGGAATATGTTATTAAAGATGAAATAAATTCATCGAATAAAATTGATTTCGAATTAGATAGAAATATGGAAAGAGAATCCATATATTTTAAGATAGTTAAGGAATAAAAAAATGAGAAAAAATATTATATTTTTAATTTTATCATTAATCTTTTTAGATCAATTAACTAAAGTTCTGGTTTATTATAACATGCCTCTTTACTCAGAAATACCTATAATCTCCGATTTCATTAAGCTTTATCATATTCAAAATCCAGGTATGGCTTTTGGAATTAATTTTGACTTTAAATACACTAAATTAATTCTATCACTATTTAGATTAATTGCTTCATTTTTCATTGGATTTTATCTTTTTAAAATCATTGATCAAGAACATGATAAACTTATCCTTGTGTGTATCTCTCTTATATTTTCTGGAGCAATAGGGAATGTTATTGATAGTGTTTTTTATGGAATAATATTTAATAATGCACCAGAAGCCTCACCATTCAATCTGTTTTATGGTCAGGTAATTGATATGATTTATATTGATATATGGGAGGGATATGTTTCATCTTGGATACCTATTTTAGGTGATTCATATCTTTCTTTGTGGCCTGTCTTTAATCTTGCAGATTCTTATATTTTTATTGGAGTCTCAATTATGCTTATCTTCAAGAAAGATTTTCTAATTCAGAATTAGGTAAAAAAAATCTCTTCAATGCTATTGTGTCTCTTCTGGAGTTCTTTTAATAACTTCTTCTTATTATTTTCTAATTCATTCCTGAGAGGTGCTGAGCTAACTTTTATAAATACTTTTCTTTTTTCTGATACATAAACTTTTTCTGTTCTATCCTGTATCAATTTATTCGTTATTTGATTCCAAGAATTTAATATCTCTATACTATCTATTTTTCTACTAATTTTTTCTGATTTATATATTTCAGAAGTTAAATCACTTATAGAAATAGGTTTTGATTTTCTAGACTTCCTCCTCATTTGATAACTCTATAATATTTATATTTTTTAATCTTTTAATTTTTTTTAACCTTTCATAGACTGAGTCTGTTATGAATACTTGTTTGAAAATTTTTTTTTCTATGTATTTGTTTAAAAGCTCTATCCTTTTATTATCAAGTTTGTGATAGACATCATCCAATAAAATTATAGGATTTTTTTCCGTTTTTCTCTTTAATATAAGGTATTCACATATTTTTAGAGATATTATAAATATTTTTTGCTGTCCTTGTGAGCCATATCTTTTAATTAACCTGTCATCCAAGTAAAAAACATAATCGTCGTTATGTATACCTAAAGAAGTTTTCTTAGTGTAAAAATCATGTTCTAATTTCTTATCGAAATCTTCATGGCTTAACCCTTCTTTAATTTCTGTAGAATATATAATATTAAAATTTTCTTTTGTTAAATTTTCAGACACATCATTAAATTCTTTATTTAAATTTTCGGATGTTTCCTTTCTTATCTTACTTAGAAATAAATTAAGCTCTACAAGTTTTTCATTGTATGTTCTAATGATATCTGACTCAATACTCTTTAAGGTATTGGCGTTTTTTATGTAGCTGTTTCTCTGTTTTATGAGTCTATTGTAATCAACTAATTTATTTAAATAATCTTCATCAGTCTGCGAAATTAAAGTATCAAAAAACTTTCTTCTTGACTGACTGTAACCCCTTAATAGGTTGATGTCAAGTGGCTTAACAAATACGATAGGAATCTTCCCTATATGTTTTCTTAGGGATTTATATATGTTGTCATTTTCAAATAATTTTTTTCCAGATTTATTTTCATAGTAACATTTGTAAGTGTTATTGTTTGAATAATGAGCTTCTATTCTAAAATAAAACTCTCTTTTTCTAATATTTTCATCGTCGTTAGTATTAATTGCACTTTTGCCTAAGGATAAATAATAAATTGCATCCAAGAGATTTGTTTTACCAGCACCATTCTCTCCAAATATATAGTTGATTTTACTAGAGAAGTCTATTTTGAAAGCTCTATAATTTTTAAAATTATTAATCAGTATTTTGTCAATATGCATTTATATTTGTGCTGAATTAAAATATGAGCATAAAGCTAATTCAATTTTTTTTTGAAAAATAAGTTATGGCAGTAGTAAAAGAAAAAAAAACAAATAAGGTCGATGTAAGAAAGGAGTTTGAATCTTCAACTTATTTGTATTGGTTAAAATCTATGTTGTTAATGAGAAGATTTGAGGAGATGGCTGGTAGACTCTATGGACAGCAGAAAATTAGAGGATTTTGTCATCTTTATATAGGTCAAGAGGCATGCGTTTCTGGCTGTGTTTCTGCACTAAAAGAAGGTGATAAATATATTACCTCCTACCGTGATCATGCCCATCCTTTAGCACTAGGAACAAATCCCGATAAGATCATGGCAGAGTTATTTGGTAAAGTAACCGGTGTTTCAAGAGGAAAGGGCGGTTCAATGCATATGTTTGACAAAGAGAAACATTTTTTTGGTGGTCATGGTATAGTAGGAAATCAAATACCTATAGGTGCTGGAATTGCTTTTGCAGATAAATATAAAAAAACAGATAACTTATGTCTGACATACCTTGGAGATGGTGCTCTCAGGATTGGAGCTTTTCATGAGGCTGTTAATATAGCAATGTTTTTAAAGCTCCCTGTTATATTTATTATTGAGAATAATGGCTATGCTATGGGAACATCAGTAAGCAGAACATCAAATGTAACTGAGTTATATAAATCTGGATTATCCTATGATATACCTTCGGAGCCTGTTGATGCAATGAGCGTAATAAAGGTTCATAGAGCTATTTCAAAGGCCGCTAAAAGAGCAAGGAATGGTGACGGTCCTTCTTTGCTAGAATTTAGAACATATAGATTTAAAGGTCATTCGATGTCTGATCCCGCAAAGTACAGAACAAAAGAAGAGTTAGAACATTACAAGGATAAAGACCCAATAGAGCAGGTTAAAAATATGATTCTAAAGAAGAAAATACTAACAGAAGAACAGATAAATGAAATTGATAAAGGTATTAAAGATCAAGTTAAGAAATCTGTAGAATTTTCAGAAAAGTCTCCTTACCCCGAGAAAGATGACGCTTTTTCGGATGTATATGTACAAACTGATTACCCTTTCCTTAAAGAATAACTAACTATGGTAAAAATTAGAAAACCAAAAAAAGATAATAAAGAAATCATTCCTTTAGAAAATCCAGAGATTATTGGTGAAAGTATTTCCAAAACGGAGGATTTTTTAAACAAAAATAAAAACTTAATATATATTGTTTCTGGGACCCTGTTAGCAGTATTTGTTTTTTTCTCTGCCTATAATTTTATTAAAGACAATCAGAATACTGATGCCCAAGAAGAAATGTTTCAGGCAGTATACTATTTTGAGCAGGACAGCCTTGTAAAGGCATTAAATGGAGATGGAAATAATTACGGTTTTCTGGAAATTATTGATGAGTATAGTTTATCTGATGCCGCTAATTTGTCTCATTATTATGCCGGAGTATCATACCTCAAACTTGGTAATTATGATAATGCTATTTCGTACCTACTACAATTCTCCTCTTCGGATTTGTTACTGCAGGCAAGAGCTTATTCACTAGTAGGAGATGCGTATGTTGAGTTGGAGGAATATAGTGACGCAATAAAATATTTTAAGTTAGCAAAATCTAACAACCCTAACGAATACTTTACTCCAAAATATATCTTAAAGTTAGCACTGGTTTATGAAAAAACAGATGACTTTAACTCTGCTATTAAATCCTACAAAGAGATTATAAATGAGTATAAGGATTCACCTGAATTTCAAATTTCATTAAAGAATAAATCTAGATTGGAAGGTCTAATATAATGGGTAACAGTCTCATCTTTGATAGCAATTTTGAAAACCTTAAAATGGATTCCTTAAAAATTGGAATAGTTCATTCTGAATGGAACTCTAACATCACTGATATGCTAATGTCTTCATGTACCAATTATTTTTTAGAATTAGGTATTAAAAAAAATAATTTAATAACAAGAAGTGTCCCAGGTAGTATGGAGTTAGTTTACGGATCAAACCATATGTTCCTTAATCATAAAGTTGATGGTGTTGTGGCACTTGGTTGTATTATTAAGGGGGAGACCGATCATGATAAATATATTGCAGAGGCAGTATGTAATGGAATTCTTTCTGTATCCTTGAGCCATAATAAACCAATATCATTTGGTGTACTTACTACTAACAACATTAAACAAGCAATAGCACGTTCCGGTGGAAACAAAGGAGATAAGGGAAAAGAGTCAGCTTACACCTTATTGAAGATGCTTAACATAATTTGAAAGTTAATTTAGCTTATCAAGTTTGATTGGATAATATAGGTGACAGCACCGCAGAAATAACCAACAATAGCATAGAACGAAATCCTTTTCAAGTACCAAAAAAACGGAATACTTTCGAGACCCATTATAGCAACCCCGGCTGCAGAGCCAATAATTAATGCGCTTCCTCCTGTTCCAGCACAATATGCTAAGAATTGCCAAAAAAGTCCATCCTGGGCAAAGAATCCATCTCCACCAATTTCCAAAGGATACATTCCAATTGCGGCAGCAACTAAAGGAACATTATCTACAATTGCAGATAATAAACCAATTATTAAACCAATGGTATAAACTCCATTTTCAGTGCCAGTACCTATCTCGTTATCAAGAAAAGTTGCCATTTGACCAAGCTGACCAGCTGCTTGAAGACTCCCAACTGCTAATAAAATTCCTAGGAAAAAAAGTAAAGTTGGTACATCCATTTTCTCTAATGCATGGTAAGCTGAGAAATATCTTTTATCCTCTTTATTATCTTTTCTATGAAGAATATCAGTCAAAAGCCATAGGAACCCTAAACTTAACATCATTCCCATAAATGGGGGATAATGTGTTACAGACTTAAAAACTGGAACAAATAGTAGACCAGCTACGCCACTATAAAAGACTATATTCCTCGTCTTATCAGTAGTGTGATGTGATACTTCCATTTTATCCGTATCGGGTCTATTAAATGTGCCTTTTACCTTTGGTGACATAATTATTAGGGGAACAATTAGGCAGACAAGACTTGGTATAATTAATTTAGTTATTACTTCATACGTAGTTATCTGATCTCCAATCCAAAGCATTGTGGTAGTGACATCACCAATAGGTGACCATGCACCTCCTGCGTTTGCTGAAATGATTATCATACCAAGAAAAAACCATCTATCTTTTTGATCAGCTATAAATTTTCTAGTTAGAGAAACCATTATGATAGATGCGGTAAGGTTGTCTAATAATGCTGAAAAGAAAAATGCTACAAACCCAAGTATCCAAAATAGTTTTAGCTTACTTGTTGTTTTAATCCGATCTGTTACAACTCTAAATCCACCATGTATATCTATAATTTCAACAATTGTCATAGCTCCCATAAGAAAGAAAAGTATACTAGATATTTCAGAGAGGATTTCAAAAAGTTGCACCTCAGTAACGTAGTGTTGTATTATTTCTTTAGTGGATTTTCCAATTGTCTCAGATGTCTCAATAATTTCATCGGGATAGATATTTGAAAACTCTGTTTCAGCATAATCCTTAATCCCTTCAAGTTTGACTATATCTTCTTTTCCAAAGACATAAATAGTCCAGCAGAGTATACCAGTTATAAGCGCAATTGCAGCTTTATCTACTTTTAGTTGATGCTCGATAGTTATACAAGCGTAACCTATAACAAAAACAACAATCATTAATTCGTACATATTAAAATAATTTACTTTCTATTATAGTTCCTGATGAAGATGAGTTTTTTGAACCAGTAACTGTTTTACTTATATTTTCATAATTTAAATACCTCAGTAAACCCAAATATCCAAAAATAATTGCTTCTTTGAAAGAAACTATGTCACTATTTGGAACGATAAAATTATTATTTAGTTTATTATATGATTTAATTTTTTTTAAGAGAAATGTGTTAAAAACCCCTCCACCAGTTAATAAAACGTTATTTTTTTTTGATTCTAAACTTTTATTAATTTGGTAGGCTATATGGTGAATAGTTGTGCAGAGAATATCTTCATGAGCATAACCTTTTAATAAAGGCAAGAATTCTTTTTCTATTAAATCAATATCTAAACTCTTTGGACCATCTATATTATAATAGCCAAGATTATTTAGTTTATTAAATAATGAATTTATTTTTTTTGCCTTAGATGCAATAGATCCGTTCTTATCGTATTCTAATCCCATAGCTCTTGAATATTTATTCAAAATAATATTTGCTGGACACACATCGTATGCTGTAATTTTTTTTGATTTAAGGTTAGATATATTTACAATTCCTCCAATATTAATGCAGTAGTCATTTTCACTAAAAAGATGTTTGTCTCCATATGGTACAAGTGGGGCTCCTTGTCCTCCAGTTAATACATCTAATTCTCTAAAATTAGTAATTACTTTTATTTTTGTTTTATTTGATATGATTAAAGGGTTTCCAATTTGGAGTGTTATTTTTTCAGCAGGATTATGTAATACAGTATGACCATGTGAAGAGATAAGAAATGGTTTTATTGAATGATTTTTTATTAAGCTTAAAATATTTGTAGAAATTAATTCACCTAGCTCTATATCTAATTTTTTTAAATCATAAGATGAAAGTTTAGAAGATTTTAAAAGTTTTTCACTCATGACGGGGTCGTATGGTGTGAAAGATTTATTTATTAATTCATAATGCCACTTTCCGTTATCTATCCAATATGAACAATAAGCAATATCTAAACCATCACAGGATGTTCCAGACATAATGCCAATAACATTGAATTTTTTAATTTTCATGTCTTTATTTTAATTTTTTATTTATGAATTAAAGAATGCATCTTTGCTTCTGTTAAAATCTAATGATAAGCCACATGCGTATCAAATTTTTATGTTTTTTTCTAATTTACTTTTTTTTTGGATCTAAAGTATCATTTTCCCAGGTAACAACCCCATTCAGTTCATTAATTCCTGTAGGTGAGATTTCTGATAACTCCTTTGCTCATAATTTATCAATGGGGGGATTAGGCATTAGCAATGGATCATATTGGCACTTGAATAACCAAAATCCAGCTGCATTAGTATATAATAGGTTTACTACATTTGAGATGGGAGTGGCTTCAGACGTTAGACAAATTGTTAATAATGAGTCAAAAGATATTATTGGTAACGGAAATATAAATTATATAGGTTTTGGTTTTCCTGTTTTAAAGTCAGGAAAATGGACGGCCTCATTTGGTTTTAATCCTTTCAGTAATATGAATTATAAATTATTTTCTGAGGATGTGGTATATAATGTTGACGGAACACCAACATCGTCACTTGTAACCTATGATTATGATGGTTCTGGAGGACTTACCGAAATATATTTATCCAATGGTTTTAAGGTTAATAATGAATTATCTCTTGGGGTTAAGGCCACATATATTTTTGGTAGAGTTTCTAGCAATATATCTTCAACTATATCAAATGAACCTCAGTTCTTTTCTAATTATTTTGAGGAATCTAGTTACAATGATTATTCTTTTACGACAGGGTTGTTCTATAGAAAAGAAATAAATGAAGATAAGTTTTTAAAAATTGGGTTTGTCTATGATTTAAAGACGTCTCTTGAGTCTTCAACCTTTTCACAATTAGAAAGAAAAATTCCTAATTCTCTTAATGTACTAGTAATAGATACTATTTTAAATGAGGTTATAAGAGACTATATTATTCCCAAAAATTATGGTTTCGGAGTTTCTTATGAGATTCTAGATAAGCTTTCTTTTGGAATTGATTTTAGGTTTCAACCGTGGAAGAAGAATTCAGGCTTTGAAAATCAACAAAATAATTACAAGAATTACTTTCAGGTCTCAACAGGTATTGAAATTATTCCTGATGCTGAAGATGTTAATACTTACTTTAATAGAGTAACCTATAGGGGTGGGCTTTTATTCAAAAGATACCCCTATTTAATAAATAGCGAGGAAACAAATAATATAGCCGCTACTTTTGGATTATCATTACCAATAGGCTCCATTTCTAGAATTAATCTAGGTTTAGAGTTAGGTACAAGGGGGAGCCTAAATAAAACTCTTGCCAAAGAAAACTATTTAAAGTTCATCATAGGGAGTTCAATTAATAACATTTGGTTTATTAAGAGAAAATTTGATTAAATTTAAATATGAAAAACTTACTAATTTTATTTATAATAATTTCATCTAATACCTATGTTATATCTCAACCAGGATGGAATTGGCCAGAGGATAAGGCTAGTGCTGAAGAAAGAAATGTCCTTTATACAGACTACCTAAAGCAGGGCAATTGCGATATGGCAATTGAATCAAACAGATGGTTAGTTCAAAATGTTCCAGGGTTACACGTCTCAATATATCAAAATGCTGTAAAAATTTTAAGGTGTTTAATTGATAAAGAAGAAGACCCAGATAAAAAAAATTCATTAATACAAGAAGCCATATCAATTTTTGATAAAAGAATTGAAAATTTTGGTAGGGAGGCCTATGTAAAGAATAGAAAGTCAACTTTTGCATACACTTTTTATAGGTCAGATAAGACACAGTATGAGAATCTTTACAATATGTTTAGTGAAGCTTTGGAGTTAAATGGCAATAAGTTAGGAAATAGTAATATCGTTGGTTTTATGGATATTGTTAGAAAACATAAACTAACCTCAAAGACTATATCTGATGATCAAGTTCTTGATATATATGACAGGCTATCAAACGTAGTTTCCTCTAAAAGGTCTGATGACCCAAAAAATATTGATAGGTTAAAAAGATATCAGGATAATCTTGATAAGCTTCTAACGGCTACCATAACTGTGGATTGTAACTTTGTTGAGAACACTTTAGGTCCAAAGTTAAACCTGTTAGTTGAATCCCCATCCGATGAAATTATTGAGACAGATTATGAGAACTTAGATCCTGTCGAAGGAATTTTGTATTCGGATGAAGTTTTAAATCTTGCCAAAAAAATATTCCAGCTTAGTATAACTGGAAAGTGTACTTCTTCGGATATTGCATTATCTGCCGCTAAAATAATGTTTACTAATGAGAAAGATTTTGCTATAGCTAAATTTATTGCTGGCAGAGAATTGTCTTCTAAAAATTATGAGGCTTCTCTCGAATATTATGATGGAGCTCTTTTATCTACTGACGACACAAAACAAAAATCAGAGATTTATTTAAATAAAGCACAGTTATATGCTCTTGTTGGAAATAAGATAAAATCTAGAGATAATGCAAGAATGTCAATATCATCTGAAAATAATTCTGAGGCATATAAACTTATTGGAAATCTTTACATGGCATCTTATGAAGAGTGTAAAGGTGGTAAGAGTAGAGTCAATGACAGACTTGTTTTTATTGCGGCATATAATATGTTTAAAAGGGCTGGTTTAAATATTAAAGCTGCTCAAGCTAAGGCACAGTTTCCTTCTATGGAAGAAATTTTTAATGAAAACCTTGAGGTTGGGGAGTCCCTAAATACAGGATGTTGGATAAATGAGAAAGTAACACTAAGTAAAAGAGAATGAAATTCAATATTGAGGGATTTATTTCAAGTGTTCCGGTTCTTAGATTATTTGCTAAAAATTTAGCACTTAACGCTGGTATAGCTTTTGTTATTCAAGATTTTCTGATTCCTCTATATTCTAACTACATCTTTGATATAGTTTTAGCTCTTGCTATTTTCGGTGTTCTTGCCTTCTCTTATTGGATATATATCTTTAAAAAGAAAAGTAAAAATTATTCACACTTCTCTTTACAGTTATCTTTGGTCTGTGCAATATTTGCAATTATGGTAGGTGCATTGAGTTCTGTGTCTAAGGCTTTTTCCTCAGATGATAGAGGAATTTTAGCATCAAATGTTGACTTTGTGGCTGAGCTCCAGGATAATACTAATGTTTATGATGAGAACCTTGTGTCTCTAGGTAGGGATATATCTAGAGTATCAAATCAGTTTTCAGAGCTTCAGTCTGACCTTTCTTCTCTGTCAGATCAGATTGCCTCTCAAATATCAGAAGACGGCACATTTTTAGATAATGAAGAATTCCTTAATAAAATATCTACCTTAATAGATGAAAAAAATTTGAGTGCAAATTCAGATACTGATCAGAGTGAATCAGAAGAAGTTATTCAATTAAGAAAAAATTTAGATATAGCTACAGAGTTACTTAGACAAGTTACATTAGCTAATGTTAATCTACAGAAAAAAAATAATGAAAAAGTCTCATCTCTAGATGAGTTGAGTGCAGATAGTATTGTCTTCTATATTGGAGAGTTGAAAAATGATGTTAATGATCTTAGAAACTTTTCTCTTCAACTACTGGCCAATACCGCCCTTGCCGATTCTAGGTCAGAGTTAAATAATTTTAAAAACGAAACTAAAAGAGATTTACAAGAATTAAAAGACTTCACTTCTTTGGAGATTGATGAGATAAAAAAAATTGCAGAAGAAATACTTAATAGTGACAGAAAGGGGGATAATAATAGAGGAAATAATAATATTTCAAAGGAGCTTAAGGACCTTTCAAAAGCCATTGAGAAAGGTAATAATTACCAATCATATTCTATTGATGATGACTACCTAGAAGAAATTGTTGAGACGTATCAGCAAATTGTTGATAAAATTGATAACAACCCAATACAAGAGGATATAAGAGAAATTAAGAAAGAGATAGCTAACTTATCATCTAATAACTCTGAATTACAGGACTTAGGAACATCTAGCAATCCAGTCTCCTCATCACCAACAGGCTCTACTCAGTCGTTAAATAACTCCTCAGGTTTATCAGAGCTCAAATACTATATTGTTGAGCTTATGAAAGATCAGAATGAGATAAGACAGATAGTAAAAGATTTAAGAGAGATCCTGGAAGAAAAATCCGATGACTAACCCTAGATATCTAATAATTCTAATAAGTATATTTTTAATTTCTTGTAACCTGTCAAATACAAAATTATCTCAAGAGAACTTAGATTATTCAGGGCCAGACTTAGAAGTTATTGATCTTAAAACTTCATTCTCAGATTCTGCTCGTACACGCTTTTTTTTACAAGCAGAACTATATCAGGTTTTTAATGACGGAAAAGAACTTTATCCGGAGGGCATAAATGTGGATATTTATTCTAAAGAAGATAAAAATATAACAGCGAAGTTTTCTGCTAATTATGTTACAAGAAATTCAGAAGAAAATTTTTATCGTGCCGAGGGTAATGTAATATTATATAATATTGATACAGAGAATGAGTTAAGGACGGAGGAGTTATTTTGGTACCCAAATGAGGAAAAGTTTTCTACCAATAAATTTGTTACAATCAAGTCTGAAAATGAAATTCACTCTGGTGAGGGTATGGTTTCAAATCAAGATTTTACAGATTATGAGATACTGAAACCATCAGGTATAATTGAAATTGATGAAAATTAATTAATTAAATTTTCTCTTACTTTCCTTTTTAATATTTAAGGTTTGTGTACATTTTAAAAATAAATTATTTAAAATAAATGCTAGATTATCAATCACAATTTTTACTTATCATAGTATGTATCTTATTCTCGGGATTATTTTCAGGGCTAGAGATTGCATATATCTCACGAGATAAATTAAACTTTGAAATAAAATCAACTCCAAAAAGTTTTTTTGGAAGGGTATTTAATATACTTAACACTAACAGTTCAGAAATTATAGCCGCACTACAAATTGGCATAAATCTATCTCTTGTTATATATGGGATAGCAATGGCAGATTTTTTAGAACCTATTTTAATTTATTATCTACCTGAAATTATTAAAAATGACTTCTCTGTTTTAATAATTCAGACTTTTATATCAACCCTAATAGTTTTGGTAACTGCTGAGTATATTCCAAAAAGTATATTTATGATTAACCCAGACCGACTGATTTCGTCGTTCTCAATTTTATTAGTGTTTATATACTTTATTTTTTGGCCAGTTGTTAAGGTCGTAATATTTTCTTTAAAATTTATAATTGAAGATATTTTAAAACAAAGTTATTCTGATGAAAAACCTGTGTTTAAAATAACAGACCTTAATGAGTATATTAAAAAAGTTGTTGTTTCTGATAAAGAAATTCAGACAAAAAATGTATCAGAGTTCTTTAATAATGCTTTAAATCTTAAAGCAGTGAAAGTTAGAGATTTTATGATACCTAGGACAGAAATTATCGCTGTTGATGAAGAGGATTCAATAAGTGATTTAAAAGAAACAATTAATAAAACAGGCTACACTAAAATTATTATTTATAAATCATCTATTGATAATGTTATTGGATACTGTCACGGACTTTCATTATTTACTAATCCAAAAGAAATTAATGATATATTAAAGCCAATTCATTATGTAAATGAGACGAATCTGGCTAGCGACTTGCTCCTTAAATTTATATCAGATCAGATTAATATAGCTGTTGTAATTGATGAGTACGGAGGAACGTCAGGGATAATAACGTTAGAAGATATTATTGAGGAGATATTTGGTGAGATTATTGATGAGTTTGATGAACTTAATTTACTAGAAGATAAGGTAGATAAAAACTCTTTTAATTTTAGTGCTAGGTTAGAGATTGATTTTCTTAATGATAAGTATGATTTGAAAATTCCAGAGGGAGATTATGATACCCTTGGCGGATTTATTCTTAATTTTACAAAGGAAATACCTAAAAAAAATGAAAATATTGATTATAAAAATTTTACAATTAAAATTTTATCAATAAATAACAATAGGATTGATAACGTATTTTTTAGAAAGAATTAAAATAATTAATAATTAAAATTTAATTTTGCATTCCTAATATAATATTATGGCTATAATAAGTACTTTGAGAGATAAGATGGGAAAGTTCCTAGTTTTCGTAGTAGGCTTCTCTATTGTTGCATTTGTCCTTGGAGACATTTTAGGACCTAATAGCTCATTTATTGGACAGAATAGAAATATTGTTGGTAATATTAATGGCGAAGAAATTGATTTGTTAAGATTTAATACTGTATATGAGGAACTCTCTTATAATTTTTCTCTTAATAACGGAAGATCACCCAGCCAACAAGAAATTTCCGATATAAGAGATCAGGCGTGGGAGAGGCTAATAAATGACATAAGTTATGTAGATGAATTCGAAAAGATTGGACTTACAGTTACAGATAAAGAGTCTGTAGATATGGTACAGGGTACTAATATACACCCAATGATCATTCAAGCATTCTCTGATCCATCCACTGGAAGTTTTAATCGTGATAATGTAATTAGTTATCTTCAAAACTTATCTTCACAGCCCACAAATCAGCAGCAGGCTTGGTATTCTTTTGAATCAAACCTTAAACCAATGAGGTTAAGGTCAAAATACGATAACTTAATTACTCAGTCAACATTTTATAATTCACTAGATGCAGAGGCAGAATATTTTAACTCATCGTCTCAAATCGATCTTGCATATTTTTATGTTCCTTTTTATTTAATTAGCGATACAATTTTTGATGTATCAACTAGTGAGATGAGGAGTTACCTTAATAAAAACAAATCAGATTATAATCAAGAGGAGACAAGATCTATAGATTATGCTTTCTTTCCCGTTCTTCCTTCAGCAGAAGATTCTAGTTTTTTTGAAAATGATATAGAGAGTATAAGTCAAAATCTACTTTCTGGAAATATTATAGATGACTCAACATATGCTGTAATTAATTCTGATAGTTTTAATCCGTTCACTAAATATAACCCTGACGAATTACCGGATGACTTAGTTGGTATGGCTGTAGGCTATGTAACCGCACCATCTTATTCTAATGGTGCCATAACTGTAAAAAAACTTTCTAAAATTACTCAGGACGAAAAAGAAAAGGCCAGAGCAAAGCATATTCTTCTAAGGTTTGATGACACCAATAAGACATCTGTTAGATCTGAGGCAAATAGAATATTAAACCTTATCAGGTCAGGAAGTGATTTTGATGAAACTGCTAGAACTTATAGCCAAGATGGATCTGCTTCAAATGGTGGGGATCTAGGCTGGTTTTCCGATGGCGTAATGGTAAAACCATTTCAAGATGCTGTTTTTTCAAGAAATAGGGCTGGCTTAATACCTAGAATTATAGAGTCAGATTTTGGATATCATATTATTTATGTAACATATCCGAAAACTAAAATATCGTATCATGTGGCTACTATTTCGAAGGATATTCTCCCTAGTGATAATACTAGAAATAATATTTATAGATC
>CEOP01113829.1_pt1 | contig 16786 bp, 15 predicted proteins | sample 361301 | NCBI WGS metagenome assembly CEOP01 (sample SAMEA2619548, study PRJEB7988) | marine metagenome | biome: marine biome (ENVO:00000447); feature: deep chlorophyll maximum layer (ENVO:xxxxxxxx); material: "saline water (ENVO:00002010), including plankton (ENVO:xxxxxxxx)" | depth 55 m
AAAAATTCCTCAATTACTACTTTTTCAGATGCTTTTCCAAACTTTTTATTTAGTAACATGGATTTTAACTCTTTTTTTGCTTTATCAATATCTTCTATTATCAAAACTCCTTTTCCCCCTGCTAGTCCATCCGCTTTGAGCACATAGGGAGGGGTCATTGTTTCCAAAAACTTAAATGCTTGACTTAAAGAAGAGGATGTAAATTCTGAATACTTAGCTGTTGGTATTTTATACTTATTCATAAATTTTTTTGCAAAAGATTTACTTCCCTCCAGTTTTGCGGCTTCACTATTTGGCCCGATAAGGCTTACCTTAGATAGTTGGCTGTCGGACTGAAAAAACTCTTTTATTCCCTCAACTAAAGGAGCTTCGGGTCCAACGATAACCATTTGTATATTATTCTTAATTACTGCAACCTTTATAGATTTGAAATCTAATACTGGTATACCTAGATTAGTCGCTATAGTAGCAGTTCCTGCATTTCCAGGAGAAACATAAAGGTTTTTACATTTAGGGCTTTGTGATAATTTCCAACAAAAAGTATGTTCTCTTCCTCCTGATCCAAGTATTAAAATATTCATATTTATCTTAGTTAAATTTTAATTGATTTTAAAAAAACTGACTCATCTTTTCCAATAGTTTTTCTTCTATATTTTTATAATCTTTTTTTGGTTTTATATCTTCCAAAGATAATGTGTTTAAATCTTCTGATTTGCAACAGTAAAAATAATCCGATATTCCTTTTAAGCGACTTTGATGATTAATATGTTCGAGCCCATCATTTAAAAAGATGACTTTAGTTCCATAGGCTACTGCAGGGAGCGCAATATGAATTCTTGAGGTAATAACAAGTCTTGATTTTTTAATTAAATTTAACTGTTCATTAGCCAAAAAAACTCTTTCTTTTTCATCGTATTTATTAATGTCAATAATTTGATTTTTATATAAAACTTTAGAAAAGCTTTGTTTTAAAATGAAATTATCAAGTCGTGTTTTAAGTTTTCTATACTTCGCTAACTTAAATGGTAACTTAATAAGTTCAAGAAAGAAATTATTAGAATTTACTCTGGGGTTTATCCTGTCTAAAGCGCCAATTATTAAAATTCCACCTCTCTTAAAATTCTTGTTTTTATTCTTTAAAGTTAAAGTTAAACATCCTGAGAAATAAGCATTAATCCCTTTTTTTTCAAGAATACTTTGTGTATAAAGATCTCTACATCCAATGGGTTCGTATTTTTTAAAATATTCTATCCCCTTTTTAGATAAAAGATTGTTCTTTGCTACAGGGTTTATGTGAAAGGAAATAAAATAAGGGATTATGTTATTGCTTGGAGGCCAATTTTTTGAATTTTGCATGAACCATCCATTCATTATTAAATAAACCTTTGGTCCATCATATGTATGAAGATTTTCCCTGTCTACTTCAATTAGGGTTTTGCCAATTAACTCTTTTGTTGCAATACTTTGAATATAATCCCCTAAATTATTAGACATAGGGTAGGAAAGAACTGCCTTTTTGATATTCATAATTCTAAACTTTTCTTAATGCATCCATTCTTTTTTCCTCATTAAATAGATTAATAATTCTTCTTCGCGCTTGATTACTATTAATTTTTTTATTAGCCCTCAAAAAGACTACTATTTTTTTAATATCATGAGGGCCATCAAACAAAAGGCCAGTTGTTCCTATTGCATTTGGAATGCCAAAAACCTTATTTCCGATTGGGATGCACTCACACAACATTGCTTCGCACAAGGCGTTAGGAAGGCCCTCAAGTCTTGAAGGCTGAATGTAATATTGACTCTCAGAATAATAATCTCTTAAGTCTTGATCCTTTTTTGGTTTTATAAACTTTACGTTTTTTGGTTTCTCGTATGTTTCAACTAAACTTTTGTTTTCTAATCCTATAATTTGAAATTTAAACTCAGGGACTTTTTTCGCAAGATTAAATATCAAACTAATTCCTTTTATCTTGATTACCCTAGAATGATCTATATTAGCAACAGTCAAAATTGTATTTGGTTTTTTTTCTTTAGTTCTTCTCCAAAAATCAGAAGAATAACCTGTTGGGGTAATTTGTATTTTTTTTTTGAGATCTGGCATCCAGTTGATTAGTCCTGATTTTATTTTATTTTGTTCTAATGCCACCTTACAACCCTCGGAAAGCGATCTGTCAACGACCCAAATTTCCGATGATAAATAATAATTTAATTTTGCTATTGTCTGCCTAAATCCTTTTTTTACAAAAATTCCATGACCAATCTCTTGATCAGATATTGCATCATACCCCCCCACGATAATAATACTTTTTACAGAAAAAAATTTCGACACAAATAAAGGTATAAATGAGTGATAATCACTGAACCATATAAAAACTGAATCGGATTTTGAAAGAACGATCAAACTTTTAAAAAACTGATTAATTCTGTTGGTTAAAAACAAAAAAATATTTTTTTTTGGACTAGATTTTATTTCAAAAACTTTGTGTCCTATTTTTTTTAAGTAGTTTATATCTTTAATAACAAATGTCCTTGATAAACTATAAACTATGCAAGAAGTTCTTTTTCTATCCATCTTTAATTTTAAGATTATTCGCGATTTTTCTGTCATTACTTAATCTTGGAACTTTATTCTGACCTCCTAATTTCCCTATTTTTTTCATATAAATTTCAAACCCATTTTCTTCAACAACTGATATAACCAGGGGTCTTAAAACGTTTCCTTTGATTAAATCTTCATAATAAATATTTTGATTTCTCATTTCATTATCTAGCTTAATTGAAAAGCTCTCTAATTCTCTTGGGCTTCGCTTAAAGTCAATAAACCACTCATGATAAGGTAATCCTGAGGCGGGATTGATTTGTGGTGCAACAGTAAATTCTCTAATTTCAATTTTGGTTAACTCGGTGACTTTCATTAATGCTGTTTCAACCTCTTTACCAATAACATGTTCGCCAAAAGCTGAAATAAAGTGTTTTATTCTACCCGTTACTACTATTCTGTATGGATTTTTTGAAATAAATCTTATAGTATCTCCAATATTATAAGACCATAGTCCCGCATTAGAAGAGAGAATTATTACATAATTTACACCTATTTTTATGTCTTTTAAAGAAATTCTTTTGGGATCAGAATCAAAAAATTTATCTGAATCCACAAATTCGTAAAATATTCCACTATTTAATAATAAAAGTAATCCTTCTTCATTTAGCCTATCCTGATATGCAAAAAACCCTTCTGAAGAAGGATAAAGCTCAATTGAGTTAATTTTTTTTCCTATCAAATTATCAAACATTTTTTTATACGGTTCAAAATTAACTCCACCGTGTATAAACAGAGAGAAGTCTGGAAAAACTTTATCAATTTTCTTCCCTGTTTTACTTATGATTTTTTCAAAATACATCTGAACCCATGAAGGAATTCCTCCAATAACAGTCATTTTTTCATTTAAAGTTTCCAATACAATAGAATCTACTTTTGTTTCCCAATCCTCGATACAATTTGTTTCCCATGTCGGCATCCGACTTTTCAGTAAATATGAAGGAACATGGTGAGCCACAATACCTGATAATCTTCCTAAATAAATACCGTTTAGGTTTTCAAGAATAGGGCTTCCCTGAATAAAAATTTGTTTTCCCTCTATAAAATCAACATTACCTGTTTTATCAATATAATTCAAAATTGCATTTCTTGCAGACATTATGTGGTTTGGCATTGATTCCTTTGTAATTGGGATGTATTTTATCCCTGAGGTTGTACCACTGGTCTTAGCAAGGTATATTGGTTTTCCTGGCCAAAGTATATTTTTTTTACCTTTTAAAACTTGATTTATATATGGCTTAATTTTTTCGTAGTCACTTATTGGAACTCTTAATTTAAAATCGTTGTAATTTCTTATTGATCCAAAGTCGTGGTCTTTTCCATATTTAGTATTTAATCCATCTTTTATAAGTGTTTTGAATACTTTTTCTTGAGTCCTAATCGGATTATTTATCCATTTATTCTCTTTCCATCTAATGTATTTAGCAAAAATTTTAGCAAGAATTTTTTTCATAAACTATTTAGAAAAGTCAATAAAATCTTCAGGGTTTAGAGGGTATCCCTCCGACCATAATTCAAAATGTAAATGAAACCCGGTAGTGAACTCACCTGTGTTTCCAGCTCTTGCTATAACCTCACCTGGCTCAACACTATCACCTTGATTTTTAGCTATAGATGAATTGTGTTTATAAACTGAAATGAAACCGCTTGGGTGTTCAATTATTATAACATATCCTGTCTGAGCAGTCCACTCAGAAAATATTACCGTGCCTTCTGCAACAGAATTTATTGGAGTATTTTCTTCTAAAGATATATCAACAGCAAAGTGGTTGTCTTCTAGGTTGAATTTTTGGGAGACAATACCTTTGGCTGGAGGGTAAAGTATATATAAATTACTACTATTAGAGACGTTGAAATTATATTTTTCCTCTTGAGCTACAAATCGTCTCAGCAGAGAGTCCTCCTCTGAAGCTTCAGGTAATGTTGTGTTTGTTGATGAAAAATTTTGAATTGTTTGGCTTTGAATTTGTGTAATATCAATTTCACCTGATAGTGCTTTTTTTATTGAATTAAAATATTTTTTTTGCTTTTCAAAGTCATTAATTATTGAATCAACTCTAATTGAGTTTGTTATTGCCTTCATTCTTGACTTTGATGTTGGATAGCCTGGAATAAACTCTTTTATCGGTGAAAATGCAATTAATATATAAGTAATTGTGGATATAAAAATTGAATATAAAAAAACAGATATTAATGCAGTAATTCTGGAAGCTTTAAAATGGAATCTTTCTTCAAAGGTTTCCTCGTTAATTATTGCGACCCTATAATGATCAAGCAATTTTTTTAGTTTTGAGGGTTTTTCTGATTTTTGAGTTTTCATTTAATTGCAAATATACGATTTCACATAGGATATAATTATGTTGGTTTTTCCTTTAAATATTTATTTTACCTTTGTTTAAATAAATTTTATTATGATAAGCAATTTTCAGTTAGGTATGATAGGTGGTCCTCAAGTTATTTTAATTATTGCAGTTGTTTTATTGCTATTTGGTGGTCGAAAAATACCAGAATTAATGCGTGGTTTAGGAAGTGGGATAAAAGAATTTAAAAACGCAACTAAAGAAGAGGAGTCCAAAAAAAGTGATGAATCAAAGGATTCTTAGTCCATATCAATTAAAGAAAAAGATTTTATTATTGTCTCAAGCTCAAACATATAGTCCCTTTTGTTTACAGATGGCGCAAAAGCAAATCCTTCTATAACTAATAATCTCTTTTTTATTTTATCCTCAATAATATAGTTAACAAATGGTCCTGCCATATAATCATTGGCAACCTCCCAAGTTCCTTTAGTTAGAAAAGCTTTTTTGTTTTCGAGAGTAGTTTTATAATAATATGGCCGATACGCTTTTTCTGTTATCATATAAGAACCTTTTAGTCTTCCTGGAATATGTGTTTTTCCAATAGAGTCTCTAATTTTTATAATGGACTTTGATATATTCTTGTAATCAATAGCTGACTCAGCTAGGGTATAAGCGATCAGATTTAGATGTCCTTTCATAACAGGTTTTTGAAGCCAAATAAAATTTATAGTGTCTTTAACTAGTTTATAAGCAGAGGGGTATTTAATTTGAAAGTTAAATTTATTTTGAATTTGCCTGTCCGTGCTTAATGCTTTTGATATTCTTCTTCTCTTTTCTTTGACTTCATTTTCTATAAATACACCCTTTATTAATTTGTTGTTCTCCTCTAATAAAAAAATCATTTCATCAGAATCTAAACCTTTTATTTCAGCTAAAACTTGAGGTTTTGCATACGGGTCAGAATACATGGTAAACCTAGGAGTTGAATCTATTGCAAATTCAATTATATTTCTTGATTGACGTGCAAAATCATTGAAAAGTTTTGGTTCAATATATTTCAAATCAAACAAGGGCTCATCAATTGGTAAGCCCTCATAAATAGCGCCAATAATATTTCTTGTTTGTTCTCCTAGCTCTCCATTCCAAAATGTTTTTGACATAACAATTGTAACTGAATTTATGTTTCCACTTGAATCAGGGACATATCTTTGGGATGGTTTCTGATCGCATGAAAGGTTAACAAGCAAAACAAATAATAAATATTTTATTTTATTTTTCATTATAGATATAATTAGCTTAAAGCCTTAATACCCGGAAGCTCCTTGCCCTCGAGACTTTCAAGCATAGCCCCTCCACCAGTTGATACATAGCTCATTTTATTTGAAAACCCAAACTTTTTTACTGCTAGAACAGAGTCTCCTCCTCCAACCAAAGAGAAAGAACCTTTCTTTGTTGCTTCAGAAATCATGATCCCTAACTCAACAGTGCCATTGGAAAAATTATCAAACTCAAATACTCCAAGAGGACCGTTCCACAAAATTGTTTTTGATTTTTTAACTATTGGTTTTAAAGCCTCAATGCTATCTGGTCCGATATCGAGTCCTTGCCATCCGGCTGGTATTTTATCAATTTTTGAAATTTTACGAACTGCATTATTGTCAAAACGATTAGCTATGATTACGTCTTTTGGTAGGTGAATGTTAACATTTCTTGCTTTTGCCTTTTCAAGAAGTTGAATCGAATAATCACAAAAATCTTTTTCACAAATTGATTCTCCGATTGATCCTCCCTGAGCCTTAATAAAGGTGTATGCCATACCTCCACCAATTAGGATATCCGTTACAGAATTCATTAGGCTTTCTATTATTGTTATTTTAGTTGAGATTTTTGCTCCACCTATGATCGCTAACACAGGTTTTTTGCCATTGTTTACAACTTTTCTAATAGAAGCAACCTCTTTTTCCAATAATTTGCCAAAATATTTTTTTGAGAAAAATTGAGCTATTATACTTGTTGATGCGTGAGCTCTATGGGCGGCACCAAAAGCATCGTTTACGAAAACTGATCCTAGTCTTGATAGTTTTTTTGCAAAGTCTATTTCCCCTTCAGTTTCTTCAGTATGAAATCGAACATTCTCCATTAATATTATTTCTCCTGGCTTGAGCATCTTGGTTTTTTTCTCAGCTTCTTTTCCAATAGTAGAATCACAAAAAAGAACCTCTCTTCCCAATGTTTCTGAAACTTCTTTAATAATTAATTTACACGAAAACTTTGTTTCAAAACCTTTTGGTCGGCCTATATGTGTTAGCAAAATAACACTTCCCCCATTATTTAAAATTAAATCAATTGTTTCTTTAGATGATTCTATTCTTGTTTTGTCAGTAATTCTATCCCCGTCAAAAGGAACGTTATAATCAACCCTTATTATAACTCGTTCTCCTTTAAAATTTATGTTTTCTATTGTCTTCATTGAATTCAAATAATACTGCAAAAATAGAAGAATTTTAATATAAAATTTTGTTTGTAAATGTTTGAATGGTTATCGATGTTTAAAGGGATAATTATCTGTATTTTTAACTGTCTTATTTAAAACAACCATATGATAGGTTTTTGGGAAAACGATAATTTGATTAAAAGTATAGATGAGGGTATAAAAGAAAGCCGGGTTCCTCATTGCCATCTAATTAATGACAGCTATGGTTCAGGAGGAATATTGTTAGGGATGACTATTGCTGAAAAACTTCTTGGAAAGGACCCATTCAAACATCCTGATTTTAATATTTATTTTCCTTTAGAAAAGGACGATATCTCTGAAAACTCAATTGAAAGGTTCAAATATTTATTCAAAAAAATAAATTGTTGTGGATTATCAGATTGGAATCAAATCTTAAACTCAAATGTCCAGAGTCAAATTAGAGTAAAAGACATTACTAATCTTCATGAGAAAATTTTACTAAAGGCCTACGAAGGAAAAAATAAAGTCTATATAATTTGGGGGCCTGAATTATTAAATGAAAGGGCCGGTAACAAGCTGCTTAAAATACTAGAGGAGCCACCTTCTAGAACTTATTTTATTTTGGTTAGTGAAAAGATTAATCAAATATTACCAACCATTATTTCTAGATCAATAATTTTAAATCTTAGTAAATTATCTTTTTCGCATATAGAAAAAAGCTTGAAAGAAATGCAGATTAATGATGCTTCAGGAATTGCCAGGGCGGCTAACGGAAGCTGGAGAAAGGCTCTCCAATTATCAGACAAATCAAATAAAATTGAAGAAATTGAATCTATCTGGATCATGGGTCTTCGAGGTGCTTTTAAATCAAGTGAAAACAAGAAAATAGTTGTTAAACTTATGGGTTGGGCAGAAAAAATTTCAAGCTTAACTAGAGATGAACAAAAACAATTCTTAGAATTTGGCTCAAATTTAATAAGAAGCGCCCTAGTGGTAAACTATAAGGCTAAGGAGGCTTCTTATTATTATAGTTTTAACAATTTTAATGTTGAAAAACTGGCGCCTTTTATACATAGTAAAAATATACTTAAAATTATCAATCTAATTGATAAAACTCACTATGAGATAAGCAGGAACGCCAACGTAAAAATTTTATTTTCTAATTTTATTTTAAAAATTGCAAAATATTTAAACATGAAAGAATATTAGGGCCTTCTAAAAATAAAAATACTTGAAGAAAAATTCCCACTAAAAATTGCAGCCAAATTAGATATTGTTCCAATCAAAATTGAGACTACCCAAGGAAAAACAAGCTTTTTTCTTTTGGCAGACAAAAGAGAAATGTAATACGCATCTAAAATAAGCGGGCGTTTTTTAATTAAAACGTACCCTTGTTTTTTAAAGAGGGCTATTAGTCCCTTTGGGGTGAAATGCCATATATGTCTGGGGACATCTAACCCAGCCCAATCAGATTTAAATATCTGAGAATCAAAGCTTTGTATGTTTGGGACAGCAATAACAAAGTGTCCTTTATTAGATAAAATAGTAGACAAAACAGAGACAGTTTTACTTGGATTTGAAACGTGCTCGAGAACATGCCACAATGAAATTACATCAAACTTTTTATTTACAAGGTGTTTAATAGTTGAAAACACTTTAAGGTTTTTCTTTTTGCAAATTTTCAGTGAATGGTTACTTTTTTCAACACCAATTGCATTCAGCCCTCTCTTTGAGACGTATTGTAAAAATTCGCCATTACCACAACCATAGTCCAAAATGTTTTTCAAAGGTACACAGGGTTGTATGGTTTTATATTTAAAATATAGCATTACCTTTCTGGAAATGAAATAAATTTTATCTGCAAGGGTGTTTTGAAAAGTTTGATGAGGTGTGTAGTTGCTGCTTTCATAAAACCTATACATGTCTTCGTCTTCTTTAATTTTTGTTTTAGCTATACTAAAATTTTTGTTGAAATAAACAGAAAATAATTCATTACTGACCAGTGTGTCTTTCGAAGTGCAATAATAGTTTTTATATTCTTTCATGATGTTCCACGTGAAACCACTACCTCCCAAGAGAGACCAAAAGAACACTTATATCACTGGGGTTTATTCCACTTATTCTGCTTGCTTGCGAAATAGTATTTGGCTTAATTTCAGTTAATTTTTCTTTTGCTTCAGAGGACAAAGAGCTTAATTCTGTATAATTAAAGTTGTTTGGTATTAAAACGGACTCAAGTCTCTTAATTTTATTTGCGATTTCTTTTTCTTTATTAATGTAGCCTGAATATTTTATTTGTATTTCAGCTTGTTCTATTGACTTTTCGCCAATTTTTTCTTTATTTATAAATCCCGAAACTTCTTCTATTGAATTAAAATCTGATAAAGTAATATTTGGGCGGGACAGAATCTTATCTAGCTTACCTGATTGTTTTACCGGAGACGATTGTTTTTTAGATAAGATCTCATTCATTTTTGTAGCATTAAAGCTTGTTTGTCTCAAAAAACTAATCATCTTATCCGTAGCATTAGTTTTTAAATCAAGCAGCCTGACTCTCTCCTCATCAATTATCCCAATTTTAAAGGCTTTAGGGGTTAGCCTTTGGTCGGCATTATCCTGACGAAGTAACATGCGATATTCGGCTCTGGAAGTAAACATTCTGTAGGGCTCTTCTGTGCCCTTTAAAACTAGATCGTCGATTAAAACACCAATATAAGCCTCATCTCTTTGAAGAACGAACGGTGCAAAACCATTTATTTTCATGTTTGCATTTATTCCAGCAATTAGGCCTTGAGCAGCGGCCTCTTCATAGCCAGTTGTACCATTAATTTGACCTGCAAAAAAAAGGTTTTGAATAATTTTTGTCTCGAGCGTATTTGAAAGCTGAGTTGGAGGAAAATAATCATACTCAATTGCATATCCAGGTCTGAAAAACTTAACATTTTCAAATCCTTTAACTTTTTTTAAGGCTGAAAACTGAACTTCTTGTGGTAAAGATGTGGAAAATCCATTAACATAAACTTCGATTGTATTCCAGCCTTCGGGTTCTACAAAAATTTGATGTCTTGGTTTTTCTGAAAATTTATGAATTTTGTCCTCAATAGATGGGCAATATCGAGGGCCAACGCTTTTAATCCTTCCATTGAACATTGGAGATTTATCGAAACCTCGCCTAAGTTCGTCATGAACTTCTCCAGAAGTATAGGTTATATAACAAGACTTTTGAATAGTTAATCTTTTGGTGCGCTCAATGAAACTAAACCTTCCAGGAGAGGTGTCACCCGGTTGTTCCTCCATAAGTGAGTAGTCCAATGTTCTACCGTCAACACGAGGAGGGGTTCCAGTTTTCATTCTTCCAGAAATAAAACCATAAGACTCTAGATTCGAAGTTAGACCCTGAGAAGATTTTTCTCCCGCTCTACCGCCACCAAAGTTTTTTTCTCCAACATGAATAAGGCCATTTAAGAAAGTTCCATTTGTTAGAATAACAGAATTAGAAAAAATAGAAACACCAAGAGACGTTTTAACACCCTTTACAGATGCCGAGCTAACGATAAGGCTTGCTACCATATCCTGATAAAAATCTAAATTTTTCGTTTTTTCTAAAAGATCTCTCCAGTGTTGAGAAAACATTGCCCTGTCAGATTGTGCTCTTGGGGACCACATAGCAGGTCCTTTAGATTTATTAAGCATTTTGAACTGAATTGCGCTGAAGTCAGAGACAAAACCACTGTAGCCACCCAAAGCATCTATCTCTCTAATAATTTGCCCCTTAGCAATTCCGCCCATTGCAGGGTTACAGGACATTTGACCAAGTGTTTGAAGGTTCATAGTGACCAATAAGGTTTTAGATCCAAGATTTGCTGCCGCTGCTGCTGCTTCGCAACCTGCATGCCCGCCCCCAACAACAATGACATCATATTTTTTGTCAAACATGTTTACTAGCTTTGTGTTCCACGTGAAACATATTAATCATTTCATCTTCTTTTTTTGTCATCCGTATCTTTTGATCTGGAGTCGAATCACAATATCCATTCAAATGTAAAAAACCGTGCGAAATTAACCTAATTAACTCATTTTCAATTGTTTGTGAAAAGTTTATTGCATTTTCTCGCGCCTTTTCGATTGATATGAAGATCTCAGCTTCTATTTGTTTTGTTGATTTATATGGGAAAGTTAAGATATCAGTGGCGTAATCATGATTTAAAAACTTTCTGTTTAATTGATGTATTCTTTTGTTGTCTACAAAAAAAATTGAGAGCCTTTCAATTTTGACATTATATCTTATTGAGCAGTCTAAGAGCCATTTCTTAAGACGCTTACTGTTTAGCAATTTTGGTTTGTTTATAAGCTCAATCATTTCTTTTGCAAATATACATCAAAGTGGTTGCAGATGAAACTATCGTATTCTATATCTTTGCAGGAAATGAGACAAAGATTTCGTTTTGCGCCTAGCCCAACTGGTCCACTTCATATTGGAGGGGTCAGAACGGCTTTATTTAATTTTCTTTTAGCAAAACAAACAAATGGTGTGTTTATTTTAAGGATTGAAGACACAGACAAAGGTAGGTTTGTAGAAAAAAGTGAAGAACATATTGAGGCTGCACTTAATTGGCTAGGGCTTTCTCCTGACGAAGGCCCATCTGCTGGGGGTGGATTTGGGCCATACAGGCAGAGTGATCGGCTTGATATATACAAAGAGAAAATCAAAGAGCTTATCAAGGCTAAGAAAGCATATTATGCGTTTGACACTAAAGCGGATTTAGATGAATTAAGAAAAAGAGAAGAAAGAATGGGGTCTAAGTTTAAATATGGCTATTTAAATCGCCTAAAATTAGATAACTCATTAAAATTAAAGGAAAAAGAAATAGCGGATCGTATCAAAACCGAACCCTATGTTATTAGGTTAAAAGTTGAGGCGGGAGTTACGGAAACAAGAGATATTTTGAGGGGAAATATTAGAATTAATAATGAAATATTAGATGATAAAATATTACTAAAAGCAGATGGGTGCCCAACATATCATTTTGCCAATGTTGTAGACGACCATTTGATGAAAATTTCAACAGTAATAAGGGGTGAAGAATGGCTTCCTTCGCTTGCAATACACAAACTCATATACGAAGCTTTCAGCTGGAAAATACCTGATTTCCTTCACCTACCACTAATCCTTAAACCGGAGGGGAAGGGTAAGCTTTCCAAAAGAGATGCTGACAGGAGTGGCTTTCCAATTTATCCGGTAAGATGGGGTGACAGTTTTGGCTATAAGGAGTTAGGTTTTTTGAGCGTTGGTCTTATTAATTATCTGGCTTTACTTGGTTGGAACCCTGGAGTTGAGAAGGAGGTTTTTTCGTTAAAACAACTTGTTGACAAATTTAGTTTTGCTGGAATTCAAAAGGGCGGTGCCAAGTTCGACTATACAAAAGCAAAATGGCTAAATCAAAAACATTTATCTCTAATGACATTTGATGAGTATAACCTCATATATCCAGAAAAGGTGATTCAGATTAAAAAAAATTATCCTGAACATTATAAAGAAATTTATCATGAAATTCGAAATAGAGTCACATTGTTAAGTGATTTTGATAATGAATTTAAAGCCTTTTTCGAACCACCTAATGTTTATGATAATAAGTTCCTAGAAAAACAAGGAAAACCCCAAAATCTATTAAAGGTGTTGTCTGAAATTGAAAAATCAATAAGAGCAGAGGGGGTTAGTAATTTGAAAGAAAATTTGTACAAAATTAGCAAATCAAATGATGTTAAATTCAGCCTAATAATGCAATTATTAAGAATATGCTTTGTGGGGAATATGTCTGGTCCAGACTTGTTTTTTATGGCTAAAGTATTAACAAAAACCGTATCTTTAGATAGGGTTTTAGCATTAACCTATTACATAAAAAAAAATAAATCATTATGATTGCATTATTCGTTTCACTAATCATTGCATTAGTTTTATTTTCTGGACTTTTTATTGTTAAACAACAGAGTTCTGCTATAGTTGAGAGGTTTGGTCGTTTTCTTGTCGTTAGACGTCCTGGTCTACACATAAAAATTCCTCTTGTTGATAAAATAGCTGGCAGATTAAGCTTACGAATACTCCAGCTGGATGTAATTGTTGAGACAAAAACTAAGGACGACGTGTTTGTAAAACTAAAAGTTTCTGTACAATATAAAGTTATTGAAGAAAAGGTGTTTGATGCTTTTTACAGGCTAGATTTTCCTCAAGACCAGATTACATCGTATGTTTTTGACGTGGTAAGGGCTGAAGTTCCTAAAATGATCTTAGATGATGTGTTTGAAAAAAAAGATGAAATTGCAAATGCGGTAAAAAGTGAGCTAAATGATGCTATGAGTAATTATGGATACGATATTATAAAGGCATTGGTAACAGATATTGACCCAGATGCTGAAGTAAAAACGGCAATGAATAAAATAAATGCTGCCGAAAGACAAAAAGTGGCGGCCCAATATGAAGGTGATGCTGCAAGAATTTTGATTGTAGAAAAAGCGAAAGCAGAAGCTGAGAGCAAAAGATTACAAGGGCAGGGAATCGCAGATCAAAGAAGAGAGATTGCAAGAGGGTTAGAAGAATCGGTAGATGTTTTGAATAATGTTGGAATAAACTCTCAAGAAGCTTCTGCTCTGATTGTTGTCACCCAACACTACGACACGCTCCAATCTATTGGAGAGGAAACCAACAGCAACCTCATCTTACTTCCTAACTCTCCACAAGCAGGAAGCGATATGCTAAATAATATGGTTGCAAGCTTTACTGCAAGTAACCAAATAGGAGAGGCCATGAAGAAACAAAACACCGAAAAGAATAAGGGTAAGGAAAAAGAACAATAATATTACTTTTATTGCAATGTGTTTTAATGGAAAAACAAATAAGTAAATCACAAGAAAATGGTTAATTGAAAACCCATGCTTGCCAATCATTCACGCTTTAAAAAAAAGCCCAAACGTCTCTGTCAGAATTCATTGTTATGATAGCGCGACAGGAATTGGATAAGATACAGTTTTTGTTTAAACAATATTCATTGTCGGCATCACTCCCCTCAAATCTATCAAAGCAATATCCTTCATCTGCAACTGCTGTGATTGTCATTAAGACTCCTTTATCATAAGTGCCGCTGGCGTCTGGTGACCAATACCCTCCCTCTCCCGTAGAAAGGATCAAGGTATATCGATTAGGAACTTTGGTTTCTCGCACATCAAAGTGTTTTGAACAGCTGTAAGCTAAGGTGAGTGTTAACAAAATTAATAAAGTATGGAGCAGAAAATACTTCATACTTGCAATATACAACTTAAAGTCTATAAGTTTTTTATTTACTTACTTTTAAGACTATGAAAAAGCTACTTCGACCATGTGTCTCTCAGGCTAACTGTTTTATTAAAAACTATATTTTTTGCTGTGCTAATTGTGTCAACGCAGAAATAGCCTAATCTCTGAAACTGATATGATTGTCCTGCTTTTGCGGATAATATACTTGGCTCTATAAAAGCAACCGTCTCATTTAAAGAGTTGGGGTTAATGAAGTCTAAAAAGCTTTTATCCTTGTGCTGATCTGGGGCGGGGTCAACAAAAAGTCTATCGTACAAGTTAACCTTAGCTTTTATTGCTTGTTTTTGTGAGACCCAATGAAGGGTCCCTTTAACCTTTCTTTTACTTGCATCTGATCCTGAGCCACTTTTGGATGCCTTGTCATATGTGCACAAAACCTCTACAATATTGCCTTGTTTGTCTTTTAAAACTGATTCTCCTTTTATTATATATGCGTTTTTGAGTCTTACCTCCTTTCCTATTGTCAACCTAAAATACTTTCTGTTTGCTTGCTCCATGAAATCCTCTCTTTCAATATACAGGTGTCTTGAAAAAGGTATTTCTCTAGTTCCGCTTGATGGGTCTTCAGGGTTAACCTCTCCATTTAGGATCTCTTCATCTATATCGTAATTAGTAATTGTTAGCTTTAAAGGGTTTATAACCGCATTAACTCTAGGCGCTATTTTATTGAGATGGTCTCTTGCGCAAAATTCCAAAAGAGAGGCCTCAATTATATTATCTCTTTTTGCTATGCCAGCTGCTTCTACAAAATTTTTTAAGGCTTCTGGAGTATAACCTCTTCTTCTTAGTCCAGATATAGTTGGCATTCTGGGATCATCCCATGAGGAGACAATTTTTTTGTCTATTAGCTCTTTGAGTTTTCTTTTTGAAGTAATAGTATAAGACAAGTTTAGTCTTGCAAATTCTGTCTGCTTAGGTAGCCTTTTTGTGGTTGGTAAAACTTTTAAAAACCAATCATATAGCTCCCTGTGAGGCTTGAACTCAAGAGTGCATAAAGAATGGCTTATTTGCTCTATGTAATCTGACTCGCCATGCGTCCAGTCATACATAGGGTAGATTGACCATTTATTACCTGTTCTGTGGTGGGGCTTATTTAATACTCTGTAAATTATAGGATCTCTTAAAAGCATATTTGGCGAGCTCATATCTACTTTTGCCCTTAACACGTGAGCTCCTTCTGGGTGTTTTCCCTCGGCCATTTCTAAAAAAATCTTTTTACTTTCTTTAATAGGCCTGTTTCTGTAAGGACTATCTGTGCCAGTTGTTTTGGGTGTGCCTTTTTGGTCAGCAATTTCTTTAGAGCCCTGAGAGTCAATGTAGGCTAAGTCGTTGTCTATTAAATAATTTGCCCAGGAGTAAAGTTGTTCAAAATAATCAGAGGCGAAGCATTCTTTGTCCCATACATAGCCTAACCATTTTATATCATCTTTAATGGCTTTTACATATTTAATTTCTTCTGCTTGTGGGTTGGTGTCATCAAACCTTAAATTAACTGGGGCCTCATATTTAAGTCCTAAATTAAAGTTTAGGCATATGGCCTTAACATGACCAATGTGTAGGTAGCCGTTTGGCTCCGGAGGAAAGCGAAAGCGTAAAAGTTTTTTATCCAATCCTTTCTTTAATTCGTCTTCAATTATTATTTCTATAAAGTTTAGAGCGCTCTCTTTTTTCTCCATAAATGAAATTTTCTTTGTAAAGATATAAAAAGAGTCTGTCAAGATTTGATTTAGAAAGTAGTTTATATCTTTGAAAAGTATGGGGAAAATTATATTAAAAAATATTCGTTTACATGCTAACCATGGCTGTCTTGAAGAAGAAGAGCTTATCGGAAGTGATTATATAGTTAATCTAAAGGTTTGGACGAGCCTAGAGGCCTCTTCAATCTCTGATAGTTTAAATGATACGACTGACTACGTGTCCTTAAATAGAATAATAAAAAAAGAAATGAAAAAACGATCCAAACTTCTTGAACGAGTAGGAACCAGAATATTAGATAGTATTTTTTTTGAACACAAAAGCATTCTCAAGGCTAAAGTTGAAGTTGCAAAGGTGAACCCGCCGATAGGAGGTGATGTTGAATC
>CEOP01208027.1_pt1 | contig 16785 bp, 15 predicted proteins | sample 361301 | NCBI WGS metagenome assembly CEOP01 (sample SAMEA2619548, study PRJEB7988) | marine metagenome | biome: marine biome (ENVO:00000447); feature: deep chlorophyll maximum layer (ENVO:xxxxxxxx); material: "saline water (ENVO:00002010), including plankton (ENVO:xxxxxxxx)" | depth 55 m
TATCTGAAAATATAAGTATCCCTTTTTCCGGGACGTAAACACCATTCTAAAATGCCTATTACCGAAAGAACCACTTACCTACAGAACAGACGAAGAGAAAGGAAAGTTGGAGCTTTTCAACTGATAGGAGTTATGAAGACGCAGGATAAGGCCGTAGTAAGACTACAATCCTTTATAAGAGGTAGGAGTGTTAGGGGGAAGTTATAATTTTAAAAGCACGTAAACCATCATTAACTTCTAAAGTAAAATGAAAAAACTTACACCTGTTGATAAAGCTATCGCTAAATCAACGGCTAAAGCTAACGCTAAAGCTATCAAAGAACAAAAGAAGCAACACAAGCTTAACAAGAAAGCAGCAATCAAAGCTACCACCGAAAAGGCTACTGTAGCTGCTAAAGAACACGCAGCTGCAGTAAAGTGGGCTAACGAAATAGTTGCTGCCAAAAAAGCCAGGACAGAAGGGATATTCTGTCCCATATTGACGCAGAAGTGGGGAGGAATAAGGGTTACGGTTCGCCCTAAAGAAACCGAAAGCTACATCAGAAGGAGAAACGAGTATACGAGGAAGATTCTGTTGGGAAATGTAGAAAAGTTCGAGAAGATAGATGCACGAAGAGAACGAAAGGAGAAGCTAGCTGATAGGATAAGGAGAGGCGAGAATGTGTTTACCGAAGAGATAATGGAGGATGTAAAGAGGTTGAAGGGCAAATTTGACAGGATCAGAATGCCTCCACCTCCACCGCGATGTGTTAAGTAATTAGGGGGATAGTGTTATAAGTTTTTTTAACTTGTCTGGTTTATTCAGTGCTGTTTTAAGTTCATTACGAAATTTTTGGTCGTATTCTATAAGATCGACTAGTTTTTTATATGTTTTTGCAGGTTCTTTTTTCGTGATAAATTTGAAACCTTCTTTTAAAATTCTGTCGAACATTTTTCTGCTTATGAGAACTATAGACCAAGCAAAAATAGAGGCTGTGGGGTTCTTTTTAATATCTTTCTTAAAACTATTTTTGACTAGTTGGTATATAAATATAGAAAATGCTATGGAGAGAAGGTCTATTCCTAATTTATGTTTTAATAAAAAAGCAAAAAATCCAAGTATCGCACTAGAAATAATTAATGTATTTAGCTTCCAGTTATATTTTTTAATAAAAATTGTAAATACGATAGATGCTATATATAAAAATCATATAATTGATAATAATTGGATTCTATACCGTGAAAACCATGGTTCTTTATTATACGGCTGAATTTGTCCGGCAACAAAAGAATTTTCCGCCATTATTATTAATAATTGATATTAAAAAAAGGCGCTTAAATAAAGTAAAATGACTCTGGTGTGTTTTAGATGTGGTTTTAGAGATAGCACGGGTGAAGTGGTGAGACGTGCAGCTTATTTAAATAGAGCGTGTTGTCATGAGGATTTGTATAATTGTGGTATGAGGAGATCTAGTTTGACTATACAGGAGAAGTTTATTTTACTCGAGATGCCTGACGATAGTCCTATTGATTTGGTGGATAGGGCGTTTGCTATGGTTAGGGATGAATCTATTGGAAGAACTTGTAAAACGATGAAAGAGGAGATAAGAAAGACGATGGAAGTGATTGATGATAATAAGACTAATATGAAGGAGCAGTGTTATATTACGATAATGGATAGGTTGAAAAGTATGTGGGAAATGTTTTAGATAAATAGTGCGTGTTTCTTTTATAAAGAACTATAGTTATTAAAGATAATAGAGAATGAATAAGGTAACTATTCATTATCTACTACCTTATATAAAGAGTAGTATAGATAAGGTTAATAATTCTTGGAAGCCTAATTTGGGTGCTTGGGGTACGACGGTTCGGATAACGCTGACTTCATTATTTAAGCATCTTTATATAATGATATTGGCATATCCTGAATTTGTGGTTCATAAAAAGAAGTTTAGAGATACTTTATACAATAAGGCTTTAACTGTAGTAAATAAGTCTGAACTGTCTCGTGAACCGGTATATTATTACGCTAAAAAGGTTAAAGAATCTTGTGATACATTATTGGAGTGGGAAAAGCATTTGGGTGTCTACAATAGATTGCGAGTAGCAGGATTTAAAGATATGATTGCGCAGAAAATATCAGTGTGGTTATATCCACGTGAGGCAGTCTATTACGAGAATGACGGGCTTTTTTTTAGGATTTGTTCAGGTGTGCGTGTTAATATTTAGCATATTGGGAACGTTCTGTTCTATTGTTTGAGCTAAGGCTGCTAAATTTTCTGCTGTGTCTATGGGCGAACCTTGAATTATGTCGGCAAAAAGTCGTGCTGCTGTGTTTCCGGCTGTAGCTGTCATTATATCTATCCCTATGGGTGTAGGTCTTGATGTATCTTCGTTTGGTGTTAAGTTAAATCTACAAGTAGGGCAGGTGGAATGTCTAGTTAGCCATTCTCTTAGAGGTTCTGGGCTGAATATGTGTCCGCATCCGTTAATTCTTATTACGGGTGTGTTGTCGTCGAATGTGGACCAAGAAATGGGGCATCTTCTTTCGGTGTTGGTTTCTGAAAAGTCGGAGAATAGTCCTGCTGTGGTTGTTTCTGATATTTGTTCTTGTGTCATTCCATTTTCTGTTTGTTCGTCATCTTCTTGTTGTGGTGGTACTTGGGTTCTTCTTTGGGATCTAACGGGTCTTACTCTGGTTCTTATAGATTGTGCTACATTTTCGCTTACTATATTGTTGTAAAGTCTCACTATAGATGTGTTGGTTTCTACTATATTTCTGTGGCATATGAGTATATCTCTTAGGCTGTTTATCATTTCTCTGGAGTCTAAGTTCATAGCGGTTATTTTATTAAGTTGCTGAGAATTTAAATCGGTGTTAATAAATAAATGCGTGTAATATTTATAGTTGGACCGAAGGGTAAATCTTACATAGATACCTACAATGATACTATAAGTGAAAAACGTCCTTGGTTAAAAGATGTACCTAAAGCTTTAAAGGTTAATGAGAACGGGACAAATAAGCTTCCGCGTGATCATGTGCGAATAGACCATGCAGTAGCTTATAGTGTAAAATTTTTGATGGCGAAAAATCCTTCTATTAAATTTCTCATAGTTCCCGCTAATAAGATTGATTCTAAAATGGTGCGTTTTAGTGATTTTGTGTTTTGGCATTTTTATGATAAGTTGGTTAAGCCTGCGCCTAAGATTTTATCGTATTCTGGTAAGCCCAATGGTAGGTTTCAGAAGATAATAGATTCTGGAAAAGGTAAGATGTTTCCTCCGATAAAGTATCAGCATTTGGTGTACGATAAGTGTGCTTATTATGATTTTTTCCAGAAGAGGGGTATTAATACTGCACCTACAATTTGTATTAAAAGGGATGATAGAAACAAATCATTGAAAGCTGTTACGCGAAAAGTGTGGAATAAGGCGAAAGAGTGGGGAGATATTTTCGGTAAGCCGGTTCACGGAACTGATTCTAGTGATGTGGGTAGACCGAGTTCTTTTGAAACTGTGGAATCTTTAGAGAAGTATATAAAGTATGTGTTTGATAGTCCTAAGAAGTATCCCGCTCTTGTATTTCAGAAATATATAGTGGATTTTGAGTTATTATTTCCGCAAATAAGGATGTATTATTTAGGTGATAAGTATCAGTATAGCGTTGTAGAATGGAAAACTCCTCTACCTAATGGAACTTCTAGGTTAGCGACTTCGGGTGATTCTAAGTGGGTGAATAAGGCTAAGCCATTTGCTAAGAGGGTATTGAAGGCTGTTACACCTTTTTATAAGGGATCTCCTAAATTTTTGACTCGGATAGATGTTGGGTGTTGTATAGAGAGGGGGAAAATAAATGCTAAGAGTTTATTTTTGAACGAAATAGAGTGTTTGGCGGGCCTTTATCTTTTTTACGATGGCAAAAGGAAAATGAATTTTGAGAAAAAAATGGCACAGCAGGTGGTTAAAGTTATTAATCACAGAAATAAAAATGTAGACTAATAAATAAATGCTGAACGTTAGCAGAGATATATTGGTAAAATGCTGTTTTATTCTAATACTTATGTGGTTTTTATGTGAATATAAGACAGACAACTTTTCACAACCCTTTGTTGGGATGAATATAACACCAACCCCTCTCCCATTTGAAATAAATGTTACCCCATCTCCCTTCGAAGATTTGAGTACCTATGAAGTTGGAGCTATAAGTAAATTTGGAGATACCGTTGTTCTTTTGAGAGAAGAAGATCATCATTGTAAGCCTAATATGCGCACCAGAAACGTCCAAGATATAATGTTAACTTCTGCCGGTTTGAGAAAGGATCTCCGAAAATTTGGAGATATAATGAGCGTAAATTTCCAGGACGACCCAGTTAAGCTGTCTAATCTGTTTAACACTCTAGATAAGAATAGACAAACCTACAACAATAAATCGGAGGACGATCTTATTAAATTCGAAAATAATATGTCTATACATTTTGGCACTAGTGAAGATGGACTTTTATTGAGTTACCCCACAGAAAGTTGCGGAAAAAGCGAACCGAACATAGTTCATACGCGCATAGTGGAACTGGGTAAAGACACTTACGATCACGCTAATTTCGTGCTAAAAGATTCTGTAGAACATAGCAAAAAAATAACCCCTATAAGAGTTTCTCTAAATAACAATTTCCTATACATAAAGATTGGTGAACGAAGATACGCCTTAACTGTAATCACTTCCCGTGACAAATATAAAAACACAACACACGATATAGATTTTATTCTAATAGCAGCGGACACCGACGAAGAAATGTTAGCTCCTCCCAACACTCTACAAATTTGGGAACCAAAACCGGGAATAAATTCTCTAAGAGAAATGATTATAAAGGAATACACTCAATATCAAGACTATTTTAAAGACACATTATACAGAATACAAAGAAGAGTCGTATCTTTAACAGGTAGCACGCTAAAAACCGACGAGCAAAAAATGATGTCTATAACTCTCCCTCCAGTCCCAGATTCTGTCAGCGAAAGAGAACTGTACGTTAAAAAGATAAACGCAGAAGTTACAGCTGCAGCAGAACGCGCTCTTGCGGCCACAGAGGAAGTTAAAAGTGCTGTAGAATTACACGACGAAGCCAGCAGAGTTGCTCTAGACGCTTTAGCTGCTAAAACGCAAAGCGAATTGAAATTGTCGCAGAAAAAAGAGGAACTAGAGCTTGTCAAAAAGAGATTGGGAGAATCTAAAACTGAATTAGGCATTAAAAAAAGAGAATTTGAAATGAAAGCGGGTGGTTTATCTAAGTTGGATATATTGATAGAACAAAAAATGAAAAAGGCTAAGGCTTTGAACGAAAAAGCGACTAAGGCTTTACAACAACCCAAAATATCCACAGAAAATTCTCAAGCTGCCAAAAAACTACAAGAAGATGCTAATGAAATAGCGGATGACGTTATAGAACTCAAAAGAGAACGAGCACAGTTTAAACAACAATCTGACGGTCTTATCCCCGAAATTCAAGCTTTAGATAAAGATAGAGAGATTATAGAGGGCGAATTAGATACCATTAAAGATATTTTACAGGCAGCAGATATAGCAAACAGATCCAGAACAGACACTATGGCTAAAACAACTGCAACGGTGGGAAATTTGAGAAGAAGAATAGAACCAGCCAAAAAAGCTGAATTACAAATGAAACAAATAGCAAAACAAATAGAATTGGACTCTAAACAAAAATTAATAGAGTTCGATAAAAAACTAGAAGCTAAAGCTAAAGCAGAAAGCGAAAGAATAGACAGACAATTCGCAGCCGATCAAGCAGCCGAAGCACGCGCTAGAGAAGAAAGACTAACATACGAAGCAAAAATAAGAGCCTCCAGCGCAGGAAATATAGAAAATGTCAACAGTGCAACCAGACAATTATTAAAAAAAGCTTCTAAAGAACTAGATTCTCAAAGAGAAGCCGCATCAAGATTAGAAGACCAAGTAGATTCTCTAGTAAAGGCCCTAGCCGAACAAGATAATAAAGTGGAAATGGAAGCACAAAAAGGAACCAACCAGGCCGCGAAGGAAGGTTTCGCAAATTACAAACCCATGTCAGCAAGAGAAATGCAATTCATGAAATACTGCTAACTATGCGTAAATAATAATTTCGTAAATAATAATTTCGTAAATAATAATTTGTATTTAAAGAAATACAAAATATTAATTATTAATAATGCTGAGTCGTTGGAAATTTTGGGAAAATAAAGAATTGGAGAAAAAGAAGAAGTGTTCGACCGAGCTTACAAAATTAATATGGTGCTTGGCTACCTACCAAGAATCCGTAATGGATCAAATAGAAATGTGCCGAAGCAATAGCAACGCTCTGAAAGAATGCTTGAATAAACACGATATCCCTACTCGAGATGTGAAAGGGGATTTACGAAGTTCTGTATTTTATAATCAAAATCCTGAGGGCGAGTCTGATTTGTGTAAATCAACATCTTCCTGAGCTCTTCTTTGCTTATTAATATTATACCACAGTCTATATCCGATATACCTATACCAATAGCAAACTTGCCCTGTGTAAAGGGCTGTATTGACATTGGAAACGCTATACTAGAAAAATAATTAACATTCGGGCATTGAGGCAAATACGCCGGAGAAAAATTTCCTATAGAAAGCGTCTTTTTATTTACGGTGTAGAAAAAAGAAAAATATATCAAAGTTTCGTGAATATGTTTACTGTATTTAAACCATTCTTTAGGCTCCACAGAAGGTATTCCCAATACTATAGCCAACAAACTCATAAATTTACCAAGTTTAGTATCCTTCATATTCCCTTGAGACAAACTCAACTTTTTGTAGTCTATCTTTATCCTCCCAATTCCTATCCAATGATTCTTATCAAAATCAATCAAAGGAGTGGTCACGGCAATTCCATTTGCCGCTACAGGGGGTAACACGCTACTGTAATATTTCTGCAGCTTCATAAAAAAATCGCTTTTCGGAGAAATCTTCCATTTACAGGTATCAGATTCTTCCGTTCCAGAACTATGATCCCCTTCTAAAAACTTCATCTCCGGAATAAAACTATAATGAATTAAGCGCTTATTTTCAACCGGTATAACCAACGACCAATTCTTTTCAAAACGAGTATGCTTATCTCTACACATTACCCTAGGCTCACCCAAACTTTGAACACCCCGACGAGTTATTTTTATTGGATGCGTCTCCATTGTAATACACAAACTTTCCCCGCCGTAATTAGGACAGTTTTCTAACTCAGGATTACTATCGGGAAAATAACCTTTTTTTGTATATCTATTATATATCAGGTGAAAATCATCACGCCAATAAACCAACCTAGCATCTAACACGTACGAAGTCTCTTTTACAGGAATCATGTCGTTCTTCACTTTAATTGTACCGTTTTCGTAAACTCTTATTCTACAAAAACCAACTCCATCCCAACACAAATCCCAATCTGTATCCCACATAGTTAGCTTGTGAGGAGGCTCACGCGGCTCCTTAGGTCGCTGACCTTTAGTTTTACACGGTAGAGTCGCTCTGTAAGACATCATGTAATCGCAATAATTTTTCTTGCGCTTCAATATAGATATGCTGTTATTGTATTTTATTAACCCAGTTCTCTTCTGTTTCGCAACATCTTTCACATCTTTATAATTCCAACCGTCTATTATCGATACCCTACTCGTATTGTCACGAGGAGCTTTAAATACAGCCGGCATGTCCTTGTGTGGTATTGCTACAAAACGCATCTGTTCGGGTCTTTATCTTTATACACAGATTTTATTTAGACTTTTTTGATTTTTTTGATTTTTTCTTTTTGCCAAAGGCTCCTGTTTCTTCTGGTGCTAGTTCATTCTGCTCGGTCAAATTTATTAGATCTCCGAACGCCTTATCAACGATGTTACCTTTATTTTCTATTGTTTCCTGAAAAAAATCAAATATGGTCTTCTTAACATTTGTAGCTACAGCAACTACTTTTTGTTTATCTTGTGGCTTTTCTTGTTTGTTTAAACTATCAACTAAAAAGTTTTTAATTTTACCTGCATACGGACCTAATATATCTATAATTTCATCTTTATTTTCGTCTGTTATATCACCTGTAATTGTTTTTTCTAATTTGTCTTTAATATGAGTATTGATCTTATCAAGATCAACAGCACTTAAATCCTCAGAAAGAGCAGCGCGTATGGCAGCAAAATCCATTTTTCGCTCAGCGCCTTCTGCGCCTTCTATTAGCCCCCCCTCCGCATCATCACTTTGTCCTCTCCTTCTTGTCGGCCACTTTGGCCACTTTGTCGGCCAATTTGGCGAAAAATCGTTCAGTTTCCGTTCTTCTATTTTGTAATAAGTAAAAGGTATAATTATACAGTAGATAAAAACAAAAATCCCTACAGCAACTGCTACCATATTTTCTATATATAATGAATCAGAGTTTTTCACTTCTCTATCCGTTAGCTGCGTCAGATCTGTACTAGTGCGAGTAAATGTATAAAACGCCCCTCCCACGGTTATCAGTAGAATAGCGTGTAAAAAGATAGGCCATGACGTGACATTAAAAAGGTGAGAAAGGCACATGTATAATACCGCCATTAATAGCATAGTTATAAACATAATACCGTATGTTTTATTTTTTCCTGCGAATAAAATTTCCTCTTTATTCTGTTTTAATTTCAAGCTTTCTATTTCTATTTTTTCTTTAATTTCGGAACGTATTTCTAGTAACCATTTTAGAATAGTGCTATTATCATTTGCAGTGTAATGTTGATTGTATCCACTAAATTTGTCGATCAGTTTATTAAATATGGTATCTACCTCCTCTGTGAAGCCTTTTTTATACAAGTCTTCTAGACCTTTAATAGAAAGTCTTTCGAACAACAGCATTTTGCTAGGCCAGGCAGCGTCACCTGAGCGTAGCGCTGTTATCTTGACGAACCCATCATCATCTGGCTTATTTGCTTTTATATTTGGTAGTCTACCTATTGCATCTATCAATACAACATTACCAGTTTCCGATATTAGAATAGACTCTTCACTGGTGTTACTACTGCTATCATTGAATAGCTTTTCTAAAAACGTTGTGCCATTATTGTCCTCCCATAATTCTGCGAAGCGTTTTATATGTTCTTCATTCCATTTATTATCACTAAAAATATCAGTACTAGAACTGACTGTTACTAAATTGTCGATATCTTTCATTTTATTTAGTAATATAGTGTCAAGCTCCGTTATTTTTTTACTAACGTCATCCAGCTTACCTTGATCTTCTCGCTCATCATCGGTCAAACTAAATAGGCCTTCATAATTATTACTAAGTATCATGTGTGTATTTATAATAGTCCATTGTTTAGAGTGTAAGTTGTTAAATTTTTCTGATCTGGTAGGGTCATTTTTAATTCTTTTGTACGTTTCTTCTAACGTTACGCTTTCATTGTTGTCGTAAGTTAATTTTTTTGGTGGATTTATCATACCAAAACCTATAGCGCTACATAATCCTATGCCTACGACTGAAAATAACAGTCTGGTTATTTTATCAGAAGCTGAGCGTACATTATAATTATTATCCGGATTGCTGGGTGTATTAATAGCGAAAGAAAAGTATAGAGCTATAGATAATGCAAAAGCGAGTTGTATTGTTTCATCGGATATTCTATCTGTTTCTGGGCCTGGGTAAGCCCAATAAAATCTGGTTTGGTTTGTGTAAGCAAAAAATGTTATAATAGCTACTATAGATTGTAAAATACTGTCGAAGTTTTGAGACAACATTGCGTCATTAGCACCGAATATACCAGGGTTACTTGACCATGCAATCAGGTTTGGAATACCAATAGGAGTTGTTATAAGGTCTACTATATAGAATAAGAAAAATAAGAGCGATTTGAGAATAATAAAAAAGAATTTTAAAAATGAATTATTGTAGGGTACTTCATATGTAGAAAAGTCATCACCTTTGGTCTCCTCGTTTAATGGATCTATTTCACCAGACAATTTAGAAACAACCCCATTACGGGTTTCACGCTTGTCTATAAGGTTTCTTTGTAAATCATCGACAGTGTTTTTATTTTTCAGTTTGGTGCTAAAAAATTTGTCGGATATCCAACTACAAAACTTTGTCCTGTAAAATGTTGGTTTTGGTAAAATACCTACTTGATTTTTATATTCTTTTAGAATTTTTAGAGCTTCATCATTATCGTATAAATTATTTTTCTGGATATCATTCAAGAATTCATCGGTTATAATATCTAATTCACTTTCCCAATTAATTTTAGTCGTCTTCTTCTCTAAATCATTTCGTTTACTTTGACTTTCTTCGATATATCTTAGAATATCTTTAGCACCTGATAGATTAATTGTATATTTCAAAGAGTCTTGTATAGGTTCGCTGATGAACATGTCTAATAGAACAGTTACCATAAAGCGAAAGAAAGGTTTTCTGGAGAATCTTTCTGCTATATAATCATTTTTTCTTTTTTGGTGTACTTTAGTTATGTGTTCTTCATTTTTAAAACCGAGTTCTTCATCGTCTTTTTTAAGTCTATCTTCGTAATCAGCGTCGGCGTAAAGTTTATGCCCTTCGGCAACTCCAAATAGTTGATCCAATAAATATCCAAAAATATTAGAAAATATAAAACCTAAATTAACAGTGTAAATAGATTTATTGAATTTCGGGTCGCTATTTAAAATAGCCCCAAGACCATTAACAATAATGACGCTCAATGCACTTGTTAGTGTTCCTCTCAAACTAGCTTGAGAGTCTAAATCTTCTTTATTTTTGACGTTCTTGTCTGTTATATCGTTTCCCCAAGGTTTCAGCCACCATATAATGTAGGCATAATAAACGAAACCTAACAAAATACACAACAATGACATTCTAATACAGAAAATGAAAAAAAAAGCGTATTGTAAACTATTTTTATTATATTCGCCTTCGCTTCCTTTTTCTGGAAATTGCGAATTGTTCAGAGAAGCATTATTATTGGAATTATTTGAACCGTAGTTATCTAATTGATTTAATTCTTCTGTAAATGTAGCTCGTAATTTTTCTATATTTTCCAAAGCTGCTTTACGCTGTTGATTGAGGTCAGCCGCGACTTGATCAGGAGCTACAGCGCCATCAGTTGTTGGCGATGGCGATCGATCAGTAGAATGAGCATCAGCATCAACAGTAGCAGCATCAACAGTAGCAGCATCAACAGTAGCAGCATCACTGCCAAATTTGTTTGATTGTTTTTTATTGATGGTCATTATATTATAAAGAAGCAATATTATAATTTATGATTTTTTGCGAAAGTCGTTGCTATTTTGTTTGGTAAGCTGTTGGATATTTTCTTATTTATTTCTGCGAATGTGCCAAAACCGTGTTCTAGTTCGTTAACAAAAAAGTTGCCTTTAGAGTCTTTACCGAAATCTATTCTTAGTGAAGTTAATTTCATTTTAAATTCTTTTTCTAGTTCTTTTATAACTTTTAGGCCTAGAGCTTTTATTTTGGGGTTAACTTTTTTGGTGAGTTTTATGGGATCTCCCCATTTGTAGGTATGAACTGCGTATGTTAAGTTTTTACCGACCCAAATAGTTCTAATTTCAGGATTTTTTTTAGTGGAGAAATTTTTCATAAATTTTTGTATTATGACTGCTGGATATTGAGCTTTTCGTGCATCGTCAAAATATTTGGATACTTCTTTTGGTTTGTATGGTTTATTATAAATTTGGAAACCTTTAGATTCTCCTCCTAAGACTGGTTTAAAAACTGTTTTGGACCATTTATTCATTACGGACATAACATCCTTTAATTTGTAATTATTTGTTTTTACGCAATAAGTTGGTGCGACTGTTATATTTTTATTTTTTAGCCAATTGTAGTATGAGCATTTGTCGTGAATAAATTTAAGGTATTTTTTGTTGGGGTATATGTTTGGTATATTGGTAATTTTTTTAATGGTGTTGTTGTATGATTTAAGGGATTTTTTTGAGTCTTCGCTTCTGATGTGTATTTGTTCTTTTAGAATGTTAGTGAAGTCTTCAAAAGAGAACCATACTATGTCGCATTTTTTTGCGAGTTTGGTGTCTATATTGTGGGCGTCTAGGACTATGTATTCGTGTTGTGGTTTATTTTTTTTAAGGTGTTTTATTATGAGTTTTTCTATGATAACGGGTGTTCCTTTTGAAGATTTGAATTCTTCGTATTGGGGGTCGTATTTTGTGCGTACAAATATTCCTATTTTCATTTAACTAAAGGCTAGATTTTTATAATGTTTGTTGTTATTAAAAGTAAAATGGAAGTGAAAAAAAGTTTTTTGAATAAAATAGGTGAGATGTCTCCTGAGTTTAAGAGAAGGTATTTGTTATGGTTGTTAACGCAATTTAAAGTTGATTTTTCTATTACGCCTAGGGTAAGGGATGGTGGTTTATATAAGTATGGGGATGTTGATGATTGTGATAAAAATAGTATTAGAAGAACTAAGACTAAAAATGAGATAAGTGTTTGGAAGGTTGTGGGTAATGAGCGTGATTTTTTCAGTGTATTAAACGATCCTAAAATGCCTTGGATTCCGCGGCGGAAACCCGGGGTGATGGATAGCGGTATAAATGCAACTTTTCAGAGGAACATTGAGAAATATGTTAATAAGACTATAACTAATAAGTTTAAAACTAAGTTTGGTCCTGGTGACATTGAGTATGGTTATTTGTCAGTTTTATTTAAGAAAATGTTTAGAGAATTTCGTCGTGGGATTTTTATAAGTATTCGTCGTAGTAAAATAACTCATTGGATACCTTATTATAAGAATAGTTTTACGAATAGTAGGTTGGAAAAAATTTCTGGAGTTTCGCGTGATTCTTTGATAGACGGGTGTAATATAATAGAGAATTTTAATTATACAGAGAGAGATTACGCTCAATATTACGATATGTTTACTAAAGTTTGTAGAACTGGTAATATGTCTGATAGTGATTTTTTTATTAATTTGGGTCTGTATCCCAAAGCGGAGAAAGGTTTTGCTGATAAATATGGAATAATGGTTTTATCTCCTGTGAGTTCTCCGGATCGTAGTGACGAAGTGATTCCCACGCCAGACGAATGGGAGGCTGTTACTGGAGAGCACTATGCTTTATCTTGTTTTCCGTTTAAATCTGACAAATTAGAGACTCGTTGGTCTTCTAAGAAGAGTTTGGCGGTTTATAGAGGTGGTGTTGTAGGTTGTGATACGGAGTGGTATGATACTTTATCTAAGAAGTACAGAAGTCTTCCTCTTCGTGAAAATTCTCGTGTGTCTTTGGTTAAATTTTTGGGTTCTCACTCTGGTATGGGTATTGATGCAGCTTTGCATGGGGATATTATTCCTTCTTTGAAGATAAAAGAATCTAATGAATCTGGTTCGGAAGTGTATATTTTTCCTAATAAGCCTCATCCTAAGATAGTGAAAAATTTGACGGAAGTTGAATATGATCCTGAGTATATAGACAATATGGAGCTTATATTGAAGCGTTCTGGTTCTGAAAAAGAGCAGAGAGAGGTGATGGATATAGTGGCATATTCGTCTTCGGTATTTAAATGGTGGCCTGCTATAGGGCCAGTTCCGGGTGGTGGAGAAGGTGGTGGTGGTGTATTATCTGGTAGTCCTGCTTATAAGAAGGCGATGGATATATATTGGAATTTGGTAGAACACAAAGTATTGTTAGAGAAGTTGAGGAAGTCTCCTAAAAAGAAGTCTCCTCCTGCGAAGAAGCGTAGTCCTATGATAGATTCTCCGAATCCTAAATCTCCGGCGTATGTTCCGGGTGTTACTTATTTTGGTGGTGGAAACCGTGGTGATTTGGAGAAAAGCATAGAGAAATTAGAAAGGGAGTTGAAAGAACAGGTTATAAAGGCGAGTAAAGAGAAATATTACATTCACGGTAAAGGTGGTGTGAAGGAACCTAGATCGAGAGCGCGTCCTCCTGGGGGTTTGATAGGGCGTGAGTCGTTATCTGGTATGAGAAAATTTTGGAAGAAATACAATTTGGGAGGAAAGGAGGAACGGAATAAAATAATAAATGAGGCTAAAATGAAGGGTGTGATGTCGAATCCGAAAAAAACTTACGAGGAGCAATCTAAGTATAAGTTTGTGATAGCCTACAATGATGTTCCGGGGTTGATGGAGTTTCATAGAAAGGCTTTGATGGGTTCTGTGTTGTTTGTGTTTAGCGATAGGCGTTATAATTCGTGGTTGTTAAACGAGATGAAAGCTGGTGTTCACTACGTTCCCGTTAATAAATCCAATTTTGTTAAAATTTACAGGTGGTATCTCTGGAATTCGGATAAGCCGAAGGTTCGAGAGATAGCAGCGAATTTAAAAAAGTTTATGAAAAAACATTTTACTTCGGCGGCTATGATAGAGCAGGTCCTTATGGTGGGTGATTTGAGTAGTTATTTGAATGCGGGTGGTAATTAATTAGATGCGGTTGGTGTGTTCGTTATTGGGGGTCTTTTTATTGATGCGTCTGTAAAAGATAAGTAGCGGAAGAGTACACAAATCGGTGATGGGAGCAGCTATAAAAACCATACCGAAAGCTTTGGCGTAAGCGTTTGGTCCTAGGCTTTCTTTGAAGCTGAGTGCTGCTACAGATATTGGTATTGCTGGATTTTTTCTCAGAACGGTCATAATTATTGCTATTTTTTCTTTGTGGTCTTTGAAATGGTAGCTTGTAGCGTAAGCGCTCAATGTGCTTAGGACTATCATTAACGTTGACGCTATGTAATGTTGTTTCCATTGTGGTCCTCCGTAGAAAGAAAACTGAACGAGGTTTTTTGATATTATAAAAAAAGGAATGGAGGACACTAGAAGACCTATTCCTGAATATTTTAGACATTTTCTTATTTTAATAAGATTTTCGTCGTATTTTATTTTTAGCAATACGCCGAATAATTTAGCAATTACTAGAAAAGCCAAAATTCCTGTCATTTCTAAATATGGTAGCTTTAGATCGGCTATACCTTTGGGTCTTGTAGTTTTTACTTGAATCCAAAATACAGCTGGCATAAAAATAAAAGAGCATACCAGACTTACCACTGACGACGTTAAAGATAGAGCTATATCTCCTCCTGACGCAAATGTTGTTACGCTTGCAGCTACGGTTGGAGGTGTAACTGATAGGAGATAAAGTGCCATAGATCTAGGTTCGTTAAGTTTTGCTAATAGGCTTATTATTATTGCTATTAGAGGTGTTACAATATAGTGATGACATGTGATTAGGGCGATTTTAGCACCCTTTGTAGTGATTGTGTTTTTAATTTCTGCAGGGGTAACTTTTGTTCCCATTAGAGTTAGTATAAAACCGAGTCCTGTTATCATAAGAACGCTCATTATGTTTTCGGAATGTGTTTGTAAGAAACCACCAAAATTGTTCATTATTTTTAATAAGAACATTTGACTTTAAGACAAAGTATCATTAATTAGAATACGCTAACCCAGCCATACCAGATGCTATTCTTAGAACGTTGTAGTTAATAGCGTATATATACAGCTTATCGGAAAAGCTTCTGTTTCCTAGAGAACCCGTTGGCATTCTTCCACCCCGAGTGAGTGTTAGGTGGCAGCTGTCTATGCGAGAGAAGTTGCATGTTCCGGATGGCTGGTGTTCTTCTGGTCTAAGAGCAAAAGAGTATATATAGATGTCTTGAGAAGGAGGAACTGTGCTGTGGAACTGGTAGGGTTGCTGAAGGCGGAAGTATTCGCTGCTGCGAGGATAGAAGCGATCGTGTCCGTTAAGTTGAAGTTTAACGTTGTTTACGTCAATTTGGCGGGTTCCCGCTGCTACAGCGGGGTTATTATTTGTGCCGCTTCCGTCAACTTTGAATGTGTCTTGTGCTATAGCGCTGCTGTTTTCTCCTACCCAGATTAGTTCCTTGACTGGATGGTTGAAGTGTAGAGCAAATCTGTCGGTGGTGCCGATTGCGGTGCTGGAAGAGAAGTCTTCAGTTCCTCCGAATTGGACCTGATCTATTAGATATTCGTGGCTCATTTGTGCGAATCTTTTTCTTTCGTCGCTGTCTAGAAAGACGTAGTCTACCCACAATGTAACGGCGCTCCAGTTGGAGTTTGTGGCGAAGTCGAAGTTTAGTTTAACTTCGTGGTATTGAAGTGCTATAAGTGGTAGTGCGAGACCGTAGTTTTTGTTGAACCAAAAGCTAAGAGGTACTAGTGCATAGGCGGGGTCATCGGAGGAGATAGAATTGTTTACAACTGGTCCAGTTCCGCCAGCAGTGTTATTACCGAGCATAGTGGTTAGTGCATCGTCTTTATTGGCGTCATTGGTGAGATCGGACCATATGTCTAGCCATCTACCGTAGTGTTTATCTATTTTTTGTCCGCCGATTTCAATTTCTACGGAATTGAGGTAGCTTACAAATCCCTGATCTAAGAGAGCACCGGCGCTTAGTTTGAACTGGAGGTACATAGAGGCTATAAGGTCTCCGTTTCTGGATATGATGCAGGTGGTTTTGTTTCCGCTCGAAGCGGTTGAGCTGAATTGCTGTTGGATCGATTCCATGGAGAAGTTTGTGTGGCGTCTGTAGACAACCTTAAAGTAAGTTATTTGGGGGTCTCCTGTTAGGTAAATGTCTTGGGCTCCGTGGGCAACAAGTTGTAAAAGTCCTCCACCCATAGTAAGTTTTTGTTACTAGATATCTATATTTTTTTTTGGTACTTATTTAAATTTTGGGTTATATTGTTGAAGAATTCTGGGTTTATTTCGCAGCCTATAAAATTTCGTTTGGTTTCTTTACAGGCGTATGCGGTGGTGCCACCTCCTAGGAATGTGTCTAGGACGGTGTC
>CEOP01237790.1_pt1 | contig 16738 bp, 22 predicted proteins | sample 361301 | NCBI WGS metagenome assembly CEOP01 (sample SAMEA2619548, study PRJEB7988) | marine metagenome | biome: marine biome (ENVO:00000447); feature: deep chlorophyll maximum layer (ENVO:xxxxxxxx); material: "saline water (ENVO:00002010), including plankton (ENVO:xxxxxxxx)" | depth 55 m
CCACACCTGTAGGTTGGCTTATTTTTCGTCGTGTCGTTTTTTTCGAACGGGCACACATCCTCGTAATCTCCAACTTTTATGTTAAAAGTTGGGACGTAATCTAAATACGAAGTTAGTGTTAGGGACATCTTGTTTTAATTTTACGGACCATTAAAAGCTTATTTTAATGGTCCGTAACATCTTATTCTCTTTCCATTTCTTCGTTGTCAATACCGCCACTGTACAAATCCAACATTCTTTCGCACGTGTTTATTAAGGTAGAACCGTATTTATAGCAACAACAAATATACTCGTTTTCGAAAATTGTAACTCCGTAACGTTTCGTATAATACGCATCTACGAGATGACAATTTATAACCGTACACGTACTTACAGCAGTTCCTAAACAAAACGTTTCGAACCATGATCCGCAATTACATTTCAACAGCATCTGAAAGATTGAAGGGTCGAATGTATAAATTATACCAGAACCCACTATTGTATTAAATACCGCACAACAACCACATACTAGGTATGCACCACCTATTGTTGTACAGCATTCGACACAATTACCATTGTATTTTTCTTCGGCGGAGTCTTCCGGAACTTTGTGTATTATTTCTTTCCTGCACTGCGGGCATTTCTTTTCTAGATTGTGGCTTATTTTTTTTATACATTTTTCGCACATCTTATAATTACATTCCGTTTCTTTGTTTGAATTACCACAAGTTTTCAAATCTCTTAATTCCGTACAAATATTACATTGTTCCGTTTTAACAGTGCTTAGCTCAACTTGATCCGTTTCGGTGATAATTACAGTTTACCTACCAAAAAAGGTAGCTGCTTTGTCTCTTTTTTATTTTGAATTATTTTCGTTTTACCATACAGAAGATCACAATTAGCAAGATAAGGCTAATAACTGACAACGCCATCAGTTCATTTTCGTATTCTGGTTTGTTTGGAGGGAAAGGTATAAACATTTTACATTCAATATTAGGTTCTCTCAGCATACACTGGACAAACACTTCGTGGTTCTGCTTTGGAAACCAACTGTTGTACTTTACCAATTGCTTGTTCATGTTTTGCGAAAAGTTGGTTGGGATCATTGTTGTTGTTGTTGTTACGCACCTTAAAAGGCTTTTTAAGGCTTTTTAAGGTTTTTAAGGCTTTAATTGTCTACTATGCGAATTATTCCATGCTTTAAGTCATAATCGAAATCACAACGTCTGATTTTGAATTGTATATTGCGATAGGACCATTTCCTTTTTGTACACATTGTTTCTTTATCAATTGGAAGATTTTGACTTTCTCTGTAAATAAAGAATTCTTTTCTTAGTCTGCGAAGATCGGAAACGTCTGTATTCTTTACACGGATAACAGGATCCCTTGTATTTTGGGTAGTTACGGTAGTTGCGGACATTTTTAATTTTACGCACCTTAAAAGGTTGTTTTTAATGTTTATTATTTTTATCTGTGGAATTTTCTTCGACTTCCTGGGCTTCCTGGGCTTCCTGGGCTTCCTGGGCTTCCTTGCGAGCTTCTTCCACCTCCCGCGGGAAGATTGGGATAAGTCCGGGAATCTCTTCTCCTTCCGAATCGTAAGCTGTGGATTCTGCTGTTAATTTCTTCGTAATAAGTTGAATTGACAAGTCTTTATTCATTTGCCCCCCTATTTGTTCCAAGAAAGTTGACAACTGATTTACTACGTTTTCCGTTTGGTCATCGTATTCTCCTTCCGTGTAGGGGACAGTAAGTTTGATTGTAGATTCGGTGTATGCGGACATGTTATTAATTATAATCAGCGTTCATTTTTTAAATCTGTTTAGAAGTCATGACCTATACCATTTCTACAATTTGCCATTTGTAGCATTTCGCATGACATTCTATCTAATCCTTCCGTCTGAAGCTCTCCGTTTGGTCTTCGCGGACTCATTATGTGACTTGGTTCTCTAGGACATTTGGGTTCTTTTACGGAGATTGGGGTACATATGTAACACAAGATAGAACCCATTTTATTGATGATGTTTTACGTGCCTTAAAGGCATTTTTTTTGGTTTTTTAAACGACTGAATTTTTTGTAACGTAGTTGTTGTATATATATTGTATGTTTTCGCATAGTTTGATGTAGTCTCCTTCGTTTAACTTGTTGGATACGTGTTCTTCGAGGATTTCAGTGATTTCTCTCCATTGTTTTTGGCACGGGATTGGTTGATTTGGTTCTCCATTTAATCGGCAAATCTCATTCTCTAAATCTATATTTAGGTTGCGTAACATTTTTAGACTGTGTGCGTAAACTTGGTTATCATTCAAAATATAATTGAAATCTCTTGTCAAGCACATGAATCTTCTCTTTGTGCCGTATTTTTTTGGTTCGTCTACAATTACACCCGGTCCTTTTTTGACAAAAGGTTTATTAAACTTTGCCGCTTCTCTTGCTTTTGTGTTGGTTTTGCGAGGCATACTTTTATGATTACTTGTGTAAAAACGAAGCTTATTCGTGTATCACACGAGAATTACTGATTGACGTCAGTTGAAGAATTTCACTACTCGCACGGGACATGCCTATATTTTCGAAAGAACCGGGTTGATGCCGAGATTTGTCTAAGGCGTCAGATTCTTCAATGTGTGTAGTTGGTCTACAAAGATGGCAGCACAGAATAGATCCCATATTTATGTTTACTTGCCTTAAAAGGCGTTTTTATGCGTTTTGGGATTTAAAAGTAGCAATCTCCTTCTGGGAAGTCTACATTTTCTGTATATTTTTTCGTGTGTTTAGATTGTGTCTTGAACGGCGTAGTTTGCCGCGTGTTAACTTCTAACGATTTTAAGTTTTCTAGGCGTTTTTTGTATTGACACCACCTGTGTTTTTGTAGGTCCTTTCTATCGAGAGGACCGAAGAATAGTTTCTCACCGGAAAGGTTTCGTTCTCCTTTAGGCGAAATCCAATTTACGACGGTGTACAGTCTCTTTTCGTCTAAAGAACCGATTCGGACATGATACATTTCTCCCGTGAGAGCATCTTTTGCGTTGGAGGTGGACATTATCAGGTTAATTCTTAATGACCGTAAAAGGTCTTGTTTATTTTGTTCTTTTATTCTGGGGGGGAATCCTCGTGGTATTTTTAAAATTCCAACTTTGCCGCCGACTTGAACGTTAGCTTTCGTGGAACTTTTAACCAACTATCCGACCATTCTTCGGCGTCTTCGTAATCATTCTTGTACGTTTCGTATTTTATTTTAATGGTATCGAAGTCGAAACTCGTATACATATGTTCCGACTCGTGTCCACACCAAACCAGCTGATTCGAACCCCACCGGTCGATTTTTCTTTGAAATCCCACAGTTTCAAATATTGCTTTGTAAAAGGCTCTTTTCGTGCCTACCGGAGGTTCTTCGCAAGTACAACGAATACAGATCCTATTTTCGCTTATAGGAACGATTTCAAACGGAAAATTGTTTAGTTCGATAAATAAACGCACCTTATCCATTGAGAGACAGGCTTTTTCAGGAGGAACGTGCGTCATAGGCGTCATAGGTCGGTCTGCTCCGTTGAGCTTGTTGTATCGGTATACATTCGATCGTGATGTTAGGAAAGGCACTTCGTCCATATTTTCTTGTAATGTCTTTTTGTGTTTACGTGCCTTAAAAGGCGACTTTGTCTTTTGTGTATTTTACAATAATGTTCGTAGGTTTATCAATCAACTTCTTCACAATGGGTTTGTGGGTTATCTTGGACGTTGCCAAGTTTTTGGAATTTTGTGCGTGTGGTTTGGATAATGACGTGATTATCTAAATCGTGTTGAATATCCATGTTTTCTTTTTCACGTTCAAGATTTTCGATGATGCGTTTGAATGCTGAGATGTCGTAATCGTGAATTTGCTCGCAAGAGTTATTTTCTTTTGCGATAGTTTCCTTGATTTTTCGGTTGAGTTCAGCTCTTTCGTTTTTCTGTTTTTTTTCTAGTTCGCAAGATTCTTTAACCAATTTCCTTAAAATTTCTTTTGTGGAGGTGATGAGCTCTTTAATTTCGGTGGCAGACATATTTGATGATAGCTTTTTTGTGTTTACGTCCCCAAAAAGGGGGTTTTTTTGTGGGTTTTTCCTATTTTATTTTTTTTTCTCGCGGAACAAATCCGTGTTTTATGTAAGAATAGCCTAAGCTTACGTTTTCTGGTTTATAATCGTGAGTCTTGGAAAGTTCGTATTCGCTATCGTCTGTTGAATAAACGATTTTCTTAATACCAAGACTCCTGATTACGTTGTAGCAGTTAATACAAGGGCGTGAATCTTTCAATTTGTTCATTTTATCAACTCTCGCAACGTAGAGTATCATTTTTCTGAAAAATTTGGATATCTTATCGTTAGATTTATTAGCTCTTTTAGACAAGAACTACTAAAGGATTATCAATCTTGTTAAAGTTCGCACGTTTTGTGGCATCCCTAATTGCCGCCACTTCTGCGTGGCACGAACAACAAGTTCTCATGAACCCGTCACGTGAATAGTTCCTATAGTTGTTGTATCCTTTTCCTACAATCTTACCGTTTACAACAGCGACGCACCCGTGTTTCTGTAACATAGGAGAATGCGATGCGTGGGAAACGGCTTCAGAGCAGAACTTGTCGGTTTTGTTTGTGACGATCATAGTTATTTGGGTTGTGTTTACGTGCCTTAAAGGCAATGTTAAGATTATTCCAAATGGGTTTCGAGCAAAGAGGGTGGTGGTTTTGTATAAGTAAACGAAGCGATGTGTTTGGCGAGATAATTGTCAATGTGATTGTGTCCAAGGCACAAAAGTGTGCTTTCGTTAATTTTCCTTTCTTTTTCTCCGGAATTCCACCATTGTTTGCGTATAGTTTTTGATACTTGTTCTGAAGCGAGCATATACGCACCTTTTGCGATAGGTACCCAGATTTTTCCGTCTTGTGCCAATAGTGCCAAAGGGTTGGTGTGCGTATGTTGTTTATCGTGTGCCATTTTGTATTTGTGTTTACGTGCCTTAAAGAGTTTTTTATAATATTTTGCGGGTAAAACTTAGGGTCGTATATTGAGGTAGTTATTTGATTAGTGTGCGTTGTTGGAGTATTTACCATTCTGTTGGTAAAAGGTCTGAACGCAACGTTGTTGTTGTATTTTTATCTTTAAAACGTGGAGATTTGACAATGTAAGTTTCGATGTACATGACATTATTCCACCAGTGTTTCCAAACGTTGAATTCGTGGGAATGCGGGTTTAGTTTTTTGGTGGCTTGGTCGTAAGTTTCTTTGTATTCTTCGGGGGTTTTTCTGTTGAGAAGTTTCCTGCGTTCTTGTAATTCGTGGTTTGGTATTTTACAAATCTTTATACCTAACAAACGTTCTTTAGATGATTCGATTGCAACAGATTGAGCAATAGCAGCATCTAGAGAAACGCGTTTAGTACAACGATACCGGACGAGTTCTTTCACGTAGTCTGTAAGGTCGAGGTTGTCTATTTTTTCTTTGATTTCTTCGGGTAATTCTACATTTCTTGGCATTATTACTTAGTAATAGTAAATATTTTAATATTGTTTACGTATCCAAAATGGACACTTTGAATGTTTAAGTTAGAATCTGTTTTCGAACGTGTTGGGCAAGTTCTTTAGTCTTGTCAGAATGGACCGTTTTTTATCTTCGGCGGAAACTGTCAAAATGGACTTTTTATCTTTCGAAACTTTTTGAATATCGGTTTTACCTAAGTTGTAAATAAACTGACAGCTTAGTACACCAACAAAGATAATCAACAAAGTTAGCGTTATAAGAAGATGCGGACGCTTTACAACGTATCGCGAATAAAGTCTAGGATTTTTAAGCTTAACAGGTCTTGGCGGAGGAGACTCCGAGCGGCATCTATGCGGAGGAGTTATTGGAATGTTGTAATCGTCTAGTAGTTCGTCGGTTGATATTGTCATGTTCTTGCTCTTTTTTTTGTAATACATTGATATATTTGTCGAGGAAAAAAGAGGGTGTGTTTTGTAAGTATTTTTTAGTTTTATTGCGAAATTCACGATAATAAAACATAGTAATATTTAAAAGCATTTATGATGAGAAGAAACCCTAAACCACCGTATCCAAGTTTAAAAGACTTGTACGATTGTTGGTTCGAAATAGCGTCCAATTGGAATTATGACGGTAGTATCGATATTGTAGATTATTTAGAAAATTCTGTTACGCTCTTGAGAGAAGAAATGGAAAAAGGTTCTGTGAGGGAATTTGTTTTTGAAGATAAAAGTGGTGAAATTGTGAAGTTGAAGTGGACGGAGAAAATAACGGAAACCCAAGCGGATTCGATAATAAACGGCGGGGAGTTGTGGTACGATTTTCCGGAACACGTTGAAGATTTGGCAGATGAATTTAGGAAGTATTTGAGGCAGGTTAATCCAAAGTATAAGATAAAGAGAGCCACAGAGTGTTAATTTAAATATTTGGTATAAATAAAATGATTTTACAAAAGAATACGAAAATAGCTCTCATAATATTGGTAGTATTCTTATATTTAACAATCAGTAATACAGAAACGTTTAAAAACATATTCTCGAAAAATCCTGAAATATACATTTTAACGCGAACGTCTGGTCGCCCTAAATTTTTCGAAATGTGTAAAAAATCTATAGAATCCCAAACGTACAAAAAACACGTTCACGTAACAAGCTGCGATGACGAAACAACATGTAAATACGTGAAAAGATATGAAGAAACGACAACACTTGTTCCAGTGAACAGGATTCCTAAGAAAGGCAAAAGAAATTGTCCGTATAATATGTATAATAATAATTTAATAAAGCGGGTACCTCAAGGTTCGTGGATAATATTTTTGGATGACGATGGTAAATTTTATGATAACGAAGCGCTTGAGAGGTTGTCTAAAGCGATTAAAAAAAGTGAAAAGGAGGGAAAAGACATCATAATATCTCTGGGAGACGGAAATGTGAATGGCAGACCAAATTGTTGGAATATGAACAGAAAAGAAATATTAAAACACATAGAGACGGACTGGCATTTCGCTAAGATAGATACTTCTCATATATGTATTAAAAATAAGCCGGAAATGGCGTTATGGAGGTATAAATGTGCGGGGGACGCATATTTTTTTCACGACAATTTGAATGTTGGTTATGAACCGTATTACAACGAGGAGCATATAATAAGCGGCAATTATTTATCTTATGGATCAGGCAAAAGAGAAGATATAAAATAATCACATTTACAATAATAATGATGATGGCTCACAAAGATAGGTTTTACAATTTACCGGAAAGTTTACAGATTTTGGTGTATGAATTTGATTCGACATACAGAATAGTTTTTAGAAAAGTGTTGATACAATTGAAAAAAAGATGGATAAGTATGAACAGAACTTCGACATTCATAATGATATAAAAACAATTAATTGTAATTGAATTAATGACTAAACTTTTGGCGGCACTTTTGACATCGAGCGACCTTGAGATTCTGAAATTATCTTACGATTGCGTGAAAAAGCAAAAAGGTCACAACTTACAAGTTACAATAAACATAGTTGTTAACACCCTAAACGATGACTATTATACGGAAGTACAAGAGCATTTTAAAAATGTAGAAGTAATGAGAACGGAAAGCAACGGAAAGCCGGGAAAAGGTCATAACAGTCTTCTAACACTTTTTAAGAAAAATAGCGAAGTATACGATTATTTTTTGCCTTTAGATGGCGATGATTTTTTGTTTCCCTATTCTTTTAGCAGAATCGAGCAGTATATGAATTACTCTCCTGACATATTAATGATGGGTTTTACAGATGTCTTGACATACGCATTTCCACAAAACAAGCTACATTATGTAATAGATGACAAATGTTATTATTGTTACAATAATTTTGTTGACAATATGAGGAGTTTGTGGTTAAAAACAAAGGAATCCCCTTTTAAAAAGGATATATGCCAAATAAATTCCGCAGGGCGTTTGTTATTGTGTTCAAAGAAAGGCTTGAACATAGATTTTAAGTTTGATGAAAATGTTAGGTGGTATGACGATACGCATATGTTTTTGGGATTATTTGAGCAGCATACATTAAATGAACAAGAGTACAACATATTTATGTTGAACGACAAAGATATATATTTGTATAATATGTTGAATACGGCTTCTGTATCTTCAGCGTTTAAAAAAGGAAACACAGAACAGAAGAAAAAGGAGGAAGAGCAAATGTTTAGAAAATCTGTAAAAAATAAGTTTTTAGCGATAAGAGAGTGGGATATACACAAAATGAAATTTCTGGAGGCAGACACAGACGAAAAATTTAAAGTAAAAGACAAGATAATTTTTGTGGAAAATCTCGTATCAAAAATAAACCACGCAGTAAAAATACAGATAGATCCTCACGCCGTTATAGCACGAGAAATGTTTAGAAGGCATGCTGTGGAGAAAAATAGCCCGGATATGATAGAAGTGTACGGAAGAACAAAATAAAATATATTCTATTTTTAAAACATGTTAAAAACAAATAAAGTTGATTCTTTTAGGAATATTTCAAAAAAGCACGAGCACGGTCATGATGATGACGACCACGACCACGTTTCTTACGAGTTAAAAGAATTATATAAAATAAGCCCGAAAGTTTACAAAGATTACAATGAGCTTAATAAGATTTTGAGCGATATCTCACGAACAGAACATTTTGGTTTTGATCCTATGAATATAGTAAGACAAAAGTTGAACGAAGGTATAAACAGAATAAGGAACGCAATAAACAAAGTACTTCCGAAACCAGACCAGATATTTCGAATGATGAAATTAGATCAAATAGTTAAAATAATAGAAACGCCTATAAACGCTATAAAGCAACTAGTAGATAATATAGTTGGAGCTATAAAAGATATAATTATAAAAATCACAAGTTTTAATCCCGTTAAGGAGTTGGGACTTCATAAATTTAATATATCTAAAATTTTTGGCGAAGTTGTATCATTTTTAATTACCCCAGTAGTTAAGATATGTATAGCGTTTTTTAAAATAGCATGGAAAATAACGTATGAAATAATTGAGGCTATGTTTGGCAAAGAATTTACAGAGTGGTTTTTTGACAGAGCTTATATATTGGGAGTATCTTGGGGTTTGATATTATGTTTAACAAGTGTAAATACGACATTATTTATTATTAATAAATTTAAATCAGGAATTATGGCAGTATTCTCAAATTTTTAGTTAAATAAAATATTTGTTTATATTAAATATGGTAACTGAAGTTCAAACAGAAGAGTTTATAAAAAAAGACGATATATTAGGAAAATGTAAGAGTTATCATATTGAGAAAAGTAAGTGTAATTTTCCAGATTGTGAAACTCAAATTGACCATTTTTGTAAAGAACAAATGGAGTTGATAACAAACAAAGATATACCAGGCATTAAAAAAAGCCAACGAAAATTTAAGAAAAAATTAAAGAAAATGAACCTAGATCACTATTTCATTAAAGATTTTGAACCATTTGGTAATGGTTCTCACCAACATTGTCACAACCCTTGTGGCGGGTGGCACAACTGTCAAATTTGTAGCCCCGATGTGGGTCATTTGGCTTGGCACGAGGGTGAAAAGCTTGCTCGTGCTGCTAAAGAGGCAGCAGAAAAACTTACTAGACAGATTAAAGCGGTTGAAAGATTCGATATCGGCGGAGAGATAATAAATAAATTGAACATAAACCCGCAGGCTTTGTTAAACAAGTTAAATTTGGAGGGAGAATTTAAGAAAATAATAAAGAATTTAAGAATTCAGGACTTAGTTAACAGTTTGAAACAGCCTATAGAAGGCGTTAAGAACGAAGTAAATAAAATCCCCCAAAACTTTGAGAAAATCGTTAATGAAATAGGAGAGATGGGTAAAAATCTGCCAAAACTTTTAAGGTTAGACAAAGTGGGGGATGGTATTTTAAAACTTCTCAAGCAGATGTTTGGAACGCTTATGGATGCGGTATCTCCATTTTTTAAGTGGATTATTAATGTTGTGATTTTCATGTTAAAACCTTTTGCTCGTATATTTTTATGGTTTTATAAGAAATTAAAAGTGAAGACAGTTTTTGGTAGTATATACGCATTAATGTTTATGATGATATTTTTAGGACTTATGAGTGATATTTGGTCTATATATAGTATATTGATGAGAGTAGTAAATAACATATTACCAGTAATGAAAATTTAATAATCACGCCAAAAAATTAATCTGTATTATTATTAATAATGCTTGAAATAAACAAAGTTCACGAAGAATTTTCTAACGTCGATACAAAAAAAGAAAAAGAAGCAGAAGCAGAAACAGAAACGCCCCCTGCCCGAAGAAGAGACCATTTCACAGGAAGTGTTATAGGAGATCTGTTAGAAGAAACTTGGGATGAATTAGGTATATTCCCTTTTAGTTTAAGACAACTTATATTCGGAATGAAGATGTTTTTGTATTTTATTATAGGCTATCGAATATTTTTATTTACAGTTTGGGCATTCAAAAAAGTTAGAGGGAAAACATCTAACAAACCAATTACAGCAAGCATAAGCAAAGGAGCAACTAGCGTAAAGAAAAAATTAGGAACTCCTGCTCCAAAAATAACTTCTCCGGTGCCAGTAGCAGCCTTAGCACCTCCGACACCAGCGGCTGTCCCCGTAGCGCCTGCGGTTGCTCCGGTTGCTCCTACAGTTTAAAAGTATAGATTAATTACAAAAATAAAATGTATACTTTTATTAAATATGATTGAAATTGGTAAAAATAAGCCAGAATTTGCTAAACCTGATAAGGAACATTTTTCTTTAGAAAATGTAATAATTGAGACGCCTGTCCCATTGATTGACGACGATGAGGTTAAAGATGCCGCTCAGATAGAGCAAGACGAAATAATAGATGAAATAATGAAGATGGATATTGAAACAATGATGAATAATAGTAAAAAAAACCTTACAAAAGAAGAATTTGACATGTTTGCCACGCTAGGACTCGATAAAATAGTTGTTTTGTTGATCGAAGCATTTAAAATTGCTTTAAAACCTTTGAAAGGGATATTAGAAATTGCGTGGACTGGTATTGGTGGTTTTGACCATTTTTTAAGTGAGTTATTTGGAATTACGACTAATGACGTGTTAGATACAGGAGAGTGGTTTTATAAATTGTTTGTTGCCACTACTGGAATGTTGTTAACTTCAAGAATTTTTTCTTTTATAAATCAGTTTCTTCAATTATTTTTTTAAATGCGATGTTTTTCGCGACACGCCGTCTTATTTAATAAGTAAGGTAGGCTTGTTTTCCCATTTGTATAGATAGTAGTTTTTTTTGTTTTCGCTTAGGTACAGCCCTATTTTGTCGTTGTGTAATTTTTTGATTCCGAATCTGGTTTTGAATAAGACTTGGTTTTTGTCCACTGAGTGTATAAAATCTTTGTAAGGTAGCATTATTTTACCGAACTCAAATCTAGATGCGAACATGCGTTCTGCGTTTTGACTAGAACCGCTAGTGTCGCCTCTTCTTCTTAAATCGCTCAATTGTCGCATTCTGTCGCCATCAAATCTACTCCGTTCAAATCCTCTATAATCCGATGAACCACGTTGATAAGGGTTCTCGTCCATATTGATAGACGATAAACTCCCAGAAGTACCCGAGCGTATTAACCCGCCGCGATTTCGCGACCGGCTTCGTGACCGGCTTCTTCTTCTCCTTTCAAAACTTTGCGACCGGCTTCTTGTTCTCCTTTCAAAACTTCGTGAACGGGAACGACCTCTGTAATCTACGGGGCTACTCCTTGGAGCAGACAATTCACTGGGTAACGTGGTAGTTAACGCAGAGAAGTCGATTGCTGTTTCTGGTGATTTTCTTTCGGCTACTCTAGGTTGTTCGGTTTGTGGTTGGAATCTAAAAGTTCTTAAGTCTGATGTTATCTGGTCTACCGAAGGAGCTGAAGATTTTGTTTGGTCTGTGCTGAGATGTTTTAAACCGCTGGTTATTTGTTCCATTCTTAATATAAGTATTTATTTTTAATTCCAGTGATAAATGTAAAATTTCTTGTTTTTGTTATTTTTCAAGTATAATCCGCTTTTATCGTCTTTTAGTTTTTGAACGCCAAACTTGGTTTTTAAATAAAGACCGTGGGGTTTTTTCGTTTTAACGATAAACTGAACGTAAGGCTTTATTATTTTACCAAATTCCGTTACAATTTGTCTTCCCTCAACACTCAAAGGAGCTATAGGTATAGCAGCAGTATTAGCAATTCTTTCTGCTTCTGGCACAGTTAAAGGTCGAGCTTGCGGAATTCCTCTTGATGGTGTAACAGGAGGTCCTACAATAGTCGCTTCACGAGGCGGAGTTCCCGAACGCAGTTCTAACCGGTCCTGACGAACCAAAACAGGAGAACGCGTTCTAGCTCTGTTTGGAAGTCCGTCGCGTCGTCTTCTTCGTGTAGGTGTCATAGGTACCGCATGATATATATCGGGCGGAGGTGCCGCACCTTGAGCCGTTCTAGGTTGAGGTTGGGGTAGACCGGTTGGAGGTTGTGGAGGAGGTGATCCGTCGTTTAATCTTTGGTGGCGGTACACGGCTGCTAGGTATCTTTCCCAGGTTAACCACGGTCCTCGTTGTACGTCTCTAAAGTATGGATTGGTTGCCATTTATTAAAGCATATATATAAAAAAAGGATAATTATTAATAATATGCCCAAGCAAAACGATGAACACGAAAACACGGAAAACACGGAAGCTAGAATATTGTTCAAACTGTTGGTGGAGAAAGAAAAGCGGTTAGCTAAGAAGTGTATAACAGAACCTGTAGATTCTGATAAAATGGTTAAGGCGGTGAATGATTTTTTAAAAAAGAAAAGCGGAACAAAGAAAATCTCGCATAATAATAAGAAAAGGTGAAAATGCCACGTTTAAATTTTGTAAATGCGAAACAAGGACCTCCCCGAGGTCCTAATTTTTCTAATATTGATTGGGAAACAATAAACTACAAACCGAATAACATATTAAAACAAATAAACAAAACCTACGGAAAAACAGATTACGCCTTTTCAAAAGACTACATAAAACAAACACACGAAGAACTGTGCAACCGCAGAGATTTCAAACTGTCGCCCCAACAAAAATTTGTTTCCGATTTTATAAGACCCGAAAATCCTAGCAAAGGTCTGTTAGTATATCACGGTCTCGGTTCAGGAAAGACAGTTACCAGCATAATAGCAGGAGAGGCGATGAAACCTGAGCACACGGGAGGAGGTGGGTTAAAAGGAAGATCAAAAACTCGTGTAATAATAGTTGTTCCTGTAGCGTTATTGAATACGTATAAGAAAGAGATACTTGGACCAGGACCGGAACAGGTTTTGATAAATGGAATACCGCAAAGTTATAAGATGAAGAAACAAGTTATAAATTTGAAGAAAACATTGGAAAAGGAGATAAATAAGTATATGACACAGTTGAATAAGTTAGAGAAAGGCTCTAAAAAATACAACGATTTGACGAAGCTTGTAAAAGACAAACAGAAGCTTTTGACGAGGGAGAAGAAGAAAGAAGAAGAAAAGATTAACAGGTCTTACGAAATAATAAGCCACCAGAAGTTTTTGAATTTGTTGGTTAAGAAAACGCGGGAAGACGGAACTTACGATTTAGGAGAAATGTACGAACGAAAAGGTAGCAATCCGAATCCCATGAAGATGAAACGAACACTTATAATAATAGACGAGGTACAAAGACTAATATCAGAGACCGGTAGCAGTTACAAAAAGCTCTTCTATTCCTTAAAGTATCACTCTAACCCAAACTTGAAGTTGATATTGCTTACAGGAACGCCGATTTACGACAAACCGTTTGAAGCCGCTTTAACAATGAACCTTTTACGACCTAGAATACCGTTTCCGAATACTAAGCAAAAGTTCGAAGAAATGTTTGTAAAGTTCGAAAAATCGGGAAATCTTCTACCGAAGCCGGTAGGTCCAAAGAACGAAGAATTATTCAAGTATTTGTGTAGTGGATATGTCAGCTACTACAGCGGAGGAAACCCCAAATCTTTTCCTTTTAAGACAATGGTAAATATGCAGCATAGGATGAGATCTTCGCAGCAGGGAAAGTATAAATCGATATTGGAAAGCGAGCTTCGAAAAGCGTTGAAAGACAAGCAGAATTTTTCGGACGAGGCTTTAGATTTGTTTGATGACAAGGCGGGGGAAAACGACGATACCCGGGAGCCGATGAACGTATTTATTTTATCTCAGATGTACGCAAATATAGCGTTGCCGGGGGTTGATGATAAGGTGGCACGTTATTTGGAATTTAAATTTAACAGGGAGGCGATGGATCCTTTCAAGACTGGGATGGTTCCCCGAGAACTGAATAAAAAGGCTATAGTCCAAGAAGGTTTGGTCGAACTGAAGCAAAAAGTGAAAGAAAGCTATTCTTCCGGAGGTTTAATGGAAGGTTTGAAAACGGTCAGCAGCTATAGCGAAAAGTACTCGTACATAGCAAAATTAATAATCGGAACGCCAGGTATCTCGTTTTTCTTCAGCAATTTCTTAGATTACGGCGTAAAAGCCATGGCAAACATACTCGAAGGCTTAGGCTTCGAAGAGTACAAACCAGGAAAACCCATACGTAACCAAAGAGCCATGAAGTTTGTAATTTGGTCTTCGGAATCCGCAGGAGGCAAAGAAGGAGAACAATTCGCACAAGACGTCCAGGCTAAATTTAACAGCGACGAAAACATAGAGGGAGAAATAATAAAAGTAGTATTAGGCACACGTTCTATAATGGAAGGTGTAAGTTTTAGAAACGTTAGACAGGTACATATCAGCGACCCGTGGTGGAACGAGTCTCGAATCGAACAAATCGCAGCTCGAGCGGTGCGTACTTGTAGTCATTCTTCTCTTAACGAAAAAGACAGAAACGTTATAATTTACAAACACATGTCTACGTATAAAAACGGAAACAAAGGAGAGCAAGATATCGTAGATTTGTTAAGAGATTTGAATGCTGGAGGTGAGTTATTGCGTTCTTTTGAGACGGGGACTATCGAAGAATATATGTATGCCAGAGCGAGTTCTAAAATGGGTCTCACGCAGTCGTTTCAAAATTTGTTAAAAGAGTCGGCTATAGACTGTGGTATTAATAAGTACGGTAATTTGGAGCGTTTGGTAGAAATGTACGAGCCTGTGGGGGATGGTAAAAGTTATTACTTGACATATTTTGACAAAAGAACTGATAAGCGATACGTCAGAGATGATGTGGGATTAGAAAAAATACGGACGGATGATGTTGTAAGAGGGGTTCGAGGATACACGCAGAATATGGCAGGGGAGAACAAGTTTAAATTTTTAGAGTTGAAAATAAGTTCTAAAGGTAAGTTAAAAGTTGATTACGGTAAGGTTTTAAAAGGACTCCAAAATGGGTTGGTTCTTAAGGAAGAAGTGCGGTGTAACGATTCTAAGGACAAACTTTCTAGTATGAAAGGGAATGTGGAAGTTAAGAATAAGTTGAGGAATTTGTACAGGAATGAAAAGCTGACAAGGAATATTTCAAATATGATAAATGGTAGAATTTTCAAAAATAAGCTTTACAACTTCGTAAATTCAAAGTACACAAAACCGAAAGTTCTAGATGCCACGGGAAAACCAGTTTATAAAGGCTCTATTTCAGAATTAAGGAAAAAGGTCAAACGCATAATCATGAAAAAAGCTTACCTTACACCGCACGAAAGAATGGTACACGATTTAATATTTAAATACGGAGCATATGGAACTGACGACGAAGACATATTATTAACAATGTCTGACGATTTTCTCCGGAACAAGATTAAAACAGAAAAAGAAAAGATTTAAGCATGCGTTTATAAAAATCTTTGCTTTAATTAAAATGCCAAGCCCAAAACTAAAAAAGAAGGAAGGTCTTCCCGTCGAAGCCGATTATAAAAATTTACCCACAGAACAATTAGCAGAAATTCTGAAAAACGAATTAACCACCGAAGAGTTGGTCGAAGCCATGACTATGGATCCCCTAGTTTATTCCGCTTTTGACCAAGACCGCTCGCCCGAAGGAGCTGGAGGAGAATCTCCCAGTTCTTCCAGTTCTGGAGCAGTTGCCGGGTCTGGCAGCAAGTCCTCGAGTAAATCGTCTTCGCAGTCTTCTCCGTCTTCGCTTAAAACGCCTCCTAGTGCGTTAAAGTATTTGGCGAAATTCGATCCGGAGAAGTGTAGGACTAAAGAAACAGGTAAGTATTCTCTTGATGCGATGAGAACGGTGTTAATAAAAATGGGATATAGAGAGCAAGTGGAGCAATACAAGACATTTCCACGAAAAGCACAAAGAGTGAATCTTTGTTCTTTGCTTAAAAGGTTAAAGAAGGAAAAAAGAGGTGGATATTCTAAAACGCCTTCTTCCGTTGTTCTTAAATCTCAAGGTTCTTCCACAAGGTCTTCCTCAACGAAGTCTTCCAGCAAAAGTTCTTCCGATAAAAAGCGTGCCGGAAAAACGATAATCGCCGCTTTAAAGAGAAAAATTTTGATGAAAAAACTTAAGAAACGCACAGACCAGAAAAAACAACTCGCCAAAAAAGAAAAAATGAGAAAGAAAGCGGCACTGGTTCCGTCTCCTCCTCCTTCACCCCCGAAGAAAGCGGCTAAGAAAGCGGCTAAAAAACCGGCTAAGAAACCGGTTAAGAAGAGTCCCACACCTTCGAGTTCTTCGTCGTCGTCGTCGAGTGAGAGAAGGAAGAGAATTTTAACAGTGTGGACAAAAATACTGGTTAAAGGGTTGA
>CEOP01048804.1_pt1 | contig 16720 bp, 17 predicted proteins | sample 361301 | NCBI WGS metagenome assembly CEOP01 (sample SAMEA2619548, study PRJEB7988) | marine metagenome | biome: marine biome (ENVO:00000447); feature: deep chlorophyll maximum layer (ENVO:xxxxxxxx); material: "saline water (ENVO:00002010), including plankton (ENVO:xxxxxxxx)" | depth 55 m
GTGGCATCGGAAGAAGGTTCTGTTAGTGCAGTATATTTCTCTGAAGGAGACCAAGTACAGCAAGGAGTTGCTCTTTTAGAGTTGGATTAATTTTTACCTAAACATAATTTTTCGAGAAGGTATTTTGGACGTATGCTCTGAAATGTTGAAAGACTTGGTCGGGCCACTAGCAATCATGAACCCAATAGTAGCCTCCCTCCTAGAATTCAATCAAGCCTTCGAAATACCGAAACTGGATAGCCCCGGACTTGGCCCTGATGAAATGATTGAACTAAGAATTAAACTTCTTGTCGAAGAGGTTCAAGAGTATGCTGAAGCCGCAAGAGCTGGGGATTTAGTAGAGGTTTTAGACGCTTTAGCAGATATTGGATATATCCTTGCTGGAACAATCATCAATCACGGTATGCAAGACATTTATGATGATGCTTTCAATGAAGTACATAGATCAAATATGGCTAAATTAGTCGATGGAAAGGTAATTCGAAGAGAAGATGGAAAAGTCCTGAAACCTGAAGGGTGGCAACCTCCACAACTGGCTCAATTTCTAAATTAGCCAATAGGTCGGAATTATTGCTAAGTACCGTTTGGGCTAATCATGACCCGCCCAGTTGCATTGGTTACAGGTGGTGGCCAAGGTATTGGTGCCGCAACTTGCAAAAGATTATCAGAGGATGGTTATGATATTCTATTGACTTACAATAATTCATCAAAGCCTGCTGAAATGTTAGTTGCTGAAATTCGTGAAAGTGGCGGAGATGCACTTGCAGTGAAGGTAGATTGCTCTGATGATGGAGAAGTTGGTCTTCTTGGAATACACCCCTGGATGGCTAAATCAATTGATGTACTGGTTCTAAATCATGGAGCATACAATCGAATTTCGGCTAATGAGATGACTCTTGAAGTTTTAAGAAAAACAATGTCGATTAATTTTGAAGGTGCAGTTAGCGTTTGGAAGGCTGTACAACAGCATCTAACGTCTGATGCTAGAATTGTAGTGGTAGGCTCACAACTGGGAACTAAAGGTTCTCCTCATGGTGCGGATTATTCTGCATCAAAGGCAGCATTAGCGATTTGGGCTCGCTCATTAGCCCAAGAAGTTGGTCCAGAAGGAAAAAGAGTCAATGTATTAGCGCCGGGATACGTTGATACAGCAATCCTAGCCGGAGATAGCAAAGAAAAGCGTACATTTAGAGAAAATGAAGTTCCGCTGAAAAGAGTGGGCAGTCCTAAAGATATGGCTTCTACTATCTCTTTTTTGACAGGTCCAGACTCTTCTTATATCACCGGTGCAATCATTCATGTCAATGGTGGATTATACCTACCTTAATTATGCCATAGTTCAAAACCATTCGCCATTTGAATATTATTGCGGGGCTTTGTAATGACTAGTGACTGGGATGATGATGGTGATTTTGAATCACTTGCAGACCACGACCCGGGAAGTCCAGATTTACTACAAAGAGACCCTTTTGACCTTTCCAAAGCCCTTGAAGGAGCTGCTCTAGAACATTTACGGCCGGATGTAAAGCGTATCGTGATGCATACAGAATATACCCCTTCTGGAGACCAGCCAAAAGCAATTGAAAATTTGATTTCTCAATTGGAAAATGGCCAAGAAAGATGTGTCCTACTTGGAGTTACTGGAAGTGGTAAAACGTTCGCTATGGCTAAGGTAATCGAGAAATTGAACATTCCAACCTTGATTATGAGCCATAACAAGACACTTGCTCGACAATTATACCAAGAAATGGCAGGTTATTTTCCCGAAAATGCTGTTGATTACTTCGTCTCACACTACGACTACTATCAACCCGAAGCATATCTAGCAAATCGTGACTTGTATATCGATAAAGAATTATCAATAAATGAACGTATTGAGCAAGAACGATTTGCTGCTGTCGCATCTTTAGTAACAAGGCCTGATTGCATAATTGTGTCATCCGTTTCATGTATTTACGGACTGAATCCTCCTGAAACGTTTCTTGAATCACACGTTAGGTGTCATATAGGACAAAAAATCGAACCTGTCGATTTACTAAAGGAATTGGTCGCATTACAATATACCCGTACAAATACCGATTTAACCCGTGGAAGTTGTCGCCTTAGAGGAGAAGTCCTAGATGTATGGATGCCTAGTAGAGATGACCCGTTAAGGATACAATTTGACTATGAAGGGGTAGTAAAAATACAGGTCTGCGACCCTGTATCTTGGGAAACTCTCGACGTACTAGGTGAAGCATGGATACATCCAAAGGAGTTTTTCATGACAAGCCCAGAACGTTTTGAAAATGCTTTGATATCAATTGAAGACGAACTAGATGATAGAATTGCTCACTTCAATAGTTTAGGCAAGGATTTGGAAGCAAATCGTATCGAACAAAAAACAAGGTATGACCTTGAAATGCTTAGAGAAATTGGCCACTGCCAATCAATTGAAAATTATTCACTTCACTTTGACGGCAGGGATAGAGGACAAAGGCCCTATTGCTTGCTAGATTTCTTTGCAGCATGTGCCAAACAGTTCCATGGGAATCCAGAAAAATTCCTAGTGATAATGGATGAATCTCACGTCAGTTTACCACAAGTTGGAGGGATGTACCACGGAGATAGATCTCGAAAAGAGAGTTTGATAGAGCACGGATTTAGATTACCTACCGCAGCAGATAATCGGCCACTAAAGATTCCTGAATTTCAGTCTCTAGTACCCCAATTGGTCTATGTTTCAGCAACCCCTGGTGAAAGGGAATTAAGGCATCTTTGTGAAATTACAAATCAAAAAATTCCCAATGGTTTATTGCATGCCCAATCGGGAGGTGGTGCGAAAAAACCAGACTTAGACAAAAAGCACCCTGATGCTGAAAGTATGTATGAAATGATCCAAAGTATACAACACATATCGAAGATGGAAATTAGACCTACTGGTTTGTTAGACCCTACTCTGGAAGTACGACCTACCAGTGGGCAAGTGGCTAATTTACTCTCGGAAATAAATTACAGGATAGAACAAGGTGAGCGTTGTCTTGTTACCGTACTTACGATAAAATTCGCTGAAGAGGTTGCTTCATACCTAAATGATATGGGAATTAAAGCTCATCATCTGCACTCAGAAATAGATACTATACAGAGAAGTGAAATTATCAATGCTTTGAGACTTGGATTGATCGATGTCATCGTAGGGATAAATCTCCTGAGAGAAGGTTTGGACATTCCTGAAGTTAGTTTAGTTGCTATTTTTGACGCTGATAAGCAAGGTTTCCTTAGAAATGAAAGAAGCCTATTGCAAACAATGGGTAGGGCTGCTAGAAATGTTAATGGAAAGGTTCTGCTATACGCCGATAGTGTATCTCCTGCAATGCAAGCAGCAATTCAACAGACATTGGAAAGAAGGGCCCGCCAAGAAAAACATAATCAAGAAAATGGAATAACCCCCAAAACGATTGTTAAAGCACTTCCTGAAATGAATTCAAAAGATGAGGATTTCATTTCCGGAACCACAACGGATGGTACTGGGAGTAAGAGGTTAGTCGCCAAAAAGGGTGGCAGAAAGGATGGAGATTGGGCTACTAAATTGAATCTCGGCGCTGGTGCTTGGGCTCATAGCGAAAATAATCAGGATTCGTTAAATTCTTCAATTGAAAAATCGAATTCTCAATTGACATATGATGAGCCGGATGATGTCAAATATAACCTTTCACCAGAGCAGATTAAAGATTTGTTAGCAGAATTGAATAGTGCTATGAAAAAGGCAGCGATAAACCTTGATTTTGAACAAGCAGCCAAACTTAGAGACCGGATTTTCGAACTTGAGCAAATGCTTTGAGAGTGGACAGATTCATTTGTAATTGCTATTTGGGCGTGTTATGGCGATTTCACCCGATGATTTTGATATCCCTGTCGAGGACTATGATTTCTCAAAAGTCTCGGACCCTAAATCATTGATAGATCAAATGAGTTCTGCGGGCGGATTTACCGCTACAAAATTAGCCTTGGCCAGAGATATCCTAATAGATATGAAAAAGGAAATTGATGATGTTGACGGTGATGCTTCAAAGGTTTGTAACTGGCTTTCATTCCCAGCATGCTTGTGTGCCACCGGCACAAGAGGTTTCTTCGTTGAAGCGATTAAGAAAAAGATGTTCAATGTCATCTCGACGACTTGTGGAATGCTAGATCACGATATCGCTAGAGCATACAAAAAGTACTATCATGGAGCCTTTGAATTAGACGATATTGAACTAGGTGAACATTCATTGATGCGACTTGGAAATGTGATCGTTCCAAATTCATCATATGGTGAAATTATCGAAGAGGTTGTAATGCCGGTTCTAGAAGACATATACAATGACAGACTCAAAGAAACTGGTAAAACTGGCGCTGATGCTTGGATAGGTTTTGGTTCGATACATTTGGTATGGGAACTTGGTAAAAGAATCGGAACTCCTGATTCATTGATTTATTGGGCGGCAAAGCACAAGATTCCAGTTTGTATTCCTGGAATCACCGATGGTTCAATCGGTGCACAATTATTCATGTTTAGACAAAAGTATCGAGACTTCCACATAGATACTTTAGCCGATGAACAAGTGATGAGTGATTTAACTTGGGATGTTGATGTATCCAATGCCTTAATGGTCGGCGGTGGAATTTCAAAGCATCACGTTATCTGGTGGAACCAATACAGAGGGGGGCTTGATTCTGCAGTTTATATCACAACAGCACCCGAACATGATGGAAGTTTATCTGGAGCTAGACTTAGAGAAGCTATCTCGTGGGGCAAGATGCGCCCTGAAGCACCAAATGTTTGTGTAGAAGGTGATGCTAGCGTCTTACTACCATTACTTGGTTGCGACATTTTTAATCGATGAGGGAATATTATGAAAAGAATGATGAAAGCACTTTTGTTGACTTGTATAATGGCTACTTCAGTATTATCTGGTTGCTTTGGCAGTGAAGAAGAAGAAGTGGTTGTTATCGATAAGGGTGTATTTGATTTCGAAATAGGAAATAGAACATGGTATCATTATCCTGGTGGAATAGATGCTATAGGAAATAGTAGTAACCTTAGCGGAAATAATATTCCATTCTATTCTACATCGTCCTATTATGGCATTGGTATGTCTACTTTCGAGCCAACTATGGGAATAACATCTACTGGTAATTTGTATATCACTAGTTGGGGTAACGGCAATTCAGGTTCAACAGCTATTGTACAATGTAGCAATATGGTTGAAATGACTTCTATTAGCGACTATTCTTGTGTCGATGTATATGGAGCACAACCACCTGTACCAAATTCAAATGACCCATATGTATATGTTGACCCATGGACTGATAGAATTATGAAATTCGACATGCATGCATTAGGAGGCATGACAGTTGAATGGAGCGATGATGAAGGTGAATCGTGGTCATTACCTTATATCGCAACTGGCTATTCTGTGCAAGACCACCAAACTATTGCTTCTTCCCCATATGGAGGTATTCTTCATGAAACCCTTTGGGTATTCTGTATTAATGGAAATTGGCCTTCACCACTATGCTCTGCAAGTCAAGATGGTGGATTTACTTGGGGACCTGAACTACCCGGCGCCCCTATCGACTGTCAAAGTGGGGGATTATCTGCCCACATCATCGGCGCAGATAATGGCAACTTCTATCGTGGCCAAATAGGTTGTAATGGAGAAGGTTATTCGATGTATAAAACCGATAATGGAGCGTTGACTTGGAGCGAACATGTACTGCCAACAGAAGAATCTGGAACTGCAGACACATGGAATGCTGAAGAAGCACAAGTCGACACAGATAGCGAAAGTAACGTCTATGCAATGTGGATGGGTTATGATAACTTACCATACTTCTCATATTCAGTCGATGACGCAAATACCTGGTCAGATGCAGTTATGATTGCCCCTGGACACTTACAAGGAACTGGCTTTCCTGTAGTTATCGCAGGAGACCCTGGTAGAGTTGCCTTCGGTTACATCGGCGAAGATGGCGATGGATTGTGGGACGGTTATATCTCAGTAATGACTGATGCTTTCAATGAAACACCACTTATCACTACAGTACAAGTAAATGCAGATTCTGACCCATTAGACAATGCAAGTCCAACATGCGGCTATGAGAGATGCGGTGGATTTGGCGATTTCATCGATATGCAAATAGATGCTTATGGCCGACCTTGGCTTGCACTTTCCCATAATCCAAATGGCGACACCGGTATCTTTGGCACACTGACTAATGGACCAACATTATTTGGAAATTTAACCGCTCTTACTGAGATCCCTGAAGGTGGACCTCAAACCCTATAATCGGTTTAGTTCATTTTTCCAATTAGAAAATGCATCAAACCAGTCCTGATAGGAGTCATTGGACGCCAACCATCACCATCTGCCAGAACAAGTGATTCGTGCAAGGGTTTCAAATCTGGGCGGATGTTTTGTTTCGATTGTTCAACTGTCACAAGTTCGATGTTTGGCGTACTTGGAGAAGACAAGTGTTTTGTTGTGAAATCTCCTGATTGGCCCGCAATTGTCCTATTATACAGCATCTCTAATTCCTCGAATACTTGACCTGCATCCCAACTTCGTCGACCCGCTATATTGACTTCTAGGTGATTAGGATGCTCACTAAGTATCAATCTAGAAATGGCATCGGCAACATCAACTTCTGCAACCCACCAACCTATATCTGCCGTAATATCAAAATCCTTACCTTCAACCAATGACTCAATCATAGCATCTAATAATTGATTTTCCCAAGGTTGTAAGGACTTACTTGGAATCATATCATGTATCAGAAAATGACTATCCACTTCACCAGCGTCTATTTCCACCATATTATTACTAGGCGTGACTAGAATCACTTCAACCCCATCCACACCAATTCCAACTTGCGGATCATCATAACTCGCAGTATAATTATCAAACCCTAGGAGAAGTACCCTATTTCCTGCCACAATAGGGTTCTCTTGACAAGATGAAATATTTGATTTAGAGAATTCCAGTTCAGTAGAAAATAGCTTGTTCAAATATTGATGATTCTCTTCTTGGACAATGATGTCTAACTCATCACGTAATAGGCGTTGGATAACAGAATGGCCAAGAGAACCTAGTTCTCCTCTAATGTGAACACAAGCCCTCTCCATCATGACTATGCTATCGGTTCACAAATGTAAATTAATAGCATAAAATAGTTACTCGGGGATTTAATTTTTCAATTGAAAAATCTATTTTCTAATTGGAAAATTGACTGTTGTTGTTGTGAAGTATTCTGGTGATCAAAATGATAATGCCGTAGGTCAGCCAATCTAGAATCAATTGAAGTTAGGATATTATTGGAAATAAATAGGTGTGAGAATTTCATGAAATACAGATTTAATTATATTAACTTATATTGAAAATAAGATTATACGACATTAGTTAAAATCGATTTTTTTATCGCTTTTTCAATTGAAGTGAGAACAATTATACGACATTTTCAATTGGATTTCGACTAATTTTATCCAAAGAGTATAAGACCCTCCACGAAAGAGGACCATTTAACGGGAAGACCCCGATAACGAGATGGGAAAAATGAGAAACGAAAAATACGACATCCAGGAATTACTCCAAAGAGATGTATATGTGAATGATAAGAAAGTCGGAACAATAGTTGGTGAGCGTCACCATCCTAATGAAGCAAGAGTGCGTTCAATGCGCATTCAAGTGGAATCTGATGTTGCTGATGAATACATGAGAAAGCCTGCTGAACTAGCGCCTCTGCCTAAAGAGTTAGTACATAGCATTAGAAACGATGGCACTGTAAAATTGTCAAAATCTATGCGTGAACTGCAAAGAAGATGGAGAAACACAGTACGCATAGATGAAAAACTGTATGCACCTGATGAAATGCTTGACCGAGCAGTACTAGACAACCAAGGAAGAGAGATCGGAGTAATTACCGAACTTTTCAAAGTAAAGCGAACCTACAAAGGCGTCATCGTTCAAACACGCCTTGGAATCCAGAAGGACTTCGGCATCGAGTCCAACATTAGAATTCCAATTACTGCATTCTCCAGAACCAGAGAGAGATTGGATGAAGTAGTTCTATCAAGAACTTTTGAGAGAGTACTACAATTACCCTCATACATTACAATCAATTCTTTGGAAGAAGAGTGATTAGTAAATTCACCTGATAAGTAGATTAATTATTCCGTCACTCTTATGACGGGGAGGTTAGTCGGCGAGTTTACCCTTGCGCGGGTAGCTTAGTCGGTTGGAGCACCCGGCTGATAACCGGGAGGTCGCAGGTTCAAGTCCTGCCTCGCGCACCAAAACGTAAATTGCACACGCAAAGAACATGAATGTCCACCACGAGGGTTGACCAGAGGGGACACGATGGTAGTACTGTCAGGTAGTAATTCAAAACCCTTAGCTAAACAACTTGCTGAGACTCTGAATTGGGAGCATCATTCACTTGAAACTCGAAGATTTCCCGATACTGAAGGATATATTAGAATCCCTAGCGAAGTAATTGATGCTGTTCGAAAAGAACCCGTGGTTTTGGTTTCTAATACCTTCCCTGATTCTGGAATTGTTGAAACACTACTAATGTTAGAAGCCATCAATGATGTTAGGTCTGGAACGATGGAGAATCTAAAAAATATTGGACCTCAAGAATTAGATGATGTCGGACCAGGCATTTTGCTAGCAATCCCATATTTTGGATATTCGAGACAAGATAAGAGATTTAATCCTGGTGAAGCAATTTCTGCTAAGGCGATTGGCAATCTTCTAGCATCTAGGTGTGATGGAATAATTGTTTTTGATATCCATGAGCCTAAGGTTCTTGGCGGACTATCTGTGCCAGTGGCTTTCACATCTGCAATGCCTGAATTAGCACTACATCTTCAACAAGAAGTCAAACCTGACTTTATACTGTCACCAGATAAAGGGGCCATTGAGCGTGCATCTGAAGTTGCAATAGCAATCGATTGCCAATTTTCATACCTAGAAAAAACTAGAATTGATGCCCATACCATCATACACAAGGCCAAGGACTTAGATGTCGATGGAAAGATTGTCGCTATTGTCGATGATATGATCGCAACTGGAGGTACAATCTGTAGAGCTGCAGACGCACTTAGAAGTCAAGGAGCGGTTGAAGTTCATGCTGCTTGTTCACATGGATTATTCACTGGTGGAGCGATTGCTCGCCTAGTTAGATATGTTGATGGTGTTCACTCGACAAGTTCACTCCCAAATCCTCGAGATGTTATCTCCGGCGGACCTGCCTTGGCGCGCGGTGTTTTTGAGTTGATGGAGCGTCTTGGATTGAAACTTTAGGCTCTTAGTAGAGCATTTAATAATATTATCTAAGCCCTAATTAGGCCATATTTTGCTTATTTTCAAAGTCCAATTCTTCCGTCGCGTTTATATTGTTGAGGTTCTGCGCATGGTTGCCTTTAACAAGAGGATGGAGCGAATTCCAATGACTGTACACGTGCGTTTTGAAACCCCAACTGAAGTATCTGATAAAATATATGAAATGATTCAATCCAATTCAAATGGAAGAATTAAGAAAGGAAGTAACGAAGTTACTAAGACTGCTGAACGTGGCACTGCTCAGTTCATTGTCCTAGCTGAAGACGTTAACCCTCCTGAACTACTTGCTCATATTCCTTTGATTTGTGAAGAAAAAGGAATTCCATACGGATATGTCCCTTCTCAAGAATTCTTGGCTTCCGAAGCAGGACTTCCAAAAGGAGTTAAGACTGCATCTATCGCTGTTATGGAAATTAACAAAGGCGCTCAAGACAAATTCAATGAAGTTGTTGAAATCATCAACGGATTGAAGGCTTGAACCAATTTTGGAGTGGAAATAATATGAGCGAAGATCTTGGTGGATGGCCCGCAGAAGTGGTCGAAATTGTCGGAAGAACCGGTATGACCGGCGAAGCAACTCAGGTTAAGGTCCGTGTTAATGACGCACCTAATCCAAGAGACGTAGGCCGTATTATCTCTCGAAATGTCTTGGGACCAATACGTGTCGGAGATATTCTAATGCTGAAGGACACTGGTCGTGAAGCACGTAAACTAAATGCTAGGTGATCTAAAATGCCAGAAAGAAGAATTTGTAGTTTCTCTGGAGAAGAGATTGAGCCAGGAACTGGTATGATGTTTGTTCGCCGTGATGGTAGTATCATGTGGTTCAAGAACTCTAAAGCCAGAAAGAACATGGTCAAACTACGTAGAAACTCTCGTAAAGTAAAGTGGACTCGTCATTTCGTAAAAGGCGGAATGTAATCACTGGCTGTATCTTACTTCCGTATGCCTCATAAAGGGGTTGTTTTTGGGAAGGATTGGTGAACGATATGGAAACAACATATGTAATGATAAAACCTGATGGCGTACAACGTGGATTGATTGGAGAAATTATTGGAAGGTTCGAACAAAAAGGTTTGAAGCTTGTCGGTTTGAAATCAATTATCCCAAGTGAAGAAACCGCACGCTCACATTATGCGGTTCACTCTGAAAGACCATTTTTCCCTGGATTGATAAAATTCGTAACCTCTGGACCTGTCGTTTGTATGGCTTGGGCCGGAAGAGATGCAATCAGTGTAGCTAGAAACTTGATTGGTCCTACCAATGGAAGAGAAGCTGCACCTGGTACTATTCGAGGAGATTATGGAATGGACATTGGATACAATATGATTCATGGTTCTGATGCTCCTGAAACTGCTGAGTTCGAACTCGGACTTTGGTTCCCAGAAGGAGTAATGGACTGGGACCAAACCATCTCAAGATGGTTTTATGAGTGATTGCCACAGACCTTACTCCCATAGTGGAGGGATAGATGATGGCAGAAGAGATAGAAGAAGAAGTAGTTCGCGGTGAAAACCGTCAACCTATTGTCTCTGTCTTAGGTCACGTCGACCATGGTAAAACGAGTGTTCTTGACCTAGTAAGGTCGATTGGCTCAGAAAGACAAGCCAGCGTGATGGATAGAGAAGCAGGCGGTATTACTCAACATATTGGAGCGACTGAAGTTCCAGCAGATGTCCTCAATGACACATGCGCAGCAATGCTTGGTGGTAAAAATTTCAAATCACCAGGACTACTATTTATCGACACCCCTGGACACCACTCATTTGTCAGCCTTAGAAATCGTGGAGGCTCGGTTGCTGATATTGCAATACTGGTTATTGACATAATGGAAGGTTTGCAACCTCAAACTATTGAAAGTCTAAACACGTTGAAAGAAACCAAGACTCCTTTCGTAATTGCTGCAAATAAAGTTGACAGAATACATGGTTGGACCTGCGAGCGAGGTCGATCATTCATGCAATCTCTAAAAGACCAGAGAGAAGATGTAGTCTCTCTATTCGAAGATAGGTATTGGAAGATACTGGGGCAATTTTCCGAACATGGATTTAATATTGAGAGATATGATAAAATTCGCGATTTCACACAAAATGTAGCTGTAGTTCCTATGAGTGCCAAAGAAGGTGAAGGATTACAAGATTTACTTGCGGTAAGTGTTGGTTTGGCTGAAAGATTCCTTGAAGACAGACTAACTGATACTATTGGTCCAGCGGAAGGAACTGTTCTAGAGATGCGTGATGAAATTGGAATGGGTAAAACGATTGATGTAATACTCTACAGAGGTTCGTTAAAAATTGGAGACAATATTATGCTAGCCTCAAATGATGGCCCTTTTTCAACTCATATCAAAGGACTAAAACGACCAAAAGGTATGTCTGAGATGAGAGATGCTGGTAAAAGATGGGTTAATTTCCCAGATGTACAGGCTGCGTGTGGAGTGAAAATTGTTGCACCAAAGCTTGAACAGGCTATTGCTGGTACCACACTTTATCTTGCCAATACCGAAGAACAGATTGAAAATTCCAAGAAAGCGATTCAAGAAGAATGGCGAACGATTTACGATAAAATGCCGATAATGTGTTCTGTTTGTGAAAAGGTTTCACCACGTGTGGAATTTATTGAAAATTGTCAAAAAGGAACTTGTAAAGGCGCTATTGAAGAGAAGAATGGTGTAGTGATTAAAGCAGATACTGTTGGAGGGCTTGAAGCCTTGGCATTTGAATTATTCAAACTTAAAATCCCAGTCCGTCAAGCCAGTGTTGGGCCAGTAAATAAGAAAGATATTTTGATGGCTAAATCAATTAAAGACCCTCTCAATAGAGCGATTTTAGGATTCTCGACCAAACCAAATAACGAAGTGGCTGATGAACTAAAAGGTGATGATTCGGAAATAAAATTCTTCAATGGCTCTATTATCTACCATATCCTAGATAGTTTTGAGGAATGGAGAGAACAAACAAAAGCCGATATTGAGGCTGAACAGCGAGAATCTTTGGTTTACCCAGGGCGTTTGCTGTACCTTAAAGACCATACATTTAGGGCAAAAGGTCCAGCGATTGTTGGCATGAGAGTTGTTGGTGGTCGTGTACATATCGGTCAAAGATTAATGAAGTTAGATGGTACATCTGTAGGCCAGATAAAGAGTCTAAGAACCCGTGATTCTGATGATGTGAAAGAAGCAAGACAAGGTGATGAAGTCGCTGTTGCTATTCAAGGTCCAACTGTTGGCAGGCATATTGAAGAATTGGACGAGTTCTATGTCGATGTACCTGAAAAGCATGCTAAAAGATTGAAGAAAATCGAACTCACTACTGTGGAACAAGAAATTTTAGATGAATTGATCAGACTTCATCGTAAAGATAATCATTTCTGGGGCCGATGATGCTATTTTCACCTTCTGGGTGATACATGATGACATATTACAACCTCACATTGATATATGCAATGACGCTGATAGTCAATTACCAAAGGTGATTATGAGTATGGAAGCAGGATTATCGGCAAATGCTGGAATGAGTCAAGCCGCTGGAACCCAAGACCTAATCGGAACTGTTTCTGCCATCTCATCAAGTTTGATGAATGAAGTTAGCAAGGTTATTATTGGAAAGAACGAAAACCTTCGAAGAGTTACTGTTGGAATTCTATCAAACGGGAATATGCTACTGGAAGATTTCCCTGGACTTGCTAAAACATTGCTAGCAAATACTTTCGCTCGTGCACTTGGATGTAAATTCAAGCGTGTTCAATTTACACCGGATTTACTACCATCTGATATCATGGGCACATACATGTATGACCAAAAGTCTGGTGAATTCAAACTACGTGCCGGACCTTTATTCTCTAACATCTTGCTGGCTGACGAGATTAATCGTGCACCTCCAAAAACCCAAGCCGCTTTACTTGAGGCTATGGAAGAAAAGCAAGTTACCATTGAAGGTATTACCCACAAGCTTCCTGCACCGTTCGTGGTAATTGCCACACAGAATCCTATCGAACAAGAAGGTACATATCCACTTCCTGAAGCACAAATGGACCGTTTCTTGATGAAGATGAGTATGGGCTATCCTGACCGTTCTGAAGAGAAAGCAATTCTAGCCAGAAGAAAACTTAGAGGAAAAGATAATCATGATGTCGAACAAATAACCTCGCCAAAGAAGGTTGTTGCAATGCAAAAAGCACTGGAAACAGTTCATGTCGACCCAGCAATTCTCTCATACATCGTCGAAATTGTACAAAGAACTAGAGAAGACCACAGAGTAACCAACGGTGCCTCACCTCGTGCATCACAATCACTGTTCAAGACAGGTCGTGCCGCTGCTGCTATTGCTGGAAGGAATTATGTTATCCCTGATGATATCAAAGGCATTGCTCTACAGATCATCAGCCACCGTATCAATATGAAACCTGAAGCGAAGATTCGTGGAATTACAGGAATGCACATCGTTAGAAAGATTCTATCCGAAGTGCCTGTTCCAGTCATACAACCTGCTTGAAATCAATCAATCAATGCTTGCATTGAAAGAGGAGAAACATTCTCATCACCATTGTCCGAGAGTGTGTTAGTATGAATCCTTACAAAATGGTTGTCGCTGTGGCTAATCAAAAAGGAGGCTGTGCAAAAACTACTACCGCTGTCAATCTAGCAGCAGCATTGGCTAAAGGTTCTCGAAAACAAGGCCTCCCACCTGCAAAGGTTCTGTTAATCGATCTTGACCCTCAAGGAAATTGTGCAACTTCATTTGGCGTTGAGAAAAAGAAAGTCAAGAAAACAGCATATGACTTATTAGCCAATGAATCAGGGGAAGATTTGCCTCTAATGGAAGAATACCTAATCAATCCAAAACAACTGACTGCTAGTATGCAAGAAGCATGGAGTATGCGAAATGGGGGGAAGAAGGCTCCTGAAAATCTTTCAGTTGGAAACTTGTGGTTACTCCCTAGTGACATCCATCTTTCAGGTGCTGAAATTGAATTAAGCCACAAGATTGGCAGAGAAACTCGACTTCGTGAAGCACTGGCCCCAATTATTGACCAATTTGACCACATTATCATTGACACTCCCCCTTCACTGGGATTATTATCAATCAATGCGATGTGTGCTGCAAACTGGGTGATGGTACCTGTACAAGCAGAATATTATGCTCTTGAAGGTTTTAGTATGCTGATGAATTCGATTAAAATGATTCAAAGAAGAATTAATCGTAATCTGAAAATATTTGGAATCGCTATGACCATGGTTGATGCTCGTTCCAAATTGAGTAGGCATGTTTGTGATCAAGTAAATACAAAAATGCCTAAGAAATTATTCAAAACTACAATTCGAAGATTAGTAAAAGTTGCTGAAGCACCTTGGAGTGGTGCCCCAACCGTATTGTTAAACAAGCCAACAAATTCTGGTGCTGGAGCAGGTTCCTTGGAATATTGGACTTTAGCTAAAGAATTTCATCACAGGGTACTGGCTATGAGAAGAGAATTTGGCATTAACGAACAGCCACGACTTTTGTTAGATAGGAAAAACCGTATTTGATTTGAGGTTTGAAAAAACCCCTCAAAAATGCATGATTTTTGTTCAACTCTTCGCGCAGGTTAAGTATGCGCTCAAATAGTCGGCATTTAGGGATAGTAATGACTGCTGAAGGAATGACATCGATAAGCGTAAGTTATGAGGTAAGAAGACAATTGAATACTTTGAGGACACTTAGTGGATATAAGAGTGTAAATGAGTTTCTAAATGATTTAGTTCGTACTCACAAGATAACTAAGATGAGTGGAGAAATCGATACTCTAAGAGAGAGGATGAAAGCTGTTGCTGATGTCGAAGTAGAACATCTAGTAGACCGATTAAATCTATCACCATTCCAGGTGTGATAAATATGATGGAATGGCGACCTAAGGGCTATTTATTCGATACTAAGAACTTGGTACGCGCCTTGTTTGACGAAGGTACAGATGAAGGTAAATTACTGGTATCTGCCGCAGCAGGTAATGTTGAAATATTTTCAAAGCCCCAATCTTGGAATGGAGTATTATGGTTAATTATGAATACCCTAGTTAAAGATGGAAAGCCAATCTATAGCGGGAAAGAACTTAGAGAATTGAAAGATTCACTGCCAATTGTTTGGCGATGATCAATTATCACTATTCTTAGCAAGCCATTCATGACCATACCATTCCCACTGGTCCATAGTCCATCCTTCGGGGAGACCCTCTGCAGGAACTGGTGGGGCGTTACTAGGCTTATCTTCTGATTCAACATTTTCCTTATCTTCAAACATTGCCGATACGTCTTCTGTTGATGGTTCACTTGAGGAGACGTCAATGCCAGCAATATCTTCTAGGCTGTTATCTTGTTCGTAAATCTCTTCAGCAGAAACTACAATACTTGATTCCTCATCTTCTTCAACAGATTGACTTTCATTGAAATTCATTTCTTCAACTTCATCATCCCAAGAGCCATCCGATTCGATACCGCCAGTGGCTGAAAGCCCCGCTGAGCCTTCTAAAGCCTCATCATTAGCAGTGGATTCTTCAGGAGCGAAAGGTACTCCATACCTCTTAATCATATGATTTATCTTTCTCTTTTTGGCGATGAAACTGATTACGACCACTAGTGCCGTAATACCTACAAAAGCAATCCCACCTATTATTGCAACCTGCTTTATAGTGCCACCTAGACCATCATCCTCGTCATCATCTAAGATACCTGCTTCAGAATTAATTAACCATGAATTATAAGATAAATCTCCCTCACCTTCACTTTTATCTCGTGAAAGGTAATTTTGATAACCAGAGTCTCTCCAACCTTTGCACATATCAGAAAAATCATCAATTGCTAAGTTACAATACTCTTGCTCTGTAGATACAAGCGCCTTAGTATCATCATAATCGCTATTAGAACCGACATTGTCACCATCGCCATCAAACCATTCTAATGAATCATTAGGGAAGGCGTCTGATGTATCTGCCCATCCATCGCCATCCGAATCTAAGCAACCAAACATCGAGGTCTCAGAATATCCAGTAGGAGAGGCTTGGTCAGCTTGCCATGTTTTTGTTGAAGTTCCTGTAATAAGAGGGCATGAATCTGGATTAGCACCAGTGTTATTCTCGCCATAACCATCACCATCTCGGTCTATCCATTGTGAGATTTCGTTAGGTAAAGCGTCTGCACCGTCCGAGATTGTCCAGTCAGGGGTAGGGTCAGAATATCTATCGAAATCTGAATCAAGACACCCAAAGCGATCTTGCGTTGAAAATCCATTTAATTCAGGGCATCCATCTGGTTGTAATCCTTCGGGATTGTCGCCATATCCATCACCGTCTGAATCATTCCATTGTGATGATTCAGTTGGGAA
>CEOP01056896.1_pt1 | contig 16675 bp, 14 predicted proteins | sample 361301 | NCBI WGS metagenome assembly CEOP01 (sample SAMEA2619548, study PRJEB7988) | marine metagenome | biome: marine biome (ENVO:00000447); feature: deep chlorophyll maximum layer (ENVO:xxxxxxxx); material: "saline water (ENVO:00002010), including plankton (ENVO:xxxxxxxx)" | depth 55 m
GCTCATCACCCTAGAGCAAGAATACTCACGCGAAGACGATATGGATACGCCCCCTGCAGGGGATCTAATGCAACAACTTAGCAAAGAGCAGGCTGGTGATGATTTGTTCGATACTTTGCTTTCTTCTCTGGCAGCACTCAACGAAGGTCCACAATGGAAAATCAGCATCGCCAATCTTCGAAGAACGGTGCTGCTTCGAGCTCGGGAAGCGAAGAATCCGTGGCAAGGCGTAGTTTGGTTGGACATTTCAAACATGCCGGCAGATGCAGTGGTTCGGGTCGATTTATTTTTGCAAAACAATATAGACGAAGACCGCACAGACAGGTACTACGGCATCGCCATGCAAACATTGGGTGATAGTGAGAAATGCAGAACGTTTGAAAAACAAGCAATGCAACGTTGGGGTACATTTCTTAAACTCATAACTCCATACCTAAACGAAAAGATAATAGTTCATCTCTACCCACAAATCGACCGGGGCAAACATGTACACCGTGTAAAAGACTGGATAACAACGCATATCCAAGATGAAGACACCCTTGCAAGTGCTCGCCAACAGTTTAAACTTTGGAACTCGTTGCATGAAAAATTAAACCAGACTATCGTTGAACTTGTCGTACGCGCTAGAAGTGAGTTAGGTTTCGACCCATGGTCGCGTGGCTGTGGTCAACCAGTTGGGTCTTTAGCATACAAACTCAAAAATGAATTGTTACAAAAAAGTGCTGAAATCCAAGAGTTTAACAACACAACCACCCGCTTGATTTTAGATCTTCTAACGCAAAAACAACGTCAACAGTTTGAAGAAGAATAAAATTCTTCAATCACTGTTTTCCACTCTTCAATTGACTGTGACTGAATAAACTGCTTACGCACGTTTTCCGATTCTGGATGGTACTTAGAAAACTGAATTCCAAATTTCCTCATTAGCCGGGAGCCCTTTTTTTCTCCGTGCAATTGTGTACATAGTGCGATATGGCCCAGCAATGCCGTACGTTGTTGCAAAACCGTTGGCGGCAACGGTGATTTTCCCGACATTAGGGCGCGCGCTTGATTAAATATCCAGGGATTACCAATACAACCACGCGCAATAGAAACTCCGTGCACACCCGTTTGTTCCATCATTCGAAAAATATCGGCGGCGCACCAAATGTCACCACTTCCAAAAACAAGTGCATCTGGCCGGCGTGTTGTTAACTCTTTTAAGAATGACCAATCAGAAGGGCCAATATACCGTTGCTCGACCGTTCGTGAATGCACCGTTGCCCAACTGAAACCCGTTTCGTATGCGTGGTCAAAAACTGCATAAAAATTCTCTGACGACTCAACTGTGTCATCCCAACCACGTCGAAGTTTTACGGTTACTGGGATATGTTCGGGTACAGATTCGCGAACTGCAGTCAACACTTCTTTCGCTTGACATGGTGCTGTTAAAAAATGCCCACCGCGATTTCGTCTACGTACTTTTTTAACTGGGCAAGCAAGGTTTACATCAATAACCTCATACCCCATTCCCGCAAGAATAAGTGCTCCCTTTGCCATCTCGTCTGGATTAGTTCCAATCACTTGCCCCGCTATTGGGTGGTCGTCCAAGCCGGCTGCTGTGTTCCCTTCGATTTCACCCGCCTCCTCTGCGAGTAAATCTGGATCTTCTTTTCTTCGACCTTTTCCGCCATTTATGAGTGTGCGATCAAGCAACGCTTCAGTGACACAAAATGGGCAGCCGTGCTGGCGTGCAATCAATCGCATGGCGCCATCGCTGTATCCGGCCAAGCCGGCTTGATAAAACGGAACATCAAACCCCTTAACAAGCGCTGGAATTCTTGGATCAATCAGAAGATTATTTGCAAACTCTGCAATGTCAGCATGTGACACATCGCTTAGTTGCGAAGGGTTCATATTGACCGACATGTTTTAATCCTGTTGACCAATGACAATTAACCCCACCAGAGGGTTGTCGTCTGAAATTTGCAACTCGGCAATGACTAATGGCGTTGGCTCGTCTGTTCTCCAGATGCCACCAGCATTAAACTGCTCTCCGAACGAATCTCGAAGTGACCAAAGATTAACTCGCATTGTTTGCCCAGCAAGAAGTGGTGCTAGTTTTGCTGAGTATCTTTGGTTCACCCAAAGTATTGCGGTGTTGTAATCATCTGCAGTGCTGTTGACTATTTTTACAAACTCTTCATCACGAATAACCTGGATTGGTACAGAGTTCGAAACATGCAGCCCCATCGGATATGGGACAGAGGCAAGTTCCGGATTGCCTGATGGGTTTTGGCAAGCGAAAAGAAAAAGCGAGACTGTGCTAACGAGTAATAATTTCATAGTTATTCTCCGAAGGAAATCGATCGATTAAAGAATCCTAGTCCACATGCTTCTTTTGCCATGGCGAGAGTTTCTTCTGTTTTTACATTTGCTCTAGCGGTGCCGTCGCGAACAATATCAATGATTGTGTCATCATCGCCCTCGTACTCTGCCCTTCGCTCTTGCATTGGTGTGAGTAACTCGCTGATTGATTCCGCTATCTCGACTTTAATATGCCCGTCGCCGATGTTATCGCCGCGTACATATTTGTCTTTTAGTTCTGCCGCACGCTCTTTGTCTTTAATAAAAATATCAACGTATTGCATCAGTGGGCTGTCTGGATCACCGGGGTCTGTCATTGATTGACGACCTGTATACAGTTGACCAAGTTTCTTTTTAACTTTTTTTGGAGTGTCGGTTATAAGAATCGCGTTGTTCAATGACTTGCTCATTTTATTCACGCCGTCTGTTCCCATAAGTTTTCCAACCTTGCCTACATCTGCGCGGGGAATTGGAAATACGCCTTTTTCTTCCATGATTGGATCGTCGTCTTCAACGTTGTCGTCAATGCCGCAATACAGTTTGTTAAACCGCCTTGCAACTTCGCGTGTAAGTTCAATGTGTGGCACTTGGTCCTCGCCAACTGGAACGGCATGCGCACGGAACGCGAGGATGTCCGCAGTTTGACCTACCGCATATAACGGAAAACCAAAACTGTAATTTTCCCCAAGACCCTTCACTTTTATTTCTTCTTTAAGGGTTGGGTTTCGCATCACACGATTAAACGGCAACAACATTGCAAACAAAAAAGTAAGTTCCGCAATTGCGGGAACTTCAGACTGCAACGTGATTGCGGCTTTGCTTGGGTCAATTCCCATTGCCAAATAATCGCGAACAATTTCAAGCGTGTCTGCATGAATTTCATCTGGTGTGTCAGAACGCGTTGTGTATGCGTGCATGTTTGCAAGCAAGAAATAACAATCATGCGTTTCTTGCAACTCGACTCGCCTCTGAACCGAACCAAAATAGTGACCAAGGTGCAACTGCCCAGTTGGGGTGTCGCCTGTAAGAATGACTTCGCGTGTGCTCATATCTTCGTACTGTAAACAAATGCGATATTCATTGCGTTAAAAATTATGTGAATGAGTACCGGAGCAAGCACGCCGCCGCTTTTTACTCGTGCCCAACAGAGTCCAACAGAGAGGATAAAGAGCCCAATGATTGCCGATGGTTGCGCTGCTCCGATGTGCATAATGGCAAAAAGTGCGCTTGTTGCATACATTGCTCGCCAGACCGACTTCCCACCAAACACTGCGACAAATGTTGGCAAAAGAAGACCGCGGTACATCACTTCTTCAAAAATACCCGCCCCAATAGTCACGCAGACAATCACAACCCATGTTGCAGAAGACCAGGGTGTGTGAACAATTTGCTCGAGCGTCTTATGCCCAATATCTGTTGGTGATTCAAGCCCAAGCCTAGCAAAAAGGATATGAGCAAGCCCCGCAACTGCAAGGGTTAGGGGCACAAACACCATGAACGCGATGACAGAAACGGGCAAAATGTGTCTAGAGCTGCATTTTCTGCGAAATTTCGCATACAGCAATACGACTGGAATTTGTGCCGCCATCGATGAGCCAATCATCCACGCAGTGCCAACAATCGTGCTTTGTTGCTCTGGTACGTGATTAAACCCCCACCAGCCACCTATGCCAGCAAGGATAAACATGGCACCGCAGAGCAAAATTGCCATAGTTGGAGTGATGGCTGGATCAAGATACCCACGGTGCGGAAGGTTTGCGTGTCCAGACTTTACGAACCAAACTCCGATAGCCATGGAGAAGAGTGTTAGAAGTAGGGTTACTAAATCAATGGAAGGCACTTCCACAAACTGAGCTTCTTCGCTACCCTTGGCAATTGATGAACACATGACGATTACACTAAGCGATATTACAAAATACAAACGCGACGAAGTTGCGGCTCTTTGTAAAGAGAAGCCCGTCGAGGAAGTACGCGCCTTGGCAGAATCTGCTGATAAACCGCGTAACTTTTTTGGTGCGGTGGTTAACGGGCACACCAAGCGAAGTACAAGTGTAATCGCCGAGGTAAAATACAAGAGTCCCTCAGCTGGAATCATACGAGAAGATTTTGATCCTGTTGCCATTGCTAAAGCGTACGAGAAGGCGGGGGCTGCCGCCATCTCTTGTTTGACAGATACGCATTTTTTTGGAGGAAACATTGATTTTATTCCTCAAATTCGCAGCGCGGTGGGCTTACCTGTCCTGCGGAAGGATTTTGTCGTTGATGCATATCAAATTTGGGAGGCTCGAGCTGCTGGTGCGGATGCCCTCTTGCTCATTTCTGAAGTGCTCTCTGAGGGGCAGTTGGTCGACTATATGATTCTTGCCCAGGAGCTTGAGATGACAACGCTTGTCGAAGCGCACGATATGGGAAATTTGTTAAAAATACAGCAATATGTGGGTTTTCCGCATGCAGGGTATTGTTTGCTCGGAATTAACAATCGTAATCTTGAAACGATGAAAACGGATATCAAACACACGGTTCGGATGGTTGATGTCATTGATGACACATCGACCGTTGTGAGCGAATCTGGAATTACTGCACCCGAAGACCTTGATACATTGCGGTCACACGGTGTTCATATCGTGCTTGTTGGTGAATCGCTCATGAGAGAGTCTGACCCAGGAGAGGCACTGGCTAAACTGATCCGCATGAATCCATCGTAAAAAAGTTAGGGTATACACATGATTCAAATTACAGAACAACAAAACATTGTCACAGTTACGCTCGACCGAGCAAAAAAACATAACGCCCTTTCAGCTGAATTAATTGATGCGCTGCATAATGGACTCGATGAAATAGAACAACACAAGGACATGCGGTGCATGGTACTCGCGGGCAACGGTCGTTCATTTTGTGCAGGAATGGATCTAAAGGGTGTTATTGATGACCCCCAAGCAATGGGAGCAATGTTACAAGGACTCGCAAGGGTTTCTCGGCGGATTCGTAATCTTCCGGTACCCACGATTGCTCGTATTCAGGGCGCCGCTGTTGGGGGTGGTTGTGGCCTAATGGTTGTGTGTGATTTTGCGTTTACGCATCCTGAGTCGAAGGTTGGATATCCAGAAGTTGACCTTGGTGTTTGCCCCGCTGTTGTGGCGCCGTGGCTCATTAAAAAACTTGGTGCTGGAAAAGCTCGAGCCATGTTGCTTGCTGGTGGGACAATGAGCGGAGAACAGGGCTTTAAAGCTGGTTTAGCAACACATTTGTGTGAATTGGAAGACTTACCCACTGCGGTCACTGATTTTGCTGAAAATCTCGCCAAGGGCGGTAAAAATGCGCTCGCCACGACAAAACGATGGCTAAATGAGCTTGACGGCTCTTTAAACGACGATATTTTACAAAAAGGCGCCGATTTATCTGCCAAAATCATTGCTGGCGATGAGGCCCAGGCCCGCTTAGGTCCTCTGTACGCAAAGTAGCGATTTAAATTAATTCCTCAGAGACGATTATTGGGCCAAAAAGGGTGGTTTTCTAAGCTCAGTGTCTTTTATCTGCGCGTTTTAGGAGCTGGGCTCGGTAAGTGAGAATTCCCGTTGTGGTCAAGAATCGGGTACAATGAGGGGCGCGGTAAACCGCGCGAAACAGCATAAAAATGGGGATATACAGAAAGATTTCATGGCAACATCCACCCAACAAAACACTCTAAAGATTGAAGTAAGTAACGCTGGAATAGCGACGCTTTGGCTCGACAGCGGCGACCGCCCCGTTGTTGTCCTCGACCGAGCACTCATCCAACGTTTACATACTGCGCTTGATGAGATTGACCAACTCGACGGAGTATTCGGTCTTGTACTTCGCAGTGATTGCGAGCGAGTTTTTGTCGCGGGTGCTGACCTTGCTGAAATTGATTCACTCGACGATCCGGGACTACATGCGTACCTTGCTTTTGGTACGACTGTCTTTGGCAGAATTGCTTCCCTCCCCTTCCCAACAGTCGCCTGTATAAATGGCGCAACCCTTGGCGGTGGTCTTGAAGTCGCCATGCATTGCGACGGTCTCGTGGCCTCAAAAGTTACAAGCAAAGGGAAACCCTATCCAATCGGTTTACCTGAAGCTGGGCTTGGAATTTGCCCCGGCTGGGGTGGATCGCAAATGCTCCCTGCTCGGATTGATCCCGCAACTGCCATATGTGCAACGGCAACAGGCTCACCGTTTATGAGTTCTGCTGTGCCAAGTGGTCTCATAGACGTTCTTGTCGAAACACCAGATGACTTAACAACCGCTTGCGAAACGTGGCTAGAGGGACAGTCCGCCTCAAGCGATACCCCAAAAGCGATTACCCCCCAAGAGTGTGATGTGTACTCTGATGCACTGAAAAAAGCTAGAAATGAAACTGAACGTACTGAAGCAGCAACGAGTGTATTCCTTGCTGTTGAAACAGGCACCCGCACAGGTTGGTCCGCAGCGGTTGCCGTTGAACAATGTGAATTGGTGAGGCTCCGAAACACACCTGTCGCTCAAGAAAAACTCGATGCATTTTTGTCTAAAGGATAAACAAAAAATGAGTAAACCAGACCTTACTAGCCAACTAAAGAACGTTTCCAAAAAAGACATCAAGCAAATCAAAGATGCTGAGGAAATGCTTGGACCAGAACCAGAAACAATGGGCTTCATTAAGAATATTTTCTGGGGAAACTTCCGCGAAAATATGGTGTTCCCGTATCCTGAAGAACCAACAGAAGAACGTGCGCGCTGCGACGAAATGCTCAAGGAACTTGACACATACTTCCGCACTGAACACCCTACCGTTGAAATTGACCAGAACCAAGAGATACCAAACTGGGTGATTAGGCGTTACTTCGAAATGGGCGTGTTTGGCATGATCGTCCCAAAGAAATATGGTGGGCAAGGTTTTGGCGTAACGAGTTACAACCGCGTGCTTGAACGCATTGGTCGCTCTTGCGGCTCTTCTGCGGTTATGGCTTCAGCACACCTTTCGATTGGTTGCAACGCGGTTACCTTGTTTGGCACCGAAGAGCAAAAACAATATTGGCTTCCAAAAATTGCGAACGAAGCGCTCAGCGCTTTTTGTTTATCTGAACCAAATGTTGGTTGCGATGCGCAAGGCCAACATACTACTTGTGAGCTTAGCGAGTGTGGTAAGTACTACATTATCAACGGTGAAAAGAAATGGGCTACTTCGGCTGCGCAGTCTTGCATGTTCACCGTGATGGCAAAATACAAAATGACCGATCCGAAAACTGGAGAAACAAAAGATAAGTTTAACGCTATTATTGTTTCGCCTGACATGAAGGGTGTTGACATATTCAGTCGAAACCGTTCGAAGTGTGGTATCCGTGGAACATGGCAAGGTCGTGTTCGATTTACAAATGTAAAGGTTCCACGCGAAAATCTATTGCACAAGGAAGGCAAGGGAATTGTCCTTGCACTGACATGCCTGAATTGGGGACGTTGCACACTTGCAGCTGGCATGGTTGGAGCGGGAGCGTCTGCATACGAACAAGCGATTAAGTGGGCGCAATACCGATATCAATTCGACCGACCAATCGGCGAGTTTGAGTTAACAAGAGAACGGCTTGCTCGTATGGGTGCGTTCGTTTGGGCAATGGATGCGATGCTCTACGTAACAACTGGTATGGTTGACCGTAACGACGAAGACATCATGCTTGAAACCGCTGTTTGCAAGGTCTTCTGTTCTGAATACGGATTCCGTTGCACGAATGAGGCGATGCAAGTCATGGGCGGCGAAGGATACATGACTGAAAACGAAGTCGAACGGCTCTGGAGAGATTCGCGAATCAATCCAATTGTTGAAGGCGCTAACGAAGTCATGCACAACTTTGTCTTTGGGTATGGCTCTAAACAACTTGGCGAGTTCATGCTTGGTGTAAAAGCAAATCCAGTTAAAAACATTGGCGCTGCAATGAAAATCGCCATGGAGTTATTCCTTGGTGTACGGCGCTCTGCTCCAAAAGTCACAATGGCAGATTCGTCACTTGATGTTCACGCGCGCACGCTCTCAAATCACATCCGTGAATTCTCGCATCAAGTAAAACTAATGTTCAAAGAAAAAGAAGAAGCGTTAATTACAAACCAAACAACGCAATATCGACTAAGTTGGATTTCGATTTGGATTCACGCCATGGCATGCTCTATCTCGAAGATGGATAAAACGGTTCGAAGTGATGCGGATGCAAAACAAGTTGACCACGATAAAGCGATGCTTGATTACATCATGGACTACGGCACATATAAAATTAATGGTTGGCTTCGTGGCCTTCGGGAAAATCCTGACGGCGCTATGTTAAAGGCTAGCGAAAAGGCTTGGGAGTTTGGTGAAACACTTCCAAACAGCGATTATTACATTCCAGAAAGCACGCCTGACAAAGATGCGCACGGTGCCGGCAAGGTGAATAACCAGGACGGGATTCAGCAATTTAGCGGTGGGTCACTATTCATCGAACAAGCGAAAACTGCAACACACTAATTCATTTACGATATACACAACATGCAAGAAACTGATTCCATTTTTGAACAAATCGTTGACCGAGGTCACGAGCAACTTTGCTTCCACCACGATCCTGAAACAGGGTTGAAAGCAATTATTGCAATACACTCTACTGCTCTTGGTAATGCGCTCGGTGGTACACGCCGTTGGTATTACGAATCCGAAGCAGACGCTGTCTACGACGTATTGCGTTTATCCAAAGGGATGACATACAAGGCGGCGGTTTCTGGTTTGCCAATGGGTGGGGCAAAAAGTGTCATCATGCTTCCACACCGTGAGCAGCCAAGAACTGAAGCGGAAGCCCGCGCGATGGGCAGATTCGTGGACACCTTCAACGGCGCATACATTGCCGCTGAAGATGTTGGTGTTGACATCGAATTTATTGATTGGATGGCTTCCGAAACAAACCACGTTATGGGCGGCGAGACTGTGTCTCGAGGCGGTGACCCTTCACCGTGGACAGCCATGGGTACCTTTCACGGCATGCGCGCAAGCTTGTTGCATGCTGGCAAGGGTGATGATTTCTCAGGTATTACTGTTGCAATGCAAGGCGTTGGACACGTTGGACAAAACCTATGCCGGCTTCTCACAGAAGCAGGCGCAAAAGTAATTGTCGCCGACATCAATAAGAAAAGCGTCGACCATGTTGTTGAAACCTATGGGTGTACTGCCGTGCACGATGCTGACATCCTGACTCAAGAATGCGACATCCTTGCGCCTTGTGCACTTGGTAACGTAATAGATGGCTCGATGGTGCAAAGTTTACGATGCCAAATTCTATGTGGTGCATCCAATAACATCCTTGGTGATCCGGAAGAAGATGCAGTTGCATTAAAAACCGCTGGCATTGTCTATGCACCAGATTTTGTTGTGAACGCTGGCGGACTTATTCACCTTGCGGGCATGCACCTGGGCATGATCGACGCTACACTTCAAACGAAAAACGACGAGATATTTGAAACGTCTTTGCAAATTTTGCAACGCGGTGAAGCGGCGAGTTCAACCTACGCTGCTGCAGTCGAAATTGCAGAGCAACGAATTTCTGGCGCGAAGGAGACAGGTATACATGCCGGTTAAAACTATTTTTGAAACAAAGATTGAACACGTTTCGATCCTTGATGAGCACGGCAGTTTCGATGCAGATCTTGGCGCCGGACTAATTCCAGACGAAGATGTTGTAGCAATGTACAAACACATGATGGTTTGTCGCCACCTCGATGAGATTGCATTTAAGTTGCAACGATCTGGTCGCATGGGCACATACCCCGAAAACCGTGGTCAAGAAGTTCCACCACTTGCGGCGGCGTACGTATTGCAAGAAAAAGATTGGATGGTGACTTGTTACCGAGAAAACGCGGGACTTTTTTGGCGCGGTCTTCCAATGGAGAAAATTTTGTTGCACTGGATGGGCGATGAACGTGGAAACCACATTGACAATTGTAATGTCACTCCACCTGCCATTGCAATTGGCTCGCAAATGCTGCACGCTACTGGCCTTGCCTGGTCAAGCAAGTATAAAAAAGATGGCGCGATTGCTTGCACCTTCTTTGGCGATGGTGCAACAAGTGAAGGCGACTTCCATGAAGCTGCAAACTTTGCTGCAAACCTTGATTTGCCGGTTGTGTTTGTTTGCCAAAACAACGGATGGGCTATTTCAACACCAACAAAACTTGAGTGTTCTGCGCCAACCGTTGCTCAGCGTGGTATTGCCTATGGCATGGATTGCGTACAAGTGGACGGCAACGATATATTTGCAATGGTTAAAGTTGTTCGTGACGCTGTCAAGAACGCTCGGGATAACAACCGACCAACATTTATTGAAGCGCTTACCTACCGACTTGGTGATCACACGACTGCGGATGATGCACGTCGGTATCGCGATGCTGACGAATTAGCAATGTGGGAAAAGCGTGACCCAATGATTCGGTTACGAAAATACCTTGAAGACAAAGACCTTTGGTCATCGGCGCAAGAAGAAGAGCAACTCGCTGAAGCTTCAAAAATTGTTACTACTGTTGTTAAAAACGCTGAAGAAATTGAAGCACCAACATCAAACGACTTCTTTGACTGTATGTATACCGACCTTTCGCCGCAACTGCAGTTGCAACGAGACACAATGCGCACAAGCAGTCTTGGTCAAGACCCGTCACAAGTTACGATTCAACCTAAAGAAGGCGCGGTGCAATAATGGCAAATCTCACACTCGTTCAAGCTATAAACCTCGCGCTCATCCAAGAAATGGAAAAAGACAGCCGTGTACTCCTGCTCGGTGAAGACATCGGTCTCAATGGTGGTGTATTTAGAGCAACCGAAGGGTTGTTTCAAAGATTTGGCGGAGACCGAGTTGTTGACGCACCGCTTGCTGAGTCTGGAATAATGGGAACGGCAATTGGCTTAGCAATGGGTGGACTTCGCCCAATTCCAGAAATTCAATTTGAGGGCTTCATGGGTCCTGCGTTTGACCAACTGACAAATCAAGCAGCGCGTTTTAACACACGGACCCGTGGTGGTATCACTTGCCCGTTAACACTTCGTGTTCCCGTTGGCGGTGGCATTCACGCTCCAGAACTGCATAGCGATAGCCCAGAAGCAATTTATACACACACGCCTGGCCTAAAAATTGTGATGCCTTCATCGCCTTACGATGCAAAGGGTTTGTTGATCAGCGCTATTCGCGATCCAAACCCAGTTATATTCTTCGAGCCAAAACGAATTTATAGAGCGTTCCGAGAAGAAGTTCCAGAAGATGAATACATGGTTCCTATTGGCGAAGCTCGAACTGTTTGTGAGGGCGAAGAACTCACAATAGTTTCATGGGGAGCAACAGTCGTGCAGTGTATGAATGCCATCGAAAAATCGGGGAAGTCAATTGAGCTTATTGACCTTCGTACTATTTCGCCAATTGATATGGACACGGTTTCAAAATCAGTAAACAAAACAGGCCGTTGCGTTGTTGTACACGAAGCGCCTAAGACCTGTGGACTCGGCGCAGAAATTGCAGCCGGAGTTATGGAACACTGCTTCTTACATCTTGAAGCGCCTGTGCAACGTGTATGTGGTTTCGATACCATCATGCCGTACTATAAACTTGAACTTGACTATCTTCCTGATGAACAGCGCATCAGCAAGGCAATTACCGAAACTCTCGCGTACTAATTATTATGGCTACAAAACAACCAGCAGATCAATCGCACTTTATTCTTCCCGACCTTGGTGAAGGCGTGCACGAAGCAGAACTCATCAAATGGTGTGTTTCAGTGGGTGACACTGTGCAAGAACACCAAACGATTGCAGAGATGGAAACCGACAAGGCGCTTGTTGAAGTGCCTAGTCCGTGGGCAGGTGTCATTCAATCATTGAATGGAGCTGAGGGAGACATTATCCTTGTTGGCAGTATTCTTGTGAACTACAACATCGCGAACGAGTCGGCGAGTGATGCTCCTGTTACTGACGACACTCCGCCAGACACTGGTTGTGTTGTTGGCGCTGTTGACGATAGCATGAGCGTACCTGCAAGTTTTGCGAGAACATCTTCGCCTGCTGCGGAAGAAGTTACCAATGTAAAAGCATCGGCGACCCCTGCTGTTCGAAAAATTGCTCGCGATAAGAATATTGACATTAACACTGTTACGCCAACTGGGCGTGGTGGACGTGTGACAGCATCTGATATCGAATCACATGGTGCACAAACAATTGTTACTCAAGTAGTACAACCAACTGCTGCACCTATTGCCGCTGTTGTTGAGCAGGTTCCCACCGAAGAACTTGCTACGCGAGTAAGCGTTCCACAAGAGGGTGTTTCAGAACGAATTCCTTTCAGAGGTATTCGTCGAAAAATTGCAGAAGCAATGACTAACAGTTTGCAGAAAGCTGCGCACTTTCAAGTTATTGACGAAGCTGATGTAACGCTGCTTGATAAAAAGCGCAAAGCACTGAGTGAGCTTATGGGTCGCAAACTCAGTTTACTTCCGTTCCTTATGTCTGCTGTGACTAAAGCGCTCAAAAAACACCCGAGCATGAACTCAACCGTGGATGACTTTGTCGAAGAGATTTTACTTCATTCAAATGTGCACCTTGGGTGCGCGGTTGACACTGACAATGGGCTTATGGTTCCAGTTATCAAAAACGCTGATAAACTCAGTCCAATTCAGCTTGCTGATGAAACTGTGCGCCTTGCAAAGGCATGTCGTGACCGGTCAATCCCTCGCGAAGAATTATCTGGTGGAACTTTTACAATCTCAAATGTTGGAAGTTATGGCGGCATGTTCGCTACTCCAATTATCAACTACCCCGAAGTTGGCATCCTTGCCGTTGGCCGCTCAAAAGAACGTGTGCTTACAAAAGATGGTGCATTTTATGCCGGGCTTGTTTTGCCACTAAGTTTAAGTTGCAACCACTGCGTTGTAGATGGCGCAGAAGGCGCGCGGTTCTTACGTACAGTGTGCGAATTACTCGAAAACCCTGAAAATTTGATCCCCTCCATATGAGTACCGCACAAATGACAACTGCTTCCGCCGAATTACTCGCAAAAATTGAAAACAAAACTGCTTGTATTGGCATTGTTGGCATGGGATACGTTGGTCTTCCTCTTGCCGTTGCTGTCTTTGACGCTGGATACGAAGTTCTGGGCTTTGACGTTGACCCAAACAAAATAGAGTGTTTAAATAACGGCACCCCATACCTCAAGCACCTTGGCGATGACTTTTCAAAAGAGCTCGCTGCGGCAGATAGGTTTTCCGCAACGGACAATCCAGAAGCGCTAAAAGATGCTGACATTGTTTTGCTCTGCGTCCCAACGCCACTTGGTACGCACAACGAACCCGATCTTACCTACGTGCTTGAAAGCACACAGGCCGTTGCGGATGTTCTTCGCAAGGGACAACTTGTGGTTCTTGAATCAACAACCTATCCAGGAACAACCCGCGACGAGATGCTCCCGATTCTTGAAGCGAGTGGATTAACGCATGGCGAAGATTTCTTCGTTGCGTACAGCCCAGAACGAGAAGATCCGGGTCGTAAATCTGAATCAACCCAAACTATTCCAAAACTTGTTGGCGGGCTCGATGATGTAAGCGGAGAGATTGCCTATTCATTTTACAGCAGGGTCATTCAACACGCACACTTGGTCAGTTCAGCAGAAGTTGCCGAATCTGCAAAACTTCTTGAAAATATTTACCGGTCCGTCAACATCGCACTTGTCAATGAGATGAAACTCATCTTGGAAAAACTCGACGTAGACATTTGGGAAGTTGTCGCAGCCGCAGCAACAAAGCCATTTGGGTTCCAGGCGTTTTATCCTGGTCCTGGTCTGGGCGGCCACTGTATTCCAATTGATCCTTTTTACTTAACGTGGAAAGCAAAAGAGGTTGGTATGCCAACTCGATTTATTGAGCTTGCTGGTGAGGTAAATCAGAAAATGCCGGGCATCGTCGTTGATAGAGTTGCATCTGCACTCAACGACGACAAAAAATCCCTACGTGGGGCAACTGTGCTCGTTGTCGGGGTTGCCTATAAACCAGACGTTGATGATATTCGAGAAACGCCTGCAGTATTTATTATTGAAGACCTCATTGAACGCGGCGCTTGTGTTTCGTATCACGACCCACATGTACAAGATTTTCCAAAAATGCGTGGACACGATGTAAACCTATCGTCCATCTCTCTTGATTCAAATACTCTTAGTGGTTTTGATGCGGTACTCATTGTTACTGACCACTCCTGCATTGATTGGGATGCCATCGCACTTAATGCTTCGCTTGTCATCGACACTAGAAATGCACTTGCGGGCTGCAACGATATTCGCGCTCGACTTGTCAAGGCATGACTTGGAATTGGACGCTTCTGGACGCGGGTAGATTCGCCCTAGATGGCGGGAGCATGTTTGGGGTTGTTCCAAAGGCGCTTTGGTCACGGTTAGTAGAGCCAGACGAAAAAAACAGGATTCCAGAAGCGTGCAACTGCGTTCTTCTTGAAAAAGATGGTGAGCGTGTTCTCATCGAAACTGGGTACGGCGATGACTGGAACGACAAAGAAGTCGACATGTTCGCTATGAACGGCACCACCATTCTGGACGTCCTCAACGAACATTCAGTTAACCCAGACTCCATCAATACTGTTATTTTGTCGCATCTCCACTTTGACCATGCAGCGGGTGTTACGTTACTGCCAAATGCAAAAGTTATTGTGCAAAAACAAGAGTGGGAAGATGCAAACAATAACCGCTCAACGATGAGTAGAACATATCTTCCAAGAGTGCTTGATTCGATCCGCGATCGAATTGAGTTGGTTGATGGCAACACAACAGTGTACGGAGATATCCAACTCACCGTCCGCAAGGGGCATACCTGGGGATTGCAATCCATTGAATTTGAAGACATCGATGGAACTGTTTGCTTTTGCTCTGATGTCATGCCAACCAAGAACCATGTTGGACTCGCGTACTCCATGGGGTATGACATGTTGCCGTGGGACAATGCACGAACCAAAAAACTTCTTCTTGAGCAAGCCCACGCAGAAAACTGGAGACTGGTTCTTTACCACGAACCAAGTTCGCCAGTTGTTACCGTGGTTAAAAATGTACACGATAGAATAGCGTTGAAATAATCACACCAATTCTAATGCCTTGTTTTTTGCTTTTACAAGCAACTCTAAGAATAATGCAAGTAAACACCCAAAAAATCCCCCGGCAAACGCACCTACTATTGCGTACATTAAAAACGACACCCTATTTTTCTCTTTTGTTGAGCCTACTTTAGCAATAACTACTGACTCTAATGATAGCTTCAGCATTTGCTCGAGCCCCGCGAGTTCTTGCTTAAGGAGCATTAAACTCGCGGATTGTTCTGCATCAAAACCCGCAAGTTGCAAGTCTATCGCTGTGCCTTTTTCCTCTAGTTCTCTTAGAGAAAAAGTCTGTTCTATCTCAAGCGTGGCAAGCGACTGCTCTGCAACTAAAATCGATTGTTGCAGATTAAGGTTATTCACTGATAAAGCAGATATTGTTTGCCTCGCAGTCGCCTCCATTTTGGGTATTTCTGAAAGTAACCGCGCATCTATTTCGGAGATTGAAGAACGAATTCGACCATCTCGACCATCGATTGCCAAGAGTGCTTCTGCGGAAAACTCGCTCATTTTATCACTGTTATGGGAGTCCATTAGTTTTGTTCTTGAAAGATTAAGACTAGCCAACTCGTGCTCAAGATCGTTTCGCCTCATTTCAAGAATTGGTTTAAGGTTTGTTAATGCCTGTAGTTTTGTTTTTTCTACGTCTACTAGGGCCTGCGATTTGGAAAATTCGCTTTTTGCATGCAACACTTTTTGAGTCAACAGGTCTCGCTGTTGTTTTCGTAGTTCTATGTCTGACGCCCTGTCAATAAGTAGGTGGTTCTCTAAATTTTTGCTAACAAGTCCTTGCTTTAAGTTTGCAATGATGTCCGGGTTTTGCGCCAAATCAATTTTTTTTCTAAGTTCGTTGATTTTTATATTTACTAAAATTAACTTTTTATCTAGATAAGTATTTTGTAAATCAACCAACGATTCGGATGCGCCACCAATTATGGCTTTCATTTCATCGACATATTCTGGCGATGTGGTTGCAGAAATAACTAAAAGATTTAAAGCTTCTCCCTCGTCATCTTCTGTGTTTATTGTAATTTTCGAAGAGTCTATAGAGTCCGTAGTGATAGTATCGGTGGCGATGAGTTTTGTTACTTCCTTTGGAAGAAGCACTTGTTTAAGAAGCTGTCTGGATTCGCCTACCGTCATATTCTGGTCCGACAAAACGGAACCATCGTCCAATATTCTGACCGACTCACCAAT
>CEOP01065948.1_pt1 | contig 16653 bp, 10 predicted proteins | sample 361301 | NCBI WGS metagenome assembly CEOP01 (sample SAMEA2619548, study PRJEB7988) | marine metagenome | biome: marine biome (ENVO:00000447); feature: deep chlorophyll maximum layer (ENVO:xxxxxxxx); material: "saline water (ENVO:00002010), including plankton (ENVO:xxxxxxxx)" | depth 55 m
ATCTTGCAATTTAAACCGAATATGGCGTCCTTGATCTTCAAACAATTCAGCATTGGAACGGAAACCTTCTTCATCAAGCTCCGTCGTCCGCCGCATGTACGCCTTTGCAATTGCGTTAAGCATTATTGGAACGTCTGTCGCTACGTGCGCAGACCAACCAACGCCATACAAATTAGTGCCCCGCTTAATAATCGTACGAAGCTCTTCGAGCAATTCGTCAACGGCATCATCTACAAGGACGACATTTGCATCAACATCCCAAAACTGTTTGATCCAGTCGGTACCCTCAATAGTTCTGTCAGAAACCGCTTCAGTCAAAATTGAACGTTCCTTAATCATAAAGATTTGCGTTGCTGCAACTCGTTCCACCATTTTGTCACTAATTGTGTCTGTCGTTGCAATGTCGGTTGCGTTCCCGAGGCCAGGACGAACTTCAAACATTACATCGCCGGAATAAAGTGGGTACACCCTTGCAAACACAAAAAATGCCGCAGCGCCAAGGATGGCCCCAACAATTGCCCAGATTGGAATGCCTTTCCAATATCTACGCAACACCCGAATGGGGTCAATTGCTCTGCCCTTCGGCATTGGTCGGTTTGGGGAACCTATTTTGTTTGATTGTGGTGCTGGCATATCTGTGTTATTCCGTCATTTATTCTGCGTACTGCGAATATCGTCCTGAAGGGCCTTAATACTATTCTTTGAATAGGCATCTTCCGCAAGTTCCTGTGCGATACGCAAGTTGTCAAGTGCCTTTTCAAAGTCGCCTTCGCCACTAAGTACCTGTGATAAATGAACATACGCACCCATAGTCTCGCCCATTTTTAGTGACCGTTGCAAATATTCTTTCCCTTTTTCTTTGCGATCGGCTTTGTAGTAGCTCCAGCCTAGTGCATCAAGCACTTCAGGCATTCTTGGTGATACGCTTCGTGCTTTTTCTGCAAAAACGATTCCCCGCTCTGGTTGGCCTAGACTGTCTGCATACAATATAGCTAGGCGCGCCATTGCTTTTGCGTTCGTAGGGTCAAGCACGAGCAAGTACTCTAACATCTCTGCTGCTTGTTCAAAATCACCGACTCGCGCATGCAACTCGGAGACTGTATCAATCACAGACGGACTTCTAGGGGCTATTTTCGCGGCTTCCTGAGCAAGCTTTAATCCTTCTTCTGGCCGGTCCATATACACACCCACAACATACGCATAGTTGTTTCGAACCAGAGCAGAATTTTGTTCATCTAACAGCTGCTTAAATACAACACGACTTTCTTCGTACAGCCCTGCTTCTACAAGTGAACCGCCCTTCATGTTGAGTAAGTTCAATTTTGTTTGCGAGTCAATTCCCGCAAACTCGACGGCTTCGTCAATAAGTTCAACAATTTTTTCAATGTGCTCGATGCCTGATGCTTTGTAGTAATTCGCTAAACCGTAGGACTGACTTGGATTCAACTTGTTCGATGTAAGCCCCATCACAAACCGCTCTCCTTCTTCGGCATTGGTTTTAAACAATTCGTGAAGATCAATGAACCAATCTGTAATTCCCATTGGAGGAATCCAGCCGCGATCGATGGCTTTTGAGTAGCCGTCCCATGACTGCTGCATAGCTTGCAATGCTTTTCTTCGATTACCTAAGTTTGCCAACGCCTTTGCTTCGATAGATTTAGCAACAGGGTGCATTTTTGAAACTTCGCTTTGCGCCATGGCAACGAGTGCCCCGTCAGGCATCTTCTGCTCTGTTCTTGTCAAACTATTTATTTGATGCAGTAACCCTACTGATGGATTACGTTGAATCGCTTCGAGATACACTTTGGCAGCTTCGCCGCGATCATCGCTCGTACGCAAATACAAATCACCTAACTGTGCGTACCAAATGCTGGCGGATGGATCAATAGCCATGCCTTCTTCAGCTGTAGAAATTGCTCTTTTAGGATTATCAAGGTCAAGGTACAATTCAATTAAACGCTGTCTTGCATCGTTTGATTTTGGTGTATCTGCAAGATATTTCGCAAGTAAATCTGCCGATCTTTCAAGTTGACCATCTGCTTGCAACACATCTGCACGCACAATTGCGAACTGCTCGAGCTCTTCACCTTTTCTGGATCCTTCGTCTGCTACGACCAATGCCTCTTGAAGCAATGCCTTGTCCTGTGTCAGGCGATACTCGTTTAACAAACTTTTACAAAGACGAAAATAAGGATTCAGATTTACTGGATCTTCTTCAATCGCCACCCGCAAGGCCTTCCTGAATTTGTCAAGTGCAACAACCGCTTGCTCAATGTTTCCTTGAGCGAGCAAATTAGAACTTTTGATTCTACTAATTGATGCTTGCAACATCGCTGCTGCATACTTATTGTTTGTTGTCGAGAAATTTTCCAAAGCACGTTCTGCTTCTTCAAACTGACCCGACATTGCAAGCGACTCTATACGCCTCGATTGCAACACAATGCTCCCCGTCGCAGCGACTGGCTTTTCTAGATACTCTGCCGCTTTTTCATGTTCATTCGTTAAAAAATACATCGAACCAAGTGCGGCATCAATTTCAAACTGATCGCTTTGCTTGTCAACAGCAGATTCTAACAGTGATATTGATTGAGGAATACGCTCTGCACGCCTGAAAAAATCTGCTGCAGCAATAACTGTCATCGTGTACTCTTCAGTGTCTTTTCGGCTGTCGATAAATCTATCCCATACAATTGACGCATCAGATAACCGACCTCTATCACGCAATACATTGGAATGCAACAGGCAAATACCCACTACTGGATCAACCTCAATTGAAAGACCCTCAAGAATTTGACTAGACCATTCATCCCATTGTTTTTTCGCAGACGCAAGCTCTGCTTGCTGGTCACTCTGCTCCATTTGGCTCCAAGCGCGTGATGGAATAACTCTCGTGCCATCTGGACGCAAGAGCAATGTCGGATCAGGCTCGACATTTGTATAAAAATCTACTAACTGAATTGCATTTTTCCTGTCTTTTGGACGCAACAGGTATCGCTCTTGCCTATAGGAAAGAACTTTACTCATGGAACCGAATTGCGATTCTACATCGAGCCAAACTTCTAGTATCTGCTTGTCCGATGGGTGTTGTTCTCGCGCCAAACGTACCACTCTAAGTATCCGATTTGAATCTGTATTTGTGGTAAACATCGAGCTCACATAACTTCGTATATGTGTTTTGGACTTGGGATCAATTCGATATGCTTCTTCATTTGCAAGAAGAGCGTCCTTTTCGTTTTCCATTGCAGAGTGAACTAAACCCAAAGTACTCCAGCCCATAGCCGAAAAAGGCATTTGCTCTGTCATTACTTTTGCAGACGCAAGGGCCAGCTCCCATTCTGATGTCTGCAGAGCTAGATTGCCTTCTGATTTTGCTTTTTCAGCTGCAAACAAATGAAGACTCACTTTCATCCCCGCTAACTCCATCGTATCGGAAGACAATGCTTCATATTCCCCAGCGAGTTGCTGCGCGAGTTCTACATCTTTATCGATCATCGCTTGATTGAATCTCAACAATGTGATCTGCGAAAGGTTTACTCCAAGGTTCTCTGCAATCTCTTGATATTTTTTGCTTTGCTCAAACGCTTTCTTTGAAATATCAGCAGCTTTTTTCGATTCTTCCTCGTCGCCTGCCTTACGCCAACGCGATGCTAAGTTTCCTTGTTCTATACCCATGGCAAACAAATCCAAAGCGATTTTTTCTGCCTTCTCTCCTTCTGAAAGTTTGCCTGCCTGAACTATCCCAATCGCAGCATCTACTCTATCTTCGCTTTGCATTGCAATCAGTTCATTTTTTAATTGTTGGGAATCAGGGTTTAACTCGATTGCAAGTTCACGAAATGCAACTGCGTTCTCCGTATCACCTTTAATCATATAAAGAGTTGAAACTGCAGCGTACAATCGCCAATTTGGAGGCTGTGTTTCTTCAATAGATGCAAGCAACAATTCAATTGCTTCTTGACTATTGCCTAATGTGAATAATCGCTCCGCCGATGCAATCGTAGCAAGCGTCTCATTTGTAAAGACTGTCTCCTTATCTGAGGAATCGCGCATCGCGAGAACGTCAAGCAGCTCCGCAACTTGTTCTACTTCTCGTGCTCCTTTGGGCAGTGTAGAGAGTGTGTTTCGAGCTGCCGAAAAGTCATTCATCTGGATTTCTAACCGCGCCTTCATAAGATAATTTGCAAGGTTTCCAGGTTCTATGGCAATCGCTTCTTGCAATCTATTTGCAGCTAAACCCTTTGAGCCAGTTTCACCTAATGCTATTGCAACAAATCGATAGTGCTGTGCAGTTGGCTCAGGCGACCTTGCAATCACTTCTTCTAGGTTGTTTGCAGCAGCGACATAATCGAGTTCTGCGAGTGCAATAATGCCATCTGCATTTAAAAGCAACAAGTTCTTGGCATTGTTTGAAACAAAATCTGCGAGGACTTCTCTATCTCGTTTTGCTTCTTCTATAAAATCCGATCGTTCTTCTGCATCTTCAGCTGCTAATGCTTGTTGTACAGCTAACTCAATGAGAAATTTAGCCGCGGGTGCTCGCAAGGAAAACTGCTCAATCGCTTCGAAGCTCACGGTTTGTTGGGGAGAATCAACAATTATCTGTGTTTGTTCACTAGCTTCATCGAACAACTGCTCTTGGTTTAACACAGATGCTAACAAATATCTGCGGTTGTAGTCTTTTGGATATTGCGAGATATGTTTTTGCAATAACTCGACTGCAATACCTGCGCCCTCTTCTGTTGCTTTCAGCAGCAAACTGACTATCTCTGGCGTTCTGTCAGAATGTTTCATTGGATCAAAAATTGATACTAAAACGTCCTGTACTTCAAGAACGGCCAGCTCAGCAGCATCTATTTGTTCTTGTGAAACGGACTCTCTGTTTGCAAGCCGCTTCTGCTTGAGTTGCCCACGTCGCAGTAGCATTTCTCTGAAAAATGTAGTTATAACATCGAAACTATCTGGCGCTACTTCGCGTGCTTTTTTCATTGTTTCATCTGCTAGAAGACGATTTGCGATAGATTGTTTTGTTTGCCCGTCAATATCCAAACGATAATAAAGTGCCATTCTGCCGTGTGCGAGGGCAGCCCAAGCAACGGCATTGCCCGGGTCACTTTCTAGAACAAGTTCTAGCTCATCTTCGCCGGGAAAGCGGACATGCCCCTCGCTATCGTAGGTTTCTGTGAGCGTAGCATCATTAATTCGAAGGGATGAAATCCCAAGATACAACTGAAGTTCATGCCTTCTTGGATCATCCAAAGCAATTCGACCTAAACCATTTTCAGCAACCGCCTGAAGTCGTTTCCAATAATTTACGTTGCCTGATTTACGTGCCGCCTTGTGCATCTCATCTGCAACTGCAAGATGTGAATTTATATCCTTTGGGTTATATCGAGCTTTATGAAGAAGTGTAGTAATGTAACTATCATAAAAAGCCGCTGCTTCCTCTTGTGTCATAGGCGTTATCTTCAACAACGCATCTTGCAATTTATGCAAATAGGCAAGGTTGTTTGGCTCTTTATTTGTAGCGCGCCCATACGACTTGTATGCCTTTCGGAACTCGCCGCTAGCCATGTATTCGTCCGCAATCGAAATGTTTCTGATTGCGCTCTTGAGATTCATATAGAACACGCCTGCAAGTGCGCCGCCGCCAATAATGGCTGCAACACAAAGAATTATTATAAGTTTTTTGTTTGCCCTGCTTCCTTTAGCAGGACTTTTTCGTGTCTTGTTCTTTTTATGGATTGACTTGTATTTTTTCTTTGCCATGATCTCACGATTCCTAAGTAGGTATAGGGTTATTCAGTATCTTTTTCATCTACGACTTCTGCCCAATCAGGCAAACATCGCATTATTTCTGGTAGTGCGCTTGATAACAAATCAGAAGCGAGTTTATTAAATTGTTCCATCGTAAACTGGCTGCCCCCACGAGTAGTAAACTGAACCTTGCAATAGTATGCAAATTTTTCTGATGGATCAAATGCAATCATTCTGATTCTCTCTGGGTACGCTGTAGTTTTTCCATTTGCAACGAATAGATATCCTGCGAAAATATGTTCGTCACCTAACTTAGGATGACTAAACTCAGTTGAGCGTAACTCAAAATCTCCGATAGGAAGACGAATTGTTTCCGTTGATTCTCGAAGCGCATCCCAATGTTCAACCACAGGATAAGCCACGCCGTCAAGTGTTTCGATTTCGTCTGTTCCCCACGCGGACATGTCAATCTTCATCGGAAGCGTAATGGGCTCTGCGGTCAGAGGGACATACCCACCAGCGACCATACATCTGTCTGGAACATGAGGAACTGCATCCACTTGACCAGTATAATACGCTAGGTGTAATTGCATCGGAGGATTTGATGTACCTTCCTTGATGTATGCTCGTGTGAGATACAAATCTGTACCGAGAGCCTCAACACCAGAAGCGTCAAACCGTGCGTCCTCACCGATTCGTTTCCAATCACCGATCGCTGATGGTAGCACTGAAAAATCTTTACGTGGATAAACAGGCACTTTCTTCAAATATACATTTAAAGCACCCACTCCAATCTGTAGAGCAACCGCTGAGACTGAAAGAATTACAACCGCTGTAACAAAACCACGTGTTGCAGAACCGTTGAATTGAACGGCTGGCAATTCTTCGTCTGCACCTGATTCCTCTTGGTCTTCTTCAATGACAAGATTTTTTAGAATCCATACTATGCCAAGGTAAATCAAGAACGCAGGAATCAACCAAAGTGTGCCAACGAACGTATGGAAATCACCCGATGAAAAACCACTGTCAGCAATACTTAGCAAACCGAGCGACATCACTCGAAGAATGTTTACAAACACCGCCGTTGGCAAAGCAAGCACAACCAGTGTGACTCGTTGCCAGAGGTGAGGCAATCCTGTGTATGCCATTGCTACCCCAAGTGCTAAAAATGCCATCAACATCCGCATTCCAGAACAAGCTTCTGCAATATTCAGGGGATAGGAAACATCGTTATAAAAAATTTCAAGCGTGTTCCCCGCGCGAGTCACATCTAAACCCAAAAGCGTAAGACCATAGAAAGAACCCACAGAAGCTACATCTTGCAACTTGAACGTCACGATTTCCATAAAACGATCAGAAATAGATTGTCCAAAAACAAACAAGTACAATAAAGGGAACCAAAGATACCGCATGGAACGCCATCCAAACAGGTAAAGGAATATGCCTGCAATCGACATCGAAACGCCGAACCCCATCAAGTTATGGTGATGCAGAGCGGCGGGGCCGAGTGCACAAATTGAATACCAAACCAAACCAAGAACGAGAAGAAGAATGCCGGATTTTGCACGAGTAAAGGGTTGGCTGAGCAATTTTCCTCGACAAAGCCAAATGAAATAGCCCGAGATAAATGGAATGATGAGCGTGTGCCCCCAATCAGCTTGTTGCTGAATCGCAAACATGACTTGCCTTTGGAGAAAATCCCAAAATATCCATGCAAACGCAACAAAAATGACTATTGACCAAAACAATAGTCTCTGAGGTTGGCAAACCTCGGCATTTTGCGTTTTTACTGTGCTAGACATGGTTCTCTATAATCGGTCATGATTCACGTGCTCTCTATACTAAAAATGAGCATTCTCTCTTGCTCACCATAGGCCTGAACAATACGCCAAAACCTCTAAGATTGTTCAGTAAATCACGATTCTTCTGAGTCACGCGTTTTATGGAGGGCTTCCAAAGACATCATTGCCAAAGTTGCGATCAAGAAGGAATCCAAAACCATATGTGGCTCTAAACCCGTTTCTAATAATCGCCATTGGGGTTGCACCCCAAGTTGTACCAATACTTATGTGGTCATTTGGTTTTAAGAAAATGTCAGGCTCTGTGCGCTGAAGAATCGCCGCATAATTAAGCGTGACGGTTGCTTGCACATCTCCAAAACGCCGAGTCAGGCTCACCTTTTCTGGGACCGCAATGGGGCCCAAGTCACCAGCAGACGTAATGAACTCAGAAAGTGTAATTTTTTCGCCCGACCGTGGGTAATCATACACGCCTGGGCGACCAATCTCGCCGCGAATATAGAGGTTGCCCCGTGGAACTTCTTCTACATACACTCTGTCTTTAGGACGGATAACGATGTTATAAGAACTGTCACCCTCTCTAAGAAGCTGCCATGGGATTCGTATGATTCGTTCAAGTACTGCGGGGCCAGCCGTTGATCCATCTAGTGCTGTTTCTTTCTTTTCAATCGTCTTGCTTGTTGAATTCACGCTGACGGGTACCCACGAGTCACTTTCTGGAACATAAATGAATGCAGAGCCCGTTGGAGCAGAAGTTTCGGGTGCAATGAGTTCATCCACATCGACTGGCAACTTTGCTCGCTGATATGGTTGCGGACCCGCATTTCTAGCGGGAACAAGATCATCTATATCAATCAACTCGGGGCTACCCGTTTGAATGATACCTGGCGAAACGTTGTGATTTGCGCTTGTTGCACTATCACCAATATCAAGTTGATTAATAAGATCGTCTATGCTTGCATCGCTTGGGCTTGAATCAGCCGTCGGCACTTGCGAGCTATCTTCACGAGGCATCCCATCCGTTTCACCGACGTTCAACTGTTGAATAAGATCTTCAATAGTTGTTTTTGGTGCCTGCGATGAGTCGTTGGGCGATTCTTTCGGCGGGAGTTGAATTGAGCCGCCAATATTCCTTGCTGCGTTGTCTTTGTTCCATGATGGCAAAACGGTGTCACTAATTTCGAGTTGCCGAATAACATAGATATCTTGTGTCGATAGTGGAACACCGCCGGCGAGCGCAAGCACTTCCACAAGGCGCAAGTCGGGGTTGTGTAAAGTAAATACTCCCCAGCGTGCAAGCCCGCCATAGACGGTGTACGTCAATGCTGTTTGGTCAACAACATCGAGCTGTGCACTCGGGTGTGTCATGACCTTCTTGCCAAGCTCGCGGATAATTAAATCTTGTGCACTTTGTACAGTTAAACCCGCAACAAGCACGTCGCCTAGTTCCGGGACACGAAAATAGCCTGTAATGTCCACACGGCGAGTAACTGGATGATGTTGGTTGGTTTGATACAAACCAAATATTTTTAATTCAAGGATATCACCGGGGTTTATTCTGTACGCCAAGTCTGATGGCATCAAGTCTAACTGCGTGACCTTCGAATATTTTGGCCAAGCTTCCGGCTCTTCAATAATGTCAATTCGGTCCAGAATTGGAATGGTGGTTGGTGTCGGCTTGTAATAGCCCTGTGCACCCGGGTCGCCCATCCACGCATTCGAATTGCAGCCGAGTTGCGCAAAACTTACAAAAATCGCAAGGCAAATGCCCAGGAGTGTCTTTGCGCAACATGTTACTTTTATCTTTTTCCAGTCAATCAAGGTCATACCTTCTTGTGTTCAATAATCCAACTTACAGCCCCCACATGAGTGATATGCGGGATGGTATCGGACTTCATCGACTGATGCACAGTACAAAGTTGAGCGATTACCTTTATGCTCAGTTTGATAGAATATGGAAGTTATGAATAAATCTTCTCCATCTTCTCCCAGGCACCCCAAACCACTCGGTGGTGATACGGCTCGCCATACAAGAAGTTCACTCGTTGTTGACTTGAGTTCGCAAGTACTCAATAACGATGATGGATCGCAATCATTAATGATGCAAAAGAAGCCCTCTTGGATCCGTGCTCAAATTCCTGGCGGTGACGCGTATGTCGCAATGCGCGAAAATATGGAAAAACACAACCTAAACACGGTTTGCCAAGAAGCCTCCTGCCCAAACATTGGTGACTGCTGGACTCGAGGCACTGCAACAATCATGATCCTTGGTGATACATGCACTCGCTCTTGCGGTTTCTGCAATGTAAAAACCGGTCGGCCCAAGGCGCCCGACTACGACGAGCCATTAAATGTTGGTAAATCAATTGCATTAATGGGATTACGCCATATTGTCATAACGTGTGTTGATCGGGATGATTTGCCTGACGGCGGTGCACATATTTGGGCAGAAACCATCCAGGCAGTGCATACAATGGCGCCAGAAACATCTGTGGAAGCGCTTATTGGCGATTTAAAGGGTGACGCAGGTGATTTAGCCACCATAATTCAATCAAAACCCGAAATACTTGCGCATAACCTTGAAACCGTTCCTCGAATGCACGGCGCTGTCCGCCCACAAGCAACTTATGACCGCTCAATGGAGGTGCTTCAGCGTATATCCGAGGCGGGGCTTGTGACTAAAACCGGAATCATGGTTGGTATTGGCGAAACCGATGAGGAAGTGGTCACCATGCTCGCAGATATTAGAGCAAAAACGAATACTGAAATTATTACTATTGGCCAATACCTTCAGCCGAGCAGAAACCACCTGCCTATCGATCGCTGGGTACACCCTGATATCTTTGCAATGTACAAAAAAGAAGGCATTAAACTTGGTTTTCGTGTTGTGGAATCAGGCCCCTTAGTCAGAAGTTCTTACCATGCGGAAGAGCAGGTAAGAGCATTTGAACAAAATCGTAATTAATTCTATTACAAGTAGTTAAGTCGCCTCTGAAACAGGTCGATTCCTATTTTATGATTCACGATTCAAACATCAGCCCTAGCAATTCCACCGCAAACGATAACCGTCGAGATAAAACGAGAACGCAATACAGCGGCGAAGCTGTCCTGCGGTGGAGTCACGATTTTGACACCCCAGTCAGGTACCGTGTTGTTGATCGGAGCGAAGGCGGAATGCGCATAGTTTCCCAATTTCCTCTTTCTGAGGGCATGACGGGCATTATTACTCGCTATTTACCCGAAGGCACTGCCGTCCACCAGCCAATGATGGTTGCCTGGAGCAGCAATACCGCTGATGATGATGGCTACCATTGCGGTATATGGTTCTTCGGTAGTTAACATGTGCACAATTTTACGTCACCCTAGGCCTAAGTAATTCCTCAGAGACTTTATCTGGTTTTTTGATCGGGCAACCCTGTATTATCAAAGTAGATAAAAACAAATGATGCACATAATCGTCTCTGGGGAACGTTTAGCTCTAAACGCCGCAAGCCCACGCTTGAGGCGTGGGCTTGCGGGGGAGAGAAGAAAGAAAGAGAGAAGAGTTTTTTAGTAAGGGTGGCTTCCGTGCCACCAACTAGACAACTCTGCCAAATGGTGATCTTTTCATTCTTTCTCAATTTTTTTACATTTTGTTTTTTTTGAATGAAACTGAAGCGAGTACCCCTTATCAACTATAGACCCAGCGGAGTGCTGGGCTCATAACAAGACAGGAAGTCGCCCATGATCGCCGACACATCACCAATTGGCCATATTGGACCAAAATCGTTACCCACGAACAAAACAAATAACCTCAGGTTGCAAACCGACCAGTTCAACGACAAACTTGGAACATTTTTTTCCAACCTGTCATGGACTGACCGGCAAGTACTCGCATTGCATTTCGCAGAACGCCTTTCACCTTGGGAAATTCATGTAGTGCTCAATATGTCTATGAGCGATGTACTTTGCAGGATTCAAAACTTGCAAAAAATCGCACGTCAATCCATGCGTGGATCACGCCGCCCTACTACTCCAGAGCTCTCGCTGAAATAACTGCTCGCTAAAGCGACGTAAATTGAGCAAGTACAAATCCGTTTTGAAATGGCAAACGCAATAAGTGCACCCGCCAACATAGGTAACGTTGCATGCACATTATTTGTCATTTCCACCATTATGATGACCGCCGTCACTGGGCTTTGCACTACGCCTGCAAAAAAACATGCCATTGCAACCATCATGATTAATTTTTGATCAACGCCTGCACCCCATTCAAATTGATGTGCCATGTTTGCAATCCATTGACCAAAACCGGCTCCAGCTGAAAGCGAAGGGTCAAATAAACCGCCCGGTATTCCACTTAGTAATGTGAGTGCTGTAGCAACTAAGCGAAGAGGTGCGTAATACCAATCCGACTGCTCTGAATGCATGAGCATACCTTGCGCTTCTAAAAAACCCGTGCCAAGTGTTTGTCCAGAAGACAACCAGCCGAGAAAACCAATCGAAAGGCCAATCAACATCGGCACAAGAATTGGACGCCGAAACATGACGCGCATGACTTGTGGATACACGCGCACGATAAAGTGCGAGAAAACTCCGCCGAGTAGCCCCATGCAAATTGCGACCAAGGGAACAAGTGCCCAGTCAACGTTCGAAACTTTCTGGATATATACATCACCATAAAACCAGTAATTACCAAACAAACCAATGCAAACACAGCAAGCAACCAGCACTGTTGCAATCAGAACAGAAAGGTTGCGCTTGTCAAAGGTTCTTCCTATCTCCTCAATTGAAAACACAATGCCAGCAAGCGGAGCGTTAAATGCCGCGGCAATGCCTGCGGCGCCCCCGGCAATGATGAGCCCGCGTTGAGCCAAATGATGGGGAATTGCAACGAGTTTTCGCAAGTAAAACATGATGCATGCAGCAGCCTGCACCGTCGGCCCTTCCCTTCCCATTGAAGCACCACTAAAAAGAGCCACCGTTGTAAGCAAAATCTTTCCAAACAAAATTTTCGGCGACAACAAATTTTCTTTTTGATATTCATCCTCTATTTGCAACGATGCAATTGTTTGAGGAATTCCAGTACCTTCCGTCCCTTGAAAAAATCGAACTCGTAACAAGGTAATTGCAGTTAAACCGATTGCAGGCAACAAAAATACAATCCATGCCATTCGTTGCATAAGGAATGCACGCGCCTGTTCCGATTGCTCGCCAGCGAACGCAAAGTAGTAAGCAATAAGCCCAACGAAGAACGCGCCTGCTAGTACACCCAACCACCCAACAAAAGAAAGATGTTTATTCGTTGCGCAATTCATGCATCAATGCGCTGGCGCATGGCGGAAAAACCAACCCAACGAAAACAAGTATGAACCACTAAGGAGAAAATTTATTCCCAAAAGCAATCCAATAATTTCAAACGATGTCGGCCATGAAGTGAGCATTATGACTCCGAGCATTATTCCAAGGACACCACTAAAGAAGGCCATGCCCCAGTGGTTGGAGTTTCCCCCTAATGACCGAAGCGCCATCGAAGCAGAAATTTCTGTAAAGCCTGTAAGTAAAAAGAAAATTGCCAAAATAATAGTAATCGTTGCAAGCGCTGGTGCTGGTAATAAAAGGAAAATCATGCCGAAGATTAACGCAACTAAACCACCTCCGAGAGAAGCAGGTTTTCGAGGCCCCGCCTGGGAAGTAATGCCCCCGAATAATGCAATGCCGCCGACAAACAATAGAAGCCACCCTATGAGTGAAACTATCGCTTCAGCGGCGATGCCCGGTCGTGCAATTGCAAAAATACCCAGTGCCATGAGGACGGTGCCTTCAACGATAAACCATTTCCATCTATTCATAGTAAACAATAATACACAGAACTCGCGCCATATGCATACAATCGGTATGTATGACAACGAAACCGATTGATTTACGCAGTGACACGGTCACGCAGCCAACAGCTGCGATGCGAAGTGCAATGATGGATGCGCCACTCGGCGATGATGTTTGGGGAGACGATCCCACTGTCAATGCCCTGCAAGAGCGATGTGCCTCAATGTTTGGGAAAGAAGATGCGTGCTTTGTTCCAACTGGAACGATGGCAAACCAGGTTGCTATTCGAGCACAAACACAGCCCGGTGACGAAATTATTATTCACGGCGAGAGCCACATAGTCCGTTATGAAGGCGGTGGCGCAGCGGCACTGAGTGGCTGTAGTTTTGCTATCGCGCAAGGCGATCGTGGCTTTTTCGCATGTGAAGATGTGCGCAATCTCGTTCGACCTGAAGATTTCCATTTTGGAACAAGTCGGCTACTCTCTCTCGAAAACACGCATAACCGGGGCGGCGGGTCAATCTGGCCGCTTGGTCAACTTCAGGATGTTTGTAACACTGCACATGATTTTGGCTTACACACACATCTCGATGGTGCGCGAATTTGGCACGCCATCGTCGGCTCTGACGTTGACGCCAAAACATGGTGTGCGCCATTCGATTCTATTTCTGCGTGCTTTTCTAAAGGGCTCGGTTGCCCTGCTGGATCAATCGTCGCTGGCAATAAACAGACCATAAACGCGGTACGAAGGTTCAGGAAAATGTATGGTGGCACAATGCGGCAATCCGGCATTCTTGCTGGCGCCGCCCTTTTTGCACTCGACAACCAACTCGAGCGCCTACAGGAAGACCACGACAATGCTAAAAAACTCGCATTAGGCCTTAATTCTATTGAGGGCGTTTCATGTGATGCACAAACAACAGATACTAACCTCGTATTCTTCAATATTGACAAAATGCTTGGAAATGGTGCCTCGTTATGCCGAAAATTAGGGGAGCGCGGCGTTCTTGCTGAAGCACTTGATTCACAACGAATCCGATTCGTCACACACCTTGACGTAACGGCCGATGAAGTTGAAAGGGCTATTCAAATTACAGCCGACATCTGCAAACATGTTTAGAATTAACACCATCCTACTCACTCTCTTTCTCGCAACAACACAAGCCACTGCGATTAGCTCAACGCATACTTCATTTGTATGGAACGACATCAACACAAGAGAAGTGATTCGGTGGGAAGGTGACATTGCTGTCGTGCAACAAGGTACTTCAATGCAAGAACTTTCTTGCAGAATAAAAATCGACGACTCCGACGTAGATTTTGCCATTCATTCTTTTGGAATACCAAAAAGTTGGACATCATTTTCCTACCAAACAGACGAAGAACTTGTGCAAAAACAAAAAGAGTTAAAACAAAACGCAGCGAAGCACGGAATAAGCATGCACGATGACGGCAACCGATTCAGCGTGCACTACGACTGGGTTATTTCAAAAAGCAAGCGTTCGCTTCAAGACGCAGCAAAAACAATTCGTTCAATCGCAAGACGGAATGGATACAGAAGCAAACGAGAGCTGGTGGGAGCTTTTACAGCGTTTGTGCAATCACTTACCTACAGAATTCCCGCTGATCATCGAATGAACGACGAGGGCGAAAAAATTCTTACTGCTGGTGCCATGATGCCACTTGAAACTTTATCGAAACAATGGGGCGATTGTGATTCGAAGTGCATGCTCTTCGCATCACTCGTTCAATCGATTGACCTTGTGGATGTTTGCTTTATCGTGATAAACGATCATATTTTTGCTGGAGTACAAATGCGTGCACAACAGGACGACCACGTAGTCCGGTACAAAAATAAAGATTGGATTCTTGTTGAGCTTACCGATTCATGGCCAATTGGCCGCGTGCCAACGAATCACCTTAACGGAGTTATCCTTGGCAATTACGAAGTCGTAGAATTACAATAAAGAAAGATTGCACCCCTTGAAGATTTTGCATTATTTTCCAACGACCCTGCTCAGTGAAGGTGGCACTGTTCGAGTTGCAATTGATATGTGCGCCGTACTTGCAAACCGTGGCCACGATGTTACTTGGCTAACGTGCGACTGTACCGACGTGCCAGAATCGTGGAAGCAAGATTCGCCAAACACGCCGACAGTAGTACACCTAGGCGCGTTTGAAAAATCTGGCAAGCGACTCACTAAGGAGCAATGCACAATTGCAAAAGAAACCATTTGCAACATGGACGTTGTGCACGTGCACGCCATGTGGGACCCGTCAAACCCTCAGATTGCGCACGCATGCGACAATACTAACACTCCTTGGGTGCTTAGCGTCCACGGCATGCTTGATGACTGGAGCATGAAACAACGCACACTTAAAAAACGCGTGTACTTATCGACGGTAGGTCGGTGCATGGTGCGAACTCCAGCCGTATTTCACACAACCGCTGAAGCAGAAAACAAGCAAGCTTCAAAATGGTTCAAGCACAGAAACACTGCCGTTGTGCCTTGCATCGTTGATTTAGATCCATACGCTAATGTTCCAAATCCAGCCGAGGCGCTCGAGGTTTATGGTGAATCCGACAAACCAACAGTGCTTTTTCTAAGTCGAGTGCACGAAAAAAAATCTATTGAAACACTCATCGACGCTACGAAAATCCTCAAAGATGCAGAGTCACCTATCAGACTTTTCATAGCTGGAACTGGCGAAGAAACATATGCTAAAACACTTAAAGCAAGAGCCCTGTCCATTGGCGTAGAAGAGCATGTTTCATTCCTTGGCATGGTTGTTGGCAGTTTGAAACTTTCGCTCTATGCGATGGCTGATATATTTGCCCTGCCCACACAGCAAGAAAATTTTGGGCTCGTCTATGCAGAAGCGATGCTTTGCGAAACAGCTATCATTGGTACAAAGGGTACTGACATCTGGCAGGAACTCGAAGAAGGTGGCGCAATCATTAAAGAAAGAACTCCGGAAGCATTTGCTGGCGCTATCAAAAAACTTACCGAGGACAAAGAGTTGCTTCAAGCAAAGGGCGCCGCTGGAAGAAAACACGTTTTGCATTGGCTAAACACCGACACCGTCGCAAAGGGCTACGAAGCGATGTATAAACAAGCCGTCAGTGGACAGAAATCGTAAAAGAAACTACTTTTGTCGGCGGAGCTTTTTCTTCCCAAGGGCGCTGATACGAAAACATAAGCACTGTCTCGCCTTTTCCAATTGCTCGAAGCGTCCAAGTCATACTGCCTCCAACGCCAACTCGACCACTAACATCAGAAATGAATGTATTCGC
>CEOP01136696.1_pt1 | contig 16577 bp, 15 predicted proteins | sample 361301 | NCBI WGS metagenome assembly CEOP01 (sample SAMEA2619548, study PRJEB7988) | marine metagenome | biome: marine biome (ENVO:00000447); feature: deep chlorophyll maximum layer (ENVO:xxxxxxxx); material: "saline water (ENVO:00002010), including plankton (ENVO:xxxxxxxx)" | depth 55 m
GCAACTGGTGATTGTTTTATGTTCGAATCTGCTATGGGTGGATGTACTGATGATATGGCATGTAACTATGATATGGATGCAAACGTTGATGATGGTTCATGTACATATGCTGAAGATAACTTTGATTGTGATGGCAACTTTATTGCAACTCAAGTACAGATTGTACACAACTCTGCTAGCCCGACAGTTGATATTTATTTAGATGGTGAATTAGCTATTGGAAACTTTGAATACAGAACAGCTACTCCAGTTTTAACATTACCAACTATGTTTACAGTAGGTATTGCTCCAGCTGGTGGAGATATTATAGCAGATTTTCCATTTGAATTAGTTGAAGGTGGTTCGTATGCTGTAGTTGCAACAGGATTACTAGGTAATGAAGATACTCCATTTGGTTTAGCTGCAACAGCTACAACTTTTGGTGCATCTTCTGATGATGTTGTCGGTCTTGAAGTTTATCATGGTTCAACAGATGCTCCAGCGGTAGATATTTACGCTGATGATGCAATGTTATTAGAAAACTTTGCATATGGTGACTTTTCAGGTTTTGTAGAAGTACCTGCAGCTGATTACACATTAGGTGTTGCTCCAACAGGTAGTGATGTGATTGCTGCGTTTACTGCTCCTTTATCTGGTTTAGGTGGTGGTAGCGCTATTGTATTCGCATCTGGTTTCTTAAGTGGTGATGATCCTGCTTTTGGATTATTTGCAGCTCTTGCTGATGGTACTGTATTAGAGCTTCCTAGTTTAATTCAAGATTGTTCTGGTGAATGGGGTGGTGATGATTATGTTGTTTGTGATGATGGTACACTAGTTTGTGATGAAGCAGATTGTCCAATGACTAATATGGTTAGTATTGGATTTGGTGAAGTTACTGATGGTGATTTAGAAATCACTTATGATACAAACGCAGATATTGCAGGTTTCCAATTTACTGTATCAGGCCTTACACTAATAGAGGCAGGCGGTGGTGCAGCTGAAGAAGCAGGTTTTACAGTGTCTGTTGGTTCTGAAACAGGTATTGTTATAGGTTTTGCATTTGATGGTTCAACAATACCGGCTGGTGCAGGAACATTGACAAAATTAATGGTTTGGAATCCAGATGGAAATACTGAAGCTTGTTTATCTGATGTTATTATTTCTGATGCAACAGGTGGCAGTTTTGCTGACGTTATGATTGGTGATTGTGCAGATATTTCTATTTTAGATATTTCTGATGAATTACCTGGTGAGTTTAGTTTATCTCAAAACTATCCAAACCCATTTAATCCATCAACAAATATTAGTTTCTCAATTGTTGATGCTAGCGAAGTTTCATTGAAAGTATATGATCTTTCGGGTAAAGAAATTAATGAATTAGCTAATAATTTCTACACACCAGGAACATATAATATTAAATGGGATGCTAGAGATTCATTTGGTAATCAAGTGTCATCAGGAATTTATATTTATCAATTAAAAACTAAAGATGGAATTCTATCTAATAGTATGATATATATGAGATAAGTTTTTTTAAAACTTTAATTAAAGGCCATCATTTGAATAAATGATGGCCTTTTTTATATGAAAAATAATTTCTTAATAATATTAATCCTCTCAATTATAAATGCATTTAATCAAGATGATTGGTTTGTCATTTCAGAGCCTGATAATATAAAATCAATAACTGAAGATTCTTTTTATATTTATTTTTTAGCTGATAACGGTATTTATGCATATGATATCATAACAGAGGATTTTCTTTATAATATTGAGTTATCATCTAATTTAATAAATGAAAAAAAATATTTTATTCATTATCATAAAGGGATTGACTACTTTTTTATATTAACAAAAAACTATTTACTTTATAAGTCAAGTGTAAGTTCAACATGGAATGAAATAAGTTTTTCTTCTTTAAGTATTTCTTCTATTGATTCAATCAATAGATTAGGTTTTACAAGCGATGAAGTTATAATTCAAACATCAGTTTCATATAGTGTTATTGATATTTTTTCTATGACAAGTTCTAACAGAAAAAACATTAATGATTTATTAAATATTTCATGGGTTAATAATGGTATCGAAAATTTAGATTTATCAGATTTCTATACTATAGATAATAGTATTATTTACGATAATTATATAATTGATGAGGCAGACATAAAACATTACGTTATTTCCTCTTTTTATGATCAATATGACAATTTATGGTTAGGTATGGATACAGGTGCTATTTTTAAAGTTGGTGATTTTTCGTATAATATAGAAAGGTTAAATATTGGTCCTAGAACAGATAATATATCAAATATATTTGTAGATAATAAAAGTAACTGGTATTTTGCAGATAATTATTTTAGAAGAAGTGGTGAGGTTAGTTATAATTATAATGGTTATTTACTATCAATATGGAATGAAAATGATAATAGCTGGAGTCACATACCAAAAAATGAAAATATTATAATCAACAATATAAATATTAATGATATCAAAAAGATTGATAATTTTATTTTAATTGCTACTCTTGAAGGTATTATTGTCTATGATGTAAAATATAATTCATGGTACCATAATTATAAATTTTTAAATATAAATAATAGAGCTATATGGAATATTTTTTTTAACAATGATAAAATATATTTTTCTACATCAAATGGTATGGTCATTTGTGATTATCAAATAATAAATGAAGAATTGAAATTCTTTAAGGATGAAATTATTTTAGAGAATTCTGAAATTTATGATATAAAATCTTATAATAAAGATATAATTTTTAGTTCTATAGATGGTCTTTTTAGTTATAGCGAAGATTTGGGTGAATTAATATTGATTGATAAGCATATATATTATAATATTGAATTCTTTGATGATTATATTTTAGGGTCGCGTAATAATTTATGGATTATTCATGAAAAAGGTAGAGAATTGATTTCTAACAATGTTAATTATTTTAATATTATTTCTGATAATGGTAAAGTATGTTCTACAGATTTAAATCAAATAAAGTTGATTGATTTATATACAAAAGATGAGAAAGACATTCCTTTGAATTTATTTAATGTAAATGGGCCTATATATACTGTAGATTGTGACAACGAATGGTTATGGTTTTCAAATTCTAATAGCATATATTTTTTTAAATGGACAAATTATGAGAATTAGTTTTTTATTATTACTTGCTTTGTATTTTTATTCATGTTCAACTAAAAATCAAAATATTATCTATAATGGTGAAAATGTAATGTGGACTGAAAATTTTAATGAAATTGAATTAGTAATGTCTTATGTTTTAGATGTTGATGATTATAAAAAATTAAAAAAATTAAATCAAGAAGAAAAATCTAAATATCTTGATAATTATTGGTCTGAAATTGATCCTGATAAAAGTACAGTTAAAAATGAATTATTAGATGAACTTAATGATAGGGTTATTGAATCAAAGGAGCTTTTTAAAGGTATAGATGGCGGTTTATTATCTGATAGAGCAAAAGTTTATATTATGTATGGTCCTCCTGATGATCAATATAAAACATCTAGTTACAGTAATAATAATACAGAAATTTTAATTTGGAAATTTAAATCTGGTTATGAATTTAATTTTATTCTTGATACATTCGGACGCTATAGATTAGTGACAAATTAGCTACTTTAATAAAAAATAAATAATTACTTAAAAATTAATTAACGGGTTATACTTATTTTATGTGGGATTTGATTTTTAATAGAACAAAAAAAAACTTACCTAATTATTTTTCTTATTCTCAAATAAGTTCTTATGAAATATGTCCTATGCAATATAAGTTAGTTTATATTGATGGTATAAAGAGAAAATATGAAAGTATTGAATCATATATGGGTAAAAGAGTACATGGTGTTCTTGAGTGGTTATACAAGCCAGAAAATAAACAAAAATTAATAAACTTTGATAAAATTTGTGAACAATATGATAAAGAATGGATAAGTAACTGGAATACAAATATTTTTGTAGTAAATGTAAAATATAGTAGAAAAGAAAAACAATATACATATCCTTTACTTTCTGATAAAGAACTAGAAAGAAAACATAACCTTTTTTATAGCATAGGTAAAGAGTGTTTATCTAATTATTACAAAGATTTTTATCCCTTTGATCAAAGTGTATTTGGAAGAGAATTAGAATTAACTTTTTCAGTAAATGAATATGATAAAAATAATGAGCCTAAATTTGATAAGGCTACTGAAAAATGTATTAAAGATGCAAAGCCTATCAAGGTATATCCTTTTAAAGGAATAATTGATAGAATTGATAAGCCATATGAGCAAAAATGGGAAATTCACGATTATAAAACTGGTAAGCGTGCCAAAAATTATTCACAACTAAAAAATAATTTCCAATTAGCTTTATATCAAATTGGAGTAAAACAGAACTTTAAAGATGTTGGTGAAATTAATTTAATATGGCATTCTCTTAGACATAATACAAACATTACTATTTCTCATACTGATAAACAATTATATAAAATAGAAAAAAAAATTGTAGCTATTATAAATAGATTGAAAAAGCAAATTACTAATTTGGAGCAATTCAAAGCAAAACCAGATCATAATAAATCTACAATATGTAATTGGTGTTCTGTTTGGGATGAATGTTCAGCAAAATCAGGCCTTCCTAATCCATCTTTTAATAATATCATTAAAGTTTCGCCTAAATCAAAATAATTTTATATGTATCAAGTAAGTTCACCAGAAAACAAACTTCAATTTGATAAATATTATTTTTTTAGATGGCAATATCTAAGAAAACCCTTAAATAAAAAATTAGGGAGTGAACGTGATGATATTGAATCAACTAGTATTCACAGAATGATTATAAATGATAAGAATATTATTTTTGCAGTTGGAAGACTTCATTTTAATTCAAATACAGAAGCTCAAGTTAGATATTTTGCTATTGATAAGGCAAAAAGAAGATTAGGCATAGGTTCATTTTTAATGAATGATTTAGAATCTATATCAAAAGATAATAAAAGAAATACAATTGTTTTAGAAGCAAGAGAAAATGCAATTAAGTTTTATGAAAGTTTAGATTATAAAGTAATACAAAAAACACATCTCTTGTTTGGAAAAATACAGCATTATAAAATGAAAAAAGTTCTATAATTTTTATATTTTTCTTAAGTTATAAAGCATTTTTTATACTAATTAGGGAACCTATCATGAAAAAATTAATACTAATATTAGTTAATAATATTTTAGATTAATTTCTAGTCTTTTAGAATCAAATGAGTCATGCTTTAGAAAAAATTGCTTTTCATACACTGGGTTGTAAATTGAATTTTTCAGAAACTTCAACAATGGCCAGAGATTTTGTTGATAAAGGATTTTCAATTGTTAAAGATTTTGAAAACGCAGATATTCATATAATTAATACATGCTCCGTTACTGATAAAGCTGATAAAAAAGCAAAAAGAATAATAAGCAAAATAATACAAACAAGCGATAATCCATATATTACTGTATTAGGATGTTATGCTCAATTAAAACCTGAACAAATTGCTAAAATAAATGGAGTTAATTTAGTGATTGGTGATAAGGAAAAACTAAATGTTGCAAAGCATGTAATTGATAATTATGATAAGACAAATGTAAAAGTTATTCACTCCAATATTAATGACTCAAATAGTTTTACTTCTTCTTTTTCTATGAATGATAGGGTTAGGTCATATTTAAAAATTCAAGATGGTTGCGATTATCCATGTACATATTGCACTATACCTAAAGCTAGAGGAAAAAGTCGTAATGACTCTATTGAAAGTATTTTACAAAACGTTCAGATACTAGAAAAAAATAATATTTCAGAAGTTGTAATTACAGGTGTAAATATTGGAGATTTTGGAAGAAAATCAAATGATGGGAATTTATTTAATCTTTTAAAAAATATAGATGACAAATCTACTATTAATAGATTTAGAATTTCCTCCATTGAACCAAATCTTTTAACTGAAGACATTATTAAATTTATAAATGATAGTAATTCATTTTTACCTCATTTTCATATTCCTCTTCAATCTGGAAATGATAAAATTTTAAAATTAATGAAAAGAAAATATAATTTAAAAATGTATCAGGAAAAAATTGAAATGATTAAAAAAACTATTCCTGACGCATGTATTGGTGCAGATGTAATTGTTGGCTTTCCAGGGGAAACAAGTGAAGATTTTGAAAGTACATTTAATTATATAAGTAAATTAAATATTAATTATTTACATGTTTTTTCTTATTCTAACAGGACAGGAACAGTTGCATCAGAATTAATTAATCAAGTACCTAAAACAGAAAAAATAAATAGAAGTAGGTCACTTAATAAGCTATCAAACCATATGAGATTAGATTTTTATAAGAAAAATATAAATACTGTTAGAAAAGTATTATTTGAGAGTAAAATTGATGATAATTATGTAGTTGGTTTTACTGATAATTATATTAGAGTTGTTGTCAAAGGTAATATAAAAATGCTCAAGAAAATTTATAATGTAAAATTATCATTTGTTGGTGATGATAAAGTTTATGGAGAATTATATTGAAAAATAAACCGTTTATTGGCATTGCAGGTAATATTGGTGTAGGAAAAACAACTTTCACAAAACTGGTAGCAGAAAAAATTAATCTAAAACCATATTATGAGTCAGTAGATGATAATCCATATTTATCAGATTTTTATGGAGATATGGATAGGTGGAGTTTTAATTTACAAATTTATTTTTTACAACATAGATTTAAGCATCATCTTGAAATAATGCAAAATAACAAAGGTGTGATTCAAGATAGAACGATATATGAAGATGTTTCAATTTTTGCATATAATTTATACCAAATGAAAATAATGTCTAAAAGAGATTGGGACACATATAGAGATCTTTTTTATAACATGGAACAATTTTTAAGAAAGCCAACTTTAATTATATATTTAAAAGCCTCAACTGACACTTTGATTAATAGGATAAAAAATAGAGATCGTGGTTATGAAAAAGATATTAGTGAGGCATATCTTCATAGATTAAATATTTATTATAAAAAATGGTTTGGTACCCCAAATGATTTTAACGTTTTAGAGATTAATACAAATAATTTTAATATTTTTAAAGATGAAGAAAAATTTGATAAAATAATTGATGATATAAAAAATAAACTTAATAAATTACAACCATGAATAAAAGAATTGTTGTATTTGCTTCTGGGTCTGGTTCTAATTTTAAAAATATAGTAAATAAAATAAAATTACATAAGCTGTCAGCAAAAATTTATTTACTTGTTTCAAATAATCCAAATTGTGAAGCGGTTAATTTTGCTAAAAGAAATGGAATAGACATTTTTATATATAATTCTAAAAGATTTCCTAATGATAAGAGTCAGATTTATTTATCTGAAAAATTAATATCATATAATTTAGATTTAATTTTACTAGCTGGATATATGAAAAAAATTTCTACAAGTATTGTTAATAAATATAAAAATAAAATATTAAATATTCATCCTTCTTTACTACCATTGTACGGTGGAAAAGGTTTTTATGGATTAAAAGTTCATAATGAAGTTCATAAAAACAATGAAGAAGAATCGGGCGCAACTGTTCATTTTATTGATTCTAATTATGATACAGGACCAATATTGATTCAAAAAAAAATTAAGTTAGAAGCAGATATTTCAGTACAAGATATTGCAGATAGAGTATTAAAAGTTGAGCATGAAATATATTTTAAAGCACTGAAATTATTTTGTCATAATAAAATATTTTGGAAAAATAATAAACCATTAATTAAAGGATGAAAAAATTGAAAAGAGCATTATTAAGTGTATGGAATAAAGAAAACATTGTTGAACTAGCTAAATTCTTAGTTGATAAAGACTTCGAAATTATTTCAACAGGAGGAACTAAAAAAATATTATTAGATAACAATATTAAGGTTACATCTATATCTGATGTAACAAGTTTTAATGAAATTATGGATGGACGTGTAAAAACATTACATCCAAAAATATTTGGTGGCTTATTAGCAGATAGAAATAATAATAATCATCTGAAAGATTTAGAATCTATCAAATCAACTCTTATTGATTTAGTAGTTGTAAATTTATATCCTTTTGAAGAAATGTCTTCGAAAAAAAATATGAATTTAGATAAATTAATAGAATACATTGATGTTGGGGGGCCATCGATGTTAAGAGCTGCAGCGAAGAATTATAAATCTATAATAACATTATCTAACCCTAATATGTATGAAAACTTTATGATAGAATATTCTAAAACAAAAGGAAATATTGATGAATTAAAACGAAAAGATTACGCAAAGCATGTTTTTCTGGAAACATCTAAGTATGATTCAATTATTTTTAGTGAATTTTCTAAAGATAACAAACAAAATCTTGGGGAATCACTAAATATAAATCTTAGCAAAGATTTTGATTTAAGATACGGAGAAAATCCTCACCAAAAATCATCCTTTTACACTGATAAAACAACATCTAGCTTTAAACAGTTGTCAGGTAAAAAACTATCTTATAATAATTTTTTTGATATTGAAACGTCAATTCGTATTGTAAAAGATTTCAATAAAAATTGTTGCTGTATAATTAAACATTCAAACCCTTGTGGTTTTTCAATAGGATCAAATTTAACTGATTGTTTCGAAAGGGCTGTATCATGTGACCCTATTAGTTATTTTGGTGGTATAGTTGGTTTTAATAAAAAGATTGATCATAAAATAGCAAAAAAATTAATAGAACCGTTTTTAGAATGTATTGTTTGCCCAGACATAGATAATGATGCATTAGAAATATTAAAAATGAAAAAAAACCTAAGAATAATTGTTTATAATAAAGATTATAATTATTCAAATTTATCAGTCAGGTCAGTTATGGGTGGTATTTTATCACAAACATTATCAAATGAAAATAAATCTAAAGATTGGAAAATTGTAACATTAAAACATCCATCTAAAACTGACATGAACGCCTTAAAGCTTGGTTGGAAATTAGTAAAATTTGTAAAATCAAATGCAATTGTAATAGCAAATGATAAACAAATTTTAGGTGTAGGTGCTGGACAAATGTCTAGAGTTGATTCAGTTAAAATTGCTATTCAAAAGGCTTTAGAAAATGGATTTGATTTAGAAAATTCAATTTTAGCATCAGATGCTTTTTTTCCATTTTCAGATAGTATCGAACTAGCACATAAAAATGGAATAAAGCATTTTATACAGCCAGGCGGCTCAATTAAAGATGAAGAAATAATTAAAATTTCAGATAAATTAAAAGTATCTATGATTTTTACTAATCAAAGACTATTTTTTCATTAGGATTAATTAAGGAATTTTTATGTTATCATCATTTTTTACAAACTTTTCATTTTTAAAAGGCTCAGATATTGCTATTGATTTAGGTACAGCAAATACTTTGATATGGGTTAAAAATGAAGGGATAGTACTAAACGAGCCCTCTGTAATAGCTAAAGATACTGTTAATGATTCAGTTTTAGCTGTTGGCTTAGAAGCGAAAAAAATGCTTGGAAGGAACCCAAGTGGTATAATTGTTGAAAGGCCATTAAAGGATGGTGTTATTTCTGATTTAGATTTAGCTACAGAAATGTTACAAACATTTATTAAAAAAATCAATATAGGTCGTTTTACTAGGCCAAGAATTGTTATTTGTATACCATCAAGCTGCTCATCCCTTGAACAAAGAGCTGTTAAAGAGGCTGCGGAAAATTCAAGTGCTAAAGAAGTTTATTTAATTACTGAGCCAATGGCTGCGGCAATAGGGTTAGGTATAGATGTATCTTCATCAACTGGGCATATGATTGTTGATATTGGTGGTGGCACAACTGAAATTGCAGTAATAGCATTAAATGGTGTGGTATCATTAAAAGCTATTAGAATGGCTGGTGATAAACAAACTACTTCAATAAAAGATTGGTTACATGATAACCATCAACTTCAAATTGGAATAAAAATGGCTGAAAAAATAAAAGAAGAAGCTGGTTCAGCCCTTGTTCAACATAGAAGTCAAGAGAGAATAAATATTGAGGTAACAGGTAAAAGCGTGATGGATGGAATTCCTAAAACAATTAGTATTTCTAAAGATGAAATTACAAAGGCTTTAAGCACTTCAGTTTCTCAAATATCTGATGCTATTAGGCAGGCGTTAGATCAAACTCCAGCTGAGCATGCTGTTGATATAAAAGAAAATGGCATAATTTTAACAGGTGGCGGTGCATTACTAGATGGTCTAGATATTTATATAAGAAATCGAACAAATTTACCAGTTTTTATTTCAGAAGATCCTTTATTGGCTATAGTCAAAGGAACTGGTGTAGTAATTAGCGATGTAAAAAAATATACAAAAGATAAAATACTAATTATGGTTTAAGTTAGATTTATGGTAAAGAAAAAAAATTATATAAATAAAAATATTATAGTTTTAATATTTTGTTTTTTTTTAATTATAGTTCTCTCATTTAGTAAAAATCTTAGCGAAGTTCAATATTTTAAAATTCATCTGTCAAATTTTTTTTCCCTTATTTATTCACCTAAATCATTGTTGAACAACCTATCTTATATGGAATCAAAAAATGATTCTTTATTTGCTGAAATTAAAAAAATAAGTGAAGAAAATTTAAATTTAAAACAAAGAATTAGAACTATTAACACTCACCGTGATTATGATAAGAAATTAAATAAATTAATACCTAATTATACTTTTCTACCTGCTAAAGTAACCAATCATTCTTTATCAAAATCTACTCATATTTTTAATGTAAACATTGGTACTTATGATGGTGTAATAAATAAATCTAGGGCTGTTATTGACTACGATGGTAATTTGGTAGGTAAAACTTGGATTGCTTCAAATGAATCGACTCAGGTACATAAAATATCTGATAGGAACTTTCATGTTTATGTTAAAACTAAAAATAATGTTTTTGGACAATTTTCATATAAAAGTGGAAGACTAGGAATAATCGAATCAGTTTCAAAACGTAATGAAAGTAAATTGAATATTGGTGATTTATTTTATACAACTCAAGATTCAAATATATACCCTGAAAATATTCCTGTTGCTAAAATAGTAGATATTAAAAACAGAAAAAATGAACATGAATTACATGTTAAAGTAGAAATTCTTGCCAATTTAAATTCTTTATCAAACGTATTTATTGTGCAAAAATAAATGATAAATGTAATTTTAATAATATTACTTTTTTATTTTCCATCGTTAAATATTAGCTATATTAATGTTTCTCCAGATTTTTTTTTAATTATTCTGATAATTAATTCAAGTTTTTTGAATGAATATAAATTTTTATTCTTAGGGTTATTAATTGGCTTGTTCCATGATTTTTTAACTCAAACTAATTATTTAGGTTTTATTACACTAATTTATGTTTTATGTTCATATTTTTTATTAAAGATTAAAGTATATAAGACATTAAAGATTTACCAATTGCTTATATTCTTATTAATTTTATTATGTTCGTTTTCAAAATACACTTTATTGTACTCTGAAACATATTTATTTTATTTTAAATTTTCTCTCATTCAATCAATATTCACATACTTTATTTTATTTTTAATTAAAATATTATTTTCAGAAAGATTTAAAAAACTTGATTAATAATAAACATACAAATCCATATAAACGAAAAAATCTTACTAATATTATTTTTATAATTTTTTTAATTATACTTACCAGATATTTTTTTATACAAGTTATATATAGCAAAAAGTTTATTAGAACAGCATCAAAAAATAATTTTACGATCATGAGCTCAATTCCACCTAGAGGTATAATCTATGATAGGTATGGAAAAGTAATTGTCGCAAATAGAAGTTCCTTTTCGCTAAAAATATATCCACATCATTTTAATAATTCTTTTAATATCGACTTATTTTACAAAATAATAAAATCTGCAAAAAAACGATCAAATTTAATATTAGAAAAGAATAATTTTTTAGAAAAAGTAAATAGAAGTAAGAAAAGTAATGTTAAAAAATATACATTACTTAATGTAATTAATTTTATAGATTTCAAAACAAAAGCAATATTAAGTGAACATAAAAATGATTTTCCTGGACTTATTTTTTCTAGTAACCCATCTAGATTTTATGAAGAATCTCCCAATTTAGCTCATATACTAGGCTATTTAAGACCTGTGAGTAAAAATTTAGTAGAAACGGATAAATTCTATAGTATAAATGATATAGTAGGTATTAGCGGTATAGAGAAAGTCTACGAAAAAGAGTTAAGAGGCAAAAAAGGGCAAGAATATCATGTAATAAATACTTTTGGAAAAGATTTAGGGATTGATAAAAATGAAAGCATACCATTTGTTGCTGGAGAAGATATCTATTTGACAATAGATTACAATCTTCAATCTAGAATAGAAGAATTATTAAAAGGTTATAAAGGTTCTATTATATGTATGAATCCAGAAAGTGGTGATATTTTAGCTATGGCAAGTGCACCGGATTACTCATTATCACAATTTATTGGCCCATTAAAAACAGAAACATGGGAAAAATGGAAAAAAGAAAAACGATTATTAAATAGAGCGACACAAGGTAGTTATCCGCCAGGTTCTCTATATAAGTTAGTAACTGCAATTATGTTTATGGATGCCCAGTTAGGTACAAAAGAGCATTCTATATTATGCGATGGTAAATTTGAACTTGAAGATCAAAGTAATCCAGGAAAACCAAAAATTTTTAGATGTTGGAAAGAAACGGGGCATGGTAATGTTAATTTGCATGATGCAATTGTTCAGTCTTGTAATGTTTACTTTTATAATAAAATACTTGAATATCAAAATACTAACACATATATAATCAATGATTTGCATGAATATGCTGAAAAATTAGGTTTTAACAAAAAAACAGGCATTGAAATACCTGAAAAAAAAGGTAGAATACCTAATAGTGACTGGATGGTAATTAATCAAGGAAAAAGATGGCCTAAGAGAGGTAATATGCCAAATTTATCAATTGGTCAAGGAGCAAATTCAATAACGCCTATACAGGCAATAAATATGATTAATTTTATAGCAATGAGAGGTAAGATTAATAAGCCAAAGTTAATCCTTAATAATAAAACTGAAAGTATAAAAACTAATATAAGTAAATATGTTTGGAATGAAATTCAAAATGCTATGTATGATGTTGTGAATAGTGAAAATGGTACTGCTCATTTATTGAAAAGGGATGATGCAATTATAAGAGGTAAAACTGGGACTGCTCAAACTATTAGTAGTAGTACTAGTGATAATTTATTATCATGGTTTGCTGGATATATGGATTATAATGAATCTTTAACCTCATTAGTTGTTGTGATTGAAGATACTGATAGTGAAAATAAGTCTGTAGCAAAAATTATTTCAAAAAATATTTTAGATTATATAATTGAAAGTAAAATAAATGAATAGAATTTTCAATTTTAACCAAAAATTTCATATAAGAATTCCTATACTTGTTTCTTTTATATTTCTTTCATTTATATCTATTTCAATTTTAAAGTCTGCAGGAAATTATGAAAGTGATTTTTTTGGAATTATGTTTTCCAGAGTTGAAAAACAGTTATTATGGATTTTTTTAGGATTTATTATTTTTATTGTATTCCAATTTATTCGATTAAGATTTTTTCATGAAAAAATGATTTTGTTTTATATTGGGTTTATTATGATAATTACTTTGCCTTTTATGAGTGAGGCAACAAAAGGTGCGCAAAATTGGATTTTTGGATTTCAACCTTCTGAAATTGGTAAGATAATAATTGTTATTTCGTTAGCTAAAATCTTATCGGATAATAAAAAATATATAAATAACTTTATTTTTTTAATTTTATGTTTATTATTGATACTCATTCCTGTATTAGTTTTTGTAGCACAAAAAGATTTGGGCGCAGCTTTAGTCTACTCATCAATTTTTATTCCAATGATATATTGGGCAGGAGTTAAATCAGCGTTTATCTTTTTATTAGTATCTCCAATTCTAACTATTTATACAGTTCTTTACGTTAACATATATAGAGCTAACCCTATGTATGAGGGTTATACAGATATTATTCTTGGTATATATTTTTTTATATTTTTTATCTTTGTAAAACTATTTTTATCAAGATTTAAAGAATCTTATAGATATAAAACTTTTTTTATAACTTTTTACATCATTTTAAATTTTACCTTTTCGCTATTGTCCTATTATGCTTGGAATCATTTAGTTGACACAGAAGATGTATCTAGTAGATCAAAAGACTTAAAAGGTAGAATTGAAAATTTTATTATTCCATCTTTAAATGAAAATGCAGGTGGTTGGCACATTAAGCAATCTTTGATTGCGGTTGGGTCAGGAGGTATTTTTGGTGTTGGTATTGGTGAGGGGACACAGGTTAAATTAAGATTTTTACCAGAAGCAGATACAGATTTTGTCATAGCAAGCATTGCTGAAGCATTAGGATTTACTTTTATACTTTTTATTATTTTGTTGTATTTCAATTTGTTATACTGGTTAATATTTTATGCACATCAGTTACCCAGTCTATTTCTTTCTTTACTAATTATTGGCTATTCATCAATACTATTTTCACATATGATAATAACCCTAGGTATGGCAGTTGCTTTAGCTCCAATAACAGGTATACCTGCTCCATTTTTAAGTTATGGGGGGACTTTTACACTAACTTGTTTTGCAATGTTAGGAATTTGTAATAATGCATCAAATAACAAATAACATAAGAGTTGTATAGGTATTGAAATCAATGCTAAATTTAGGTGTCTATACTTGTACAAATTATGAACAAAATACTTTTTTTTATATTAATTCTCTTTATTTCTTGCTCTTCAAAAGCTGAATCAGTAAAAAAAAGTATTAACTTCGACCAGGTATTATTAAGTGAGAGTTTAAGTGATACCGAAAAACTAATGAATTTACAAATCCAACTATCAAAACAACAAGATCAGATGTTAAATATGCAAAAAGAATCTTTTTCATTGCAAAACTCGTTTGATAGTTTAAAAATAGAAAATGATTCAATTATATACTATTTAGAGGTGCAAATTGACTCTTTCAGAACTGAACAGTCAATGCTAATAGGTCCAGAATTTTCAAATAATATAATCAAACTTTACAATAAAGTAAATATTCTTGAGGACAGAGCTTTTTTTATGGATAGCTTATATTTTGAGTTAGTTACAGATATGGTAATAATTGAAAATCAAATAAGTTCCATGGAAAATAGTATAAAAGAGATAGATGCAATAAATAAAAAATTAAATACAGAATTAAAATCAAATGAAACTATGCCAGCTGAAAATTTTGATTATAGTTATGATTATAAAGTAGCTCATCAAATGTATATGCGAGGTGATTATGATGCTAGTTTAATTAAATTTCAAAATCTTTTAGAGAAAAATATTGATGAAAGTCTTGCTGACAATTGTCAGTTTTGGATTGGTCAAATATTATTTTCAAAAAAAGATTATATTAATGCTATAGAAGAATTTAAAAAAGTATTAATCTATAATGATAGTAACAAAAAATCTGAATCAATTTACAAGATAGGGTTGTCATATATAAAATTAGACAATACGACTGAAGCAAAAAAGATGTTTCAACAAATAATTAATAATTATCCAAAGAGTAAATATTTTAGTAAAGCTTCAGAATTTATTTTAACATTAAGATAAGGAACACTATGAATCAACCTAAGAAAAAGATACTTTTTTTAACTTCTGAAATTTCACCTTTCAGTGAGACGTATCAACTTGCTGAATTTTCAAAACGTTTCTCTAGCTATATTAATGATAGTGAAGATTATGAAATTAGAATTTCACAACCTAAATATGGCTATATAAGTGAAAGAAAATATATTTTAAGAGAAGTTATTAGATTGAAAGAAGTTCCTATAAAATTTGATAACAAAGATAAAATTATGAGCATTAAGTCTGCCTTTATTCCTAATAGTAGAGTTCAGGTATACTTTTTGTTGGATAAAGACCATTTTTTTGATATAAATCCATTAATATATAAATCTAAAAACGGACAATTCAATAAGAAGAATTTTGAAAATTACTCATTATTTTGTCTTTCTTTGCTAGAGTCTTTTAAAAAATTATTTTGGTATCCAGATTATATTATTTGCAATGATTGGCAAACATCCATACTACCTATGTTATTAAAAAATAATTATAGCAAAGATGAAAAATATCAAAATATTAAAGCTATAAATTTTATCCATTCAATTAATAGTAATAGAAAATTAAGTATGGACTGTTTTGATAAATTTGGTCTTGATATTAAATTTAAAAAAAATATGGATATTTTAGCTGAATCAATGAAATTTTTTGATTTAAATATTGTTTTGGACGACGAAAAAAAATCAATATCTGGGGCTATAAAAAAAGATAAATTATTATCAGCTAATTATAAAAAATATAAATCTAAAATATTAAAGTATCCAAATAACAAAGATGCTTTAGTAGATTTTTATGATAAGTTTGATAAACAAATTGATAAACTTTAATTAATTAAATGCGTATCAGTTCATATGTTAATTAAAATTTTATATTTTTT
>CEOP01086566.1_pt1 | contig 16571 bp, 9 predicted proteins | sample 361301 | NCBI WGS metagenome assembly CEOP01 (sample SAMEA2619548, study PRJEB7988) | marine metagenome | biome: marine biome (ENVO:00000447); feature: deep chlorophyll maximum layer (ENVO:xxxxxxxx); material: "saline water (ENVO:00002010), including plankton (ENVO:xxxxxxxx)" | depth 55 m
ATAATATTGGTTTTAATCACATTTAGATCAATAGTATGACCTTGGAAGATTTTTGAACAATAATCAATAAATAGACCAATATCTTTATCATATGATTTCATTGTATATTTAGAGAAGCCTCTCTCACTTTTTAAATACGATAAAAATTCAGTTTTTATTTTTTTTAGATCAACTTTCATAATTTAAAATAGTGTTTTCTAAATCTACAAATTCATCTGGTATAGGTGCCTCAATTTTTATTCTTTCCCCACCTTTATTTATCAGAGAAAAATCAATAGAATATGCATGCAGGGCAAACCTCCCAAAAGTAGCTAATTGATTTGAAAAATATTTATAGATTTCCGGTTTATATTGTTTGCTCTTTTTTCGACCTCCACCATATTTTGTATCTCCAAAAATTGGATTTCCACAAAAAGATGAGTGTACTCTAATTTGGTGCGTCCTCCCGGTCAAAGGATAAAATAATACTTTCGCAAAATTTACATACTGTTTTTCGACAACATATTTTGTCTTTGAATATTTTCCAATATTAAGCTTATTATTAAAAATAAAAGTCGTTGGGTCAGATTTCTTTCTTGATATCCAACCTTCAATTTCTCCATGTTCATGAGCCCACTTCCCCCATGTAATAGACATGTATTTTTTATTAATAGTTCTGTCTTTAAACTGTTTAGTTAGAGATAGGTGGGCATCATTGTTCTTTGCAATTAACATCACACCCGATGTTTCGGCATCTAAACGATGAACTATTCCAGGTCTTAATTCACCATTAATATTAGAAAGATTTTTGAAATGATAAATAAGACCATTTGCCAATGTACCAGAATGATTATTAATACCAGGATGTACGACTAAACCACTTGGCTTATTAATTGCAATAATATTTTCATCTTCATATAATATTTTTATTTCTATGTCCTCAGCAATTAATTTTTCTTCGACTTCAGCAAAATTAATATTTACTTTAATTAAATCTCCTTTTTGGAGCATATAACCAGGTTTAGTTTTATTATCATTAACTAGAATTAATGACTTTTCTATATAAGTTTTTATTCTACTTCTAGAGAGGGGCTGAAGTTTCTTAACCAGATATATATCTAGTCTTGAATCTATTTGATTATTTATTTGAAATGAATCTACTATCAAATAATAGCTTTTTTTTCTGAAGTATGATCTTGAAAATAAATAGAGTGAATAATAAAAAGAACCATTCCAATTGAAACTGAAGTATCAGCTATATTAAATATATACCACTCCCAATAAGATCCAATTTTAATATGTAAAAAGTCTATTACTTTACCTGCTAAAATACGATCAATTAAATTACCAAGAGCTCCAGAAATAATGAGCGATAAAGATAATTTCATAACTATATGACTATCTCTCTCTAACCAAAAAAAGTATAAAAGAATTAAAGTCATAATAATTGATAAAATTGTTAAAGTAACTTGACCCCCAGGTAAGCTTAAACCAAATGCCATTCCATCATTAGTAACATAAGTCAAATAAAAGAAATCATTAATTATCGGTATGGACTGATAAAGGTTCATATAGTTAAACACGCACCATTTAGTCAATTGATCAAAAATAAAAACAGCAGCTATCAGCCAGAGAAATTGCACTTTAACTTTGAGGATTATTTAATTTTTCGCCTTCTTTACAAGTAACACATTTAGTAGCATTTGGAACTTCCATCATTCGTTCTTCTGGTATTTTCCCATCGCAAACAGCACAAATTCCAAATTCTCCAGAATTAATACGCTCTAAAGCCAAATTTAAAAAGTTGACATAGTCAGTCTCCCGATTCATGAGATGAAAACCTTTTTCTCTTTCAAACGAATCTGTACCAGCATCAGCCATGTGCACACTATAAACAGAATCTTGTGATAAACTAGCGTTCCCTTTTGAATTAATATTTAAATCATCTCTTAAATCATCCATATTGTCTTCAAGTTCATCAATTTTTTGTTGAATATTTTTTCTAAACCTATCTAAATCTCTTTTACTATATTTATTTTTCGCCATTGTATTTTTCCTAATTATGATTTTTACTAATAGCTATTTTTATTGATTTATCCCTAAGTCTAAATTCAGTATTATACTCTTTTTCTGAAAGAGTATTATAAATAGCAGTAGTAAGAGTTTCATTGCAAAAATATTTTTCAAATTTACTAATAGCCAGGGCAATTTCACTATCCAATTCCCAATGTACGCTGATTCTATCTTCTACAGAAAAGCCAGCATCTTTTCTTATATTTTGAACCTGCCTGACTAAATCCCTCACAATACCTTCTTGAATAAGATCCTCATTCAATTCTAGTGTTAAACCAACAGTTATTCCATCGCCACTCACTGCTGAAAACCCTTCTGCAGCATTAGTATCAATAATAATATCTTCTTTTACCAAAGTATATGTGTTACTATTCTTTTCTATAACAATACTACCACTAGATTCATATTCTCCAAAAAATTTATCATTATCACCTGAATTTAATATCTCAATTATATCTTTTAACCCGCTACTATATTTTTGACCTAAAATTGGAAGATTAGGTTTAATATTATATTTAACTAATGAATCTGCATTTGTTATTCGCTCTATTGATTTAACATTAAGTTCATCTAATACTATAGACTTATGTTCTATAATAAAATCAGATAGATCTTCGTCTTCCAAAGCAAATATCACCTTCATAAGCGGCTGTCTGATTTTTTGCTTTGACTGGTTCCTTGCAGATCGTCCTAATTCTACCATACGCTTAAGTGTGTCTACCTTTTTAATTATTTTTTCATCTATCAAACTTTCATCTGATTCTGGATAATCACATAGATGAACACTTTTTAATTTAGTTGAATCCATATTCACTACAAGATTTTCATACATTTTCTCTGTACAAAAAGGTAGCACTGGGGCCATGCATTTAATTGTATTTACCAATACATGATACAACGTTGCATAAGCTGTAAACTTATCTTGATCATCTTCCGACTTCCAAAACCTTCTCCTATTTCTTCTTATATACCAATTTGAAAGATCTTCGATGAAACCTTCGAACGATTTTACTAAGGCAGAAACATTATAACTATCTAAGTAGCTTTTACCCTCTCGAATGAGTAAGTGTAATTTTGAAAGGATCCACCTATCTAAAATAGTTAGATTATTTTTATCAATAGTGCTATGTTTTTCTAAATCAAACCCATCTACAGATGCATAGGTAGAAAAAAAAGAATAAACATTCCAAAATGTAATCAGCTTCTTTCTTACTTCATCAGCAGGCCCATACCCAAAAAGTAAATTATTCTCTAGATTTTGGCTAGCATACATCCAACGCATTACATCAACACCCATTTTTTCAGCAGCATCATCAAACCAAATTGCATTCCCCCAACTTTTATGCATCTCTCTTCCAGTTTCATCTTTAACAAGCGCATGACCAAGTAAAGTTTTAAATGGCGCGCTATTTTCTAGCCAACTAGACATAGCCAATAATGAATAAAACCAATTTCTAAATTGTCCTGGAAAACATTCCGTTACAAAATCAGCCGGGTACCATTGTTCCCAATATTCTTTATTAGATGAATAACCTAATGTTGAAAATGGAACTATTCCAGCATCAAGCCACGGATTACCTACATCTAGTATTCTCTTTCCAATCATTCCTGTCTCAGGATGTCTGATATCAATATTATCAATCCAAGGTCTATGTGGACTTTTCCCTTTAAATTCATCCAAGCCAGATACAGCCAAATCATGTAGCTCTTGTTCTGAGCCAACAACATAAAATGAACCATCTTCGAACACCCAAATTGGAAGTGCTAAACCCCAAAACCTCTTTTTAGATATCATCCAGTCTCCCATATTATCGAGCCATTCGTTTTCTCTTTCTTTACCCCAATCAGGTATCCAATTAATATCATCAACAACCTTTTTTATCTTATCTCGCCAATCCATATTTATATACCACTCTTCAACCAATCGAAAAACAAGTTCGTCACCTGATCTCCAACAATGCGGATACACATGCGGATACTGCTCTACATATACAAGAAAATTCCTATCCTTTAAATCTGCAATTATCTCATCAATAGTATTAGGATCAGTTGCTGCTTTTTTATGAAGCCAACCGAAATGATCTATAAATTTTGCTTCTTCATCAAGTGGTGCAATATTAACAAGGTTTTTTAACTTACCAACTTTATGATCAATGTCACCACAGCCAGGAGCCATATGAACAATACCAGTACCCTCTCCTGCAACAACTATATCATTACCAATCTTATCTTTTCCTGGGTCAATGACTTTGTGTTGTTTTACTGAAGTAATACCTTCTTTTTCAAGGTCTTCATTTATAAATGGATAACCTCCAGGCTTGTTTTGAGCTTCTAAATCATCAAAAGGACCAACATATTCCAATCCAACTAATTCTGAACCTTTAACTGAGCCAATAATCTCATATCCACCATGCTCCTTGAATATCTGCGAAATCGTTTTAAGCTTAGGGATACCTTCAACCCATTGTTTTTTCTCATTGAATTGTTTTTCAAGTCTTTGATATTCTAAGTTATCTTTTGCAAAATAATATATCGAACCATCAACAGATTTTAATTTAACATATTCTAAATTAACATTAACTCCAACGACCACATTAGAAGTAAGCGTCCATGGTGTTGTCGTCCAAACTAGTAAAAACTCTTTTTCTTTTCCTTTAATCGGAAATCGAACAAATACAGATCTATGGGCAACAAGTTTTCGACCTTCAATGACCTCCATCTGAGAATATGAAGTTCCAGATCGTCCACTCCAAGGTACTACATCAACATCTCGATATATTTTTTCTTCCTCAAATAATTTTTTTAAAAAACCCCATATCGTATAATTATTTTCATCCGACATTGTAAAATACGAATTTTCCCAATCCATCCAATATCCCAAACGTATAGACTGGTCAGTTTGGATTTTAGAATATTTTAATACTCTTTCTTTACATAGATTAACAAATTTCTCAATTCCATATTCTTCAACATCTTTTTTTGATTTAAAACCTAATTCTTTTTCTACTTCGATTTCAACCCAGAGACCTTGGCAATCAAATCCATTTTGATACCTAAGTTCAAAACCAGACATTGACCTATAACGATTATAAATATCTTTTAACGTTCTACCCCAAGCATGGTGAACCCCCATTGGGTTATTAGCTGTAATAGGACCGTCAATAAAACTCCATTTTGGTTTCCCTTTATTGAGCTCACGACGTTTATTAAAGATTTCTTCTTTCTCCCAAAAATCAAGAACCTCATGCTCTTGCGAGATAAAATCGATATTCGAATTAATTTTTTTTATCGCCATAGGAATAAATAAATATTTTCAATTTATAAACCCTGAAATTAGGGTGTTATTGTTTTACATTGCTAGTTAAGAAAGCAAATGAACTACATAAATAAAAAGAATCTATTTTTAATAGTTAAGAGTGACAAATAAAGATGAACCATCATCCTTTTTTATAAGTAATAATAAACTGCCTCTAGATCGAGCTACCTTTTCTTTCTTTTTAAACTCTTTTAATGATTTTACCTGCTGGGTGCCTACTCTTTTTATAATATCGCCTTCTTTTAATCCTTTTTCTTCTGCTTCACTACCTTGTTCAACATCAGTAATGACTAAATTTCCATCGTTATCCTCAATATTATACTTCTTTTTTAATGAATTATTTATTTCTTTTACCTCAAGACCAAGTATAGAGGTTCCTTTTGAAGGTCTTAAAGCAACTTTTTTATCATCCTTTAACTCTTGAAGAACAACATTTAATATTTTTTTAGAACCATTTCTAAATACTACAACTTTCGATTTAGAACCAGGAGGCATAAGAGATACAATATTCCTTAAATTAGAGGAGTCAGTTATATTTTTATTATCAAACCTTACGATAACATCACCTTCTTCAACGCCTGCTTTTTCAGCTGGACTATCGCCTACAACCTGTGTGACTAACGCGCCATCTCGAGATTCCATTTCCAATGCCTTTGCTGCATCATCATCAATTGGTTGTATGTAAACACCTAACCAAGACCTCGTAACATATCCTTTATCAATAAGGTCAGCCATTATTCTTTTAGACATATTAGAAGGTATCGCAAAACCAACACCACGATTACCACGCTCATAACCACCTGTTGCGATTGCTGTATTAATACCTATAAGTTCACCTTCCATATTCAACAAAGCACCACCGCTATTTCCAGGATTAATAGCTGCATCTGTCTGAATAAAATCTTCATAATTCTGACCTCTTATAATATTACTCCTTCCCATTGCACTGACAATTCCAGTGGTCACGGTATGACTTAAATTTTCAGAAAAAGGGCTTCCTACCGCCATAACCCATTCACCAACTCTTAAATCATCAGAATCACCAAGCTTAAGCTGCCTCAAATTTTCAGCCTCAATTTTTAAAATTGCCAAATCTGACTTAGGATCTGTACCCATTATTTTTGCGCTATATTCTCTTTTATCAATCAACTTTACCTTGATATTGTCCATATCCTCTACCACATGATTATTTGTTAAAATATAACCATTACTAGCATCCACAATGACACCAGAACCTAGTGCATTTGTTTTATACTCTCTCTCACTATTAGGATCCATATAAGGATTAAAAAAGAAATAAAGATCATTATTTGGCACTTTCATAATTTTGTCAGTAATAATAGTTACAACGGCAGGTTTTGCATTTTCAGCTACATCAGCGAAAGCTTTACTAAACTGCTGTACGACCGAATTCTGAGAGAATAAACTAGTGGTAATAAATAAAATGATAAAATATTGACGAATCATTGTAATCCTTTTTTTATTTTGACTATAATAATGCATATAAAGTGTATAATGTTCCAAAAAAAAAGCCCTCAAATCGAGGGCTTTTAATTATACTTCTAAATTAAAGATTATTTCAAAAATAACATTTTTCTCATTGCATGATATTTATTTGTATGCAAAGTATAAAAATACATACCAGTAGATACCATAGACCCTCTATCATTTGTACCATCCCATTGCATAGTATGATATCCAGGTGTTATCTCTTCATTTGCTAATGTTTTTACTTTTTGACCCATCAAGTTATAAATCGAAATCTCAATAGCAGAAGCCTCAGGTATATCGAACCTGATTTCCGTTTTTGGATTAAATGGATTTGGATAATTTTGATGTAAAGCGAATACCCCAGGAACTAGCTTAACGTTCGCTGAAATAATTCCATTAGAGACATCGGCAATTTCACCTTTTGGACCCGAAACAATAACATCAGCTGCTGTTACTCCACTGATATCTAAAACATCTCCTTTAAAACTATATGGGATTTTAACAAGGCTTTGTTGGCTATTTGATTCTACTACTCCACCATCGGTATCAACAACGATGACTTTCATCACACCTTCTTCTACATTATTATATGTAATCACAACATTGTCCTGTAAAACAGTTAAACTAGGAGAACCTAGACTTACCATATTAGAGTTATAAACAAGATCAAATTGAACACCCCTTAGAGCACCATTATAATCAAGATTTAATAATAATTCATTAGATTGATAGTCATTGACCAGATCAACATAAGCCATTGAACCTGAGCCTACTAGACGACCGGTTGAGGTACCTGCGATGATATCAACAATCATAACGACGTCAGCGATATTAAGTTCGCCATCTCTATTGATATCTGCATTATTAACTGCTGCATCACTTGGTGTAGTTTGTTCTAAAATAAAATCAACAAGTACAAGCACATCTGCGATTGTTGTTTCACTATCGAAATTCGCATCACCTACAGCATATGGTATTGCACAAGCCGCATTAGACGGCCTTGATTCTAAAACACCATAACCACCTGTTGAAGGGTCTCCAGTGTTCCAACGTGCTTTCACATGATAACAATAATTCATATAATTTTCACTAACCATAATAGTATCCAATGTATCTGTAGTTGTAGCTACTAAAGTTGTAGTAGCATCATCAGCTACTTGATATACATTGTATACTTCAAGGCTATCATCTCTACTATTATTTCTATCAAAATTAGGAACTGATCTTGGCATATAAAGATCAGATAAAATAAAATCACTATCAGCATTATTTCCACTTTGGACAGATGGTTGTTCAGAATAGTTTGACAGTCTTCCATAATTTAAATCCGACGCATCAACATCAGTACCAGCTGATGCCATAACAGCATAAGCCGCATCCGCTCCAGGAGCACCAAGAAAACCAGCAAGAATTCCAAAGTCTCCTGCAAGACCATAATATTCATCTGCGATAGTATTCCAAGCAGCGCCTGTCGTTACCCAGTTTCGATCAAACCACTCAGGCGAGACTGGATCAAGATCATCTGCTAAAGAAAGGAATCCTCCACCATCATTAACAACGATATATACATCTCCACTTGTAATTTCAATTCCTAAATCAGCAGCATCAATAGAAAACTGTGCAAGAACCTCTGGCTCACTACTCAGATCAATCGAAGCTGAAATTATAATAGGGTCACCTGTAGGCCCAGCTGCAGATCCAGAAGGATCTAAATATGCTTCTACAGATGCAGTAGAAGACGTTCCACCACCATAATAACTACCCTGAATACTAATTACAATATCTTGTAAAGTCGCTGGGTAATTTGCAGGGGTAAACCTAACACCAAATGCACAGCCGCCAGCACCACAGCCAATCTGACCTTCAAAAAAATCATCATAATAAGCAATGTCATACTCGGCAACTGTACCAGGTGTTCTCCAAGAAAGAAAAACTTCTTCATCTCCTGGTACTGCCACTAATGCAACAGGAGATGGCATGTCAGGCGATAGAATAATATTTTGCACAGTAGGTGCAGCTTGGGCTAGTACGCTTACCTCAGCGGTATTCGTATAAAAACCAGGTCTAGAGGCCTGCACAATATGCGTACCGACGTCAAGATTCCATAGCGTATATGCACCATCTAATCCAGTTGTATCAGAAACTCCACTTGCAGTTACGACAACACTATCAAGCGGAGCATTATTTGTATCATATATGTAGCCACTCACATCACCAAAGAAATATTGGGAAGCATCTTGAACGGTAATTGTATCACTCTCATAATTAGTTCCACCCACAGGACCATCATAAACAGCAGCAACACCAAAAGTATAGGTTACTTCATTCTGTATACCCATAACTGTATAACTAGTAAATTCTGTTACCTCATTATTAACAAGAGAGTCTCCGATATAAACATTATATCCCAAGAAATCATATTCAGTTCTTGATTGATCTTCATTTGAAATCGGGTCGACGTTCTGTTGGGTAGATAAACTTATATCAAGAGTGTATTCTCCTTCATCACTACCGTAGCCATCAACAATAATATAGAAAAGACCTGCTTCTAAATTAAGACCCAGCAATTGAGAAACCCAACTTACTCCAGCAGCAGTAGTACAATCATCATCATTACATGCCGTACCTCCAGCAGCTAAATTCCCGTCTACATCGTATACATATAATTTTGTATCATACTGAGAGTCATCACATAGAGAAATATCATATGCTCCACCTGCGCTAGTCATCATATAAACTACATCTGGAGATAAAGAGCCAGTATAAGGACAGACCTCATCATAGTCGTCTTCAAAACCTACAGTGGTACCACTTGCTGAAAAAGGCAATCCAGTAACAATAAAAGGATTATCCATCTTATCACCTTCGGTGCCACCACCACCGCCGCCGCCACCTGGTCCTTGCCAGATTAGTAACATCTCTTCATCGCCGGGAAATGACATTAAATTTGAAGGTGCAGCAGCAACCCACTGTTCTGGTGTAGCACAAACGACATCACTCGCTGGTGATATTGCATTATTACCATCTACTGTACCATTCGTATCGTATACAGCCGTAACATAATAACAATACTCTGTACCATTTGTTAAACCTGTATGGGCCCACTCTAGCTCAGTTGTGGTCCCAAGAACAGAGCCATTCCCTCTTTGAACGCGATAAGTTACAAACTCACCACACTCAACAGGAACATCTCTAATAATTTCAAATTCGCCTGTTTCAATTTTAACTGGATCTGACAACTGAAGATCTTCCAGTAATGACAGATCATAGGTAACATTTTTATCAAAAGGAATTGGGTCTGTATACGAAATCATATTTACACCATAACGACCCTCTTGAGTATCAAAGACCACTTCATACTCTGAGTAAGACTCTGTACCATCAAATGTAAATATTGGACTACCATCTATATAAAGAACGAATCCACCAGAATTACCATCTCCGAATGTGTCATAGATTGTAAACGTATAGTTACCATGTTCAATATCAAAATCCCATGTATATAACTCGCCGGCAGTTGTCAAATCACCAGGAGCCGCAGAACCAATAATATTACCAGATGCATTACTAACGAGATCCCATGAAATTTCTGTTGGCCAACTATCCGGAGTAATTGCAACCGTAAAGGTCACTAAAAAAGGATTTGCAGGCTCTTCCCATGAAATGATGTTTTGGCCATCTCCGCCTAGAGCATTTACATTCTCAACAGGACAAATTTCCTGTGCACTTATGTTACAAATGATAAGGCTAGCAATTATTAAAACTATACGAATATTTTTCACTATTTTTTCCTCCAATAAATAAAATGGTAGATAAAGTTAATTAAATTAAAGAAGTCTTTCTTATGAATAAGCTGAATTTAGTATGTCCTAGATGTTATTCAATTCTTTTTTATGAGGAATATTATATAGTTATTTCCACTAGATACCTTTTTGAAAGCTGACTACCCATTGATTGTCATTATTAATAAATTTATTATTCTTTAAAAGGAAAAATGGGAAATCTAATCTTAAGTATAGTGGTTTATTATAAATATTACCTCCAATACGAATACCTACTCCAGCATCAGCCATTCTACGAGTTATAGATTGATTATAAAATATTCCACCATCTGAAAATAAAGCCAACTCACAGCTTATATCATTATTATCCAGATATCCCCCTAGACTGATCTGTTTGTTTATCATAAAGAGCTCAGAAGAGAGTGAGATGACAGCATCAGAACCTTTTTCGGATTGATTTACAAAACCTCTAATATTCCCCTCACCAGGCATGTGATAATTTTGATTAAATTGACTAACTCCAAAAAAACTATCATCATTTCGCAAATAAGATTTCTTGAACATATCTACAGAACTATTACCTTCAACATTATATCCTTCTTGATTTGGTACTCCATTTTTATTTGTCCAAATTTTTCCCATAAATAATCTGGTCCTATATCCACCAGAACCAAATCCACCAAGTTTTCTCATTATATTATTATTTGAAAATGATTTATTCTTACTCATAGATGTCACCAAAGTAAATCGATTAAAGCTCCAATCAGAATATGGATCAACAGATGACGAGAATTCAGAATCAACGTCAATTAATTTATGATCAATCTCATATTTTAAATACAAAACTGCAAGCTTACCTGGGTCAAAAAGGTCAGTTCTCAATGTATCTACACTTGGTTGAGCATAAAAGCCTGCTTTATATGTGAAATATGGTTTTTTCTGATAAGTATTTGAAATCCTACTTTCTACCTCAGCCCCAAATTCTTGAAGTCCAGGCTGGTTAAAACCCCATAGTTTAAAATTAGAATTTCTGAAAAAATGAACAGGCTTATACACCCTAAAATAAGACCAATATATTTCATTCTGATTTGAGAGTGTATCTTTTTTCAATGCATAATTAAACCACAATCTGGTCTTTTCCCAATGACCATATGCTTGATCAATTCTAATGCCAGGTGCATAACTATCAATATTATTATAATACAAAGAAGGCAACCATCTATAAACCATAGTATCTCTAGGGTTGTATCTCATCCCCGGCCAATCAAATACGAATTTACGATTCATGCTTGTTGAGTTATTTCTAAAATCAACATCCATGGTCTGTACATCTGGATCTAGAGTGACACGAAGTGGCTTAGAAGGCACAACATAACGAAGGGTATCTTTCACTCTCCACAAATGATTCCGCCACCATTGCCGGTGAATATCACCATTGGAGAGATCTGTTTCAATTAATAATGGCATATATCTATTACCAAGGCTTTTAACATTAAGATCAATGCTATATGAACCATCATCATTTTTATTTTTTCTCCATGAATTAATTTCATAATCCATCACTCTGGTGTCATGTAGCCAAGCATCAAAAAACCAATTTAATTCTTTGCCAGTAGCATTCTCAACGGAAGTAATAAACCTGCTTTCATTTACATGTTTTAATTTCCAATTATTATAATACTCCTGTATCGATAAATAATAAAGCGAATCTCCCAAAACGTATTTTAATTCATTTAACATTAAAGAGGGCTTTGTATAAACATTTTGCCGATAAGATGAACCACTTTTATACTGGTAACTTTCTCTACTTACAGGTTCATCATGAACACTTGTGATATAGCGAATCGAATACCACTGATCACTATGCAATCTATTAGTATAAGACCAATACTTTCGCTGATAAGGGTCTGTCCAATCATCTGATTTCCAATCAAAACCTTTTGAACCATAGCGATCGATCATATAGTCCCGAGTTTGAGCACTAGTAAACCCCTCATCAAGCCATGCTTCATCAAGTTCATTATTTGCTAGAACTCCATAAAACCATATGTGACCTATTTCATGTAGAATTAAACTCTCGCTATCACTCCCGTCCATGATAAGCATCGGATATTCCATTCCGCCACTTTTTAACCTGTCTGTATTTGTGACTTGAGGATAAGGATATTCACCAAATTTATTTGTTAACCACTTCATTGCCCTAACTGATCTTTGACGAACAACACGATTCCAATCACTCGCGTTGACCTTATTGTAAAGAACGTGGATATCAATGCCACCCCAGTTATCATATTCATAAAGGAAGTTCGGAGAAGCTACCCAAGCAAAATCATGAACATTTTCCGCTAAGAATCGAACTTTCCTAACGCTGCTTTCGATAGGTTCTTCATATTTTTTTTCAAAAGCTTCTAACCATTCACTAAAATCAGAAGATGTATCAACACGAACACTCTGCCAACCAGGGTCACCACTAATGACAACTCCAGAGGCTCCCATAATAAATCTCTCTGGTAATTCAAAAGAGATATCAAAATCGCCAAATTCACCGTAGAATTCCCCTTCCGCATGAAAGGGCTGTGCGTGCCAACCTTCTTCATCATAAGCAGCTAATTTAGGGTACCACTGCGCCATATTATATTGACCCTCAAAGTACCCGGCTCTTTCAACCATCCCACCAACATGATGATTCCAATCCATATCAATACGGACATCTTCATTCGGAAGTAACGGTTTATTTAATTTTGCATGTAAGATAGTATCATCGACTTTATAATTTAGAAGAATGATGTCTCCATTTTTTGCTATAGTAAAATTCCTTATATCTATCTTACTCTCATAACCTACTAAATCATTTTTAAAATACTTTGCTCTTGAATCTCTACCGTAATTATTCATGTATTCTCTGTGCTTTACGGATCCAATTTGAAAAGCATTTGGATATAAATGCATATAAATATTATGAAGTGTATCTGGAGAATTGTTTTTATAGGTAATTATCGATTTGCATGCTAGCTGTCTTACACTATCAAGAAGGACAACTTCCATTTTATAATCTACAGATTGCTGCCAATAATTTTTCTGAGCACTGATAATCGTAATTGTAAAAAAAACAAAAAAAATAGCTATAGATCGAAGATAATTCATCAGATAGCTTATTAAACTATAGGTAAGGCTTTAAATCCCGATAAAAAACACTGCCCGGCCTAGCACCTCTATAAGTTTTGACGATATAGCCTTCACGATCAATTAAAAAAGTTGTCGGAACTGCCCTTGTACCGACGCCTGTCACTGTTCCATAATCACGAAATGCTTTATATGATTCATTCTCACCAATATCAGTTAGAATTGGATAATTTATTTTGTAATACTCTGAAAAACGTTTGATGTTTTCAGCGGTACCAGACTGAACTGCAATACCAACAATTTCTAAACCTTCTGCATTATATTCATCATAAAGTTTGATAAAATCTGGAATTTCTTTTCTACACGGACCACACCAAGTACCCCAGAAAGTCAGCATCACTACTTGGCCTTCATAGGCAGAGAAATCAATGACATTTCCCTCAAGATCAGAAAGTAAAAAGTCAGGTGCTTTCACCTTTTCAAAAGAAGTTTGAGTGTTGGAATTATTTACCCGCTTTTTTGGTTTTTTTATTTTTTTTGGTTGTCTTTTACTAGCAACTTTATTTTCAGTTCTTTTTGATGATATTTTCTTACTCTTTGGTATTTTTGCCTTAATGATATTTTTATCTGCATCAAGATTTTTAATAGGTTTTTTTTCTAATAAATTTACTTTTTTATCATCTGAGGTAGAATCACCACCGCAGCTAAATAGGACGAACAAAGATAGTATTATGTAATATATTTTCATTTTTTTATTAATTAAATCTAACCAAATCTACAATATTATTCTAATTAGTATCAGCGTTACTGAATTTTTCAATTCCTTTTGAAAGGAAATATTCAAACCCATTAGGTATATAGCCACCAGTATCAACGATAGTCGATTCATTGTAAGGGTCTAAAATAACATAATGAGGCTGGGTCGCTGTTTTATACCTTTCAAACTGCATCTGAGCAAATACTGCGCTTAGTGAATCTTTTTTATCTACATATAACCTAGCAAGTACCATCTTATCAAACTCCTCTTTTATACCATCCAACGTAAATACTCTACGCTCCATCACTCGACAATTTGCACAATAGACTCCTGTGAAATCGATAAACAAAGGTTTTCCTTCTTTTTTTGCCTTCTCTAATGCGCCATCATAGTCATCTACAAACCAACCCTCTTTTATCGCAATTTCATCATCAGTAGGCGGTGGAGGTACCATTGCCTCTATAATTTCATCTGCAAACCTAGGGAGACCACTATAATGATATGTTGGCTTAGAACTAAGAGAAAGTGCAATCGGAAGGAGTACGATTAATGTGATAACAATTCCTAGAACACCTACTTTTGGTTTGTCTTTTTGAGAGGCTGGTTGAAAAGAGAATAACCCAGCAAGATATAATATTAAAACGACACCAATTAATAAAAACAGAGCTAGAACAACGCTCCTTGGTAATAATCCAATTTCCCACTCGAGATCTGGTACCCATAAAAATTTTACTGCTGCTGCTAGCTCAATAAAACCAAAAATGACCTTCAATTTTTCCATCCAAATACCAGACCGAGGTAATTTCTCTAGAGATGCTGGAAAAAGAGATAGAATGACAAATGGAAAAGCAAATACAATTCCATATATAGTCATCCCTAAAAAGCTAGTAAAAAGACCACTTGCAGTTCCGCTTGCGGCAACCACTAATAACATACCAACGACAGGCACCGTGCAACTGAAGCTTGTGATAGCAAAGGCAACACCAAGAATAATCGAACCAATATATGCATTTTTTGCAGACTGCCCTGCTTCATCTGTCTTACTAAGCAATGCACCAGTAACATTTATATTAATAACACCAAACATCCACAAAGCAAAAAATATGAATAAGATTCCTAAAACAAGATTCAACCATGCATTTGTCGCAATGAAATTTCCGATATTTGCGTAGCCGGTTTGAACCGCAGCATCATTTACCCCCCAAGATAAAAAGCTAACCAGTAGGCCAATAAAAATAAAGGTACCAGCGATACCCGAACCATAAAATGCTGCCACCGTATTCTTACCGATATTTTTATCTTCTGAAAGCTTACCGAAAAACGAAATAATAATTGGAATCATTGGGTAAACACAAGGCATAACCCAGCTGAGGATCGCACCACCAATCGCAAAAAGGATTAAACTCAATATAGACCGCTCATTGCTCTGGCTATTATCTACATCTTCTACTGTACTGAATACTAGCCTATCTTGTCTTGGCTCACCAGGTTCTAGTTTGACAGATACAGTATCAGTCAAAGTCACAGGTGGATAGCAGAGTCTATTGTTACACACCTGAAAATACATACTAACCTCTAAGTCATAATTACCTGGGTCTAAATTTCTTTTTAATCGAACAGGTATTGTAAATCTCGTATTCCCTCTATGATAGAATGAGGTCAAATCAAAACCAGAATCAAATTCCTCAGTTGGCTTTGGCTCAATAACCAAACCAGTCATTCCAACAGCTTCTCCAGATAGACTAACCTCTGTTGGTAATGGCCCATCCACTATTTTATAAATTGAATAAATTTTCCATTCGTCGTCCATATTTGCATCAACATGAACATCGATCGCCTCACCAGCCCTTGCAGATATTTTTTCCTCTACACTGATTGTGACAGGGCTAACAATCTGTGCACCAATGAAGCTAGAATAAAAAACTAAATAACTAATAAAATATTTTAACATATAATAAGGCAAATATTACTTAAGACTTCTAAATAAATCGTAATAAATATGGTCCGCATCAGGAGGCGTTTTGACTAATGAATCCAACGCTCTCTTAGC
>CEOP01097705.1_pt1 | contig 16457 bp, 15 predicted proteins | sample 361301 | NCBI WGS metagenome assembly CEOP01 (sample SAMEA2619548, study PRJEB7988) | marine metagenome | biome: marine biome (ENVO:00000447); feature: deep chlorophyll maximum layer (ENVO:xxxxxxxx); material: "saline water (ENVO:00002010), including plankton (ENVO:xxxxxxxx)" | depth 55 m
GCCCGAATATGGCCACTTATGTTGCAACCGCATACAGAACACACACATTGGGTGAAATACAATCAGAAGGTGCCCAACTTGTAGGGCAAGAAGTCACAGTCGCTGGATTCATGGAAGCGAATCGTGGTAAAGGAGCCATCTGTTTTGTTGACCTAAGAGATGGAACAGGAAAGACACAGATCTTTCTCAAGGCCGATAATATAGGAGAAGAATCTCTCGATATGGTTCAAAGAATGACTCGAGAATCTACATTACAATTCACTGGAACTGTTTCTCAAAAGAGACCTCCTAAAACTAAGGAAGGAGAACCTGTTCCACCGCCTGCATACGAAGTTGTGGCAAATTCTGTAACTGTTGTTGCAAAAGCAGAAGCACCACTGCCACTGGGTGTAACCGATACTGTACATGTTGCCCTAGACACAAGGTTAGACAATAGATTCTTGGACTTGAGAAGAGCACACGTTGCCGCTATGTTTAGACTTAGAGGCAAGGTTCTCCAGTATGGAAGAGAGGCTTTGATCAACGAGGGTTTCTTTGAAACTCATACACCAAAGATTGTAGCAACCGCTACTGAAGGTGGAACTGACCTTTTCCCAATGCAGTATTTCGACATACCTGCATACCTAAACCAATCCCCGCAATTATTCAAGCAACTATGTATGTCTGGAGGGCTTGAAAGAGTCTTTGAAGTCGGACCTGCATTTAGAGCTGAAAAACATGACACATACCGTCATCTAAACGAATTTATTTCTTTTGATATCGAATGTTCTTGGGCGACTGATGATGACGTCATGGGAGTTTTAGAAAGAATGATTCATCATATGTGGGACTCGGTTTCCAAGGATTCTGAATCTCAAAAGCACATCGAAACAATCAACCAGTATCGAGCCACTCAAGGTGAAGAACCAGTGGAAGTAATCGTACCTGAATTACCATTCCCAAGAGTTTCTTATTGTGATGCAATTGACATCATCAAGAAGAAGGGTGGTAAAATTGAATGGGGCGATGATATCGATGCTGAAAATTCAGACTTATTGGCTGAAGACCTACCTCAATTCTATTTCTTGCCTAAGTGGCCAATGGACCTCAAACCCTTCTACATACGTCACGTAGAGGGTGAAATTGGTTCAACTGGTAAACAACTAAGCAGAGGTTTCGACTTAAACTTCGGCCGAGATGAATTAACATCAGGTGGACAAAGAGAACACCGAATGGATGTATTGATTGAGAACCTTAAGGATATGGAACTTGATCCAGAAGAATTTGAATTCTATGTTGCAGGATTTAGACATGGAGTTCCACCTCACGCAGGATGGGGACTTGGAGTAGAGAGAATCTTGATGAAACTCACCGGGGCAAAGAATGTACGTGAAACCGTTTTATTCCCTCGTGATAGAAAGCGAGTGAGTCCTTAGAACCATAATGGTGCAATCATTATCAACCCCCTTTCCGAGGAGGAAACATGCACGAAGTAGTTTATTTTGATTCACCTGGATTTGCCGAAGTTTCTCGATTTTGTCTCGAACTTTCGGGTTTGGAATGGAAAAATACTACTGTCGATTGGAATGGATATCTGCAAATGAAAGAACAAGGCAAATTGCCTTGGGGATATCTGCCAATTATTAGAACACCTGAAGGGGTCTTAGCCGAATCAAATGCTCTCCTACGTTATACTGGCGCCCTAGCTGGAATCGAGCCAAAAGACCTTTTCACAAGAGGTAAGGTTGATGAAATGGTTGAAGTAATCAATGGATGGAGAGAGCATTTTACTCCAACATTTGCAATAGAAGACCTAGATGAAAAGATAGCTGCTCGAGAATTGATGTTTGCCGAAGGAGGGAAAATGGATAATGCTCTCAAAGCAATATCAAAGATTTTTGAAGATTCGGAGACTGGTTGGTTAGCCAATACCGAAGATATGACTATTGCAGATATCAAAGGTTTCATGGACACATTCATGATGTTCTCTGGGCAATTTGATGGAGTTGTTCCAAAAATGTTGCTGAATTATCCAGTGTTGCTTAATTTCCATCAAAAGATGTCTAATGATGAAAGAGTCAAGAATTACTATGACAATGAAGACGAAAGCAGATGGGTGTTTAGACCAGGTGCTTTCGATGATATCAAAGAATCAAACGATGTCTAAAGGCGAATCACTAGAAGTGAATCGAGCAATACTTCCATCATTGGAAATTACAAACTTTTCAAAATTCCAGCGTATATCTCCTGTGTGTCCGTCTGAACCTACAGATTGGCTTAACTCTGTAAACAAAGGATGTTGATTTTCACCCTTGACTTCGAGTTTTGCCATTAGAGGGAAATCTACACCATACTCTGAGGAAGTAAAATCGCAAATTTCTTGATGTGAGCCGGGTTCTTGTCCTCCAAATTGGTTGCATGGAAATCCTACTACTGTAACTCCATCCTGTGTTGATTTTTCTTGAAGTTGCTCATACTGGCGAGTAAATCCACATGCACTTGCCACATTTACCACCAACCAATGCTCTGTTCCGGATTCTCCCAAACTTCGTAGAGTTGTTTTTTGTCCATCCATCATGTCAAATTCGATATCTAGAGGATTGCCCATAATTGCCCTAAGGAGTTCTACTCTTCAATATGTTAGTTACAAGCGGTAGAGTAAGTGTGATAGGCATCAACTATCAGGATTTGATATGGCGGTTGACCGTATGCAGTGGGGTGCCGAATCTTGGCAATACGCTGACTTGTATATGCCAGATGACCCATCGCCATACCAAAAAGACGTAGGAATTCCTTGTATAATGTTGATCCATGGTGGATTTTGGAAAGAAAAATACGACTCGGAATTGATGAAACCGATTGCCGAAGATTTGGCTGAAGCAGGTGTTGCTGCATGGAATATTGAATTCAAAAGATGGAATGATGATGAAGATGGAGTTTGGATGGATACACTCTCTGATGTGATGAGAGCTTGGGGGCAATTAGCACTCTTGCCAGGAATTGATATCACTCGTTCTATGGTCATGGGTCATTCTGCTGGTGGACAATTAGCGCTTATTCTTGCCGCCAAGGCTGAAAGAAAACCATGGCTTGCAATCGCCCAAGCACCGATTACTGACTTGATTGGCGCAGACCACGCCAAGTTATCTGATGATGGCGATGCTGTACGTAAATGGCTTGGCTGTACTCCAGAAGAGAATCCGGAACTTTGGTCACAACTCAATCCGGTAGATAATCCACCTATTTCTCCTGTATTGATTATTCATGGTGAACAAGATGATGAGGTACCACATGAACAATCTGAAACTTATGCTAGAGTGATGAAAGCAAAGGGAGCAGATGTCCAAAAGTTATGGCTTCCTGGCGACCATTTCTCGATTATCGATGTAGCAAGTGATGATTGGTTAGTAGAGTTGAATGCAATCTTAGATTGGCTATAATGCGAATACCTATGACCGAAGACCTCTTGGATGACGACATGGAACTACTAGGCTCTGATTTCCCATACTCGGAAAATTCCTTGACTGGAAGACACGCTATGGTCTGTGGAGCAAGTCGTGGAATTGGCGCTGCTACCGCGAAAATGCTGGCTAAGGCAGGGGCTGATGTTACAATTTGTGCAAGAAACCAAAATGCTTTGGAAGAACTAAAGGTTGAACTTTCAAAACTTGGAACTGGAAATCATCAAGTATGTATCATTGACCTTGAAGACACTCAATCTCTGGGTTCAAAGGTTCAATCTATCATTGCTGGAAACGGACCTATTCACATACTTGTCAATAATGCCGGAGGACCTCCTGGCGGACCTCTACTGAACAATGAACTGGAAGATTTTGAAGCCCCTTTCAAAAGACATTTACACGCATCTCACACTCTGGTTCAATTATTAGCACCACAAATGAAAGAGGAGAACTTTGGCAGAATTATTCAGATTATTTCTACCTCGGTAAAAGAACCAATTCCAAACATTGGCCTTTCCAATACCTTGAGAGGTGCCATGGCTTCTTGGGCTAAATCATTATCACGTGAACTCGACCCATGTATCACTATCAACAATGTATTACCTGGTTTCACAGATACTGACAGATTGGGTAGTTTGGCTGACTCAATACATCAAAGAACTGGTAAAAGTCAAGATGATATTCACAGATCATGGATTGAACAAGTTCCAATTGGCCGATTGATTGACCCACTAGAGACCGCTTCCGCAATTCTATTTCTTGCACTACCTGCTTCAGGAGGCATCCGAGGAGTATCCCTTGCAGTAGACGGTGGAAGACTCCGCGGTATTTGATCAACGATATATATCGAACCAAACCGGATAATGGTCTGATACATTCGATGTACTAAATGATGAAGTATCAACTCCCCAAGTTCCTACCAAGCGCCCGCTTAACTCTCCGGTAGTTACGATTCGGTCATAAGCACAATCAGTTGAAGATACAGTTGTATCAGCAGAATCTGGAACTAACCAAGTATAGTTGGAATTTCTCATAGGTGATGACCATAATTCTTCAGAGGATGCATAACTACAACCAGCATTATAATCACCTAAAATAACTATATCTGGCTCTTGCGGGTTTTCAGCTTGGTAATCTTGAACCACTATATGAAGTGCATTTATTTCTTCCATTGCCGATGCTGGCTTGGTATGAATTGTGATTAGAGTTAAATCAAATCCTGAGGAATTACCACTCGCATTCAATAATTCAAAACTTCCCAAGTAGGGTTCTTTTTGAAATAAATCATTTTCAGAATCATTGTACAATGAGCCATTTATTGGAGAAAATACCGTTGTATTGTAATAATACGCATATTGCTCTTGATAAGTATCATCTTCTTGCTGACCACTTCTTTCACTGAGCAACATATCCCAAGTATCATTGGAACGGTTGTTTATTTGCTCAAGGAAATCATAAGGAACGGTTTGGTCGAGGTCTCGTATTTCTTGGACTGATACCAAATCATATTGAAGAACTGTATCTACCAATACGTTGATAACTTCCGGTTTACTCATTTTTGTTTCACCAAAAACTTTGATGTTGAATGTCGCTATTCGGGCCACTTCTGAGCGATTTAGTTGAGGTATTTCTCTTGCTCCAGTTTCATTTTCAACTTCATCCTGCTGTTCATCATTATTAGTTTCTACAAAAACAAAAACAGTATTATCTTCCTTGTGAACCAGAAGGTGAATTGTCATCGGTGCCAAAATTAAAATGGCCACTAAACTCAATGCTTGAAGATAACCTTCCATAGAAGCCATTAACGCTCGGGGAATTTGCATTGTTATCAATCTTGTTTCAAAATATCATCAATGCATAGGTTATTGACGCGGGGGTTCTACCGCGGGTCATGTCCGGAGAGGTGAGTCCTGAACAGGCTCGTAAAATTCTTGATATGCTTACCGAGGGAAAAGCCCTTGAAAATGTCAATACATCACTTGCACTGCGTCTTGTACCACTTGCAGAAGAACTTGATGACGAGGAACTCGTGGGAAGATTACTAGAACATGCCTTAGAAGTAAGTCAAGATGAAGTGGAAAAGGGTTGGGCTGATTTTGAGATTATGAAACTTCAAAATGCTTCAATTGAAGATTTTGCAAAGTTATCATCTCAAACTGAAAACTTAGTCGAGGGAAGTTCACTTTCTGCTGCAATAATGCACCACTTAGGGTTGATGTATTTGGCAATGGATAACTATAGCGAGGCAAAACTCTTCACAAATCGCTCTTTACGACTTAGAGAATCAAATGAAGATGAAGAGGGTATTGTTTACGGATTAGCACTTCTTGAAGCATGTTGTAAAAGAGAAAATCTGAATGATGAAGCCATCATTCACGGAACTAGAAAGTTAGAGATTCTTATGAAACTTGGAGACCTTGAAGGACAAATGGAGGCGATGAGTGACCTTGCACACACACAAGCAACGATAGGCTCCTTTGATGCTGCTCAAGATCTATACGAACAATCTCTAAAAATTTCGAACGAACTTGAAGATGTATCGGGACAATTGGTTGCAAGATGGGGTTTGGCAGATATAGCAGAGATTAGTGAGGATTATCAAACTGCAATGCTACTACTTTCCGATTGTCTTCATTCATTTATTTCACTAGGCATTACTGCACCTCCACAAATTCGTGATAGAATCGAGGCATTGGCTAATCTTGAACAGCCGCCGGAAAATAAGGAATAAAATTATTTCAGTCCACAAAGTTATGATGTGAAAGCAACTGGCAGGAATGGTGATAGAGTATGGAACACGACATTTTCTTCTCCATAAGTCAGACACCAGACTCAAATGGTAAGATTCCAAGTGAATCCCAAATGTTTTCAAATTATTTTGAACAACTTCAGCATGCTGATAAACTTGGATTTGGAACCGGGTGGATTGCACAAGCTCACCTATCTACTGAAACTCAAAAATCCAATAGTAAGCCAGTAGTGCCACACTGGCAAGGAGAAGTTGGTCTTTGTACAGATTTTCCACAATTAGCAATGGAAAGTTTTCGTAAGACAACCAATATCAATATCGGTTCTGCTGTAATTAGTATTTTAGCAAGCGGGGGTCCGATTGCTCAGGCGGAAAGAATAGCCAATACTGTTCAATTCCTTTCAATGATCGATGACAAGAGGAAACTGAATATTGGATTTAGTGCCGGTCGATTTGAGTTCATGGCCAGACCTTATGGAATAACTCCTAGAAATCTCTACGAAGAAATGGCCTGGCCAGCATTACGAGGACAAATTTTCATGGAAGCGAGTGAGATTTTCCTTAGACTCTTACGAGGAGATACTATCAATAGCGATGATATTCGTAAAACAATTCTTACTCGTGACAACTTCCGCTCGGATGAAGATTGGTTGAAAGTACAAGTTGCATACTTTGCAGAAACAAAATCAGAGAAAGTACCTGAAAGTATCACTATCCCAAATCGGTATAATTTCGAAGATATATCGATAGTACCTAAAGAATGGAATCGTGAACAATTGGAATTAGTCGCTGGGACACATGACCCTCGGGCACAGGAATTTGTCAATCAATTCTTGCCAGTCAAAGTGTTTAACCTATCGATAACTTCACCCGAAGTGATTGATGATACACATCAAAGGATGTCTCAGTACTTCCATGAAAGTGGTGGAGAGTGGCAACGTAGAGATATGCCAAGAACAAGTTTCGTATTCATTAATGATGAAGAAGAATTGACTTCTTCACAACAAAGTGAAGCAGCAAAAGTAGAAGCATCAAGTGCTTTAGAGGCATATTGGAATGCTTTGGAAGGCACAATTGACCCAGGTAAAGTTGCTCGTGCAACAAATAATGCATTGATTGGAAATGTTGAGGAAGTAGCAAATCAAATGGTAGAGCGATTCCATCCCGAAGACAGAATCATGGCTTGGTTTGATTTCTTCAATCATGATTCTCAAAGAGTTTGTCGAAATATGGCTGCTTACATGAATAAAGTCGTACCATTGGTAGAAAAAATATTGGAGGGGAAATAATGTCAGATGACCGGATTCCTTCAGCAGTTGTCGATGGTAAACCTGGAAGTTCGATGTATCCAAATTCCTCTTTAGGTGAAAATATCGAAGGTATTCCAACTGGTCGTGAAGTGGCTTGGGAACCATTGGTTGATTATCGTAGAAATGGAGTTTCAGAAACCACTATTCATGGTGCTGTAGCTTGGTCACACGGCGATGAAGTGATTCATTCCTTTGGTGGAAATGTATTATGTTATGGCCGTTCTATGATGAAACCATTTATGCTCAAAGCTTTCACTAAGGAATTAGAAGATACCTCTTGGGAACAAAAAGCAATTTCTGTTGCTTCCCATAATGGTGACACTGAACACGTGGCTGCTGCACAATCACTACTTTCTGAACCAGAATGGCCTTTGATGCTTACTCCCTTGGATGTACCTTTGATTCAATTTGGGCGTCAGGTTAGAAGACCAAGAAGATGGTTTCACACCTGCTCGGGAGAACATGCTGCAATCCTACATGGCTGCCGTAAGAAAGGCTGGAATAGGGCAGGATATACTCTCCCAACTCATGAAGTGTTCAAAGCATATATGCGACAAATAAGAACATATTTGGGAGAGGATTGGACGCCGTTGAGAATCGCAAAAGATGGTTGTGGGCTTCCTACTGTATCCAATACAGTAGCAGAACTCGCGCAAATATATGCTGGTCTTGTTCGTGACAAAGATGATGATTGGATTTGGGAATCGATGATTAGAAATCCAGACCTCGTCGGCGGGTTTAATCGACTCGACTCAACCGTTTTGAAAGCCGGAGAAGGTAAAGTAATCGCCAAGGAAGGAGCGGATGGTCTACTCGGTTTAGCGATTGAACACCCTGATTATCCCAAAGGCCTAGGAATCGTTGTAAAAATTGCTCATGGTTGGAATTCACAAGCCACTTGGTATATTGCAAGAGCAGTTCTTGGAGTATTGGGGATAAAATTACGAAATCCATATCCATTACACCGTCAAAAAGCCTTCATCGTTCCAGGAATTGTTCCTGAAAAGTATCTAGAAAAACTTCAGAGTATCGATACATGGGATGAATGGGATCCAGATACAGACCGTTGGTCATTTGATATCGAGGCTTGAAAATGGATGAAATCAAGAATTTCATCGATGGAGAATTCCTATTATCGACTAGTGGTCAATATATTGATGACATAAACCCAGCAACCGGGGAATTAATCGGGAAGATAACAAATTCTAATGCCCAAGATGTTCAAAATGCTGTAGATGCAGCCAGTAGTGCTTTACAATCATGGAGTTCTTTGACAATTAAAGAAAGGATTACTTGGCTTGACAAAATTGCTGATGCATTAGAATCGAAAAAAGAATTAATTGCTCAAACAGAAAGTAGAGATACAGGAAAACCTATCTCTTTGGCAAGAAGAGTTGATGCAAATCGTTCAATCACTAACTTTCGTTTCTTTGCCGAATTTACAGCAAAGCAAAACGATATGCAATTCGACATGGATGATGCAATAAATTATGTCCATAGAAAGCCAGTTGGGATAGTCGGTCTTATCACTCCATGGAACTTGCCATTGTATCTTTTAACTTGGAAAATTGCTCCAGCATTGGTTATGGGTAATACAATAATTGCTAAACCTAGTGAACTTACACCACTAACCGCTAATCTATTTGCTAGCACGCTACAAGAAATCGGATTTCCAAAAGGTGTATTCAATATCGTTCATGGTCTAGGCCCTAATGCTGGCCAACCTATTCTGGAACATCCTAAAATCAAGGCTATATCATTTACTGGTGGAACTCAAACTGGGCGAATAGTAGCAAAAACCGCTGCACCATTATTCAAGAAATTATCACTCGAGTTAGGTGGTAAAAATGCAACTATTATTCTTGATGATGCTGACTTAAATGCTGCAGCCAAAGGGGCTGCAAAGGCTGGTTTTACTAATTCAGGACAGGTTTGCTTGTGCGGTTCTAGAATTTTAGTAGACGCCTCTGTAGCAACTGAGTTTACTGAATTATTACTCAATGAAGTTCGTGCAATGAAGCAGGGCGACCCTCAAAATGAAGATACTGAAATCGGTTCGGTTATTTCCATACAGCACCTCGAGAAAGTGGAATCATATGTTGAACTAGCAAAACAAGAAGGTGGCACTATTCTTACTGGTGGAAAAAGGCCTTCCCTCTCTAGCAGTAATAATTCGAATGGTGCTTTCCTTGAGCCTACTGTAATAGGTGGCCTAGATATCAATTCAAGAACTGCAACCGAGGAAATTTTTGGGCCGGTTGTGACATTACATACATTTGAAAACCAAGACCAAGCCATAGAAATGGCAAATTCAACCGAATACGGATTGGCCGGGTCTGTATGGACTAGAAATCTAGAACGTGGACGAGAATTTTCTCAACAAATAGAAACTGGAATAATGTGGGTTAACACTTGGCTACATAGGGATTTGAGAACTCCATTTGGTGGAGTGAAAAATTCAGGAGTTGGTAGAGAAGGTGGTCAGTGGTCACTTTCATTCTTTTCCGAAATGACCAACATCTGTGTAAAACAAGATTGAACACAACTTGAAAAGCATTACAGATAATCAGTAAACATGTCGGCCGGTGCAACCCTACCTCTTTTCGTATTACCTATGGTTCTTTTACCAGGTGAAATACAACAATTACGTATTTTTGAACCAAGATATCGACAAATGTTAGATGACTGTCTGCTGGATGGAAAGTCATTTGGTTTGGTATGTGATGATAATGAGGAGACTTTCAATGGCTGGAATGGTCCTAAATCATTTGGATGTGAGGCTGAAATAATTCACCATGAAACTATGGGCAGTAATCATTTTGTAGAAATCATTGGAACTAGAAAATTCAAGATCAAAGAAGTCATAGAACCTGCCTTGCCTCCATTTTCAGACCAAAGTATGGAAGAACTAATGCCCGAAGTTGGAATTTACCCAGACTTAGACACGATTTTAGAGAAAATTCCTGAAGATAAGGAATACCACAAATTATACCTCGCTGCTGATGTTGATTTCATCGAAGAAGAAAATGAAATATCTGAAGTGCAATTAGAAGAGTTAACTTCTGCACTAAAATCGGTAATCAAAAGTATTGGAAATAACATCAATGTTGACCAAGAAATACTCGATGAATGGGTCGATAGTCGAATTGAGATGATAATCAAAAAAGATGAGGATACTCTGTATTCTATCGCGGCCATGACAATAAGTGGCTTAGAGCAAAAGTACGAGATTCTTAGTAAATCTGATAGCGATGAAATTTATGATGAAATCATGACTAATCTAACCAAAATCGTATGATTAATCGATTTCGACTGTCCGAGGGTTTCAAATCACTTCGCTATGTGGACGTTCTATGTCCGTTCATGGCAAAGCAAGGAAGGTAACCACCCACACTTTGCAAGAAATGAAGAGAGCGGGTGAAAAAATCACTATGCTAACCGCATATGACTTTTCATTGGCTAAGTTGGTCGACAATGCTGGCGTCGATGTAATTTTGGTTGGAGACTCAGCATCCAATGTAATGGCAGGTCAAGTCACTACAGTTCCAATGACTCTTGACCATATGATTTATCACGCTCAATGTGTAAAAAGAGCAGTTGACCGTGCATTGATTGTTGTCGATATGCCATTTGGAACTTACCAAGGTAACTCGGCAATAGCCCTTGAATCTGCGATTAGAATTATGAAAGAAGCGGAAGGGCATGCTGTCAAGTTAGAGGGTGGAGCTGAAATTGTTGAATCAATTCAAAGAATTCTTACTGCTGGAATCCCTGTAATGGGCCACTTAGGACTTACTCCTCAATCAATTTACAAGTTCGGAACATATAGTGTCAGAGCAAAAGAGGATGATGAGGCAGAGAAATTAATCCAAGATGCAAAAATTCTCGAAGAAGCAGGTTGTTTCGGTATCGTCCTAGAGAAAATACCTAGAGACCTGGCAAAAAGAGTTAGTGAATCTGTCAATATCCCGACTATTGGAATTGGTGCTGGTCCTGATTGTGATGGGCAGGTCTTAGTACTCCATGACCTACTTGGAATAACCATGGATTTCTCTCCAAGGTTCCTAAGAAGATATCTTAACCTAGCCGATGACATTCACGGTGCAATCACAAATTATTGTGATGATGTTCGTTCAGGTGAATTCCCAAGCGAAGATGAAAGTTATACCTCATAGATATTGGAAGAAAGCTAGCATTGCCCCTGCAAAACCGCCAATATTAAGGCCAAACAAGTGCCAAACTCCATATCTAAATGGTGGCAAATCATATTGCCCCCAAGAAGTACTTATCCAAACCCAAATCAAAAGAGGTAAGTAAACTCCACAAAATAGCGCACCCCATCCTGAAAACCAAATCATAATGAAGAATAGTCCCGGGACTAATAATCCAAGAGAATATTCCCACCATCGGGACTTTTCATTGCCAACAAGAACAAAATACAGTATTGGTGAAAGTAGAATTGAACCAATTATTACCGCTTGAGGCGGAGAAGGCCAAGAATAGTTTGGAGTAAGGAATATTTCTGCAAGAATACCTATGGTCACTCCAATTAATGCTGGACCAATAATATGTTTCATTCCTGTTTCCAAATCGATAATTGAGGGCTTTGGCTGAGGATTGTCTACAGGTATTGAAAGTGATTTCTCATCCATCTATTTCCCCTCCATAGTATATGCAATATGCGGACATGTTTGAGGCTTCGGGCTCAACATTAAGCCGATTAGGATATATCCCGACACTCAGTGCCTTGTCACATGACGAGAGGTGAAATCGTTGCCGGTTGTCTAGCCCCGCACCCTCCGCATCTAGTTTATGCAGAAAACCCACCTCAAAATGAACCTACTGCTGAAGGTGGATGGGAGCAACTCAGATGGGGTTATGAAAGACTTAGAGAGTCATTATCAGATATCGATTATGATGTTATTGTGGTACTATCGCCACATTGGCAAACTTATGTGGGGACACATTTCCTCGGCCTACCTCATTTCAAAAATCTTTCAGTAGACCCGGTTTTTCCAAACTTATTCCGATATAATTATGACTTAAATATCGATGTTGAGTTATCTAAACAGATTTGTGACAAGGCAGAAAAAGCAGGATTAACTGTGAAGATGATGAATAATCCGGACTTTAGGATCGATTATGGGACAATTACTACAGGTCATATGTTCAACCCAGAGTGGGATAAACCAATGGTTGTGATTTCTAGTAATCGTTCTAGTGATTATTATTCGGTTGATGTCATGCAGGAGATGATGATGGAATTAGGAAAAGCCACTCGAGAAGCGATTCTTGACAGTGGTAAGAAAGCGGTTGTACTTGCGAGTAACTCTCTTTCCCATCGACATTTTACTACAGAATCTGAAGTTCCTGAAGACATGAGTAAAGAGCATATAACCAGTCATGCAATGCATCTTTGGGATATGCGTATTATAGAATACATGCGCACTGGTCAAAGTCAAAGAATAATTGATGAAATGCCAGAATTTACTGAACAGGCTATCGCTGAAAGCGATGGTGGTGGATTTTCGTGGCTTTTATCGACACTTGATATTCCAACTTATCCTGCTATTCTACATGGCTATGGTACAATTATTGGAACTGGGAACGCTATAGTTGAATGGCCCGTCTACAAATATAAGGAGGGAGAAAATTGAGTTCTGGTGAATTGATTGATTCCTTTGTAGTACCTGTACATCCACATACAGTTCTTGCTCCTGAGAAAAATGAAGGATGGGGTAAACTAAGAGAAGCATATGATTTAGCTGCCAAACGTATTGAAGAAAGTGGAGCAGATTTGCTGATTATTTACTCGACTACTTGGCCAAGTATCATCGGTCATCAAATTCAGGCAGACCCTAATCCTGAATGGGTCATGGTCGACCATGATTTCCATGACCTTGGCTCTATTAATTATTCATTCAATATCGATGCTGATTTTGCTCATGCTTGGAATGATGCGAACAAACAAAGGGGATTGCAGAGCCGTACTGTTGCATACAAAGGTTTCCCGATCGATGTTGGTTCTGTTGTTGCTTTAACATTATTAAATCCAGAAAACAAAATTCCTGCAGTGATTGTTTCTTCTAACGTTTATTCCAATCGAAGTGAAACCACCGTTCTTGCTAAAGCGTGTCTAGATGTCATAAAAAGTACCGGCAGAAAGGCTGTTGCTGTCACTGCAATGTCTCTATCTAATCGAATGTTCACCGAAAACATCGACCCTAAAGATGACAAAATCCATTCTCTAAAAGATGACGAATGGAATCGTAAAATACTCGAATTCCTAAGTGAAGGGAGATTAGAAGATGTCAGCCAATTATCTAGGACGATACATCGGCAAATTAGGGTTCAAAAAGTAGTCACATTCAAGCCGATGTGGTGGCTTTCTGCCATGAATGATAATCGTAATAATTTAACTGGTGAAGTACTTGCATACGAGGCTTTGCATGGGGCAGGAGGAGCAGTTGTACACCTCAATCCAACACCTTCAGGCGTTGGCGATAAAGAATATGATGAAGATGATGTAGAAGTTTTCGCTGGCGAGAGAGGCGTTCTTGATACAAATATCGAATCAGACGAACTCAATGGCCAAAATGAATCTATGAAGAGTGGAAATCAAGGCCCAGAACTTTGGGATCCAACCGAAGCGGAAGGTTCTGTTAACACCGATGCTGCTCCAAAGCCAGTAGGTGCTTATCCTCATGCGAGGAAAGTTGGAGATTTGATCTATCTATCAGGAGTCGGACCTAGGCAGCCTGGAACCAATGCGATACCAGGAGGGCCAATTCATGATTCAAATGGAACTCCTCTCGAATATGATATCAAGGCACAGACTCAGGCCGTAATCGACAATATCACCAGAATTTTGGAGGAGGCAGGCTCATCAATCGATAATGTTTTAGACGTCACATCATTTCTAATCGACATGGACAGAGACTTCGCGGGATATAACGAAGTATGGGCAGAAACACTTGGCAAAGTTGGACCTACAAGAACCACTTTAGCAATTCGAGCATTACCAACACCTATTGCTGTAGAAATGAAAGTTATTGCAAAGGCATAATCATCTTTATTGGAGGCTTATAAATGGTTAAAAAATCAGTTGAAAAGATTTTGAAAGGTGTAGTCACAGGAGATCTTGATTCTGTAAAAGAAGAGATAAAAGTCACATTAAAGCGTACTATTGGCCTAATGGGAGTAGTTGTTATTTCTCTATCTGCGATGTTGCCAGGTATTTTTGTCACACCAACTTTTGCTGCCGAAATTATGGGAGCGGGAATTTGGCTCGCATTCTTATTAGCAGCGTCTGTAGTTCTTCCAGGTGCTTTATCTAAATCAGAATTATCTTCTGCTATGCCTTCTAGTGGAGGTTCTTATGTATTTTTAGAACGGACATATGGCCCTCTGGTTGGAACTATTAGTGGTCTTGGTTTATGGGCGTCTTTCCTACTGAAATCTGCATTTGCCCTGATTGGTTTTTCAGCGTACTTCGTCGCAGTAACCACATTTTTTGATTTCGAAATTAGTATGTATACACTTTCATTAAGCGCTTTAGTTCTAATTACTATTATCAATATACTAGGTGTTTCTAAGATTAAAGCGATTCAAACACCTATTGTTATCGCTACTGTGGGTTTACTACTAGTCATTTGTATAGCCTCACTATTCTCTGAAAACTTCGACCCAAGTGTTCCTTTTAATGATGCATTTAATACAGACATTTGGACATTAGCTGAGACCTCAGCATTTGTGTTTGTTGCTTATGCAGGAGTAACTAAAGTAGCGGCAATCGGTGGCGAAGTAAAGAATCCTGAACGAAATTTACCTGCTGGAATTATGCTATCATTATTGATTGCAACTGTACTTTATTCTGCGATTGCTTTCCTCATGATGGCATCTATTCCGGGAGAATGGTGGATTGTTGATGGCAAAGTTGTAGAAGACCCAATTTATGTATTTGCTAAGTCTGTAGTCAATACTGAATTTGGAGTATTTGCTGCAATACTATCGGTCTTGACTATGATTTCAATGGCGCTTGCTGGAATCATGGCATCCTCAAGATTCCTTTTTGCAATGGCTAGAGATAACCTTCTACCTCAACCATTAGAGAATGTTAATTCTAAATTTGAGACGCCTCATATTCCAATTTTAATAACTGGGGTAGCAATGGGTCTAGCAATCGTTTTTGTCGATCTAAAAGATGTGGTCAAACTGGCATCTGGATTTAAGATTATGATTTTTATTATGATTAATTCCTGTGTAATTGTTCTTAGACAAACAAGTGAAAAGCATGATTGGGATCCAGCATATCGTAGTCCATTCTATCCATACATACAACTTTGGGGAATTATCGCTGGAGTGATACTGATAATTTTAATGGGTACTAAGGCATATATTGGTGGAAGTGTTGCTATTATTGTTGGTCTAGTCACTTATTATTTGTATGGACGTAAACACTACATGCATTCATCTAATAATACTCCAATTAAAACTTTTAGAGAACAATTCCAAAATCCTTCAATCGTAGAGCATAATAGAAGGCTAGCAGCATTCCATGCCGCTGACTTTGGTGGAAAAAACCATCTTAATGTTAATGAATTTCAAAATGCATTGAAATCTTTAGGATTTAAATTCACTTCAGATGAATCTAGATCTATTTTCCATAAAGGAGATTCAAATGAAGATGGAGTCATTGATATTGATGAGTTTATCGATGCTTTTGAAGGGTTAGAAGAAGAGTGATTTATCTTCTTCATAATCTAATTATGATTATTCTACTCTTGTCCATGAGCCATCGGCACCAACATTCCAATATTGGACTTCTTCACTGACATCGACATACCAACCACTCGAACCTTGTTCTGTTCCTGGAGCGGCTTGCATTACACCAAGTTTTGAGGCTTCTGCAGCTAATTGTTTCTTTTGAGCATCTGAAAGATTAAACTTAGAACTATC
>CEOP01120585.1_pt1 | contig 16420 bp, 14 predicted proteins | sample 361301 | NCBI WGS metagenome assembly CEOP01 (sample SAMEA2619548, study PRJEB7988) | marine metagenome | biome: marine biome (ENVO:00000447); feature: deep chlorophyll maximum layer (ENVO:xxxxxxxx); material: "saline water (ENVO:00002010), including plankton (ENVO:xxxxxxxx)" | depth 55 m
CTTCCATCCGGAGAAAACTCCAATAAATCGATACGTATGTCCGATTCTACGGATTCAATAAGTACGTTCCAATCGGAATTATGGTAGATGGTGATGTAAGATTCGCCGTAACTTGGGCAATCAACCGTTGCGATGTAATCAGAATTTGAATCATAATCCAACGTTGGATTACAATACCCTGATTCTATCCTTTGCTGACGCGCTGCTGCCCAATCTCCATCGTGGACATCATCTCTTCCTGAGGACTGCGAGGAAGAAACTTCGTCTTCAAGTGCCGTCGTTGAAGGCTGAAGTGGAGCGGTGCAGAGAAGCATCAGCGACGCCAGTAAGATGGCGATAGTGGAATTTAATCTGGCTGAAGAACTGCCCGAAAACCGATGGCGCCGAAAGTATGCAGCATACCTTGCGCTCATCATGGTGGTTTGTCTACGCGTTTTAACTTAGTTATTTCCCCTACAAAAAGACCACTGGAACGCATATCGGATGATTTGAGGAAAGGGTGAATAACGGCAAATAGAGCACTCTTTCCCCCTTTTTATGTCAATCAATGAAGAGTTATAAGCCCACAATGGTATCAAATACAATATTATTCTACCAAAGCCATGGGCATCATTCAACAATGGTTCGGATTTAACGGCTGGAAAGAACTTTCCACCAAAGGAAGCGTGTTTGCAACCATAGCTTACCGAATATTCTTTGTCCTCGGACTCGCACTATCCATCGTGTTTTATTCATATGCCTCAGGGGGCGAAGACCCCTCGCTTTTATGGATTGCAATCGTCGGTTTTGTGTGGTTTCTCATGTTCCAATTTGTCATCAATTTCATCTTTGTTAACGGCTCTCGTTGAATTCGGTTCACCTGGATTTGACAAAAGAACCCCACAAATCACGACAAAGCGCAGGGTTCTTGAGGAATTGTTGTTGAGGTAGAGCCATGGCTGACGTTCATGAAGCTATTCTGGTCGCTGAGGAAGTGGTCCATAGCATGACACGCAAGCAACTTCTTGCGCTGTCCATTGCCACGCTACTGGTTATTTCCATTGTAGCGAGCATGTCCTTCTTCAGGGATTCATCCGACGAAAGTATGGCCACCAGCGTATTTGCAGGCGAAAGCGGTTGGCGCGCCTATTCCGTGGTTGCTCCAATCGATACTGGAATCAATGTCTACCACGACCATTTCCGAACCAATGAAACCTACCCACAGGGGTTACTGGACGGTCTTGGAGTTAACAAGGTCTGTGACATAACGATGGAAGGCAGTTGGCAAGAACGGTATGATGCAGACAAGGAAACGTGCTGGGACACGCTAAATGCGAGCGATATTGTCTACTTCACTGGAACAAAAATTATCGGCAGTTCACCCGACGGTGACAGTGATATTCTCATTCTTGATGACCCCTCTGACGGACATGGATCTGCTGTTACGGGAGCTGTACTTGATGCCAATCCAAATGCAGTAATTTTCTTCGTTGAAGGATTTTCAGAACAGGCCGTTCAATCTGCTGCAGACCAACCGCTGGTCGATGTCATCACGACGTCATTTGGAGCCATTGGCTCAATCCCTGTTCCTGGAATTGAGCGAGCTACGGAATCTGCCGTCGTTGAATTCGGAAAAATACACACCGGTGCTGCAGATAACAGTCCATCTCCTGCAGTACAGGATGCTACTGCAGGTCCGCCATGGTCAATCGGAATCGCCGGATACGCCGAAGAGGGCGACGACCAAAAGGAAATCATGTCAGGTTCATATCCAGATATTTCTGCAGATTGGACCCAAGTACTACCGAACCACGATGACATTGATGGGTACCATGAGACATCTGGAACATCGTTTGCGACTCCCCGTACTGCTGGAATCATTTCCTTTGTACTGGAATCTCTTCGCGATGAATACCAAGACAATTTGTCGGGAGCTGCACCCGAATCTAGATCAAAGCAACTCGTCAACGGGACCGATGCAGAAGGAAACACGGTTTCCATTGACAACGCCCAAATTCGTGAAGCGATCAATCTCTCTGCATGGTATCCTGACCTCGGTTGGGACCCTACCTCGGGAACAATGCCAATTTCTCCTGTTGCGCCATGCACACAAACGGGTTGGGGCTTGGTCAACCTTTCAAACATTGAACCCATCATCAAGCATTTGAACGGAACGGAACCTCTCCCTGAACGAGCAGGAGACGTCGTTGCTTGCATGAACTTCAACCAAGCAGCACGTGAAGCCTATTGGGGTGCATACCCAACAGTGACAAGCGACCTCAATAACGCTGGAGATGAAGGCGTGCGTAGCAGAGATTGAACGTTGTGACTGTTGAGCCAGCATTGTAGAGTCGTTGCTGGATGCTTTAGAGTTAGACACCAAGGCCATTAAGGCAACCAATCGGTTTGATTGAGATGTGGTTTGAATTGAGTTGTGTCATGATGCTCTTCAAGCCTGTCAAGCAACCATAGGACCCAATGAAACGTCCCCATTCCCTCCTCCTCAGTGACGCTGCTGCCTTCATGCATGGAGTATCCGTACTCGATCATTGTCATCATACGACGCATGCTCGGCCCAATGAGAGAGAGGTATCCTTTGTAGAAGGAATAGACAATATCAAACGAGAGATTGCGATGAAACGTCATCAAGGCATGGTTTGCCATCAGGACGACCACGGCGTTTGTTGAATCCTTTTGCTCCCTCGTGAGACTCATCAATTCTTCAAGGGTCGATTCTTTGGTGATGACGCTACCGAATGTTGCAAAACCTCGTTGTACCAAGGAGTTTTCCAATGAGGTTGCAATGGTTTGAGATATCTCGAAACGTCGGTTACGATTCACCTCCATCACTTGGCGAAGACCAAAAAGAAGTGTAAACATAATGGCGAGACCACTCAAAGCCTCACCCAAGTTCGCTGCTGTTTCTAGATTCACAATCTCACCGTGTCATTTTCAGATGAAGCCGCGTCGCCGCTTATGCTTCTTCACTTGTTTCTGTGGAGGCGGTTTCGCTTCCAACAGCCATGAGTTCATCCTTATCAAACTGCAACAAGACGAACAAAACCAGTCCTTGGAATACTGCCCCTGCTAAGAAGAGATTTGGAAAACTTCCCCCGGCCAAATCAAGGAGTTGAGGTGAGAGTGCATTACCAGCAAATGCACCTACATTGATGAGGGTCATGTAAATTGAAAATTGTGTCCCTCCGATATCCTTGGTCGTCAAGGACATCAAAAACGCCAAGAGATTGGCGCCCACGATGGCCCAAACCAGCGTCCAAAGCAACCAAGCAGGAAGCATAAACGATGAATCGGTCCACATTGATCGAGAGAGTGACCAAAGGACGGTCATTACCGTTCCAATACCGACTGCGTAAGTCAGTGTGCGATACGACCCGAACTTGGAGCCAAGAAAACCTCCGATAAGGAAGCCAAGCATGGTCATCAAGAAGACTGGTGCTCCCTTTGTGTCAAGGTACTTCTGAGCCTTCCAATCCAATTCTTCAACGAACAAGAATTCCCACTGGAAATCGATGACGCCCATTCCCGTACCCATGCCGCCACCAATCCACATAACCGTACACAGTACGAGAGCCAAGCGGGCGGGTTTGTCAGCGACAGCCGTACGGAAGCCGCTCAAGATTTCACCAAAGGTCATTGCATCCGAATCATCGTTTTGAGTTACCTCGGATGGAGAAGTACTCCATGGGAAGCGCTTGTCACCAGGGCGCTCAAGGACGAATAGAGGCACCAGCATGACTGCGAAAAGCAGTGGAATCTGTACGAGCAGTGCACTTTGGAAGCCAGAATCATTGAGTACCCGGCTCAGCCCAAGAACGGCAAACATAGCCCCGAGTCCTTTTGCTACGAACATGAGGCCGTTGGCAAGGGGCAATTCTTCATCCTTGAGCATGTCAACCGCCAAAGCATCTGAACTGACATCTTGCAGTGCAGCAAAGATATTGTGGATTAAGAAAAAGAGACCTAAGGTTTCCAAATCCTCAGCCGGGTCGTCAACAAGGAGGAACGCAGCCATGGTAAGTATCATGCCGAGTTGTGAAATCAATACCCATGGACGACGTCGCCCCATAGATTTGAATTGATATCGGTCAATGACGGGCCCGAGTAACAGTTTCCCGATAATCCACGGAATCATACCCATGGCGATGAGCGCTAATTTCTGGTCATCGTCCATTGAACCGTTATCAACAAGGAAGGTTACCAAAGCGGTAGCGATGAAGAACCAAGGAACCCCTTGGGCGAAATAAAGAGCGCATACGGTTGTAAATCGTGCCGCACGGCTCTCCTGCATGTTCACTGACATGAATTTTCGTTGGCGTCAGGCATCTAATAGTTATCTCCGCAAAAAGCAGAAATTTGGCGGGTTCTAAACAATTGGAGTGCGCCGGTCTAATCATCAATCTTCATTGATGAAGGCTGAAATGTATCCATCAACCAGTACAACCCACCCCATACGGCTTCAATGGGCTCATCATTTTTGGACATACTTGCTGAGGTGAAGACTTCAACTGCCCGTCGCCAACGGGTTCCAAAAACGCGGACATATGTTCCACAAAATGCCTCGACCAAATCAAGTGATAGGTGCCCATTTTTTGCAAGTAGACCGATGTTATTCATGCCGATCATCATGGCGTTCATGGCATCCTTTTCTTCCCGAGACAATGCGGCCATTTCCTGAATGGTAAGGTTGTCGTGAAGCTTGGTCGTACTGACCGAAAATCCTCGGTGAATCAAAGGATTGTTCATGTGATTGGCTAAATCACGCCCAATTTCATAGCGGCGGTTTTCATTCCAGTATTTCATTTGACGAAGACTGAAAAGTAAGGTGAACAGGATAGCGATACCGCTCACAGTTTCGCCAATATTTGCTGCGGTTTCGATGTCCATTGTCATGCCCGAGTGCCTGCGCACTCATGTAGATTATGGCGAATGAATTTTCATCAAAAAAATATTGTTTGAATATTAATTTCTTGATGTCGGAAAAGGGATAATGCCGACATGGGTGGTGGACGCTGGGGCCAACGCTGTGCAACGAACAACGTGAATAAAGAGCGTGGCAAAGCGAACACGACGCTTGACGATAAGAGGCAAAGTGGACGCTGGGGGATTTGAACCCCCGGCCTTCTGGTTGCAAACCAGACGCTCTTCCAACTGAGCTAAGCGCCCTCGTAGTTGTGGCGGTGAGCCTCTCCCTTTTGAGCCTTCACCTCCACTAAGAGGAATCAGACGCAGTCAATCGTTGCATCTCTGTCTGGGCCTACGCCGACACTTGTGCAAGGTACGCCAACGATGGCTTCGAGTTTTGCGATGTACTGTTGAGCTGCTGTGGGAAGTACTGAAATTCCCTTTCCTGATTCATTGGCGTGAACGGCCATAGCAAGCCACTCGGACAGTGAAAGTTCAGGGAAACCGGGCATTGAGATGTAGATTGGTTTGCAACGGGCAATGGCTGAAGCAGTGGAAGGAAGTTCAGTAATCTCTTTCCCGTCAAGTTCGTATGCAACGCAAATTTTCAATTCATCAAGGCCACCGAGAACGTCCAGTTTCGTAAGTGCAAGTCCCGTGAATCCGTTGATTCGTTGAGCATGCCGCATGACGACTGCATCAAACCATCCGCAACGTCGTGGACGCCCTGTTGTCGTTCCAAATTCATGGCCAACCGTACCCATGTGCTTGCCAACCTCATCGTTGAGTTCCGTTGGCATCGCTCCATGGCCCACACGAGTGATGTACGCTTTGGTAATACCGATAACATCGTGAACATGACCGGGATGGATTCCAGCACCATGCGAGGCATTTCCACGGGAGGTGACCGACGAGGTGACGAAGGGATAGGTACCTTGGTCAATGTCTAGAAGACATCCTTGAGCTCCTTCAAGGATAATGTGCTCACCGAGTTTGAGGGCGTTGTCCAACATCAATCCAGTGTTGCTGATTGAGGTATTGTACGCTTCATCAATCCACTTGATGTCGCCCATGAGCCCTTCCACGGTCACACGGTCTGAAGAACCCGCTGCCTCAAGTGAAGCATTCATCCTAGAGACGGTGTTTTCAGCCCAAGATGAATCATCAAGCACCTCTGCAACATCTCCAAAGCGTAAGCCAATTCGGTTGATTTTGTCAGCATAAGTTGGACCAATACCTCGGCCTGTTGTTCCGATTTTAGTATCTAAACTGTCCATGTAACGATGATAGGGCAGGATTAGATGTGCACGTTCACTGACAAAAAGGCGATCTCCACGAGGGTCTTCTCCCGTTGATTCCATCCAACCCTTGAGTTCGCTGTCCAAGACCCACGGGTCAACAACCATCCCGTCACCGAGAACAAGATGGCATTCCTTTCTTGTGATACCTGATGGAAGGAGATGGAATTTGAGCACTTGATCACCAAGTACAACAGTGTGCCCTGCGTTATTACCACCTTGGAATCTCGCAACCCATGTTGCTGACTCAGCGAGACGGTCGACTAATTTTCCTTTTCCTTCATCGCCCCATTGGGCTCCAAGAATTACCGTAGCAGGCATGTGCTTGTCCTCATGCCGCTGTCGGCAAAGGCCGTCTTTGAACCCTGTGGAAAGTGTTGATGAAGATAAACACCAAGAATGCAGAAATTTAGGTCCGTGATTTTGAACGACGCTTTATATGTTGGCGCGTTAAGTGGTGAACACTGGCAACCTGTAGATATTGTGATAAAAAGTGGCTTGCATCTAACTAAGTATCAGCGAAACAACCATCAGTTTATATACTACCTGTCATAACTACTAAACCAAGAGTTGAGAAGATGAAACAACAGAGAGAAGGAAAAAATACTCAGCAATCAACCCCACCCGCACGACGAGAGGGTTTTGGCTCACAACGCCCCTCCAGAAGAGTGGTTGAAGGACACACACGTCCGTGCGAGGATTGTGGTGACGTCAACTGGGACATGGATCTTTCACGAGGAGAGATTACCTGCGGCACCTGCGGGCTCGTCGTTGAGGAGAACGTACCAGACCCTGGTGCGGAATGGACCAATCATGGCCAAGGTGAAGACCGCTCTCGTGTCGGACGTCCGATGACATACACCCTGGCAGACAAAGGCCTCAACACGACGATCGATGTTCGTGACTTGAACACAGGCTCATCTTCACGACATGGAATCAGTTCTCGGTCCCGTCGCGAATGGCGTCGCCGTCGCGTCATTGACGAGCGGTCCAAAACTCGAAAGAGCAGAGAACGAAATCTCGTCAAGGCAAACCAGTTTATCAGAGACCGCTCAGGATTGCCTCAACCCCTCCGAGAAGAATCTGCTCGATTGTACAGGATGTTGTCAACTGCTGGATTTGTGACGGGTCGCTCCATCGCTGGTGTAACCGCCGCATGCACCTACCTAGTAGCACGTCAGGAGGAGTTACCACGGCAAATTCCTGATATCGCTGAGGCTTTTGATGTCACTGAAAAGGACCTTTCAAGATTGATCCGTCAAGTATCCCGCCGCCTAAACCTGCATAAAATCACAGGACCAAACGAATACTTTGACAAATTCATTTCCGACCTAGCACTTCCACCTGGCATCCGAGAACCCCTTGAAGAACTTTGGGCAACGATTCAACCCCACGAAGATGTGTGGCAAGGAAAGAAGCCAATGGGCGTAGCTGCTGCTCTCATCTACAAATCCTCAAATCATGTCGGAAGCCCTCGTACACAATCAGAGGTGTGTACCGTCGCAAATGTCTCTGAAGTTACTTTGCGTGGGTTACTTCGGCTCATCGACGGACTCATTGAGAAGATTAAGGCCCGTGAAGCACTCGAATAAAGGCGAACCTTGAAGGGGCACCTGTGAAAGCACCATTCATGGGATTCAAATCCAAGGCTCGTAAACATCGCTCCGATTCGGGTGACGACGCTAATGCAACAAAGAAATCACCTACCAAGGAAGGAGAACTACCTTGTGGAATCAAAGGATGTTCTAAATTTGCTGACAAATCCATGGGTGGGCGCTCTCTTTCCATCGATAATGCCATTGACACATGGGGCTCAAGCGGATATGAGGCGAGGAAAGGCCGAGTTCGTGTGTGCAAGTCCTGCTACCGAAAGTGGAAGAAGGACAACAAGTCCGATGATATGTATTGAAATTCAATTTCACTTTTCACAAGGGGTCTACCAAAAGAAAGTAGACCGAAGGTAGTCATTGCCAGCGTATGAAGAACCGAATGATTGTACGCAGCCTCACCACCGACGAGGGAACACTGGTTGCTATGGACGATGGCCTCCTCGCATGGAAACCAAAAAATGGACGGGCGCAGAGAATCGCTCTTGATTCAATTCCCACCGTTCTTTTAGCAATACGCGGGCCGATGAATTGTATTGATACTGCGGTGATCGGAAACGCAAGAGGAGAAGTCATCGTCCTAACGCTGCCCCGATTGGAAATTACATCTAAATTTGTCCTAAATGGAGGGTGCATCCGGGCACTCTCCATCATTGAACCAGGAAATTTAAGCCTGCTTGCAGGTACCCAAAATGGCGAAGTATGGTTGCTTGACGAACGAACAAGTTCACGCCAAGAGCAACTTTTCAGTATTACTGGACCGGTATCAAGTCTACATTTGGAACAAGGAATTGTTCATGTTAGAAGTGGATGGATTCATCACATGCATGCTTGGGACGGTTCGCAAATTAGCCAAGATAATACGGCAAAGAATTACAGTCAGGGCGGCCACAAACGTCTCGACCGTTCGTATCCTGCACATTCAATACCGAGCGTCTAAACCGACTCTTTTTCTTCAAGAGGCCAAGGTGAAATGGGCGTTAGCCAAAGGGCGGTAGATGCTGGCCTGTGCCATGATTTCGGAGGTTTTCCTTCATTCTCCACAGCTTCTTTGAAAAACGTAAGATGGCGGTTGAGAACTTCATTGACATGCTTCTTCCCTCGTATTGCAGGACCTTGCATGGGGACGAGAGAGGTCAATTGTAAACGCTTCATTGATTCAAAACTCCTGATCAGTTCAATCAGTGAGCCTCCCGGAAGATCCCAGCGTGTTGGCCGGTCAGCCCGTGGCATAAGAGGTCCAACAACCAACGTAGCGAGATGTGGGAGGAAATAGCCCATTCCTTCTGGAGCATGCCCTGGCAACGATATCGCCTTTACATCTCCATCCCCAAGAGCAAATATTTCTCCATCATCCATAGGGATGGTTTTGGTTGGGGGCATATCAGAATCAAAACGATTGGCCCAAGTCGTAAAAAAATCTCCAGTTTCCAATGCGGCTTGCCCCTCATGATGGATGTGAATGGGGATATCTCCGAAGGATTCCGAAATATGCTTCGCTCCTCCTGAACATGGATAACGGCGAGTTGTTAGGACAATTCTGTCGAGACGACCATCCCCCAGTTGACCACGAATCCGTTCAACTTGAAGCGATTGATACCACGAGGTTCCTGCATCAATGAGCAGACTCCCAAGGCTCCCAGATACGATAACTGCGTTTCCGTCATGATGGATGGCAGGGAGCCTGACAACCTTCATGTCAACGTGGAAGTACCCGTATGTCTTCAACATAACCGACCAACCATGTGAAAGTTATCACACCACTGAGAGTCTAATGGCGTGAGGTTGTGGTTAAATAGGGGGATTGGGTCGCCTCACCATGGCACGATTCCCTGAAGCAGAGGAGCGCTTGCTTCGAGTAAAGATTTGCATGAAGTGCAATGCTCGCAATGCATGGAAGGCCACACGCTGCCGAAAGTGTGGTTACAAGGGTCTAAGGCCCAAGAACATGGAACGCAAGGGCGCATGATGAGTTCACTTTGTTAACTCATCAAATTCATAATCAATGCAGTTGGTTCACCTAGCAGAACCAGCGGCACTATTGCTGGAAATAGGAACACCAAGAGTGGCATCTTGAGACTTACCCAAACTCGTTCCACATCAAGTTCTTCTAAAGCATGGATTTGCTCTTGGAGTTCTTCAGGACTTGGAGTTCTACGAGGTGCGCGTGTCCTGTGGATGACCTGATGTTCCCCATTAGGGAGCACCATTGTTCCAGTTAACATCCAAACATGGCGCTGCATGACTTCATTGAGGGGGATTTGGGTTGCATGCCATGCAAAACGTAGATCCTTCAACGAACGCAGAGAACCCTTCTTTACATTTACAATTAGCATGATTAACGGAATAAACAGGAAGGCAAGTCCACCCCACATCAACAACGCAATCGCAACTGGGAGAGCGACAACTGTTTCACTCATCACAGATGACAGAGGAGTCGGTACGGTAACCCATGAGGGGAAGACCAAGGCAACCCACATCAGTGCTTTGGCATCCGCACCGCCATGCAAAAGACGCATGCGCCAGGTAAGGTCGATGATGAAAATAACCAAAAATACAGAAGCGGTCTTCCACCATAAAATTCCCAATGCATCGCCATCTCCTAAAATCACGTCGAGAGGCGTTGTTGTTTGATATTTGATGGCCCCAAACACAAATCCTACCGCTGAAACAACATACCAAAGCAAGAAGACTCGGTCAATACCCGAGCCAGCGCGGGCATCACGTAGTGTTGCTCTTCCAAATACAGCAACACTTGCATATGCGACAACCCCAAAGGCGGTGAGGTATATTGTCCAGTCTGCTCCCTGAACCATAAGGTCGAGTGCCCACAGGAAAATAGCTGGTTTTGCCCAAACAATCCAATGCTCATTGGGGACTCTACGATTTTTGTGATCCATCCATGCAGCCCAGCCCATTCCTAGCAGCAAAACTCCAACACGAGTCCACCCCAACACATCATCCGTGGTGACCTCCATAGGCAGAGGAGGAAGGCCATGAATTTAAAGACGGTCACCCACGAGAGTCTTTTAGCCCCAACTGGTGATATCATGGACATCGAAGAACGATTGCAGCAAGTCGCCAGCGTCATCAACCAAATTGACGACCCAAAAGTTCCTCGCAACATTCGCCGACAAGCGAAAGAAGCATGTGACAACTGGCTTCTCAACAAAGGGAAGAAACTTGATGTGCGAATCGCAATGGCTCAATCCAAACTTGAGGAACTCTATGAGGACCCAAACATCCCCCCAGAATTTGGAACTCTTATCCTCACCATCAATACCGAGTTAGAGCGAATTCTAACTGAAGTTCTTTGAGACCTACCTTTCCTAAGTGGAGGATGCTCGGTCGTTCCAGCAAAATAATTTGAAATTGCGGGTCGTAAATTCACTCTTCTTCATCGTCATCTAGAGCAAAGATGAGTTTACCAAGGAAGACGCGCTCCATGACGCTAAGTTTTCCTTCTGTGACGATATCATCAAATTGTTTTTGCCACTTTTGTGGAGAAGGCATCAATCCGATACCAATGTTAATGAGTTCAATTTGGTCAACACTCAAACGTCCTCTGCGCAACGCGTATTCTGAAGCAATACGAGCAGACATCATGGCAACTTGCAAGTCACTGTACCCAAGGACCGATTGAAGTTCATTGAGCATTCGCTCTTCATATGCAGTAATACGTCCGTCTTTGATGGCCTCTCTCCAAGCTTCTTCAAGCGTTGGTGCTCGCTCAGAAAGAAGAATAGCCAACGGTCGTGTTGCCTCAATGTTTTCAAGAACGATTTTGAGAATAACAACCAACGGAATTGATAGAATCATACCAATGATACCCCATAGCCAGAAGGAGAATGCTGTTACGACGAGGAGCAGTACTGGAGATATATCGAGAGCCCGCCCAGCCCAACGTGTTTCAATGACGTTGCCCCACATTTGTTGGTTGGTCAACAAGAGGACTGAAAGGAGAATAAGCATACTTGGTTCGAGGAGAATAAATCCGAGAACAAGAGGTGGAATGGTTGCAAGAAGTGAACCGATGTAAGGCACATAATTGAGCAAAAAGGTCAGAAGAGCCCAAGTGAACCACAAATCAATGCCAAAGAAGAGCATGACAATACCCGCACAAACTGCAGTACCCAAACCGACTCCAGTCTTGACAACAACATAGGTATTGACGCTGGCTTCAATTTGGTCTCGAATCATGTGAACACGTTCTGATGCACCACCGGGGTATGCACGTTCAATTCGACCTGGTAACAAACTTGCTTCAAAAATGATGAACAGCAAAAAGAACAGCACGGTAAGCCCCATGATGAATAAAGCACCAACGCTGGAAAGGAGGCTGCTGAATAGGTCTGAAAGTTCAGAATCTTCTGAAAGAATCCCCATCGTGGCTAAATCTTGATTGAATGTACCGTTTTCAGTTGCTCCAGAATCCATCATCGTTTTTCCAATCAGGGGAGAATCTTTCATTTCATCCCAGCGCTCATCCAACTTTGTGGTATAGTAATCCATTCGCTCCTCATCATCAGCCATAGCTGCTGCTTGCTGATATGCAAAAAATCCAGCACTGAGAACAATCAAAATTGCAAGCATCAGCATTGTAATGTATGAAAGCATGATTGGAAATCCCTTTCTTGAGAGCAAATCTGCACCAGGTTTCAATACGAAATAGATGCCGAGGGCAATAAATAATGGCTGAAGAACATCAATGAGATAGATAAGCCAAACAGTGACAAGTGTCATCAAAATCGCGGCGTGTGAAAAAGTCCCAAGACGTTGACGGAAATTGTTGCTGTCCCAAATCCTGGCTTTCTCTTCCATGGACGGGCTAAAACCTCGTCCCTATTGAAAACATCTCAAGTGTCTATTCGTCCGATTTTGATGCAGAATCCGTCTTAAAATGCGGTAATCGCCAAGTTAGAAGCGTAGAAATTAGCATCAGGAAGCCACACAAATGAAACGCAGTATGATAATCCCATGGGAAACTACCACGAACGGTGAGTTCCCAGACAATACCTCCTGTAAGAGGTCCAAGAATACGGGCGAAAGCACCGAGTGATTCCTGAGCACCCATTACCAATCCAAGTTCATAACCCTCATGGCGGGCAATTTGTGTAAGATATGTTGATGATGCCGGTTGAAAAACACCGTTTCCAATTGCAATCAACGAACAAACGAATAGAAGTCCAATCCATGCACTGCTTGATTCTGTATAAGGCACCAAGACCAGCCCTAGTCCAGTTGTTATCGCAGCGTAAGGAATCAGACGACGGGTCCCAAAACGACGGGTTAATGGCCCAATCAGTACTCCTTGAGTGAGTATTCCGAAAAGCCCAATCATTGCAAAGACACGACCGTTATCTTTCTCACTGAATCCTAAACCCCCGCTTAAAACATCCATTTCAGTATAGAGAATGAACACAGCATGCATTACTGTAAATCCGAGCGTGAACAGCATTGTTACCCAAATCATCGCCCCAATACTGCCCTTTCTTAACATGGACAACGAGTTGGAGAACATACCTTTCATCTCATCACCCCAAGAGCGTCGAGTGTGTTCGGATTGCTCACTCAAATCAAGTGATTCGGGAAGATAACGAAGAGCCAAGATGAAAGAACCTGCGGAAAGAAGGCTTGCTATTACACATGGCAAAAGATAAGGATAGGTATCGAAAACGGTTCCTACGAAGAGATCCCACCGTTGTGCAGGACTTGAGAATTCTCCGCCAAGAAACGGACCGATCGTAAAACCGAGTCCAAACGCAGCCCCGATGAGCCCCATGCGAGTTGCCAACTGATGAGGTGCACTCACATCGCCGATGTAAGCACGTGCAACTGCAATGTTTCCATTGAAAACACCCGCAAAGAATCTCGCACCAAAGGCAAACATCAGTGTGTTTGAAAATCCAAAGGCAGTGAAGAAAACAGTGTTGCCTACAAGCCCAATCATCAAAACCGGACGTCGGCCTATCCGATCGGAAAGTGCACCCCAGAATGGAGAAAAGAGAAATTGCGCTGCAGAATAGGAGGTCATCAGCAACCCTACCCAAAGTCCGATTTGTACGATGCCTTCAGCTTCTGCTAAATCTTTGACAAGATAGGTCAAAAATGGGATAATGATTCCAAATCCAATCATATCGATCATGGTCACCATGAACAGTACAAACAGTGCTGCCTTTCCGGTTGATGGTTCATGTTCGTGTTCCATCAAATCACCGTCCCTCGCCACTGAGTTCTTCCTTTTGTAATCGGCGATAGATTACCAACAACTTCGGTGATTTCACGGCATTATCAAACCAATGAAATCTTAGACTGAACTTCAGGAGTTAGACGGTCAATAACCGCTTCCAGACGCTCCACTAAGCTGGCCTTTTGGTCATGCTTAATCAGTGCATACTTCATAACTTCATCAAGCGTATCAACCGCAACAACCTCGACCATCTTTTCAAATCGGTCGTCAAGAAGCACATCTTGCATGTTAGCACGAGGCACGACAATCGTTTTGACACCCGAGCGTGCAGCTGCTTCAATTTTAGCAGTCACTCCACCGATTGGAAGCACTTCACCACGGACAGAAAGAGAACCGGTCATGGCCAAATCTTGGCGAATTGGGATATTTTCAAGCGCTGAAATGATCGCAGTAGCAATGGTAATTGATGCTGAATCACCATCAACCCCATGCGTATCAACGAACTGGATGTGAATGTCATAATCTGAGATATCCTTGCCAGTGAGTTTCTTGATGACTGCACTAACGTTGGTAACACTTTCTTTAGCGAGGTCAGAAAGACCGCCTGTTGCGTGAATCTTTCCACCACCGCCTAAAGACGGAGTAACCAGTGCCTCCACTGGAAGCATGATACCGCTAAAGTCAGAAAGACCAGAATTTGCACCAAGAACTGCGAGTCCGTTCACTCGTCCAATACGCTCTCCTGTGTTAACCAGCATGGCATAGTCTTGGCGACGTTCAATCATCCTATCAGCGACTTGCTGTTCCAATGGCTTTGCAATGTTGCGTGCGCCAAGAACATGTTCTGCCGATGTGAAAGGAGCGCCCGCCTCAACAGCAAGGTCTCCAGCAATCCGTACCAGCCCACCGAGTTCACGAAGTCGGAGGGAAAGTTTTCCACGGCGTCCGGCTCTTCGTTGTGCTTCTCGTAGGATGATCGCCACAGCACTCTTGTCAAAGTGTGGAATCTCACGTACTGTGTCTAAATCGCGACGCACTTCTTGGGCAATGAAGCGAATAAGACGGCGTCGATTTCGTGAGGTATCAGGCATCTCTGAGTTCACATAGACCTCATAGCCGTACCCTCGGATACGGCTACGCAAAGCTGGGTGCATTCCTTGAATGGCATCCAGATTGCCTGCTGCGATGAGGATAAAGTCACATGGTACCGGTTCGGTCTTGGTCAGTGCACCGGATGAGCGCTCGGAACGACCCGAAATCGGGAAAGCTCGCTCTTGCATTGCTGTAAGAAGGGCCTGTTGTTCTTCGAGTCGAAGGAGGTTAATTTCGTCAATGTAAAGGACACCTTTGTGTGCACGGTGAATCGCACCAGGTTCAACTCTGTCATGGGCGGGAGTTTCCATTCCACCCGACTGGAACGGGTCGTGGCGAACATCGCCGAGTAGTGAACCGGATAGTGTTGCCGTAGCGTCAATAAATGCGGGAAGAGCATTGGGTTCGTGCTTCACAAGTACCTTGGGTATTCTGCTGTCATCGACCGCACCTAAACGGCTGCGAATGAACATGTAACCAAAGACAAGAAGGAAACCGCCAAAGAGCAATGTGAACAGGTCGCCAGATTGCAATGCTGCAATGAGAATAAGGAATCCAATCGCTGCGAAAGCGATGAACAACATCTTCTGAGATTTTTCTCGTTGTTGACGAATGGCTTCTTTTTGAACCTTGACGATTCGTTCGGCCCGGCCTGAAGGAACGGTACGTACACGAGGAACGTTTTCATCGTCTTCATTTGGATACACAAGGACATCTTCCAAAGCATCGCGTGGTAACAAGTCTGTCATGGAACGAGCAAGCATTGATTTTCCAGTACCTGGGTCTCCAATCATCAACATGTGTCGGCGCTGTTCTGCAGCCTTCTTGATCACAACAGACCCCGCTTCTTGCCCGATAACTTGGTCAACAAGGCGTTCAGGAATAGGTACGTCCGCAGTAGATTCAAACTCAACCCCCGAAATCCACTCCTCTACCGAAGCGGCAGCAATTTCATCCGTACCGCCTGCTTCAGGAGCCCACACAGTAATCTCTTCCTCGGATGCGTCAACGATTTCCTCGTCAGCCGCGTCAAGGATAGGCTCGGTGTTATCTTCGTCTGCCACGTTCAATCCCTCGTTGTGCTCCCCTTTAGGGGTATGCTTTTGGCAAGAAATGCTTACCCGATAAAAATGCTACAATCAATATTGGTTCATCTGGTCAAGATATTGCTGACCGTAGTAAGCCCATTGTTCCATCGACCATCCGGCAGGAAGGCCGCCAGGGGGCAATGGAGGACCAGCAACCGCTGGAGGGGCTGGAATGGGTGCAACTGGTTGTGCAACTGGTGCAACTGGCTGTTGATATGCAACCGGTACAACAGCTTGGGCAAC
>CEOP01009915.1_pt1 | contig 16384 bp, 19 predicted proteins | sample 361301 | NCBI WGS metagenome assembly CEOP01 (sample SAMEA2619548, study PRJEB7988) | marine metagenome | biome: marine biome (ENVO:00000447); feature: deep chlorophyll maximum layer (ENVO:xxxxxxxx); material: "saline water (ENVO:00002010), including plankton (ENVO:xxxxxxxx)" | depth 55 m
GGTAGGTTGCCCGGAGGTCTTCGTCACCCCACGCGTCGCGCTTGTTTGCCCGCTCGCGCATCACCAGGGCCCCCTTGACCTGGCCCTCCTCGATGCCCTGGACGGCGCGCGTGGCCACATCAACCAGCGTGATGGCGAACGAATCGGTGTCAATCGTGGACTGAACCAGCAGCTGCGCGTCCATCTGCCCGTTGTTGACTAATGAACGCAGCCTTTTTTCAAACCAGCTCAGTTTGAGGTCGCCCTCGCCGATGGGGTTGTCCACCCGCTGGAACAGGCCGCCGACCAGGTGGTTGGTCGACCACACCATCGGCTGCCGCTCTTCGCCGATTTCGCGGTCGGCGCCGCGCGGGTCGAGCCCGTCAAAGAGCAGGATGGCCTCGTGACCCGCGTGCTTCCAGATGTCCAGCGACGGCTGGAGCGACTTGGCGGCCTCGGACATGACGGCGTCGAAGAAGCGCTGCCGCGCTTCTCGGTGGCCGATGAGCGCGTGGCAGTCCTTGAGCTTGCGCAGATCGTCCATGGTGTACGCGTCGTCGCGCGGGCTGATGTCGAGGTCCGCCGAAGCGTGGACCTCGCGCTTCCCCCGGGAGGCGTCGCGCCTCATCTGCTCCTCGCGCTTGGCGGCGGTCATGTGGCACGGCTCGTCGAAGACGATGGCCAGCAGATTCGCCGATCCGAGCATGGTCTTGAGCATGCCGGAAACGATGCTCACGTAGCCGCGAAAGTCGACGACCGACTGGGGGATCTGTAGCACACACACGCCAATGGCCTGTGTAAGGTGACAACAAAATGATCCAGTGATCGGCAGGTATCTCTTTCTTTCACAACTTGCCTGCATCATGAGCACGTTGCCATCGGCGACGATGACGGTGTGCTGTCGCGGCGTCTCCGTGCCCTTGCGGAGATCGCCAATCGACGGGAAGCGGCGGAACGCGGCGGAATACCGCGCCTGCAAAAGGGCCTTAACCCCGTTTTCGCCACTCTTTAAACCCATGGTTTTATGCTTACGATTGTGCTGCACGCGCGAGCGGTTTCGGCTAGCGGGTTCGTCCAGTGTGACCCAACTCTTCCCAAACACACCCAAACACACCCAAACACACCATTTTTAGGTTCACTCGAGCACATTCTCCTCGTCCGCGACTTCCAGCGTGTCGAGAATTTTTCGGACGCGGCTTTCGTCCATGACAAAGGGATGAATTACTGTGAAGGGCCTGATCAGCGTTTGCACAATGTGCTTGACGACGGTCGGCGGCCTGGCGCCGCAAAACCAAAAGAGGAGGCCGCGCAGCTCTGGAAAGAGGTTCATGCTCCGCACCACGGCGGTGTAGTAGGAGTTGAGTTCCTCGACTGCGTCACTGTTGTGCTTTTTACACTTCCAGACCCACCTGCCCGGAAAGTATTCCTCCAGCACGCCGATCACGGTCTGTGCGGACTCCAGCTTCATACACTCGAGCGCCTTCAGAAAGAGCATGTGTCGGAAGCACGTTGTTTGATAGTCCAGGTCGGAGACGGGGATTTTTAGCTCGTGCGACTTCCGCCCTGGTGGGACGATCGTGATGTTCATGCTCACGCCAGAGTGGGCGACGCCAGGCCTTTCCGTCTTTTCCTGCCAGGACCAGGTGGTGGACACGTCCCACAATCCCATGCGATCGAACACGTGAGCCACCAAAATCAGGCCATTTCGGGTACCGGTACGCCAGCGCGACATGTCTTCAGACGCGCTGTTGCAGTCTGTGACGCCGCCGGCAACAGACATGTGGATATTGTCGAGCTGCTTGTGCATCTGGTGGACGAGCGGATGTCCTTGTATGGTGACGACGCGCAGCCAATGCACGTCGGTCCCAAAGAGAAACGCGCGCGCGTGCGGCGAGGAGCACCCCGCGATGCCGAACATGTCGCGGTCGTGAAAGTGCATGAGCACCGGACCGTTGAGGATAGAAAAGAGGCGCTTGTGCGTATCCGGCATCTTCCAGATGGATTGAAACACATGGTTGCTCGGCTGCACGTCCCTAAAGCGCTGGCATTTGAAGATGGGGTTTTCGAGCTTGACGCACAAGTTCAGCGTCTTGATGGCGCCGGGCACGGTCTCCTCGAGCGTGTTGAGATCCATTTGAACAGCGCGCTTGCTAAAGCGTTCAAAACATGTCTGATAGTGCTGTCTGTGCACTTGTTTGAGAAAGTCCAGCATCTTGAGGTCGGACGCAATCGTCTGCTTGTGCTGGGCCTTGACAAACTCGAAGTCCTGGCTGCTCATTCCCAGCGTCTCGCGCAAGGTATGATGGTTGTAAAAGAAGCGGTTATAGTCGACCAGCAAGCCCGGGACGAGGCCGCGCTGATCTATGGCGCCGTGCTCCCTCAGCTGAAGCGCAACCGCCCGCTGCTTCCAAAACGGCGGGTTGAAGTGGCAATTATGCGGCACGGGTGCGGGTTTGAGTTCTTGAGGCTTTCCATCGTGGAGTGCTATCATGTCGTGCACCAAGTCTTTCAGGTCTGTGCATTGGTTGTATCGCAAGTATGTCGGCGAGAACACATTCTTGCACACACACGCTTCGTTGGCTATCAGGAAAAGCCCCGGCTTGTGCGCCGTAAAGTTGTGACAGAACTCTCCTGCAGCGTAGGAAGAGGAGGGGTCGATCTTGCAGCATTTGCCGGCTCCCGCGCACATCATGCAGATGCGAAACGCCACAGCGCTGCAAAACGTCTGCGAAAACTCGACTTCTGTGTACATTGTTTCTGTGGCCGCGATGGCGCCCATCTCATAGCTGCCGTCCACGAGCGCCTGGTAGATCGGCTGATCAGTCAACGCCCTTTCGCGCATGCAGAAGATGTGTGTGATGGCTTCTGGCTGAAATTTGAGCAAAGTCGAAGCAATCTGAGGGGGCTGGTTCCAGAGACGGCGGTCACTCGCGACCATCTTGAGCTTGTCCGTGTATTCGTCGGCAATGCCATTGAGCTGGTTTGACTCAGCGACAAACGAATCCTTGAAGTTCAACTCGGTGTCGCTGAACGGGGCTTGATTGCGATCCTCAGCGTCGTGAAAGTGTTCGTACAGCTTTTGGGAAGACATGGAGCGCACTTTATTCGGCAGCTCGTGGCGATGCTCGTCGAGAAAGGTCACGACACGCCGCTCGAGGTCCGCCGCGCGCTTCACAAACATGTTCTTGATATTGTTGAGCGCGTCGAGAAACAATCGGATCTGGAGCAGGGCAGCATCACGGATGCCGTGGTTGAGCATTGTGCACAAAAGGAGCGGCTGCATCCCCCTCTTGTCGTACATGTGTTGGCGAGCGCCGAGCGTAATCAGCGCATCGATCTCGTTATTGCCGCACTGCTGGTGGTCGAAGTTGTGATTTTGTTGCGAATTCGACCGGAATGGTCTCTTGCGCTTCGACTCGCTTCCTGACATCGAATGAGCTCTGAGGCGGCCACTCGCGATAACTGGCTCCGGAGCGTCTCGCTAGTAATTACACTACATTTCACGCTACGTACTTCTAAGACACTAACGCATCGCACTCAAGCAGCGATGAGCCACCGTAGCCTGATGAACTTTGTGCACGGCGGTGGGATGACCTCATTTCACGTGGGCGGCGGCGAAAGCAGCCGGAGCCAGCGCCGCGCGGGCGGCTTTGCAGCTGTGGAGCGCGAAGCACCGCGTCTGCACCAGTTTTCCACGAAGACCGGCGAGCACGCGTACGACTCGCCGAAGAAACGCGAGAAAAAACACGATGGTGGCGACGACAGCGACGACGGCAGTGGCGATGAACAGGGGTCCAAAAAGAAGCGTTTGTATCACCCTGGGGAGGATGCCGGTGAGCGACATCTTCACACTATAGTAGACGACCATGATTGTTAATACGAGTCGCTTGTTGTGCTGCCCGCAGATGGCGACGGAAAGACCGGGGAGGGCAAGGGGGAGAAGATTGACTTTTCGGACAAGGACGGCAACGGCAAAGCCGACGTCTTTGAGAAGAAGAAGAAGGACAAGGATTCCAAGTGAGCCCGCGTTAAGAGCCGCCATGCATACTCCTATGCGCCGTAGCTGCGGCGGAGAGACCTTGCGGTCCATAGCAAGAGTGAATTCGTGTGCGTGGCAAAGATATGAGATCGCGAGCACTGTAGAAAAGTGAGAGTAGCGGCGACCTCGCAAAATGTTTGACCCAACCACCGAGGCACTTGTGATTGTGCTTGCGGCGGTGGTGGTGTCGATTGGGGGTGGTGTTGTGCAGTGTCAGCAGAAGAATGACTGTGTTGCCCTCAAAACATGCGCCAACACGAGCACCAATGCCTGGATGGGGGTGAGCTGTTCCTTCACCAACTATGTCGATCTTGCCGGGGATCGCGCCTACAATGGCGTCAACCCCGACACGTTTGTCTCGCTCGTGCGCGGCGTTTGCGCCCCGGGCGAACGAATGATCGTCTCCGATGGCATGGCCACGTCCACGTGCGCGCCGCACTACCCGTACCCCAACGCGCTGAGCACCGAGATCATGGACCCCGACGGCGTGCACCAGCACGACAAGTCGTGTGGAAAGTGGATCGACGCGAAGCCAACGCTCTCGGTGACCAGCGTGCAGTCCTTTTCCTTTTACGACAATGCCAATTTTGAGAACGCCATTCACACGGCCGAGAAGGCCTTGTACACCGGGTCGCGCATGAGCTTCACCGACATGGGCAAGTTCTACGCCACGTGTGAGCGCACTGCGACCACCGGCGCTGCCGCTGTACGCGCATCGGCGGTGCAGGCGTACGCGCATCTGGTGGACGGCATCAACACCACAGACTACGCTGCCGCGATCGGCTCGCTCGGCTGGATCAGCTCGCACAGCTGCGACTCGCCCGTGCAGCTTGGCTTCGGCGTCTCCGCGTCGCGCAAGTTCGAGCTCATCGCGAAGCGGGGTACCAACTTCGAGGCCGGAACCCTAAGACAGGCGCTCTACATCATGGAGCAGCCGACAAGCATGCAGGACGCCGCCGAAGCCGGCAACAAGTACGTGCAAGACTACGCGTTCAACTCGGCGGTGGTCACACTGAGCGACTACGAACGGCTGTACGAGGGCGCCACGCACCGCACCGATCACGCAAACGTGGCGCTGCGATACGAGATCACACCCGAATTCGACAGCTTTGCGCTGCTGGCCAGCAAGAATCTGGGCCAGGCGAACGCCTACCTCCATGGCGTGGCGGCGCGGTGCGCGGTCAACCTGTGGGGTGCACTGGATACGCGCCCGGGAAACGTGATCGACGCGGACGCCTACCGTGCAAAAACAAGGGCCATGGGCCTCGGCAGGCTCGCGACGCCGGAACCGGGGATTGCGGCCGTCAGCAACGAGACGGTCCTGAGCGCATCGGTGGTGACCTTTGGACAACTCCGCGCCGAGCCGGTCGGCAACCCGTCGGAGGACTGCGCCGAGCTCGCGCGCTTCCTCTTCCCCGACCGCCTCGACCGACTTCGCTTCGGCTTGCTGGTCCCAGACCACCTGTACGCGAAGCTGGAGACGCTGACTGCCGACATGAAGCAGCACGTTGCCGATGCGCTGAATTTAGACCCCAACCTTCAGGGGCTCGTCCAAGACACGTCCAAGGTGGTGGGACACATCCGCGACACGCTGGTGCGCATCCCGGGCGCGCCACGCGGGTCGTGGGCGGCGATCCAGCGCAACTTTGCCGACGGCCAGCTCACCGACGCGTCGACGCCGCTGAAGATGGCGCTGCAGCAAGCAAAGGCACTCTTCCAAGACCGTCTCAACCTCGCCTTTGATTTCAAGCACCACTGCGCAGGGCCTCCTGTCTACGACGCGCTCGCGAGCAACGGTGTGATTTCTCATGATTTCTCTACACGCCACCTACACACCCTCCCTTCCAGGCTCACGTGTTCTGCGTGTGTATGTCTCTGGCAGGGTACGTGTATCCAGGCCAGGACTGCACACACATTTTGTTGGGCATGCTCAAACGACCGTGGGCCGACGTGCGGTACGACGACGCGTCGCTGTATACCCGGTTCGGCTACCTGATCGGCCACGAATTGGCGCACCACACACTGGCGTCGCCGTTTGTGACCGCGAAGCTGGCGCCGCTGGTGGCCGAGTACCCGGCCGTGCAGCACGCGGAGGCGATTGCCGACATTGTGGCCGCGATCGCCATCGTCCGGTCGGGCAAGGCGACTCCGGCACAGGTTTGCGAGTCCATATCACAGGTGTGTGCTCTCCATAGAATGGATACGTTTTTGCATCGCGTATGTGTGTATTTGCTCACTACGAACACATTGTGCACTGCTTCGCAGATCTGGTGCGCCCGGGTGCCTACCAATCATGTTTTCGACCCGAATGCCTTGCATCCGCCTCCAAACGAACGCGGCGACAAATTGTGTCGCACGCTGCGAAACATTGGGGTGTTGTAAATGTACTTTTAAAACCGACAGCTTTTTACACGCGCTTCCCCCTCCAACAACACATTGTCAAAGATCTGAGGATCGTACTGTGGGTACCGCGGCCGCTTTACGCGACCGTTTTCGATTGTCACAGTCGGTCTGGGTTCCGGCCAGTCATCTTCGGCGGGAAGCACCTCGTCGCACGCCAGAAACTGGTCCAGCGTCTGGTTGATGGCCATCAGCGTCAGCGTCTGCGCCGCCCGTTTGCACTCGGACAGGGCCGATGAGTTTTCGTCAGAGGCGGCGCGTTTGAGCAACACTGAGGAATCACCTGCCAGGGCCATTTGTGCTGCGCAGTATCGCGCGAAGCTTCGACGGTTCCACGCCCCCGATTGCGACGATCTCGGGTGTCAACTTTGCAGACTTGAGCGTCGAGAGACCCAGTTCGCGCGCCCACGCCGCAAGAAACGACTCCGACTCGTGAGACCCCCATAGCGAAGGGGGCACCACTTTTTCGGCACCCGGCATGTTTTTGGACTTCCAGGCAAAGTGTTCGCGCATCCACGCGTCGTCCGGGTGCGGCGTACCCGACTTGATATTGACAGAGGTCTCTGCGCTGATCTCTCTGGAGTTGGAGACGCGCTTGGTGACAAAGGGCACCGAGTTGTGCGCTTCGTTGCGCAGGTTGATCCGCACCTCGTCCAGCGCGGTGCTGAAGAGTATGAACCCGTCTTGCGGATTCGAGGAAGTCATGATGCCCGTCGAAAGCACCGCGTCGATGCATCCGGCATTGTACTGCCACGTCGAACGCATGGCCCCCTCGACCTTGCGCAGTGTGTTGTAGTTGACGTCCACCTCGGTGATCGCCACGCGCTGGGGGCACCCATCCGGCGCCGCGTTGTCCGAAATGGTATCGAGGGTGAAGAAGCCGATCGCTTCGGCGGCGAGCGCCAGGATGCGGGCCCGGTTGCGCTTTCCGGCCATCGCAACGCGACGCAGGCCCTGTGGCCCGGGCTCGGTGCCGTCTTCGAGTGCCTCGTCCAGACTCTTGCCGCCCTGCAGCGACGTCAGAAGCCGCGAGTGGAACGTCTGCGCCGCCACGCCGCCACCCGCCTTGCACACCAAGTAATACGCCTTGTAGGCCCGGCTCATGCCGACCACGCCGTTTGTCGGGGCGCGGTTCTGCAATGCCGAATACAGCCCAACGCAGTTGTTGCCGCTGTCAAACCCTGCAACCCAGCTGTCCACGTCGCGGTCGTTGGCATCGCCGCCGATGGCGGGGCCGACCGACAGCTCCGAGTCGTGCAATTCGGACGGAATTTTTTCGGCCAGCTTCTTCAGCGCGGCGGCGCGCTTGCTGGGGTCCTTGAGGAGCGGTTCGGCCACCTCTGCGGGAACGCTCACGGCGGAGACGCCCACGAACCAATTCGGCGAAAAGATGTCGGTGGGCAGCTCGTTGTCCGTGCCGCTGAGACGCATGACCACATTCTTGAAGGCCCCCGACTCGGTGGACCGCGTGGCCGACGGGAGGATGACGGCCTCGTCGCAGACGCGGAGCGCGCCGGTGAGGCCCCCGCGGACCTTGGGGTCGCCTGCCTCAAGTCCTGAAAAGGGGGTTGGGAGTGTGTGAGTGAAAATCAAACAGATGGTTGGATTATGATGGGTTTGGTCGAAGCACACCAAGTATACGCGCCATAACTTTTCATGACAAATCACAGATACACCACGCTTAGGTGCTTAGCGGTCCAATGGTTTGCACTTTCCACACTTCCCATACTACTCGGACCGCGCGCGCTTTTCCGCGGGGCCAGACTGCGCCCCCTCTTTATTCGAGGCTCCTTCGGCAGATGCTGCGATCCCGGACACCCCGTCCCGAGTTTGCTCACGCGATCGTTCGCGTCGGGCTTGCGCCCACTCGTTGCACTTTTGCTCAATGTACGCAAGGACGTCGTTAAGATCAGTCTGAATCTCCTCGTATCCCTTTTTGTAGTAGTCGACTCTGTAGTTTGCCGTCTTCCACTCGCCGATTCTCACCAGCTCGTTTTCCGTGAGCGTACCCTCTTTCGTCATCTTGGTCAGCTTCTCAAACAGCTCGTGATCCAGGTTGTCCGACATTTTTGTGAGACGGAGAGTGTGAGGCGGCGAGTCTGCTCGACCACTCTAATCGGCGAGGGAATTTTCGTCCGATGTCGAGGTCGCCGTTAACTCTCTGTACATCAGCGCGGTTGTGAACGGCAGATCTGGCTTACCAAACTCGCAAGGATACCAGAGCAGGCCCTTGTTGTATCCATAGGGGCCCACCGATGTGGACGCTTCGTCGAGCACCATTGCGCCTTCTTGGTCGCGACTGTAGCTGATGACCGCTTCAAGGCCGCCGGTGTCGCACTCTATGTTGAGGACGAAGCATTCTTTAGCCTTTGGCCATTTTGCGAGCGGCGGAGAACCACTTGCCGCGTATTCTTCTGCACACTCCGGCGGGCAGTAGTACGAATCGCGCGTGAGTGCCACAAATTTGTAGTCCTTCGCGATCGCCGGCATCAACTCATTCATGATGTAGGGCACTGGGACGTCACTTGCAAACATGACAACACGCCTTGTCCCTGCGGAATTCACCACAGTTGCGCAGTGCAGTTGCACTTCCTTGTTTTCGCGCACCCTACGCTGATGGATGCGGATGTAGTCCATTGCAAAAGTGATAAACGCATCAGCTTCTTCTTTTTCTTTGGCGCTCCTCGTGTCGGGCGCCGGCTCATCCGTCGGTTGTGGGGAACGCGGTCTGAGCCCGCATTGTTCCGCAAGTGTTTTCGCCATTTTTACGCAGAGTGAGGCGGAGAATGTTTCGGGAAGCCACTCCCCCCCTTGTGTGTGCGAGTGTGTGTGCTGCATGCGAGTTGCGCTATTCGGGACACGCACAAAGCGGTGTATAAGAGCGGGGTGTGTGGGGGGATGGGGGGGATGCCCGCGCTCACACGCGCCGCGGCCAAACGGCTCGGAGTGGACTCCGCCGACGCAAATTGCCTCGCGTTGCGTGCGCCGGTCTCCGCAATGGCCGACGCGGTGTGGTCGGCACGCGCCGGGCGAGACGCGTATACCCACTCCCTGCGTGCGGCAACCGTGAAACCACAAGTGGACCACGTCTTGGAGTGCCAGCTTGCGGAGGCGAGCCTCGCCACGGCCTTCGGCGCGTCCAAGGGCCGCTTCGGATCCATGGCCAGCACGCAGGTGGTGGAGCTGCTTAGGGCGAACTACAACGACACGTTCAACCTCAACGTGACCAGCTGCAAGGTCAACCAGTCCAAGAAGGGCCCGGTGGTCGCCGCGCTGAATCGGCTGCAAGACGGACGCCTGCGCGCCGTTCCGCTGGAGCAAATGGCAAGGCAAGGGCGAGCAAAATGGCTTGTAGACGACGGCACGTGGGCACGCATCGAAGCGGAAATGGTGGGGTCGTACGATAGTCTGTCCAAACGGTTGGACGATCATTTAGAACCGTACGAGCTACTGCCGGCCGCGTCCGAGCTTGTCGCATGCACATGCGACGAGCTGCATGCGATGTTGCAGAGCATGCGCGTGTGGTAACCCCTATTTCTCCTCTTTTCCCCTAGATGCGCCCGCGCAGCATGCACACGTCGGTGCCGCGCTGCACCATCAGCGCGTAGGAGCGCATACCGGTCTGCGCGTTGGACGCCATGTCCGCCGCCGTCAGCGGGCGGAGGTAGTGCTTCATCTCCGGCACGAGCCTTTTGGCCTCCTCGTACATGGACTCCTCGCCCTCTTGAATGACGCAGACGAAGGGATTGGTGCCGCCGCGGACGATGAAGAAGGGCACCTGCGGCGGCGTCACCGCGCTCTCGGAGACCAGCTTGCGCAACCTGGCGTTGAAGCCGGGCACCGTCATGAGCCACTTGGTCAGACGTTCTGAGGAGGTTGTTTCATGCGCTCTTGCCTCGACCTCCGGCCCGCCCTCGCGGTTGTTCTTCGCCATCTCCTTGCACAGCGCCTTGTGCGACGGCCACGCCGCGCGCTGGCACTCCTTGCTACAGTAGCCCACCACGCCGCACGCGCCGCACTTCTTGAGCTTGATGCACCCCTTCTTGCAGTGGCCGCACGCCCAGCTGGACATCTGATTCGCCGCTGGGTTCAGGTGCGCCTGTCCACCCATGCCGTCGGACCCCTTCTGTAGGCCGTTCTGGTCCACGTACTTTTCGATGTACTCGCTCGGCACAATAGGCGTGTTTAGCTGTTCTTGGATGCGGTCTTTGGGAATTCTCCAGGAATTCCCGTCTGCGTCTTCGCTGTTGGTCGACATTTGTTTCTTCGAGGCTGAGGCGGAATGTTTCGGGAAGCCACTCCCCCCTTGTGTGTGCGAGTGTGTGTGCTGCATGCATGGGTTCGATCTTGTTGAATACTCACTCCCACTTTGCTCCTGCGAACGTAGCAGCCAAGAATCAGTAGGCCAAGGTGAAAACGGGGAAAGAGGATAGGCGGGGGAGGCTGCTTACGGAAACGAACGGATGAGCGACTGGCCGCCGTCGTACGTGTTCATGCGCGCCTGCTCCTGGTTGTACTCCCTGTGTTTTGCACACCTCGGTGGTGAGCGGGGGCTGATCAGAGACAAGGCGGGCGTTTTCGAACTACAGATTTGCATCGCTTACACGGGCTCGTGTCCGAGCAGCCGGACAAACTCGCTGCGGACGTGCACATGTCTTCCGTTAGGTTGCGGGGACTGTGGCGGGGGACTTGGATGCGGCGTACATGATGCGCTCCAACAGCTTGCGGCTTGCGCGACGGGCGGGACTGCCAAGACAACAATCCTGTCAGTTGATTCACGGACAGGGATGGAAGAGGCGCGCACCTAAACACGACGATCTCGCACTTTTGCGTCAGCGCCAGACAGGCGGCGAAGATTGCGATGCTGCCACCGACACAAGCTCACGGTCAGCGAAAGCGTGTACATGCGTGTACAAACGGCAACTTACGAAAAGGTCTTGCCGAAGCGACGCGGCGTGCTGCGCACACACACACGCAGACAAACGCACATGGTTAGCATCGCAAACGCACTGTTGAGCGACAATGAAAACGTGGGGGGAGGTCTTCACCTGATCAGGACTTCCGAGCTGCACTTGGCCCAGCCGTTCTTGGCCATGATAGCCGGACGCTGCTGCTTCCAGTCCGCTTTGTAAAGCACGCGGGCGGTGGAGCGCTCAAAGGCGGCGTGAAATTGCAATTGATGATCAGCTATTTTCCAAAAAAAGGAAATTTTTGGCACAACACACACACAACGGCGTCAGTAGTGAGCGCGTGTGTAGTGCATAGTGGAAAAACTTACATCGTTCATACCCCCGGTCGTCGATCTTCTCCAGCAGCGCGCGCAGCGTGCGCATGTTGACGTCGCCCTGGAACTCGTCGCTCGGCTGCCACTTGCCCAGCAGGTCGTCGGCGTTGACCTCCTCCCGGTCCTCGGTGTCGAGGACTGCGGCCTTGAGACGGACGGCATCGCGCCGCGTGCGCGCGCGCTCACGCAGTCTCGCGCTGTGCGCTTCAAATTCGCTAAGCACCGATTGCAACATGCTTCTCAACGTGTCAAGCGTTGACGCTGAATGCGTGCGCTAGCGCACTCTTTTGAGAACGTTAAGAACCGTGTACAATCGTTTCTCAAGATGAGCGGCGAATATGAGTGGACCTACTGGGTTGTTGAGAAAATCGGTGGGTCTGTGCTAGTCTGCATCGCCTTTTGTATTCTGCGGGGTTGTTGGAGGGCTGCTCGCGCCAACCAGCGCATCGCGCTTGGAGACGTCTACGACTGCGGGGACAAACGCGAAAAGCGCGGTCTCTTGGTTTCCGCGAGCGGGGGACTGCCTGTACGGTCCGTTCATTAAGCTTGCGCGCTCTAGTTCTTCAGTCCTAAGCTGTTCTTGTCTCAAAAGTTCGTCCCTTACCGCGATCGCGTGAGAGTACATTTGTTTCAAACCAGTACCGCTGCCGGGTGGGCAGAGTACCCCCTTTGCTTTGCCCAGCTTTCCATCAGCTGAGTTATTGCCAATACCGGGTACACGTTGCCGAGTAGCTCCTTGCGCGTGAGCGGGCTTTTCCACGCCGTGAGAATGTGGCGCTGGATGTACTCACGCTCATAGACGTGACCGTCGCTGCAACACACCGGGTCGCGCAGCGCGACCAGGCTCAGGGGGCACTTGAACTGGTCAGGGAGGTCTTCACACTTGTCGAGAAAGGTGCACATCGCTTCCCGCTCCGCGCTGCACTTTGCATCGGAAAAGGTGTCAGAGATGAGGGCGGCTTCCCGCTGTTTTGCGCGCTCTCTTCCCCGTTCTGCCCGCTCGACGGCACTGTCCGTGTCTGTGATTTGCCGCATGGGCATCGGAGGAGGCATAGGTGTGGGCATTGGGTTATCGACCAGCGACATGCGCTCCATCACGTACCGGTGCCGAGTGTCCTGGTAGAGAGGCTCGCTCCACAGGTGCGGTAAGACCCCTGTCAACCTCAGGTCTACCTGCGCCACCGTCTCCTCCATTGGTGGTGGCGGTGGCGCAGGTGGCGGTGACGCGGGCGGTGGTAGCGGTGGTAGCGGTGGCGGCAGGTCATCGGACGGGGCGCGGTACGGCGGCTGTTGCGGCCGTATGGTGAGCAACTCCTCGATCATTTCCTCGTAGACTGTTCGTGCCTCTGGGTTAAGGTCCAACCCCGGAAACGCGGCGTGGACGTCCACGCCGCTCATCACGCTGTGAATGAAATTCCCAACAGCCTGTGAATGCTCTGAGGCGGTTCGTTTGCGGTCTCGGCGTCGGAAAAAACCAAACGGTCTCGCTACAGCAGTGTCGGTTGCACTTTGCTCACCACCAAGTGTGCTAGATAGCGTCCTTGTTCGGAGTTCGAACCAGCACACGCGACATACTGCCACAACGACGTAGACAATGGCCGCCTCAGCGATCCAGCCACCAATTTTCAACACATCGCCGTCTGTAATCTTCAAAGAGCCATCGCAGTTCGATGTCCTGGATCCGCGTGAACTTTCGAACACCAAAGAACACGTGACCCACTGCATGCGAATGCTCGGCGAATTCACGGACGCCGATCCGCCGAGCAAAGCGTCGTGGAAGAACGAGGAGGAGCTTTACAACAAGCGCAGCGAGCTCAACGGGCTTGCGCAGAAACGGATCGACGACACGCCTACCCTGTCTATGCGCGGGTGGGAGAACTACACCATATCGGCACTAGCGCTTTCCGCGCTCTTTGCCAAAGACCGAGTGCTCACGCTGGCAAAGGTGTGCGCCGAAGACGCCAAGCTCGAGAATGACGACCTTCAGAAGCGCATGCACGCGCGCGAAGTTTCGATGGCACAGAACAGCGACCGTGAGCCACCGGAGCTCTCGGCAATCGAGCGTCGCGACATCTCTGGCGAACAAAAGTACGAAAAGATGGTGGAGTTTCTCGAATCGGTCGACGTGGGGTGCTACATGGCGAGGATTGTCGAGGCGATCGAGGAGGCTGTCTTCTGTAAACTGAATGAGGGTGAGCGTAACAGGCCGACGTTCCGTCGGGCGTTCGAGGCGCTGGTGCTCCCGCCCCAGGGGTGGCGTGTCACGCGTCGCCAGCAGCGCGACCGCGAGCGTGCGCTGCGGGCGCGCGAAATCGCCGAGGAGGAGAATGGCGAGTGGGACCTGGTGTGAGGATAACCTGGTGTGAGGATAAACTGGGGTCGCCAGGACGGATGGTAGAAGTGGCGCGGGCGCGTAGCATGCGAGCGAGCAGCATTGCGTCGCGGCAGTCGGAGACGGACGCGGGGGTCTTTTTTGACGACAGTTCCAAAAATGTGACTCGCGCGGAGCAAATCGCCCGTTCGGACCTGAGGGCGGTCCAGGTTCCGCTGTCCACGTGGGTTACCAAACCGCCCACGCGCGAGCAGCACCGGCGCCTGCTGGCAATGTACAAGGACGCGATGCTCGAACAGGGGGAGATGCTGGCCTTTGCGCCGCTGGAAAAAATAATCAACCTACCGCTGAAGAACCAGTTTTGGGGTCTCCGTTTCTTCGATCCCGCGTCGGGGGTGACCCTCGATATGCTCGATGAGGCGCAGCTGCAAAAGGGCGACGCGCTGATCCTGGACTATGATTTTACGATCAGCATGACCGCCGGGTTTTTGACCAGCGCCAACGCGTCGTTTAGGGATCACACGCTTTCCATCGTTCGACGGTTTCCGGAACTAACGGGCATCATCAACGAGAACAACGTCTTTGCAATGTACATGGGCGGCATCGCGAGGGCAAAGATGATCCGAAAGTTTCTAAAGGAGCACGGGCTCGAAAACGTCTACGTCGTGACCAACAACCCCGCAGAGCGCCTGGTGAGGATGATGATGACTATCATCGTGGGCGAGAACTTTGACAATGTCTACTCGGTGCGGGGGTCTAAGAATGCCAAAATCGAGGAGATCATGCGCAAACACCACGGAGAGACTGCGGCTGCGGCAGCGGGCGCCGTGGCGGGGGTGAAGCGTGGACGTTCGTTTTCGGCTAGCCTGTAGACGTACACACCCTTTTACACACACCCGCACTTTCGGGGCACTCATTCAGTCGGTAGACTTGTATGCGAGCAGTTTCACAGTGTGCTCGTCGGCCGCCTTGCGAACCGCATAGTTGCTCACAAACTCGGTGCTGATCAACTCGCCCGTGACGGGCGAGGTGCGCTTGCGTTTTGCCCAGCACTCGATCGCATCGCGCTCGTACGTGTGCCCGTCGTTGCAAAGCACCGGGTCTTCGAACGCGCCGAGCGTGATAGGGCAGCGCAGCCATTCCGGGTACTCAGATGCGTCTGCGCGCGGTTGGAACGCGGTGCGGTAGCGCGGAATGTTGCATTCGGCAACTGTTTTCTGCACCACCGGATCGCATTTGGACTTGATTGGTTGCACAAAGGCCCCGGTCGCCAAAAACTGGCGGCGCGCAGTTTTGCGCGTTCGAGCGAGGACTGAGGCGAGTGCATGCGTCGAATCGATGGCTGTGTGGCCGAGCATTTCGTCGATTGTGCACGCTATGACGAACTATCAAATATCAAGAACGCGATAGCGGGTTGCCACAATCGGCGAAAATGCGCGGCCGGTCGCGCAAGCAGGAACTTCGATCACCAAGAAACTACGAGAGCACACGCGGCGTGCGCGTCAGATGGAAGAATCGCCGCCGCCGGGCCGACTGGGACGAGAGCGAGCCGTCGTCGTCTTCCGAAGACGATGAACCCGGAAGCGGGCAGCGCTGCGGCCGGCCGTGGAACGAGATGTTTACCGACGCCGCAATCATCACGGGCTCCCTGGTACTCCTCGTTTGGCTGCTTGAAGTGTCGCTGGAAAAGCGCGGCTCTAATTTGTACACGGTTTTAATGCAGGCAAACCACACGTTCAGCAACTTGAGCGAAGCAACAAAACATTACGTCGTCACCTACAGCGACCACTTCGCGCGACAGTACCGCGGTAACCACAGCTATTTACGTCTTTCCGGCGGATCTTCCGTAGCACGACATCGCTACCACTACCACCCAGCCCACCACAATAATCACTCCATAGAGTGGTCCAACAACACTGTCTTGTCCGGTGCAACGTAGAAGACCGCTTTCCCAGAAATTGTGATCCGCATCATTTTTCCTTCTTCTGGTGGTTGTAGCTTCACGAGTCCTCCTTCCGCGTCCTTCCACATCTCCCCGTCTGCGTCCATGACCTCGGCCGTAATCCCATTCCACGTCGGGTCCAGCTTGTGCTGGCCGCTCATCGGCTCCAGCGCGACCACAGGTCCCTTTGTAAATGCCGTTCCCATCGAGCAAGATCCTGGTTTCCTTTGGTTATTGCAGATTGCAGAGAGGGTTAGCGATCTCGTTGCGCAGTTGCGAGACGGCTAGCCGCGCGGGAGGTCCTCCACCTCCTCCTCCAGAGCGACAGCTTCCTCCCGGTCCTCGTTGTCGTCCCTTGGAAGCGGGTCCGGGTCGTGCTGGTCAAAAAGGTTGCCATGGAGGTCACCG
>CEOP01203396.1_pt1 | contig 16342 bp, 19 predicted proteins | sample 361301 | NCBI WGS metagenome assembly CEOP01 (sample SAMEA2619548, study PRJEB7988) | marine metagenome | biome: marine biome (ENVO:00000447); feature: deep chlorophyll maximum layer (ENVO:xxxxxxxx); material: "saline water (ENVO:00002010), including plankton (ENVO:xxxxxxxx)" | depth 55 m
TAGGCTTTTTAGTTAATTTTCAAAAATTTAATATTGGATATTCATTTATACTACCAAAATACAGCGAATTAGGTACTTCGCAGAGAATATTAATTGGAATTAATACCAACTCTTTTAATTTAAAATTATAGATATTGCACATTTATTAATTAGTATGTAATATTAATGCCTTTACATAAGGCACTATAATAGAAGGCAATAAAATGATTACAAGTATGACAGGTTTTGGTTTAGCTGAAAGAAAAAATAAGCTTTTTTCTATAGAAATTAATATACGGTCTACCAATAATAGATTTTTTGATTCAAATATTAAGATTCCAAGTTCAATTTCATCATTAGAAAAAACTATATATCAATCTTGTAAATCTCATTTCAAAAGAGGTACAATACAATTGTATTGCAGAATTAAAATGAATGATATTAAAAATACTAAGTCAGCTATTAGTAAAAATAAGCTGGATGATTTTTACAATATGTTATTACCTGTAGAAAAAAAATTTAAAAATAGCGGCTTAAGATTAAACTTATCGTTTGATAATATTTTAAATAAATTGACATCACAAGAATTTGAATTAAATGAAAAAAATAAAAAACTTATTTTAACTACTTTCGAATTAGCTTTCTCTGATTTGTTAAAATCAAGAAAAATTGAAGGAAAAAAAATAGAAACAGAAATTAAAAGTAATATTAAAATTTTAGTTAAGATTAACTCAAAATTAATGAAATTAGAAGGAAAAAATAAAAAAGAACATTTTGAAAATTATAAAAAAAGAATTAAGATAGTCTTAGGCCAGTCTGGTTATGATTTAGATGATAGTAAACTGTATAGAGAGTTAGCTGTATTTTCAGATAAATATGATATATCTGAAGAAACATCAAGAATAAATTATCATATAGAAAAATTTAATAACCACGTTAAAAAAGAGGACTATCCTGGAAAAAAGATTAACTTTTTATGTCAGGAGTTATTTAGAGAAATAAATACTATTGGATCAAAATCAAATAATGAAATCATTAGTTCATTAGTAGTTGATTTTAAAACAAATTTAGAGAAAATTAGGGAGCAGATACAGAATATATTATGAAAAAAAGTTTATTAGTTATTTTAGCAGCACCATCAGGAACTGGAAAAAGTACAATTTGTAAAGAGTTAATTAAAAAAAATAAAGATTGGGAATTTTCTGTATCAGTAACTACGCGTATTCCAAGAGATGGAGAAATTGATGGAAAAGATTACACATTTATTTCTAATGCAGATTTTGAACATAATGTAAAATTTGGAGATTTTATAGAATGGGAAATTGTACATGGTAATAAGTATGGTACACCATGGTCTTCTGTTGAAGATGGCATTTCATCTTCAAAAATTATGATTTTTGATATTGATGTTAAAGGAGCTTTATCAATAAAAGAAGAGTATCCTGATAATACTATTTTATTATTTATTGAACCACCCGGAGACAATATTAACGAACAAAAAGAAGCGCTTAATGATAGGTTAGTAAATAGGGGTAATGAGCAAGAGCTTGCAATCAAGCATAGATTAAAGAGATTTGAAACAGAAATGCAATACAAAGAAAAATTTGATCATTCATTTATAAATAAAGATCTAAAGAAAACTGTAGATAACGTAGAAAAATTAATAAAGAAGGAAATAAAATGAATATAGAAGCAATTAAATTAAATGAAATTATATCTGAAAAAGCCGATATTTATACTTCAATAATGGTTATATCAAATAGGGCAAGACAAATAATTGATAAACGTTTTCTTGAGCAAATTAATTTAGAAGATGTCGAAGATTCTGAAGAATTAATTCATTTTTCAAAAGAAGATTTTGATAAAGAAAAGCCAATGATGTTAGCATATCAAGAATATATTAATAAAAAATTAAGTTGGGAATCTAGTACTAAAGAAGATGTAGATGAATAACCAATTAATTTCACAATATTTATATCAAACAAAAGAATTATTTGGCGATACATTATATTTTAAAAATAATAATAAAGATATAAATTTCCATGAAATTGGTAGTGAAAAATCTGATATAGTTTTTATTACATCATTTTTTTCAAACAAAGATGAAGAACTAATGTTTGATAAGATTTTATCTGCTCTAAATCTTTCAAAAAGTAAGATTTTTTTAATTAAGTGTAAAAATGAAAAAATTCTAAAAAATTCAAAGTTAAAGTCTTTAATAAATCGATTGGATTCAAAAACAATAATTACGTTAGGTACTGAAATTTCTCAATTTATATTAGATACAAAAGAAGATTTAGAAAATTTAAGAAATAAGAAAAATTTTATAAATAATATGATTATAATTCCAACTTACAGCATTCAAGATGTTAAAAAAGATATAAGTTTTAAAAGACATCTTTGGAGTGATTTGAAAGTAATATTATAGTTATGGCTGATAAAAATAAAACAAGACAATCGCCTTATTCGCTCTCTGCAGAAAAAGCAGTTCTTGGGTGTTTATTAATTAATAAAGAAGCAATTCATAGGACCATTCATTCATTGAGTATTAATGCTTTTTATGATGAAGCACATAAGATTATATATTCAGCAATTTGTAATATGTTTGAAAGTGGACAAATCGTAGATAGTGTTACAATTACAGATTATTTAAAGAAAAATAAAACTTTAAAAAATGTTGGAGATTCTTATTATATAACAGGGCTTGTGGAAGATGCACCATCTTCTGAGAATGTTGACCATTATTCAGAAATTGTTAAGCAAAAATATACACTCAGAACAATTATTAACACTGCTATTGAAATGAGTACTGAGGCTTACAATGAAGAACATGATCCTATTGAAATATTAGATCAAGCTGAAAAGAAAATATTTGAATTATCACAGGAGACAGAAAGAGGTGAATTTGTTTCTATAAATCCTATTTTAGAAGAAGTATTAAAAGAGTGGGGAACAAAAACTGACACAGGGTTATTTGGAATTCCTTCTGGTTTTATAGATTTAGATGAAAAATTATCAGGCTTTCAAAAATCAGATTTAATAATACTTGCTGGAAGACCTTCAATGGGTAAAACAGCCTTATGTTTATCAATTGCAAGGAATGTAGCTGTAGAGCATAATAAAAAAGTTGGTATTTTCAGTCTAGAAATGTCCAAAAAACAATTAGGCGAGAGGTTGATTTCATCAGAATCAAGAATTAATAGTCATAAAATAAAAACTTCTCAACTCCCTAAAGATGATTGGAGAAAATTATCCACAGCAGCTAATTCTTTGTCAAAGTCTAAAATATTTATTGATGACTCTCCTGGTTTAAATGTAATGGAATTAAGAGCAAAGGCAAGGCAGTTAAAAGCAGAAAAAAAAATAGATATTCTTATTGTTGACTATATTCAGCTTTTAAATGCAGGAACTCGATCAGAAAATAGGCAACAAGAAATGTCATATATATCAAGGTCTTTGAAAGCATTAGCAAAGGAATTAGATATACCTATAATTTGCTTATCTCAGTTATCCAGAGCTGTTGAAAATAGAACAAATCATCGTCCAATTTTGTCTGATTTAAGAGAAAGTGGTGCTATTGAACAAGATGCTGATATAGTATTATTTATTTATAGACAATTTGTTTATACAGAAGCTGAAGAAGACAAAAATATTGGTGAAATTATTATTGCTAAACATAGAAATGGTCCTACAGGAACTGCAAAAGTAACATTCATTGCTGATTATGCTCGTTTTGAAAATTATGAATATTCTGATAGGATTTCAGACGTACCATTTTCTTAGAAGAGTTAATATATGGTTATTGAAAACATAAAAAGTATCATTGGCTTTTCTTCAAACTCACTACCAAAAGATTTTTTAAAATTATTAGAATCATTAAAAGCACATCAAGAATTAGATCAACAAATATTTGACTTAATTTATGATGCATATTGTTTTGGACAAAAATCACACGAAGGTCAAAAACGAAAATCAGGAGAGCCATATTTCAATCATTGTGTTGCAGTTGCAACAATATTGGCTGATTGGGGCATGGATCAAAATATAGTTATAAGTGGTTTATTACATGATACTATTGAAGATACTAATGTAACAAAAGATCTTATTCAAAATAGATATGGTGATGATGTTTTATTATTAGTTGAATCAGTTACTAAATTATCAGATATAAAATTTAATAGTAGAACACATAAAAAAGCTGAAAATTTTATGAAAATGTTTATTTCATTTGCAAATGATATAAGAGCTATTATAATAAAATTAGCTGATAGGCTACATAATCTAAGAACTATTTCATTTTTATCAAAAATTAAGCAGAGAAGATTAGCATTAGAATCAAAAGAAATTTTTGCTCCTTTAGCGCATCGTATTGGAATGAATAACATTAAAATGGAGATGGAAGATATTATTTTTTCAATTTTAGAGCCTAGTAATCATAAAAAAATAAAAAAATTAGTAAAATCAAATAAGAAAGATAGAAAAAATTATATTACATCATTTATAGATCCTCTTGATAATGAATTTAATATATTAGCAATAAATTATGAAATGCATGGAAGAGCTAAACATTTTTATTCAATTCATAATAAAATGAAATTAAAGAATATAACTTTTGCAGAAATTTTTGATCAATTTGCGATTAGAATAGTTTTAGATAAAGTTGAAGATTGTTATATGGTTTTAGGTATTATTCATCAAATGTATACTCCATTACAAGATAGATTTAAAGATTATATAGCAATGCCAAAAAGTAATGGTTATCAATCTATACATACTACAGTTTTTGGGAAAAAAGGTAAAATGGTTGAAGTTCAAATAAGAACTAAAGATATGAATAAAATTGCTGAGATTGGAGTAGCTGCGCATTGGATATATAAAGATAAATCTGAAAAAGTTGTTAAAAATGAGAAGATACTAGAAAAATTTGCTTGGATTCGAGATATGATTGAAGAATTAAATAATGAAAGTAAAAATCCTCGTGAATTTATGGATATGTTAAAAACAGATTTATTTCACGATGAAATTTTTGTATTTACTCCAAATGGTGATGTGATGCAGCTTGTGGAAAATGCTACTCCAATAGATTTTGCATTTCAAGTTCATAGCGAGGTTGGTTTAAAATGTACTGGAGCTAGAATAAATGGTCATATAGTTCCATTAAATACACATTTAAAAAATGGAGATTCAGTTGAAATTATAACATCTGAAAATCAAAACCCTAGTTATGCCTGGCTCCAGATTGTTAAAATGCCTAAATCTAAAAATCACATTAAGCGGTGGATAAAAAAGAATGAATACAAAGAAAAAATTATTTTAGGTAAAGAAATTTTAGAAAAAGGCTTAAGAAAAATTAAAAAAACATCTCTTTTAAAAAAAATTACAAAAAATCATCATTTATTTGATAATTCAAGTGAAGAATCTTTATTTATTAATTTGGCAGATGGTGATATCACAGTTAAAGATTTAGTAAATAAAATTGAACCTAAAGAGGATGCCCACCAAGAAATAGAAGATGAATCTTTAACACAAAAATTTATAAGAAAAGCTAGAGGTATAGCTAAAGGTGTAACAGTAGGAGGAATAAGTAATACTCTTATTAATTATGGTAAATGTTGTAATCCTGTACCTGGCGATGATATAGTGGGTTATATCACACAAGGTAGAGGTGTTACCATACATAGAGCCTCTTGTAAAAATTATCCAATATCGGCATCAAATAGATTAATTCCTGTAGAATGGGATATGTCAAATAATTCCTCATATATAGTAAGATTAAAAATTCAAGGTGAGGATCGTAAAGATTTAGCAAAAGATATTATTGAATGTACATCTAATCTAAGTATGAATATTTCGAGTGTTAATATGACATCAAATTCAGGATTAGCTCATTGTACTCTTATTGTTGAAGTTAGAGATATAAAACAGTTAAATAGATTACAAAATAAATTAAAAACTATTAATAGAATTTATAAAATTGAAAGGCAATAAATTGGAAAAAATTAAATATAATAAAGATGATTTAGTTCGAAAACTTTCCCAGAAGCTTTTATTTTCAAATGAAGACATGAAGTTTATGGTTGATAATTTTTTAGAAACTATTCTTGAAATATTAAAACAACCAAAAGATCATATAAGAATAGAGTTAAGAAATTTTGGTATTTTTGAAGTAAAACCTACAAAAGCAAAACCAAAAGCAAGGAATCCTAGAACAAATGAAGAAATATTTGTTCCTGCACATAGGAAAATAATGTTTAAACCTGGAAAAAATTTAAAAACTGAATTAAAAAAAGAGTGGAAAATTTAGTTGAATAGAATACTTGCAATTGATTTTGGAGATGTTCGTGTTGGGTTAGCTTTATCAGATTTAACGTGCACTATATCTAAGCCTTTTAAAACAATAAATTATATTAATATTGAAGATTTATTAAATCAAATATTTGAAATAACAAAAGAAAATCAAGTAAATAAAATTGTTGTAGGTATACCATACAATATGAAAGGTGAAGATACAAAGCAAACAATCAAAGTTAGACAATTTGTTTCTGCATTAGAAAATAAAATGGATTATAAAATAGATCTTATAGATGAAAGGTTGACATCCTCAGAAGCAGAAAAGTTTATGCATCAAATGAATATCAAGACTGGTCATAATAAAGATAAAATCGATAAAATTGCTGCTTCAATTATACTACAAGAATATTTAGATACTATATAATGAATAAATACTTGCCATCACTATTTTCTGCACTGCTTATGGGTGTTGCACAACAACCATGGGGTTTTGGTTTTTTAGCATGGTTTTCATTAGTTCCTTTTATTTATTGTATTAATCAACAAAAGACTTATACTGAAATTATAAAGCAATCATTTATTTGGAGTTTTTTATATCATTTAATTTTCTTTTTTTGGATATCTGATAATATTGGTATTGATAATCAAATAGTTAGATATTTAATTATGTTATTAGTGGTACTTGTATTAAGTATTAATATTATAATTATTTACATTTTGTATTTTTATTTTAAAAAGAATTTTAAACAAGTTAATTTAATTTATATTTTACCTTTTATTATTGTTACTATTGAATATTTAAGATCGCTTGGATTTTATGGTTCAGTATGGAATTCATTATCATATACACAAACAGATTATTTATTATTATCACAAAATATTGAATATACAGGAATATATGGTTTAACATTTTGGATTGTGTTAATAAATGTAATTATATATAAAATAATTAAAGAGCTAAATTTTCAAAATTTACTTTTATTTGTTTGTTTTTTTAGTATGCCATTTCTTACAGGATATATAATTAAATCAAACCATATAAATAATGGTCCAAAAATAAAAGTTAAATTAGTTCAGCCAAACATATCATTAAATGAGAAAAGGCAATCATTAAGAGGCTCTTTAATTAAACTTATTAATTTATCTAGTAACACCTCAAATCAAGATATTGATTTAATTGTATGGCCTGAAAGTAGTATTTCTGGTTCTTTTTTAAAGAATGGATATTACAATTCAAAGATTTCACCAGCTATGAATAATTTCTTAAAAAATTCACAAATTTATTTAGTTGCAGGTGCTGATTTAAAAATTATGAATAAGAGATATAATTCATCATTATTATTTAAGTCAGATTCAATTTTAAATATCTTTCATAAACAGAAATTAGTTCCAAATGTTGAAAGAACTCCAGATATATTTAGTTCTTTCGGGATTAATTTAGGATTAACTAATTTTAATATTGGAAATGAATTAACAATATTTTCATTGAATGAAAACAAATTTGCGACTATGATATGTATTGAATCAGTTTTTCCAGATTTAACAAGAAAGTTTGTTAATAATGGAGCTGAGTTTTTAACATATATTGTTAATGATGGTTGGTATCCAAGAAATCCGCAACTAGAACAACATGCAAGAAGATGCATATATAGAGCTATTGAAAATAGACGTTATGTTATAAGATCTGCAAATACAGGTATAACTATGGTTGTAGATTCTTATGGGAACATTACTGATAAACTTGAGTTCAATAAAGAGGGAGTTTTAGAAACTAATATTACTATTTTAAATCAAAAAACATTTTATACTAAATATGGTGATTTGTTTTCTATATTCAATTTATTATTTATGTTTTTATTAACAATAAATTCATTTTTTAGAAATTTTGGAGTATTTCGTGAAAATTAAGAAATATATTTTATACTTATGTTTATTTTCACTATCATTTTCACAATTGGTAGAAAATTTAGATATAAATACATTTAAATCTTTAGCTGTACCTGGATGGGGTCATTTAGAAATTTCAGAAAATAAAAGAGCAAAAAATTTCTTTGTCCTAGAAGCAATAACTTGGTTATCATTTTTAGCAAGTTATCAATCTAATATTTGGTACATTGATAATTATACATCTTTCGGTAATTACCATGCTGGAATTGATTTAAATAATATAAATGATAATGAATTGTCATTACTTATTGTACATGTTAGTCAATATGATAATATATATGACTATAATAGTACAATGGAAAGACAGAGAAGATATGATGATATTTATCCAGATATTCCAAAATATCAATGGGATTGGGATAATGATAAAAATAGAAATGAATTTAATAATTTAAGAGTCAAAAGTTCTAACTCTAAAAAAATTAATAATTTTACAATAGCAGCATTAATAGTTAATAGAGCTCTATCTTTTTTTGATGTAGCTTATTTAAATGGTAAAAATAAATATAAATTAGAATCAGTAGTAGTGCCTATTTCTGAAAATAATGTAGTATTTAATTGCAAACTTAATTTTTAATACTTTTAATTTAGATTTAGGTATGATTAAATTTCGAGACTTGAATATGCCCCGGTAGCTCAGCTGGATAGAGCAACGCCCTTCTAAGGCGTAGGTCATACGTTCGAATCGTATCCGGGGTACTAAAGAGAAACCTCTCATTTATTGAGGGGTTTTTTTGTTTTTAGATGATATTAAATTTTTTATTAAATTATAATATGAAAAAAGAATCCATAAATGTATTTGGAAAAAAGTTGGACATTTGTTGTAATAATCCAAAAACAGGGTTTTTCAGAAATGGTTCATGTGATACCTGCAATGAAGATGTAGGTGTACATACGGTTTGTATTTTAGCTACAGAACAATTTTTAGAATTTAGTAAATCAATAGGAAATGATTTATCAACACCTCATCCAGAGTTTCAATTTCCAGGAGTTAAGCCTGGAGACCGTTGGTGTTTATGTGCTTTGCGTTGGAAACAAGCCTATGATAATGGAATGGCACCTCCTGTTTTTTTAGATTCTACTCATATTGAAACACTTAAATTTATTGATTTAAATATTCTTAAACAGTTTACTTTAAATTAATATACATCATCATTCATAATAAGATAAAATTTTCCTATAGACCTTATATTTTAGTTTCATGTAATAAAATGTAATTTTATGTAGAAATTAATTTATGATTTTATAAATTAATTCATGAAAAAATATTATTTAACTCTTTTTTTATTTTTTTTGCATCCATTATTGTCATGTATAGATGGATTAGAAATTGAATTATGGGAAGAATGTTATAATATTGAAGAAACAACAATATTAGATCTGTCTGGTACTCAAATATCAGGTTCAATACCAGAAAAAATTGGTGATTTAGAAAATTTAATTGAATTAAATCTTAGTTTAAATAATTTAGATGGAGAAATACCAAATCAGATTGGTAACTTAACAAATCTAGTTGTATTAAATCTTAGTTTAAATGATCTTTCAGGGGAAATTCCTTCTAGTCTTAGTAATCTAGTAGATTTAAATTTTTTAGATTTGAATAATAATAATTTATCAGGATCAATTCCCAACCAAATAGGAAATCTATCTAGTTTAGTTACTTTATATTTATATAGTAATCAATTAGATGAAGAAATACCATATCAGATTGGAAATTTAACTAATTTAGAAAAGTTAGATTTACATAATAATAACTTAGAAGGAAATATTCCTTCTACGATTGGGAATCTAGTTAACTTACAGAGATTATTTTTTTACAATAATCAATTATCTGATGAGCTACCAATTCAATTAGGTCAATTAATAAATTTAGTAGAATTAAATTTAGCTGATAATCAGTTAAGTGGTTCTATACCTAGCACAATATCTAATCTTAATAATCTAGTATATTTAAATTTAGGTGATAATGACTTAAGTGGTGAATTACCCTCAAATATTATTAGTCTTACAAATTTGCATTATTTTATAATTAGAAATAATAGTATATCAGGTAATATTTTATCTGGAGTAGATAATTTTCAAAATTTAATAGACCTAGATTTAAGTAATAATGAAATAGATGGTGTTATTCCAGAAGCAATTGGAAATTTACCTATTTTAGAGTACTTAAATTTGAGAGATAATGAACTAACTGGTCCAATTCCTATATCAATAGGAAATTTAATTAACTTAGAGTATTTAAGTATAAGAGATAATGAGTTAAGCGGCTCTATTCCATCATCAATAGGTAATTTAGTAAATTTGGAAAAAATTTATTTATATAATAATCAACTCACAGGAGAATTACCAGATAGCATAGAAAATTTGATTAATTTAGTAGAGTTTTATCTATATGAAAATATGTTTTATGGACCAATACCATATGGTCTTGGCAATTTAGTTAATTTAAATTCCTTAGATATTAGTAATAATTATTTTTCAGGAATAATCTCTAGTAATATTTGTAATCAGGGAGATATGACTCCAAATTTAAATAATAATAATTTCTGTCCACCATACCCTCTATGCTTTTCAAATGATGATATTGGAGAACAAAATACTTCAGAATGTTATTTAATTTATGATTTGAATAATGATCAATTATTAAATGTACTAGATATTATGATTATAGTTGATTCTATATTAGATAATAATTTTATTGAAAATGGTGATTTTAATACAGATGGTATATTAAATATTTCAGACATTATATTTTTAATAGGTCAAATATTAGATTAATATATTATTATGATATTTTGCATGAAATTAATTTAATTATTAAATTATATAATGAAAGAATTAGATTTAATAAAACATGCTTTAAAAGCTCAAAAAAACTCACAATCTAAATTCAGTAATTTTCCAGTAGGTTCAGCAATTTTATGTCAAGATGGAACTGTAATATACGGATGTAATATTGAATCAGCTGTTTATCCAAGTACTTTGTGTGCAGAGAGGGTTGCTATATACTCAGCACTTTCTCAGGGGTATACTAAATTTAAATCAATTGCAATTGTATCTAATAGTAATGCTAAACCATGTGGTTCATGTAGGCAAATTATTTATGAATATCTAGGAGATATACCAATCTACATATCTGATTCAAATGGAAAAGAGTTTTCAACTCACTTTATTGAGGACCTACTTCCTTATCCATTTGGGTAATTTTACTAATTAGTTAAATTTTAAAAATTAATAAGCTATTTATATTATTAAATTATATAAATAGCTTATTAAAAATCATAATTATTCCAACTGAGGAAAGTACTGCAAAAGCACACATTATTAGAAATAAAATCATTCTAATGATACTCAATTTCATAATAATTATATTAATTAGTTACGCATAATGAAAAATATAAAACCAATCCACTGATTGTTAGCATTACTAATGATGCGATATATTCTCTAAATGGGTTATTAATTCTCATATGTGTAAAAAATGCACCGACCATTAAAATCGAAATACCTAGTGATCCTATTATTACAATTGAGTTCACACTTGAATGAATCATAATAGAAAATGATATTTTTAATATCCCGACTAAATCTCTAAACCATCTAGGATATTTATATTTGACGAACTCTTTTTTTATATTTTTATATCTTACAAACCAAACAAAGAATACTGATACTGTAATTATAATTTTTATGGCTTCAATTATATAGCTATAACTTTCCATTTTATCTCCCTTTTTGTTTTTATTAAAAAGCCCCTATAAATTAGAGGCTTTTCAATAATAAAATAACTTATTTAATTAACATTAGTTTTTGAGTACTTGAAAATGAATTTGTATTCATATTTACAAAGTAAGTACCACTTGGAATATTTCCTGCATTCCAATTAATTGAGTATTCACCTACACTTTTAAATCCATCAAATAAGTTTGCAACAACTCTACCATTTATATCATATACATTGATACTTATATCCGAGAATTCTTTAATTTGGAAACTGATTGTTGTACTTGGATTAAAAGGATTTGGATAACTTTGATTTAATTCAAAAATAGGATTAAGTGTTAAACCATTTGATAAACTACCTGTTTCCAAACCTAATACTGTACCATCTTCTAAAGCAGCAAATATACCAAATGCTGGATCATCTCCAGATAAGAATCCAGATGCAAATACTACAGCCGAACCACCACCTAAACCACTTAATGGTGCAATAAAGTCTGCAATCGATTCACCGCCAGTTGGTGCGATACCAATTGTATAGTCCATCGCAGGTACTTCTACATAACCTGAGAATTCACCATAAGCTAAATTTGGTACTAATACGCCGCCATCAGCTAAAATATCAACAGCTGGAGCATCTGTAGAACCATGATAAACATTTAATCCTACATTACCTTCTGATGCACCAAATGTTGTACCTGCAGGAGCAAGTCCAAATGGAGTATCTTCATTACCTAATAATCCAGTTGCAACTACTACATATTGACCACCTTCTTCTAGTGTGAATGGGAACTCAGCAATCACATCACCACCTGTTGGCGCAATACCTACAGTAAATTCTAAAGGCAATTCTAGTACGCCAGTTGCAGTTCTGTATTCAAAACCAGATACTGCAAGTGCACCATCAACATATACATCTACTGTTGGTGAAGCGCTGTTGTGGATTATTTGAACTGATGCTGATGAAAATAATAAACTCATCATCACAGCTATAATTATATTGTATTTTTTCATTTTTCTTCCTTTTTATTGTTTATTTTAATTAAATAGCCATTCTATGAATATTCATATATTTTAGAACAGCTAATTCTTTATGTTTTGCTTCAATCATTATATCTAAACCATACCCGTATGTATTTATATAATCATAAACATAATCTGAGTGTGCTTGTGGTTTTATTGATGTATCTTTATACTCTATTGATTTAGATTCAGAGTAATGAACTACAGGTTTAATAATTCCCCATGTTTTGCAGGATAATCTTAAAGCTTCTTTTTCTGACAGGCCTCCATTACAAAATTTATGATGATGATAATCAAAAACTATAGGAATGCCTATTTTCTTATATACTCCTTCATATAAATCATTTACGCTATATAAAGAATCTCTATCATCATTTTCAACAGTGAGTCTATCTTTCACTGATTTTGGTAGTAAATTAAAATTTTTACAAAATCTATCCATAGCAAGTTTTTTATCTCCATACGCTCCTCCAATATGAATATTGATTTTATTATATGGCGTTCTAGATAAATTCATTAAATCAAAGGTTTCACCATGAATTGACAAGTCATGAATACAATTTTTAACTACATGTTCTTTTGGAGATGTTAGTACATTAAATGGTCCTGGGTGTGAGGTTACTCTCAAATTGTGTTTGTTAATATAAATGCCAATTATTTTTAATGTAGATTTAATTTCATCGTAATCAGGCAGGTCAGAAAGTTTATACTCACTGCACCACGGAAATAAATCAGAAGACATTCTAAAAAAATTAAAATTATTTCTTTTATTCCATTTTATTATTTCAAATAAATCTTTACAATTTTTCAGGGAAAGTTTTGATGCATAATTAATGCCTTTTTCTAAAAATGTTTTTTTAACCATTGTTCTATGTGAAATAATTCTAGATTCAGAACTATCGCCATATTGTTTTGGATATGCTAATTGCATGTTTACACATGCATATCCATAATTATTATTTAACATTTGATAGACCTCCGTCAATAGCTATAGTTTGTCCAGTAATCCAATCTGAGCGATTATCTAACAATGAATTAACTGTAGGTATAAAATTCTCAGGTTTTCCTATTCTGTTTAATCCATGAATGCTTTTAGAATAATCGAGTGATATTTTATTACTAGTAATTTTTTCGGTTAAGGGAGTTTCAACTAATCCAGGTGCAATAGCATTAATTCTTATATTATATCTTGCATATGTTGAAGCAGAAGACAATACCATTGACGATATAGCACCCTTTGCTGCAGCTATTGCATCGTGATTTTTTAAACCAACCATGGATGCTGCGCTAGAAAAGAAAATCATACTACCACCATTTTTTCTCATGTGTTTAAAACCATATTTTATAATATTAAAGCTGCTAAATACATTGGTATTAAACACATTGTTTAGTTCTTCTTGTTTTGTCAAATGTGCGGGTTTTAAAAGTAGAGACCCCACACAGTTTATAATACAGTCAATTGATCCCATAGAATTGACTGCCTCATCTAAAAAGGACTCAATAGTACTAAATTCTGTAATATCAATCTGACCTCCTTTGCAAATATTGTTATTTTTATTAATATCTGATAATAAGTTTTCAACTTTGTCTGAATCTCTTGATCCAAGATATAAGTTATGATTATTGATTAAATCAAAACTTAAACATTTACCAATGCCACCGGTTGCTCCAAAAATTACTATATTCATAATAAGTCCTTTACTAGATTGTATGATGCTGTAGATTTTAGTACCCATAAAAATGTTCTTATCCAATTAGTGTTAATTAAATAATTGATCGATTTATTATTATAACCATGCTCTAATTTTTTATGCATAGGTACTTGTAAAAATAATGTTGATAAAAAAATTAATAACATTGATGATAGAATTATTACAGATGAAAAATTTTGAATAATAAATAATAAAATAATACTAAGAACTAATTCTGATAACATAATTGGCATAACTATAAAGGATATTTTATTAACATATGTTGAATGATATTTTTTGAAATTACTTTTGGTTATACATAAAAATAATGGGTAACTAACTATCTGCGTGGTAATTATTACTCCCATCATTAAAAATGACATAATAAAATTAAATAAAACTATATTTTCAATACTTAATAACATTTACAACCCTTTATTAATTAAAAGTCTAGACACTCACTTAGCTACATATTATTTCACCGGGAGAAGCAATTACATATTAATAGCAGCTGAATGTCTAGACCCTTAAAAGAGGAAACATAATTGTTTTTAACAATTTTAACTAAACAGTGCTTCACCCGCAAAACACTTGCACGTTTTGCACGATAATTTAAATAACTAATTTAATATGATGCAAGAAAAAACGTGCATAACGTGAAATTATTTATTATATTTTAGTGCGGAGGGGCAGTTGTATAATTGAAGATTGGAGGATAAATGTTAAAAAAAGATTTAAATACAAAACAAGTTGGTAATTTATTTGGAGTTGATGAATCTACGGTACGAAGATGGGCAATGGCTGGAAAAATTAAGTGCATTTCTTCTGCTGGCGGACATAGAAAGTTTTCTTATAATGATATAGTAAGCTTTGCAAATCAAAAAGGAATAATTTTAAGTAAAAATGATAAATCTAAAAACTTAACACCAAAAGAATCAGTAAAAGAAATTGTTAATCACGCGCTAAAACATAATTATCAATCAGTAGAAAAAGCACTTATCGAATTATATTTAAGTGGTGTACCACTGCCTTCTTTAATGGACGATTATATTGAGCCGGTCCTAGTAAGTATTCAAAATAATTTAGATAATAATAATATATCTGTCGCTGAAGAACACATAGCGAGAAAAATTGTCTCAAAGGGATTAAATCAATTTAAGTTATCAGTTATTAATACTAAGAAGTATAATGGAAAAAATATTTTAGGGTTAAATTTAGAAAATGATATTCCAGATTTACCTATAGACATGATTCATATTTTGCTTGAAGACGTAGGTTATCGTGTGCACAATTGTGGTTCAAATACATCAATTGTTGATATAAAGACATTACTCAACAAAAATTCTTACTATGCAATTTTTATCTACCTTTGTGATAGACAATGTTGTACTTCTACTCTTATTGATCACATTGATAAAACAAATAAAGACCTTAAAGAAATTAGTATCTTAGCAAAAAAACATGATATAAAATTATTTTTGGGTGGACCTTCTTTTGAAAATATAGATAAAGACATTTTAAAACAATACAATAAATTTACTAAATATTCAGAATCATTACTTTTAGATAAAGTTTAAAATGTTTTATGAAAAAATTACTTAATTCTAAATGGACTTCCATAAAAAAGAAGAATGGATTTATACATTACCAAGTACGTAATGTGTTAATTAAGAAAAAACAAATAGAATTAT
>CEOP01160298.1_pt1 | contig 16306 bp, 16 predicted proteins | sample 361301 | NCBI WGS metagenome assembly CEOP01 (sample SAMEA2619548, study PRJEB7988) | marine metagenome | biome: marine biome (ENVO:00000447); feature: deep chlorophyll maximum layer (ENVO:xxxxxxxx); material: "saline water (ENVO:00002010), including plankton (ENVO:xxxxxxxx)" | depth 55 m
GTTTCCAATCATAGAATAAGGCTCAGATGGAAGTTCTGCAAAATGGATTACAGCATCAGGCCGAAATTTTTTAAAAATATTAGATAACTTGGTAAAGTCACAACAATCAATATTTGCTAAACTAACATTACATCCAGCTTTATTTAACTTTCTTACTTTTGTTGATAGTGTTGGTGATTTCACCAATGGCTCTCGATTCATTTTAGTCATGATTTTACGTTTGATATAACTATCAACAAGCATTAATTTATGCTTTTTAAATGCTAGGTCTACAGCAGTTGGCCAACCTAAGTACCCATCTGCGCCAAGTATCATTATTTTCATTTTTTTAACTCTTATAAGAAATCTTTATAGTTATATTTTTTTAAAAACCCATTGTACCATTTATATGTACTTCTTAATCCTTCTTTTATTTCTGTATGGGGTTTCCATCCAAACATTTTATTTAGTTTAACATATGACATGAACTGATGCTGAATCTCTCCAGTGAGTTTTTTGCCAACATATGATTTTTTAATTGAGCGATATAAATCTTTATTATTGTCCAGCATACATATATCGTTGACAATTTCATCAACTCTAAAACCTCTACCAGTACCAGCATTAAAGATTTCACCCGAAAGTTTATTATCATTATATAGATAATAACCAAGGCATAAATATAAATCACAAACATCTTCAACATATAAAAAATCTCTTTTATTTCTTCCATTGCCTCTTGGTATGAATTTTCTATAACCAAAATTCGCTAACATACAATCAGGAATTAATGCGGTAAAATTTAATTGTCCTGGTCCATAGATATTCGAAAACCTAGTGGTAATCACAGGTAAATTAAAAAGAGACGTAGAATAAGACTTAGTTATTAAATCTGCGCAAGCTTTTGAGACATCATAGGGAAATCTAGGTCTAAGATCATAGGTTTCTTCATATGGTAATTTGTTAAGTTCATACTCCCCATATGCTTTATCAGATGACGCAACAATTATTGATTTGATTTTCTTTGACGTCCGCAATACTTCTAGTAAATTATATGTGCCCCTTATATTTGATTCAAATGTATGAAAAGGTTCATTTTTAGCTATATTAACATCAACTTGTGCGGCAAGGTGGAAACAAATGCTTATATTATTCTCTGATACAATTTTTTTAATTTGATTATAATTAGATATATCGGCCTTATAATATTTAATTTTATTCAACAGCCCCTCATATTTTAAGAATCTATCCTTTTTTCTATCGTTACTAATACCTATCACATTAGCACCAAGCGAAATTAGTAATTTCACAAGGTTTCCACCAATGAAACCATTTACTCCTGTTATAAGAACAGTTTTTTTTCTCCAAAATTTTTTATTTATATATTTTTGAGATATTTTGTTTTGCATAATCAAGTTCAGCCAATGTATTAATAGTTATATGTATTCCTTTATGCTTATATGCTCTTAGTTGACCATCTTCAACTAATTGATTTATTACAGAAATCAATTTCTTCTTTCTGTTTAGTAGACGTCTCATCGAGTGATTAAAATAAAAGTATCCTATATTTATAGAATCGTTTAGGATTGGTTTTTCTTTAAAAGATCTAACTAAACCCTCGCTATTAATCTCTAGCAACCCAAAAGGTATCGAAACAGGATATGAGGTGACTGTTACAGAGTTGGGTTTTTCATTATGATATTTTATTAGCTTTCTAATATTCACATTTGAGATAGTATCGCCATAGCATAATATAAAATCATCCTTAAGAGATTTCATACAATCTTTTATCCTATATAATATATCTACATCACCTGAGTTTATTATTGTATAATCAATTTTTTTGAATGATTTCCTCATAAATTCTTCAATTTTTATAGACTTATACCCTGTAGCAATATAAAACTTTTTAATGCCTGACTTAACTAAATGATTAATTACATGATATAAAATTGGATGGCCATCAATCGCTATTAATGGCTTTGGTTTATCATTGGTTAGAGGTCTTAGCCGCATTCCTTTACCGCCGCATAATATAATCGCTGCTGGTATTTTATTTTTCATTCTTATGATCCTCTGATAAATATACTTTATATAAAGAATAAGCCATGAATACCATGAATAATTTAGATATATTTGGTGGATAATGCATCATAGATAAAAAAAATATTATTGGAACTGCATAATATAATTTATCAGATGTCAATATTTTTACAAATGGATAGATTAGAAATATAAATAATGCAAATATAAAGCCAATTAAGCCATATTGCTCAACAAAAGTTAATAAATAGTAATCTGAAGTTAAATAATGATAATCAGAAATTATCATCGATGATGTGTCCTGAAATATCGAATAAGTTATTCCTTTTCCAGCTAGAATATTTTCTGGGTTAGCTGAAAAATATAATAAAAAATTATTCAGTGACCCACCAGTTATAAATCTGTCTGCAGCACTTTCTTCGGCCACACTTGTTAAAAGTATAAAGTAACCATATATTGACCCAACAAATTTTGTAAATTTAGGATAATCACTTTCAAGATTTAAATCCATAATGTATGCATAAAAAGATACAGTAATGAGGGCAATAATAGTCATTAATACTAAAGAAAATATGAGTGTCAGATAATGTTTTTTTTGAATCATATAAATAAATGCATAAAAAAGCAAGATAATGTATGCGCTTTTGGACGTGCTCGCTATTATTGCAATAATGCATAAAATTGACCAAAAATTTTCTTTTTTGTCTAAAAGATAAACTAATGTAATTACATGAAATATACCCAATAATTGAGGCGAGCCTATTAATCCCCATACTCTATACATACCTAAGCTCTTAACACCAATCAAGTTGTCTGATACAACACCAGAATTTGCATAACCAATCTCAAATAAATATCTAAAGCCAACTAGAGAAATGATTTGTTCAAAAATTGTATATAATATAGAAAATTTTATTAATCCAATCAAAAAGATTTCAAAGTTAATTTTATTTTTATAATATATGGGGATAAATATTAATGGTAATAAATACCCTAAGGTTGATAATCTAAACTCAGATAAATTATAATAAAAGATATCATAAAATGAATGCTGTAGTTCTAGAGGTCTAAATATTGATGCAGCAAATAGATGTAATATAAGATATAGCAAGAATGAGTAATATATCAGCTCATTATTTGAAAAAGTTTTTTTTGTCTGAGCTAAATAAATGGTTGTAAAAAATAACATCAACACTATTAGTGAAAATTCAAAAAGAGCGGCAATAACGGGAGATAAACTTCTAGCAAGATTTCCTATGAGAAGGAATATCATGCTGGCCTTAAGTAAAATATAATAATTTATATTAATAGAAGTCATAGTATCCTTTAATTTTTTTTGACAATTCTCTTAATTTATCGGAGGCTATTATCTCAATTCTTCTCATTTTAAACGGATCAGTCTTTAGATTGTTGAAACCTTTAATACTTGAAGCTGCAGATTTATAGCCTAACTCTTTGGCAATTGATATTGTATCTCGATTAAATGAACCATGAGGGTATGATAAAGTATTTACCTGTTTACCAATTAATTCCTCCAGGACAATTTTACTTTTATGTAATTCAGTATACTGTTCTGCCAGATCTAGAGTTGATAACCTTCTATGACTATAACCATGCGTACCAATTATGCATTTATTTATCATAGAGATATCCTTAATGTCTTTTGAGGATAAATAATCTATTTTATCTAAATTTTCAGGACTTATATATAATGTGAAGGGCATGTTTTTTTCTATCAAAACATCTATTGCATTTAATGTATCCTTATATCCATCGTCAATTGTCACTGAAACATTAATTTCATCAGAATCAAGATTGTTGACATGAGTGACTTCATAATTATTGATTAAAAATTTCATATGCTCACTAAATCTATTTATATCAATACTTATACCATATGTATCATGTTTTAAATCTGAGCCAAAGGCATGATATATTAAAGATCTATTTCCTTTTTCTTGATATTTTTTAAAAAAATAATAATATATTTCGCCTAATAGATTCTTAGAAGATTTCTTTAGAAGTTTATACATTTATATCTAGAGATGCTAAATAAGATATTTATTTATTTTCTTCTCACTATCATCAAGCTCAATAAGTATAAGAACGAGATAAATATACCGAGTATACCTCCCATTAATACAATGATCTTTCTCTTAGGGCTAAATCTCATTGTTGGAGGATTTGCAGGTTGATCGATTTGAGCTGATTTAACATCGAATGAATTAACACGAATATTTTTTAATCCCTCAGCTTTTTGTTCTAAAGCCCTTAAGCCGGGAATAAATGCTTCAAATGACTCTCGACTAGTGAGGACATCAATTTCTGCACGTAATGATTTAGTTCCATATAGATAAAGAGGTGTATCCGATGAAATATTTTTCTCACCACTCAATATAACATTTTGAGAATGAGTTGAATCAGTAACTCTATCAACTATATTTAGTTTTTTTGCTATCGAAAATGCTTCTTCTAACCTCTTTATTCTATCTTGGGTTATTTTTTTAGCAAGAAGACGTTTACCATCAATTTCTGCAATCAAAGAATTTCTAGAAGTACGTATTAGTTGATTAACGCCCTCTGTAAAATCTTCTCCTGTTTTTCTATTTACCATATCTATATACTCGTTAAGTATCGATGCAGCTCTTTGTGGATCTGTATGAATATATGTTATTGTTAAAAACGATTGTGATCTTATATCTCTTGATGTTGTTTTTGACGAAAGTTCAAAAGACAAGTTCTTGTGGAAGTTATTCTCAAAAGAAAGATCCTTGTCAGGTTCATCGAATAGCTTTACTGTATTGTCAAAGAAGTATTCTCTTTGAAACTTTCTTGACTGAACATTCCTTATAAAAGAAGTATAAATATCATCTGGCTTAAGGGGCTGCTCTTGACTAATTAGATCACCATCAGCATCAACAACATTAAGGGCCTGTACATACTTAGTTTGAGGTGGAAGAATATAAGCATATGCCTTATAATATTTCGTAGCGGTTAATGCGTATATAACCGATATTGTTACAGCAGCAGCAACAATGATAAAGATTATCTTCTTTTGTTCTAAAAATAATTTTATAAAATAATTTATATCTATATCTTCTTTCATATCATGAATAACCCTTAATTAGTTAAGTATATCAGTCATCGTTGATCCATCAACTAGTTTATTTCAATCTAAAATTCAATCTTAGCGCATAACAATATTTGCTTCTAAATCAGTTAGACTGTTGGATAATAGCATATCCCACGTAAACCCTAATATTACGTCTATATAATGCATACATATTTATACAAAATGCTGTAATTAAGAGTTGATATCATTTTTTTTAATAAATTTATTAGCTTTAATGTTCTTATTAACAACTTTCCCAAGATAGGTGTTATAAAATAACGATGGGATGCCTTTGCCAGGTCGTTTGACAGTTATGTTATCTTCTGTAATGACCTCGCCTTTAATGATATCTTTTTTTGCAATTAAGCTTTTTCGTACATTTTTTTTATTTTTTATCTCAGACTTAGTAGGTTTTTTAATCTCTGATCCTAAAATCAACTCTGTATTTCTAATATTCCTAATATAGTCCTGAAACTCTTGAGGATTTAGTGAACATAGATGGTCTGGCCCAGGTAATGATTTATCTAGAGTAACATGAACTTCTATTACGCTAATATTTTTCGATGCAGCTATAATAGGCGTCAAAGGATTATTTGAATGATCTGAATAACCTATAGAAATTTTATATCTTTCTTTTAGCATATCAATTATATTAATGTTTAATTCATTTAGCGGGGCTGGATATTCTGTCGTACAATGGAGCAAAGTGATTTTATTATCTAAATAAGAATGATATTTTTTATAAAGTTTATTATGCTTGGTTATATCAAATTTAGATAGCTTGTCTTTATTTTTATTATCATACCCATATGATAATGCAGATAAAGCTATATCAATTTCCTCTAAATTACCCATACCAGATGAAATTATAATATTTTTCTTCGATGCACCAGCTCTTAGAAGTAGCGGGATATTGGTTAAGTCTGAAGAACCTATCTTGATTGTTTTTAATTTCAGATTTTTCGTTAAATAATTTAGACTCTTAATATCAGCTGCTGTAGACAATAGAGGTATATTTATTTTATTTGAGTAATTTACGAGTGATAAATAATCTTTATGATTAAATTCATATCTTTTTAACATATCATACTGTGACTCATAGTTTTTGGTATTAATAATTTGATAATTAGCTTTTTTGGCGCCCTTTATAACAATTTCATTAGCATCATAAGTTTGAAATTTAACTGAATCAGCTCCGACTCTTTTAGATGACAACATAAGTCTTTTTGCTAGTTTTATATCGCCATTATGATTGACTCCAATCTCAGCAATTATATGAATATTTTTTTTAGTAATCATTTATAGTCAATAAATTTTTTAAGTTTTATATTATCTAATGATAATGTAGTTAGTATCTTGATTATTTTTGATAAAGAACTCGATGACTTATATGCTAGTTCATTGTTCGAATTAAGTTTATGTTTTTGATTTAACAGTTTTTTTAATTTATCATTGATAGCTCTATAAGAGAACCCTACTTTACTAACAGAAGAGGCTAAGGGTCTACCGCTCTGTCTTTTACCAATAACTAAAGATGCAGTTCCTATCGCCGGCGCCTCAACTATGCATGATGAAGAATTACCTACTACTAATTCAGCATGTCTAATTAGGTTTATAAAATCTTCTCTTCCTGCAGACACAATAAAGGATGATCTGTCTGCATATAGATTTCTGAACTCATCAATATTATATAGTATTTTTTCATTACCCGGATCAGAGTTGGGGGCAGAAAATACAACATGTATATTTTTTTGCTGTTTTAGCACATCAAAAAGAGATTTTATGATTAGGTCATTATCAGCATTAATAGTTTCTGGGTGCAACGCAACCAATATATACCTAGCTGTTATTTTGTATTTCTGTAAAATACTTTTTTTAGCTATTATTTTAGTTGATTTTATTGCCAAAACTCCAAGAGATCCTACATTATATATATTTTTTGGATTTTCACCTAACTGTTGAACTCTTTTTTTAAAAACTGTACTGGCAACAAAATGTATATCTGATAACTTAGTGATTGAATGTCTTATGGCATCATCTATGGCACCATGAGTTATCTCTCCACCATGAAAATGAGCTATTGGTATATTTTTTATATGACAACAGAGGACTATAGGTAAAATATCATAACGGTCGCCAAGGATAATAATAATATCAGGTTTCATCTTATCTAGTACTTTGCCAGCATTTTTAAACTGATCAGATATTATTTGCAAAGATGCGTTGCTAGTATTTTTACTGCATTGATTTTCAATAAAAGCATCTATATGAAAACCATCATTCATTATTTCTTTATATGTACTTCCAAATTTTCTTAATAGATGCATGCCAGTTGCTATTATCTTTAATTCAACTTCTTTTGATTGTTTTAATGCCTGCATTAATAAAAACAAGTGATTATAATCAGCTCTGCTAGATGAAACAACACAGATCTTTCGTTTATTCATCATTTATAGTAACTACTGGGTAAGCTAATCCCTGTTTGCCAGCTCTTCACTGCATTTATTATCCTGCCATGCTTATATTTTTTAAACATTGGCAATAAGTGCATAGGTTTCCATAATTCTCTAACAAATATTTTATGATTTTGTAAATAGTTAATTAAAATTTGATGATCATCCAGATATTCATCTTTTAGAAATAAGTTTGTAACCCAATTATTATTAGACAAATTATCTGATTTTTTTATATAACAATACTGATTGTTAGAAAACACATCACAATATCTCTGATATAGTTTTCTTTTTTTATTAAGTATTTTTTCAAAATCCATAATCTGTCCATAGCCTAAAGCCGCATTAATATTAGCCATACGTAAATTATATCCAACCATATCATGCTCTACTTTCCAGTTATGTTGAATTCTTGCTGTTGATATTTTGTGTTTAACACTCTCATAGTCTTTTTTATACTTGAAAATGAGTGCTCCACCCATACCAGTCGTAATTATTTTATTACCATTAAAACTTATTATCCCCATCCTCGAGACTGTACCTACATGTTTATTAGACCTAATGCTGCCAAGCGCTCCAGCCGCATCTTCAATTACTTCTAAATTATATTTTTGTGCAAGCTTACAAATTAGGTTAATATTTGCAGCTTCTCCATATGCATGAACTACAACTATACATTTTAACACCCTACCTGTTTTTTTATTTTTACACTTCCCGTTGGAGATCTTATAGTTGACAATTAAATACTTTTCTAAATCATCTTTATCGATATTTAGACTTGACTTTGAGCAATCAACAAACACTGGCATTCCACCAGCATGTATAACTGAATTTGGAGTAGCCACAAATGTCATAGATGGAACAATAACTTCTTGATTTTTTATGTCTATTTCATTAAATGCGCAAAATAATGCCGATGATCCACTATTTGTCAATAAGATATACTTTGAGCCTATTATATTTTTTAAACTTTCAGAAAGATTATCAATATATTCGCCTGAGGAAGAGACATGAGTTGATGATATACAATTATTAAGTTCTTTTTTCACCTTGGCAGATAAATTAGGTTCATGCACAGAATATTGAGAAATGTTGGATGGCAGGCATTTCTTAATATTTCTTAAGACACTTTTACACAGATCATATGTCACAACATCATTCATTATTATAATCTTTTTTTTGAGCTCTTTTAAAGTCCTCGGGCGAACCAATATCAATCCATGATTCATGTAATGGATAAGCAACTACATTGCCAGAACTAATATAATCACTAATAAGTTCGATCATACTTATCGATGTATTTTTTTTTATTTTTTTTATTATCTCAGGATTTATTATATATATACCTGCATTAACATGATGTTTTATAATAGGTTTTTCGACTATATTTGATATAACACCATCTTTAGTAGTTATAGAACCAAAAGGTATTGCTACTTGATACTCTGATGCACATATTGTTATTGGTTTATCATGAGTATTATGGAAATTTAAGAGATCATTGTAGTTAACATTTGTAATAATATCCCCATTTTTTATTATGACTGGTTCAGTTAATTTATTTTTAGGTATTAATGATAAAGCACCTGCAGTATTTAATGGTTTATCCTCTTTGATAAAAGAGACATATTTAGACATTGAATTATCCTTTTCAAAATATTCTATAAGCTTTTCAGATTTATAGCCAACAGATATGATAATATCCTCAAAACCATTTTTTAAAAAAGCCTCAATAATATATTTAATGATAGGTTTATCTTTTATTGTTAACAAAGGCTTGGGAGTGTCTTTTGTTAAAGGCATCAATCTTTCTCCCTTGCCACCAGCCATTATCACTACTTTATTATTTTTAATTGTCTTTGATGAGGACAATCCATCAAGATAAAGTGAAGTCACAATATTATTATTGTCTACTATAATAGGGATATTTTTTTTTCCATTTAAAATATCATTTATTTTATCTTTATCATTAGCATGCGCATAACTTGGCGTCATATTCATAATGAAAGAGCATTTATCTTTCAGGTTATACCCATCTAACATTCCCCTTCTTAAGTCTCCATCGGTTATACTTCCAATTAATTCATCATTGTCAGTGACTACCACAATCAACTTAATAGGATTATCTTGTAGCATCTTTATAACTGTAGAGATTTTGGTATTTTTTTTAACCAAGTATTTTCTTATATTAATTTTCATGTGGATATCTTCCAAATATATTTAAACCTTCTGACCCACTTTATTCAGTAAGTATTTATCTAATGAAATGTTTTCTAACAAAGATTTCTTTATTAGACTAAGGTAATCACTATTATTTTGATTAAGCATTAATCTAAAGTCATCTTTATTTTTAGCTATAGGAATGAAGGGTACTTTTATTCCATTACATACTTCTGTTTCATTACTATAAATAATAAATGGTACATTCAGTAAAGCTGCCTCATAAATTCCAGTTGTATAGGTTGTAAAAATTATAAAATCATAATTCTTCATAATTGAGGAGGATTTAACATTATGATTGATAAAATTAAGTTCTACATTTAACATCTTTTCAATATTAGATTTTTGTTTTTTCATGATTTTATTGGTTTTTTCAAAAATATTTTGGTGAATTTTCCAGTCAATTTTATATTTAGTGCAATCAATTACCTCTAAAATATCAACTATATCTTCTTCAAATTGATTTAAGTTCACTCTATCTCCATAACTTAACATGACTAAAACATCCCTTATGCTATTTTTTTTTCGTGGAGATATATTTATTGGAAATGTAATTGGCACAGATGATAAGTTCATTTTTTTAAGATAATCTGATGAAAAACTATTCCACGCAAGGGTTTTAGGTACATATTTATTTACATAATTCTCATTTGAGGTATATGAAAATTGAAGATGTTCTGAAATAATTCCATGCGGCATATATTCTAGATCTATTTTCTCATCATCACATGCTGATGCAATCAGTCTTCTGTAAGCATCAATTGTCTCATCAAGGATAACGCATTTTGTGTTTGACCAACGCAGTAACTTCCTTATTTTATCATGCAAGGATAGTAAATAATTAGGTGTGAATTTCTCAAAAAAAATATTAATTAAATGCTCTATCAGTCTAAGTTGATCATTCCTATAATTTCCCCAAATCTTCCTATCTAATTTATACTTAGTTTCTATTTCTCTTGAAAAATTTAGTTCACTTAAATTAAATAAATTTCTAGATGAAGTATATATTCCTAAAAGACGTTTTATCTTTTCATTTAATGCAAATATTGAACTTTTTAAAATATTAACTGAATTAGGTAATTTCATAACAAAAGAAGATGGCAATAAGAAAATCTTATGATTGGTTACCCTCAAATACATCGCATACAAAAAAACATATAATATATGTGTATCTTGTTTATCTGGAATATCACTAAGCATGATCTCATTATGTCTATAACTAAATCCATCAAACTCTTCATTAGTTAGATGAGTCTTCATAGAATGATTTTCACATATGCTCTGCACAGCTCTTGAAAATATAAAAGAAATATTTGTAGAATACTGTATCTTATCTACATCATTAAACTGATTAATTAAATAGTGTAATCTATTATAAAACTGAGTATATGTTAAATAATATTTATAAATATATTTAAAAGATAAAGGATATAAATCATTATGATTTTTTATCGATTCATCAAAAAGGTTTTTTTCAATTAATGAATTTATTTCTTTCTCATCAATATTGGGGTCTATATCAAAAAAATATAAGACATTACCATGATTAATATGCTGTGAGTGAAATACTCTTGAAAAAGTAATATAAATTACATTATCATCAAAATTTATATTATCATTATTAGAGAGAAACCTAATACAAGTCATAGTATATTTTTATCCATAAAATAATTAAGTAGTTTAATATTTTCAGATGGATTAATGTTGTTTGAAGTATCAAGCGTTAAATCTGGACTTACTGGCGGCTCATATATAGATTTTTTAGAATAACCAATTAGATTATCAATTAATCCCATATCAGCTTTTCTATACAAACCTTTTGTGTCTCTGTCTCTAAGTGAATTAATATCAGAATAAACATAAATTAATAGAAAATCATCTTCAAATTTATTTTTTATTTCTTGTCTTATTAATTCATAGGGTGATATTACAGAAACAATTGTAATATCATATTTCTTATACTCTTTATCACATAATTTAGCTATGTTTCTATTATTATCACATATTTCATGATAATCAAAACCTACCTTTATTTTATATTTATCTCTTATAATATCGCCGTCAATAAGGTTGACTGTTTTATTATACTTGTTTAGTTTCTCCTCCATAAATTTTGAATAATAACTTTTGCCTGCTCCTGACATTCCTGTGAACCAAACAATCTTTGATTTCTTGTTATGTGATAACATCTAAGTAGTTTTTGAAATTTTCAGTATCATATCTATGCACTTTTCTGGATATTTACCTATTGCAGTCTCTGCTGCTAAAACAAGACCAGTGGCACCATCTATAATTGTATTATAAACATCATTAACCTCTGCCCTCGTAGGCTCCATTCTTGTAACCATAGATTCAAGTAAGTTTGTAGCAACATAAACAGGTGTTTTAATTTTTCGTGCTCTCTTTATAATCTCTTTTTGTTTTTTTGGAATCTCATGTAGCGGTATTTCTTTTGATAAGTCACCTCTGTCGATAAGTATATTATCTGCTTCTTTTAATATTTCAGATAAATTTTTCAATGCCTTTTTTGACTCTATTTTTGAGGTGATAATTACTTTAGACTTGAAAAAACTTCTAAGCTGTATGATGTCCATTGCTCTCGATGTAAATGATAGTGCATAGTTTTTAATATTGAGCTTAGAGCCAATCTCAAATGCTTTTAAATCTTTGTCTGTAAACGGCGGGATAGTAATATCCCTATCAACAGCAATACTTTTATTCGACCCTATTGTGCCTCCTTGTAAGACCTTGCATTCAAAGTGAGTAGTACTTTCCTTAACAATTTTGACAATGACACTATTAAAATCTATAGATAACTTATCACCTTTTGAAATATGTTTATAAATATCTCTAGGGACTAATGTGATATTGTTATTTTCAATATTACTTTTATTAATTTTTATAATTTTATTGCTAATTAGTTTTTTTGTCTTACCTTTTAATCTAGATGTCCTTATTTGAGCGCCTTCACTATCAAAACATATAGGTGTTCTCGAATATTTTCTGATAAATTTTACCAATCTAGGCAAATCTTTGATATCGGTATGAGATAAGTTAATTCTTAATAATTTAATATTTTTACTATCAACAGATGTTAGAAATTTCTTATTTAATGTTGATGGGCCCAGTGTTATAAATAATTTTGTCATGTTTTTATGTATAATTTTGTTTACCTTTACCTTTGCTATACTTTAGTTTTAACATTCTAGGAATGTGCACTAGTCGCACAAACAATGCATAAATTAGTGCATAGATCGAGTAATTAGGTGTTTGCTTGATATGATATCTTCTTTTAGTAGAGTTAGTTACGGCATAGTAAAGGCTTAACTTATCAGTATCTGGAAAATATTTTTTCTGCCTATTGTACTCATATAAAAACTTACTGGGGATATTAGTTAAATCTATAGGAGTCTCATTGTATTTGATATATTTGTCAATGTTATCAATAAATGAGTTTATCCTTGATATTTCTTTATGAGCTAAAACCTTTGGATAATTTTTTGAAATACTATTAGATATCCCTTGTGTAGGTCCATAGTGAGAATTACCCAACCAATCATTTTCACCAATAGTTGGTTTCAACAATATATCTTCATAATCTATTTTAGATAGACTAGAAAGTTTTTGCATTGTATTTTTAGCGTTTGCTGTAAGTGTATTATGGCTATAAACGATAAATTGATTATTTATATTATATTTTTCTTGTAGTATTCTAACTCTGGTTAATGCACATAACCATCCTTTAATTTGAGCATCAAGATCATAGTAATCGAATTTTTTTACAAAATAATTTGGAAGTTGTGGAAAAGCAAATCTTCTTGATCCAAAGAATCTTCTTGCATACCTGACCTTTTCAGCTGCTACATAACCCATAAGATCTCTTAGAGGATAAATTAATGTTGATTGTTTAAAGTCTTTAAAAAATTTGTCTATATTAGTTAAATATATCCCCCCGCTATCTTGCATAACAACAGTCGACTGATTTTTTATATATTCACCATTGTTCCAAGCGCTAAAATAAGCATGGTGTCTTGCATTATATAAGTCTTCAATGCACTTTGATTTTTTTGATAACTCATTGAATATGCTGATAAATTTATCATAATCAAAAGTTGCGCTTACATTTCCATAAAAATTCTTCTCAAGGTAATTATCCCTCACACCCATTGGATCAGCTTTTTCCTTACCCCATGTAGTAGAATATTGATGTTTCTCTGTAGGAAGTTCTAATATCGAATAAAAATCATTTTCTTTTTCAAAATTGATAGATGGGATTGTTTGCGGGACACCTGAGTATGAGTCAGTGATTTCATAAAGATTTTCGTCAGTAGGAAAACCTAACTCAGTTGGATAGCTCAATATATCAGTATGACCATCAAATAGTCTTGATAACAAAGAGCCTCCGCTTCTATTAATCCCTGCGATATATATTGTTCTATATTTCATTGTCTTTTTATATCTTTTTTACGGTGATTATCCGCATGAGTACTCATATATTTCTTGGAAAAGAATAAGTGTAATAGCACTATGTATATTGATGCTAATAGATTTACAAGAAAATAAATGACTATTATATCAAAGTAAAACGGCAATATAAGTAACAAAATTAACAGTGAATCATTAATAAAATCTATGAATACGAAAGAAATTTCCCTCCTTAAAGTTGGTTGTATTACTAACGAGTGCTCCTCTTTTATCCATCTTGTGTAAGCAGAGTATCTATCATAAATCAAATGCTGTATAGGAGTAAAAAAAATACTAATTATAAATAATATTAATAAAGGGTCATTGTAATTATGAATAATATCAGACAACTCTTCGGGTTCACTAATAAATGCATAAAGGATTGAAGATTGGAATATTCCGAGGACAATTATATCAAATAATCCATCCATGAATCTGCCAAAGAATGTTGGGATATTTTTTAACCTTGCGATATTACCATCACAATGATCAATTATAATTGATAATAGATATAAACTTACGCCATAACCAATATAATTTAATCCATAAATAAATATTAGTAATGATGCATAGAGTCCAACGAATAAAGCTATTACAGAGATTAAATTAGGTGAGCATCTCAAGTAATAGAATATAGGAGTAACATACCATGCGATTATTCTAAGAAGTGCTTCACTAGAAAATATATTATATATTTGACCTTTGTTTAAATCTATAATTTTTTTTATAAGTTGTATGATATTCATGGAATTAATATTTCTGCTTCACCATCAATGCATATTTTTGATTTTACTAGACATTGGGTTGTAAATTTTACTCTTTTTTTATCAATATCAATATTCAAAACAACCACTCTAGCTTCAATTTCATCTCCTACATAAATTGGTCTTTTAAATTTAAGTGATTGGTACGTATATACAGAACCTTCTCCAGGTAATTGTGTTCCAAAAATTCCAGAAAAGTATGACGATGACATTAATCCATGGGCAATATTTTTTTTGTACTTTGAGTTGGCAGCATATTCTTTATCAAGATGAATTGCATTTGTATCTCCTGATAATTTAGCAAATAGTTTTATATCATCAAACTCAATCACTTTTTTAATAGATGCTGACATACCTATTGCTATTTGTTCAATAGGTATAGATTTCTTAAGGGATTTACTCATTAGCTAATATTATCATCAATGATTTTGTTATAATTATTTTCAAAAAATTTCTGTGCATAGTTATAATCTTCTGATGTGTCAATTTCACACCACCCTCGTCTAATTTTCTGCACTGTTATCAATAAATCTTTATCTGTAATTAAATATTGGATTATATCGGTCAAATACATGTTTTTAATTCTTGAAAATGAATCTTTTGAGACATTGCTATCATAAAAATCTTTCATATGACTCATTGTATTCTTTGAAAACTTCATTAAACCCAAATATCGAGCATCAATTCTATCTGCATTATTTTCAGTATCACCTATGCTAGCTATGCAGTCATCTACTATCTTAAATGACTCTAGATCACAGGTTAATTTTCCATATCTTTCTAACCAGTAGTCTTTCCAATCTATGTCAGCTACAACAACATCTCTCCGAGGATGACTGATTAATGATTGCAGAATATCTGAAAAATATATTATATCACCATAAGAAATTATTACATCATCATCAAGATAATTCCTTGCGCACATAAGTGAGAAAAACATATTAGTTGTCTTATAAGAATTGTTTGTAATCATTTTAATATCTTTATTAACAATTTTATGCGCACAATGACCTCCTATCACATATATCTCATCTATACCTAGTTTTTTTAACTGATCAACCTGTATTTCAAGTATGTTCGTTCCTAAAAGATCAAGCAAACACTTTGGTGTCGCTGATGTTGCGTTTCCAACTCTTGTACCCATGCCAGCAGATAATATAATTGCTTTCATATAATCTTATGTATTATCTCTTTTGCAATATTATCATTAATCTTTCTTTCAGGGTGCCATTGTATTCCAAGTATTTTATTTTTCTGGTTATAAAAACCCT
>CEOP01005636.1_pt1 | contig 16245 bp, 17 predicted proteins | sample 361301 | NCBI WGS metagenome assembly CEOP01 (sample SAMEA2619548, study PRJEB7988) | marine metagenome | biome: marine biome (ENVO:00000447); feature: deep chlorophyll maximum layer (ENVO:xxxxxxxx); material: "saline water (ENVO:00002010), including plankton (ENVO:xxxxxxxx)" | depth 55 m
GATTGATAATAACTTGGTTACAAATTTAAGACCTAATGAAGGCGATTTAATTTATTGGGCAAGAGGTAATAAGTTATTTGAAATTACATTTGTAGACCATGATGATCCATTCTATCAAGTAAACAATTTACCCACATATAAATTAAAATGCAAATCTTTTGAGTATGGATCTGAAAAGATTGATACTGGTATTGTAGAACTTGATAACATAGACAAAGATAATAGTTTAGATCAACTTGCATATCAAATATCATTAGAAGCAGAAACAATTCGTCTTTTTCCTTCAACAACTGGTACAGGTTCTATAATTTTGGAAAGTGAAGTTGAGGGTGCATCACCTTCCTATATAATACAAGAAGAATTTAAATTAGGAACATTAGACGAAAATTCACAAAACGATATTTTTGAAACTTTAGATGATAATATATTAGACTTCACAGAAGGAAATCCTTTTGGTGATGCTGGGATGAGATAATATGATAGGACAATACTTTTATAATAATTCAACACGAAATGTGGTAGTTGCATTTGGAACAATATTTAATACTATACAGCTCCATAAAAAAGATGGAAGTGGGAATATAGTACAATCTATGAAAGTTCCTCTTGCATATGGCCCTAAACAAAAATGGTTATCAAGACTTACTGAAGATCCAAACTTAAATAAAAAAGTTGCAGTAACATTACCAAGAATTGGTTTTGAAATTTCTGGTATTGCATATGATCCAGCAAGAAAATTACAAAAAACAGTTAAAGTTAAAAAGGTTGCAGATGGTACAGATACTAATCAAGTAAAATCTGGTTTTATGCCTGTACCTTATAATATAAATTTTGAACTATATGTTTTGTCTAAAAACTCTGATGACGCCCTACAGATAGTAGAACAAATACTACCATTCTTTCAACCAGATTATACAGTAACTATGAAAGAAGTTCCAGAGTTAGATATAATTCGTGATGTACCAATTATTTTAAATAGTGTTGGTTATGAAGATGATTACGAAGGTACTTTTACATCTAGAAGATCTATTATCTATACTTTATCATTTACTGCAAAATACTATATGTACGGCCCAGTAACTGCATCTAATATTATTAGAAAAGTTCAAGTAGATCAATATGCAGACCTTCCAGTAAATTCACCAAAAAGAGAACAGAGGTATTCTGTAACACCAAATCCATCAAATGTAGCTCCTACATCTTTTGATCCATCAGATGAGGATAACTTTGGATTTAATGAAGTAACATCATTTTTCCAAGACGCAAAGAACTATGATGAGAAAACTGGTACAGATACTGATGATGCATAATTATGAAAACTCAATCTGATATTTTAGATAATGTTCTAGGAATAACGGACGTTGTTGAAAACTCAACAAAAGATGTAACTCCACCTAGAGATGTAGTTGTTCCAGAAACAAAACTAAATGATGAGGATATTGATAATGACTATAAGTATCAAAGAGAAAACTTTTACAATCTAATAGAAAGAGGTCAAGATGCAATTACAGGCATTCTTGATCTTGCAAGAGAAAGTGAAACACCAAGATCATATGAGGTTGCTGGCAATCTTATAAAACAAGTTGCAGAAGTAAATGAAAAACTTGTAGACTTGCAATTAAAAATGCAAAAGTTAAAAGAAATTCCAAGTAATGCACCCAAAAATGTAACTAACGCACTATTTGTAGGAAGTACAGCTGAGTTACAAAAAATGTTAAAGGGTGACAAGAGATAAATCATGTCACAAGTTGACCACTATCTAGGAAATCCTCTATTAAAAAAATCTAATGTTCCTGTAGAATGGACAAAAGATCAGATTCTTGAATACCAAAAGTGTATGAAAGATCCACTATATTTTATAAGTAATTATATTAGAATAGTATCACTAGATGAAGGTTTAGTTCCTTTTAAGATGTTTCCATTTCAAAAAGAGATGGTTGGTACAGTTCACAATAATCGTTTTACAATATGTAAAATGCCTAGACAAAGTGGTAAATCTACAACACTTGTTTCTTATATTTTATATTATGTTTTATTTAACTCAAATATGAATGTAGCGATACTTGCAAACAAAGCCTCAACTGCAAGAGATATTCTTGGTCGATTGCAACTCGCATATGAAAATTTACCAAAATGGTTACAACAAGGCGTAATGTCTTGGAATAAAGGTTCTCTTGATTTAGAAAATGGTTCTAGAGTTGTTGCATCATCTACATCATCTAGTGCAGTTCGTGGTGGTTCATATAACATGATATTCCTAGACGAATTTGCATTTGTTCCGAATACAGTTGCAGAGGACTTTTTTAGTTCTGTTTATCCTACAATTTCGTCTGGTAAATCAACTAAAGTTATTATCGTATCTACACCAAATGGTATGAATTTATTTTATAAACTTTGGGTAGACGCAGAAAACAAAAGAAACTCCTATAATATTATAGATGTTCATTGGAGTGAAGTTCCAGGCCGTGATGCAAAGTGGAGAGAAGAAACTATTGCAAACACTTCAGAAGAACAATTTCGTAGAGAGTTTGAATGTGAGTTTTTAGGTTCTGCAAATACACTTATTGCACCAGCAAAGATAAAATCAATGGCGTTTCATAATGCTATAAAAACAAATGCTGGATTAGATATGTATGAAAAACCAAACAAAGGAAGTACTTATATTTTAATTGCAGACGTTTCTAGGGGAACAAACAATGATTATTCTGCGTTTGTAGTTTTTGATGTATCTACTGTACCCTATAAGATAGTTGCAAAGTATAGAAACAATGAGATAAAACCACTACTTTTTCCTAATATTATACATGAGGTTGCACTTGCATATAATCAAGCCTATACGTTAGTAGAAGTAAATGATATAGGAGAACAAGTTGCAACTGCACTACAGTTTGATTTAGAATATGAAAATCTTATTATGGCATCTATGAGGGGTAGAGCTGGTCAAATTGTTGGGGGTGGATTTTCTGGTGGAAAAGCACAACTTGGTGTGAGAACAACTAAAGCAGTAAAAAAGATGGGTTGTTCTAATCTAAAACAAATAGTAGAAACTGATAAGATTATTATTAATGATTACGAGTTGATAAAAGAGTTTTCTACATTTATACTTAAAGGACAATCATATGAAGCAGAAGATGGACACACAGACGATTTAGTTATGTGTTGTGTTTTATTTGGTTGGTTAGTACAACAAACCTACTTTAAGGAACTAACAGATGATGATATTCGTGAAAGAATGTATAAGGAACAACAAAACCAATTAGAACAGGATATGGCTCCATTTGGGTTTATATTAGATGGTGTAAATAATGATGTTGAAATTGACGAATATGGAACAAGATGGACACCTGTAGTTAGAACATATGAATCAGATTGGTAATTACATAATATCTATTAGATCATTTTCTAATTTAAGATAACAGTTTGCACAAACAATTTCACTTTCTTTGATAAGATCCATGACTTCACTTCTGGAGTTTGGATTTAATCCTTTTCTTTTAGTTAATCGTCTAATGTGCATATCAAATGGATAGAACTTTAAACACGCAGTTTCAGGCTCACCACAGTATTTACAACATTTATCTGCAAGATATTCATGCACCCATATTATTCTTGCTCTATAATTTCGTTGAGAAACCTGTCTAATAGTCTTTTTATATTTTTCATAAAATGTACTCATGCAATTATTTATGTGAACTCTAACCTATAAAACATAATGTCAAGAAGGGTTATTTTATAAATATAGTTGTAAGTTTAAAACTTTATGGATCATAAGGAGAAAAAAATATGGCTTTTCAAGTTTCGCCTGGTGTGGTCACAAAAGAAGTTGACAAAACTAATGTTGTTCCTCCAGTAAGTTCTGGTATAGGTGTGGTAGTTGGACATTTTTCCAAAGGGCCTGTAGAAGAAATTACTATAATAAATTCAGAGGAAGAACTAGTCAATACTTTTGGTAAACCAAATGGTACTAATTATGAAGATTGGTTTACAGCCGCAAACTTTTTACAATACTCTAGTAATCTTAGAGTAATTCGTGCAGACGCAGCTAACGCTAAAAATGCAGTTGGTTCTGGATCTGCATTAGATATAAAAAATAGAGCAGACTATGATACCGCTACTTTAGGTAGTAGTTTATGGATTGCAAAAACAATGGGTGCTCATGGTAATGCACTGAAAGTATCAGTATGTGCAGGAGCTAATGGTTTCTCACAACAATATGATGCTGCTACAGGTGGTGTCAATGATGCAGCTGGTTATGCAGTTACTAATAGTCAAATTACAGTAGCTAATGGTGCTAAGTTCAATGTAGGTGATATTATTACTTTTGATGGAACTGATGGTATATCTGGTCACTCTACAAAATATGAAATAACAAATATTGCTACTCATGTTCTTACTATCAGACAATCAGATCAAGTAAATGGTGGTGGATTAACAGCAGCTGTTGTTGATGATGAAAAAATAACAAGACGTTGGAAATTTCATGATTTATTTGACTCTGCTCCTGCAACATCAACATGGGCTGCAGATAAAGGTTATACCAATGATGAAATGCATATTGTTGTATATGATTATACTGGTGCAATTACTGGTTTTGATGCTGATGCAGCTGGACAAAGAACTGCCGCTGTATTAGAAACATTTGGATTTGTATCACAGGGTGGAATTGCAAAATCACCACAAGGTGGTTCTAACTTTTATGCAAATGTATTAAATGATACTTCTAAGTATGTATATTGGGGTAGTCATCATAGTTCAATAGGTGAAGCTGGTGACAATACACCAGGCTCAGATAATGCTTTCACTCAACCATCTGATAACGCACAAGTAATTGATACTGGTTTAGGTGCAGTATCTGGATCTGAAGGTGTAGATGCTACTCCATCAGTAGGTGAAAAGAAAACTAGTTTAGATTTACTCGACAACGATACAACTGAAGTAGATTTAATTATGTCTGGTGCTTGTGGTTCTGGTGCAGATGGTATTACTCATGGACAAAATGTGGTTGCACTTGCAGAATCAAGAAAAGATGCAGTTGCGTTTATTTCACCAAGAAGTGGTGATGTTGTTGGTGGTGCAAGTAACTCTGCAAAAACAACAGCAGTAACTACTTTCTTTGGTAATATAAACAGTTCTTCATATGCAGTATTCGATAGTGGATACAAGTATATGTTTGACAAGTATAATGATGTTTACAGATATGTTCCACTCAATGGTGACATTGCTGGAATTACTGCAAATACTGATCTTGTTGCTGACGCATGGTTCTCTCCAGCTGGTTATAACAGAGGTGGAGTTCGTGGTACAACCAAACTTGCGTTTAACCCATCAAAAGCAGAAAGAGATTTACTTTATCAAAACAGAATAAATCCTGTATGTACATTCCCAGGCCAAGGTACAGTTCTTTTTGGAGATAAAACTGCTCTATCAAGACCTAGTGCATTTGACAGAATTAATGTACGAAGATTGTTTCTTGTACTTGAGAAAGCAATTTCAAACGCTGCTAAATTTCAAATGTTTGAGTTCAATGATGCGTTCACAAGAGCTCAGTTTGTTAACTTAGTAGAACCTTTCTTGAGAGATGTACAAGGAAGAAGAGGTATTAGTGATTTCTCTGTAATCGCAGACGAAACAAATAATACTGGAGAAGTAATTGACAGAAATGAGTTTGTCGGAGATATCTTTGTCAAACCATCAAGGTCAATTAACTTTGTTCAACTTAACTTCATCGCTGTGCGAACTGGTGTCGCTTTCAGCGAGATAGGCGGATAAGGGAGATAAAAGATGGCTAGTATAGACGATTTTAAATCCAACCTTATCGGTGGTGGTGCAAGAGCAAATCAATACAGAGTTGTAATGACAACGCCCACAACTATCACAACTGGATTGGATGCAGTTAGAACACAATTTTTAGTCAAGGCAACATCTTTGCCTGGACAAACGATACCAGAAGTAGCGGTAAACTTTAGAGGTAGACAGTTATTTCTTGCTGGTGATAGAACTTTTGAAACATGGACTACCACAATCATTAACGATACTGATTTTATGGTAAGAAATGCAATGGAAAGATGGATGAATGGTATAAATGATCTTGAAACAAATACTGGATTGGTAAATGTTTCCGATTATACTGCTGATTTAAGAGTTGAACAGTTAGACAGAGCAGATAATATTCTAAAAAGATATATTATCAGAAACTGTTGGCCAACAATTCTTGCACCAGTAGAATTATCATACGACACAGTAAGTGATATTGAAACCTTTGATGTAACATGGAGATATACTTCATTTACTGCAAGTGATATCTAGTTAATTTATCCGACTAAATAGTTGGGTATTAACTAGGAGAATTATAGTATGGCTGAACTTTTCGGTTTCAGAATAACAAGAGCGAATCAAGATTTGGGGAAGGACTCAATAACGACTCCTTCTCCAGATGACGGCTCCTATGACATATCTGGTGGTGGATTTTATTCTTCCATTTTAGATATAGCTGGAAAAGATCGTAGTGATCTTGATTTAATCAATAGATATCGTTCAATTGCACAACAACCAGAATGTGATAGTGCGATTGAGGATATAGTGAATGAGTCTATCGTGTCTGATGAAAAAGGACAATCTGTTTCTCTTGCATTAGATAGACTTAACCTTTCTCAAACAATTAAAAATAAAATTCGTGAAGAGTTTGATGAAGTATTACGTCTTTTAGATTTTAATGAAAAAGGACATGATATTTTCAGAAGATGGTATGTTGATGGTAGAATATACTATCATAAAATTATAGACTCTAAAAATACGAAAAAAGGTATTCAAGAAGTACGTTATATTGATCCAAGAAAAATTAAAAAGGTTCGTGATAAAAAAGTAGAAAAAGATCAAAGAACTGGATTAGATGTTATTAGACAGATAGAAGATTTTTATCTATATAATGAAAAAGGATTAGATCAATCAACTGGTACTGCTAGTGGTGTAAAACTTACAGCAGATTCTATATCATATTGTCCATCTGGACTTATTGATATGACGAGAGGAAATGTATTATCACATTTAAATAAAGCAATTAAACCAGTAAATCAGTTACGTATGATAGAGGACGCATTAGTAATCTATCGTATATCAAGAGCTCCAGAAAGAAGAATATTTTACATTGATGTAGGAAATCTTCCTAAAGTAAAAGCAGAAGCTTATCTAAAAGACGTAATGAATCGTTATAGAAACAAACTAGTGTATGACGCAAAAACTGGTGAAATTCGTGACGATAGAAATCATATGTCAATGTTAGAGGATTTTTGGTTACCAAGAAGAGAAGGTGGAAGAGGTACAGAGATTACTACACTTCCAGGCGGATCTAATCTTGGTGAAATAGATGATATACAGTATTTTCAAAAGAAATTATATCGTTCATTAAATGTGCCTGTATCAAGACTTGCAGAAGAAACAGGATTTCAAATAGGACGTTCTGATAACATAACAAGAGATGAACTTAAATTTACAAAGTTTGTACAAAGATTACGTAAAAAGTTTTCTAATTTGTTTAGTGATATGTTAAAAACACAACTTGTACTTAAAGGTGTAATCGCAATTGAGGAATGGCCTTTAATAAAAGAGTTATTACAATTTGATTATTTACAGGATGGTCATTTTACAGAACTTAAAAATGCAGAACTTATGCAAAATCGTTTAGATATGTTAGGTACAATAGAATCATATGTAGGTACATATTTTTCTAAAGAATATGTAAGAAAACATATACTTAGAATGAGTGATGATGAAATACAAGAAATAGAAGATCAAATTAAAGATGAAGAAGGTGGAGAAAATGGTGATACAGACACAGATGGAATGTTTGCAACCAATGAACCATCAGAAGGAGAAAAATAATGAGCGTAAGAGATTTCGTAGATTCAATTTCAAGTGGTGATAATTTATCAGCAGAAACACACTTTACAAGTGCTTTATCTGCAAAGGTTGGTGATGCACTAGAAACTAAAAGAAAAGATGTTGCAAAAACATTTGTAAAACATCACATATCAGATACAGAAGAAAATGGTGAGTAGATCTTTTGAAAATTTTAGGTTAAATCTGCCTGAAAAGGACGAATATAAAACGTCAAAACAGTATAAAAAACTTTCTCCGAAAGTTAAGGAAGCTGTTGACGAAATTTTTAAGGAAATGGAAGTAAAACCTTCAAATTTCCTAAATACTTTTGAAAAAACAATAACAAATGTCGCAAAAAAATTCAAAGTACCAGAGAAGAAATTGATGGATTATTTTGAATCAGAAGTTTTGACAGTATAGGGATATAGAACAATGAGAGTAATGGGAGCAGAAACAGATTTAGCAACTGGAACTACAAAATTTACTACAGCAGGTGCAGTAAGAGTATCAAATACAAGTGGAACTGCTGGATTAGTTACAGTTAGAAATGCAGCTGATGATGGAGATGTTGGAACAATTCGTGTTCAAGGAAACTCTGCAATAGTAATTTCTTTAGGAACTGGTGAAGGATTGCGTGGTGCAACCACCATGAAAGGCACTCAAATTGTTGCTTCTGGATTTTAGGAGATAAACATGAAACTTATTGCAGAATCAATCCAAGAAGTAGAGTATATTGTAGAAGAGAAAGAGGACGGAAAAAAAGACATGAAGATTCGTGGAATCTTTATGCAAGCAGATATGAAGAATAGAAATGGTAGAGTATATCCTCTACCTGTTTTACAAAAAGAAGTAAAACGCTATAACAAAGAATTTGTTGCTGAAGGTCGTGCGTTTGGTGAGCTCGGACACCCAGAGGGCCCAACTGTCAACTTGGACAGAGTTTCGCACATGATAACTAAACTTGAAGCTGATGGAAAGAACTTTATTGGTGAAGCAAAATTGCTTGGAACACCAATGGGGGAAATTGCGAAAGCACTTATTAAAGATGGGGGAAAACTTGGTGTTTCTTCAAGAGGCATGGGTTCTCTAGAGTCTAAAGGTGGTGCGAATTATGTGAAAGATGACTTCTACTTGGCTACTGCAGCCGATATAGTTGCAGACCCATCTGCGCCTCAAGCCTTTGTTGAAGGTATTATGGAAGGCAAAGAATGGGTATGGTCAAATGGCATACTCAAAGAAGTTGAGATAGCGGAAATAAAAGAAGGAATCGAAAGAGATACTCGTTCACGAAGGGCAAATGTAGATGCACTTGCGTTAGCGAAATTTTTTAAAAGTTTGTAATATTATAAATATGTATAGAAATCAAAGTCAAGGAGAACTGTCCAATGTCAGATTTAGACAAGACAATTGAAGAACTTGAGGCGGAAGTAAAATCGGAACTGGAAGAAAAAGCAGATCCGAAAAAAGGTGCCGCTAAAGGTGACTCAATGGAAAAATCAAAAGGTGAAGTTCAAGACTTGGGGCCTGCCGTGGTAAAGCCTGATGAAAAAGACTCTGGGCCATCTAAAGCAGATGACAAGATGAAAAAAGCAGCTGAACCTAAAGCAAAAGCAACCAAGATGGAAGATACTGAATCCGAAGATCAAGATAAGATCGAAGAAGAAAAAGAAGATGATGACGAAAAAGAAATGTCTGATGGTGAAATGATAAAGGCTATGACTTCCATGATGAAAAAAATGGAAAAGAAAGATCTTAAAGCCGCTTATCATAAAATGGAAAAAATGAATGGTGCTGATGACGAAGATGATAAAGAGGAAGTTGATGAATCAACTATCGAAGATCGTCTTGCATCTGTAGATGTTTCTGATGATGTAGATGCTTTAACTTCAAATGAAGATTTATCTGAAGAGTTCAAAAACAAAGCAAAAACTGTTTTTGAAGCTGCAATTAAATCAAAGTTACGTTCAGAGATTGTAAGAATGGAAGAAGAAAAGTCCAAGTCAATCACTGAAGAAGTCGAAACCATCAAAGTAGAGTTAACTGAAAAAGTTGACAACTATATGAACTATGTTGTAGAAGAGTGGATGAAAGAAAATGAAATTGCACTTGAAAGAGGACTTAAAGGTGAAATTTCAGAGGACTTCATTTCTGGTCTTAAAGCATTGTTTGAAGAGCACTACATTGATGTTCCAGACGAAAAGTATGATATACTAGGTCAACAATCTGAAAAGATTGATGATTTAGAAAAGAAACTCAATGAACAGATTGAAAAGAATGCTTCTATGAAGTCAGACAATTCAAAGTTAGTTCGTGAATCAGTATTTTCACAAGCCTGTTCTGATCTGACAGATACAGAAGCAGAAAAGTTTAAAGGACTTGTAGAAGATGTTGAGTTTTCTGATGAAGATTCCTTCAAAGAAAAACTCGACACGCTAAAGGAAAGTTATTTTCCTAAGGCACAAACTGTCGCTGAATCTGTAGATTCTGAAACCAATACTGGTTCTGAGTCTTACGAAACTGGTGCAATGGCCGCTTACATGGATGCAATCAGTAGAAATGTACAGCGTACACCATTAAAAGTCGTAAAATAATAAATAATGTTTATAATACTCAAAATAAGGAGAAAGTAACCATGTTCCAAGCAGAACATTTACAGGAAAAGTGGCAACCAGTTCTTGAGCATAAAAATCTTCCAAAGATTGATGATGCTTATCGTAGGGCTGTTACCACAATTATCCTAGAAAACCAAGAAAAGGCTATGAAAGAAGATAAATCTTTTCTATCAGAAGCCGCACCAACCACATCAACCGCTGATGTAGTAAACTATGATCCAATACTAATTTCATTAGTACGAAGATCAATGCCAAATCTTATCGCTTATGATATTGCTGGTGTGCAACCAATGACAGGGCCAACTGGTCTTATCTTTGCAATGCGAGCAAAACATAAAAATGGTGAAGAAGCATTTTATAACGAAGCAGAGCATAAAACATCAACTGTTGGTAATAATGCTAATATTCCAGGCTCTGCTGGTACTTCATCAAAATCTTCACCAGAAAACAATCCTGCTATACTTAATGATGATCCTGCTGGTACTTATACTGCTGTTGGTGGTATGGACACTTCAAATGCAGAATTATTAGGTGATGGATCGACAACTGGATATGAAAATTTTGCAGAGATGTCCTTTTCAATCGAAAAGCAAACTGTTACTGCAAAATCAAGAGCTTTAAAAGCAGAATACACAATGGAACTTGCACAAGACTTGAAAGCAATTCATGGTCTTGATGCAGAAACCGAATTGTCAAATATTCTTTCTGCTGAAATTCTTGCAGAAATTAACAGAGAAGTTGTAAGAACTGTATACACAATGGCTAAAGAAGGCGCTGTTCAAGGTGATGTTGCAACTGCTGGTACTTTTGACATGGACGTAGACTCAAATGGTCGTTGGTCAGTTGAGAAGTTTAAAGGACTTATGTTCCAACTTGAAAGAGAAGCTAATGCAATCGGACAAGAAACTCGTAGAGGAAAAGGTAATATGATTATCTGTTCTTCTGATGTTGCTTCTGCACTTCAAATGGCTGGTGTATTAGACTATACTCCTGCTCTTAACAATAATCTAAATGTTGATGATACTGGAAACACTTTTGCTGGTGTTCTTAATGGTAGACACAAAGTTTACATTGATCCATATTCTGCAAATTCAAATGCTGGTTCACAGTTTTTTGTTGCTGGATATAAAGGTACATCACCATATGATGCTGGTATCTTCTACTGCCCATACGTACCACTACAAATGGTTCGTGCAGTAGGTGAAAACACATTCCAACCAAAAATTGGTTTTAAAACCAGATATGGAATGACTTCTAACCCATTCGCTGAAGGTGGAACTGTAGGTGGTGGTGATTTAGATGCTGGTAAAAACGTATACTACAGAAGAGTTAAGGTAACAAACTTAATGTAATCTCATGTAGTAAAAATCACTATAATAACTTTAGGGGGATTTTTATCCCCCTTTTTTTAAACAAAAGAGGAAATTATGACACAACTTATATCACCTAAGAAATTTACACACACAGTTGGCCTTTTGAGGTCATTTTTTTTATCCAAAGGTTTTGAAGAAGTACATACACAAAACCGACTATCAATATTAGCGGCTTGCGAAGATCCAGAAAATGTCGCAACGTATAATTACATGGGGAACGTATGGCCCCTACCACAAACAGGACAAATGTGGTTAGAACATGAACTATTAACACGCCCCTCTAGTAAGGGGTTTTTTTGTATCTCCACTAGCTATAGACAAGAACCAAATGCAATTCCTGGCAGACACGAAACAATATTTCCAATGTTTGAGTTTGAAATGCCTGGCGATATCAATGATCTTAAAAATATGGAAATAGAATTATGTAAACACATGGGATTTCCAGAATTAGAAATACAAACCTATGATGAATGGAGTAACCAATTCAATGTAAATGAATTAGAAAACGAACACGAAGAAATTATTAATTGGGGTATGATTACAGACTTCCCAGAGTTTACTTCACCTTTTTGGAATATGTCAAGAAACGAAGATTTGGATGGTATTACCAGTAAAAAGATTGACGTAATTTTAAATGGTATGGAAACAATAGGTTCAGCTGAAAGAAGTACAGATAAAGAACAAATGAGAAATACATTTGAAACAATATCAGATGGTGAGTATGCAGAATTGTTATACAAACTATTTGGAAAAGATAGAGTACAAAAAGAGTTGAATGAATTTTTGAAACATGATTTTTTCCCAAGAGTTGGTGGCGGAATAGGTATGACAAGAATGATTTCTGCGTTGGATAGAATAAAAGTTAAGTTAGCTGCTTAAATAGTTTGAGGTGGTGGAATTGGTAGACACGCACAACTGTTTATTGTGTGCAAATATTTTTGCGTGAAGGTTCGAGCCCTTCCCTCAAAGCCAACACAAAGTCGTTATAAATACTTGTGAAGGAGATCATTATGGCAGTTAATTTTAACTCTTTAAACAGACAACCTAGTACTTTAGATTATACACATCCAACACAGTTTAGGTTTGATATTCTAAAATTACCTAATGTTGAGTATACGATAACATCTGCAAATGTTCCAGGCATCAGTATGTCTGGAGATGCGATATTAAATACTAGATTCAAAGGTGTGCCGTTTATGGGAGATACACTCATTTATGAAACACTTAATGTAACTTTTATAGTTCAAGAAGATTTAGCAAACTATCGTGAATTGCATGATTGGATAACTGGCATAGGATTTCCGAAAGACAACGAACAATTTGATAGTGCTTTAAGAAATGAAATACAAACAAAGCCTGGTGCATTACCAGTAATTCCTAAACAAACTTCTAATGTAAGAAATGCCCCAGTTTTAAATCCATCAGTATTGACAAGTGATGCAACAATGCATATACTGTCCAATAAAAATAATCCAAAGATTAGAGTTAATTTTAGAGGTCTTTATCCATCATCATTATCTGGTGTAACATATAATACACAAGATGCAACTGGAGAAGGAATAACTGCTGATGTTCAGTTTCAATTTGATTTGTACGAGTTTGAAGTATTATAAATATAATAGAGTAGGAGATGGTAAACTTTAACACCAATCCTAGTTTCTTAATAGTAAGAAATAATATAAAACCTAGTAAGTTTTACACCCTACTCGCCTTTTAGAATGGATTATTATGACATTAGATGAATTGCAAAAACAGGCAGAAAAAGATTTAAAGATTGATGACGTTGAGTTAGGAGATGAATCTTTAAAAACTGCAAACCTACACCAAAAATATTTAAATATCTATAATAACTTTAGACAACTACAATTAATGTCTGATGCACAATATCGTATTCTTTATAGAAAAAAATGGGAATATTATGGTGGTAAGGCTGATCCACAGATATATCGTGATAATCCTTTTGATCACAAAATATTAAAACAGGATATACACATATATTTAGAATCAGATGAAGAACTTATCAAAGCTAAACAAAAAACAGAGTACAATAAGATTTGTATGGACTCATGTGAAAGAATATTAAAACAAATACAAAGTAGAGGTTGGGATATTAAAAATTCAATTGAATGGAGAAAGTTTGTGGATGGTACAATATGAGATATGGTAAAATATATGAAATAAAACAATTTGATGAAAATAATTTAAAATCCGTATTATCTTTAATTGATAGAAATAAATTAGAAGATTCTAAAATAACAAGTAAAAGTGGACATTCAAAAAGAAGTTCTAAAAATATGTGGATAAGAGATATAAATGTATTAAAAAGTTTTTTAAATATAGCTCAAGGCGCAAATAAAAGAAATAGTTGGGATTTCCATTTGGATAATATTGAACCACTACAGTATGCTGAATATTCAGTAAATGATGAATTTGATTGGCACGTAGATCAAAAAAATATGCCATACTCTGATAACAGAGTTAGAAAAATAAGTTTTTCTATTTTATTAAATGATGATTTTGAAGGTGGTGAGTTTGATTTAGAAGTTGGTAATCCTAATGAAAAAGAAAGATATGAAACTATATATTTAAATAAATATCAAGCATTATTTTTTCAATCAGATTGGTTTCATAGAGTACAACCTATAACAAAGGGTGTAAGAAAAAGTTTAGTTGGTTGGGTTTTAGGCCCCAAGTTTAGATGATAGAAATATCTAAGAAGAACGAAGTATATCTTAAAGTAAACGCAGAACCAAGTATCGCAAGAACTATATCTGATTTTTTTACTTTTGAAGTTCCAGGCGCTCGTTTTATGCCTGCGTTTAGGAATCGTATTTGGGATGGTAAAATAAGATTATTTTCACCAGCCACAGGAGAATTGTATCTTGGGTTGATAACATACTTAACTAAATATTTACAAGATTTAAATGAAGAATATTCTTTAGACGAGGATTTAAAAGATGATAAAGAAATTGACAGAGCAATATTACTTGGATATATTAGAGGACTCCGACTTAGATCTAATGGAAAAAGTATCAAGATACGTGACTATCAAATTAACGCAATATCTCACGCAATTGGAAAACATAGGGCTCTTTTGCTTAGTCCTACTGCTTCTGGTAAATCGCTTATTATTTACGTCTTAGTAAGATATTATAGTTTATTATTACAAGCTACTACCACTAATAAAATATTAATACTTGTTCCCACAACATCATTAGTTGAACAAATGCATTCCGACTTTATTGACTATGGTTGGTTAGATACATTTATGCAAAAAATTTATAGTGGTTATGATAAACAAGTGACAAAAACTGTCGTTATATCTACATGGCAATCAATATATAAATTTCCCAAAAAATACTTTGAACAGTTTGGTATGGTAGTTGGAGATGAAGCTCATCTATTTAAATCCAAATCTCTTACATCAATTATGACTAAACTTCATTTATGTAAATACAGATTTGGTTTGACAGGAACATTAGATGGTATGCAAACTCATAGACTAGTATTAGAAGGATTATTTGGCCAGTTAAATAAAATAATATCTACTAAAGAACTTATAGATAAAAATACACTTGCAAAGTTTTCAATACAATCTCTTATATTATATTATCCAGAACATGAGTGTAAACTGGTTAAAGATATGAAATACAAAGATGAAATAGATTTTATCGTAGGCCACCAGAAAAGAAATGAATTTATTAGAGATCTAACACTTAATCTAAATAAAAATACTTTAGTATTGTTTCAGTTAGTAGAAAAACATGGTTCTATTCTTTATGATATGATAAAACAAAAAACGAATAGAAGAGTATTTTTTGTTTATGGTGGCACCGATACAGAAACAAGAGAAGAAATTAGATCAATAACAGAAGGTCAAAAAGATGCAATTATTGTGGCTTCGTATGGAACTTTTTCTACTGGAATTAACATTAGAAATTTACATAACATTGTATTTTCTTCACCTAGTAAGTCTAGAATTAGAACTTTACAATCTATAGGTAGAGGACTAAGAAAAAGTGAAACTAAAGACTCTGCAATGTTATTTGATATTGCAGATGATTTTACTTACAAAACAAGAAAAAATTATACACTAACACACTTTATGGAACGAATAAATATCTATAATGAAGAAGAATTTGATTATGAAATTAGAAGGATAAAAATAAAATGAGCATAGATGCAAAAATATTAAAACTCACAAGTGGAGAAGAAATAGTTTGTGCAGTGTCTAATAATCCAGATAAGACACATATCGTTGTAGCTCATCCCATGAAGATTCATGCTAGACCGAAGGTTACTGTAGATGGTAGTATGTCAGAAAGTTTATCTTTACATAGGTGGATTCATTTTTCGGATACAGAAAACTTTGAAGTTCCTAAATC